>Ga0101941_1000150_pt1 | contig 170849 bp, 166 predicted proteins | sample DewCreD2012metaG_3_FD_75242 | JGI IMG/M metagenome (GOLD analysis project Ga0101941, IMG submission 75242) | Hot spring sediment bacterial and archeal communities from British Columbia, Canada, to study Microbial Dark Matter (Phase II) - Dewar... ... | reverse complement strand
CTGCAAGGCTTGAGTTCTGTGATCTTGTTGAGGCTGGGATAGTTGACCCTGCCAAGGTTGCAAGAACAGCACTGCAGAATGCATCAAGTGTTGCAGGACTCCTGCTAACCACAGAGGCTCTGGTTGCAGAAAAACCTAAGAAGAAAGAAGATATTGGTCCGGGAGCAATGCCTCCTGGAATGGGAGAGTTTTAGCAAACAGGGTTAGCTAAACTAATAACTGCTCTAAAAGGCAAGTTTCCCTAAAGGGGAGCTTGCCTTTTTTCTTTATTAAAGCCATACTATTTTGGGTATGCTTAACTTCTCCCTTCTAAAATCCCAAATAAACAGCATGATCAGGGAAAAGAAAGAGCATGAGGAGAGGTTCTTAAAGAAGTTAGGAATTGCACTAAAGGAGCTTAATCTTAAAGCTGAATCCTGGGATGAGCTATCTCGGAAGGTAAACCTTAGCAAAACCTCTTGGCTTGTAGCCGATTTTTTTGAACCTCTTAACAGAAGTTATCCTCTTCCTCTGTGTCCTCCAGATTATAAGGTCTTTGCATCAGATGGCTCACAGATTTTCCCTGATAGAAATGAAGCTCTTCCGTGTTATCTGATAAACATAGGCTCGGTGTTTTTGCAGTATGGAGCCGATGCCAGAGCCAAGCTCAGCTCCTTTCCGAGTTTCTTTTACAAAGATGAGGATAGGTTTATCCCATGGGATGGCAGAAAGGTTCCTGCGGATGCTACGGTGATTTCGGAGAAGAGAACGTTGATGGAGTTTAAAGAGGTTTTAAGACTGGTTGAGGAGTGCAAAAACAGAGAGAACTCTGTTGCTCTTTTCGATGGTACCCTTATATTGTGGAGGCTTGAGGGAACACCTGAAGATTTTAAGAATGAGATTATCAAGCCGTTTATCAATGTGTTGGAGAGGCTAAGGACATTTAGGGTTCCTATAGCAGGTTATATCAGTTTTCCAAGTAGCACGGATGTTATAAATGCCTTGCGTGTTGCTCTGTGTCCTGATAGGGTAAGTTACTGTAATCAATGCCCTTATACTGATCTTCCGGAGCTACCATGTGCTTCCATTGAGGAGGTAACGGATAGGGTTTTATTCTCTAGGGTCTTAAATCCTGGTGAGAGGTCTGTGGTTTTTAAGAGCTCTTCAAAGATACTGGATTACTATGGTGAGCACTGCGTGCATTTCTTTTATTTAAACGTTGGGGAAGAGATTGTAAGGATTGAGGTTCCAAGGTGGGTTGTGGAGGATAGAGGTCTCTTAGAGCTTGTTCACTCCGTTGTTTTTGACCAGGCAAGGAAGGGGGGAGGATATCCAGTATCTCTTAGTGAAGCCCATGAGCAGGCAGTTGTAAGGGCAAAGGACAGAGAGTTTTTCTTTGAACTCATAAGAGAGGCTCTGGTAAGGTCAGGATTTAAGGTAACTGTCTCTAGAAAAGGAATGTCTAAAAGGGGACCAAGGATTTGACAAGCTACGTTGGTGAGGTTGTAGAGTCAAGCACAAGAAGGTTTATTGCACGTTCTAAAAACATAGGGGAGTCTCCCTGCTTTGGTTGTTTTGTGAAAACCGATTCCAATCCAGTTGTCTATGGAGTGGTTTACGAGATAATTACCGAAAGCAAAGAGCCAGGAAGAAGGCCTGAAACCTATGGAATGAGCTTAAAAGAGTTAAAACAGGCACAACCCCAGATATTTGAGCTTTTAAAGACAGAGTTTCATGTGCTTACTATAGCTTATCTGGAGAAGGAAAGAGTAGTTTTTTCCCTTCCCCCTATTCCGCCTACTATACATTCCTTTGTTTACGAGTGTACAAGGGAAGAGGTAAAGGAGCTTACATCAGAGGATTTCTTCTTGAGGATAATTATCTCTTCTCCCAACATACCCGTTGATGAGCTTATAATTTCAGCTATTCGCTACTCTCAGGAAGCAAGGGGAAACGATACAGACTACCTTATAAGGATAGGGAAAAGCCTTGCAAGGCTCTTTAAAGACGATTATGAGAGATTGAGTTCCGTATTAAGGCGTGTTATATAGCTTATCCAAATACGCTTATAACTTCTTCTATCTGGGAGAGGTTTTTAAACACAAAATCGGGTTTGTATCTTTTTAGGTCTTCAACTGTATAGGAACCAGTTGCAACGGCAATGACCTCTGCTCCTACTGCTTTTGCACTGATTATGTCAAAGGGTGTATCACCAACAACAAATACCCTCTCTCTTCTTGTGTGGTTAAAGAGTTTCCTTCCCCTTTCTATAGCTATCCGGATAAGCTTCTCTCTGCTTTCGGAATCGGAACCAAAACCTCCAAACCTGAAGTAATGTTCTAATCCAGAGTGTCTAAGTTTTATTCTGGCTCCTTCTTCTATGTTGCCTGTGGCAATACCAATTGCTGTGTCTTGTTTTTGTGAGAGGGTCTTTATTAGTTGTGTGATTCCAGGCATTATCCTAAGGCTTTTAGATGTTATTATTTCCTTCTCAAGAAAGAATAGGTATTCTTTAAATACCCTGTCTGCCTCTTCTTTTGAGAAATCCCTTTTTAGGTTTTTTATAAAAAGTTCCCTAAGAATCAGAGGATCGGTTTTTCCATCAGGTTTTATTCCCTCCATGGCATTCTCAATACCAAACATGTTTTTAAAAACACGATTTATAGCCCTTATAGAGGCGCCACCTGATATAAGCAGGGTTCCATCTATATCAAAGAGGATAAGTTTTATCTCCTGCATTTCCTGACTACTGTAACTTGGACAGAACGGTTAAGTAGAATTCTCCTTCCAACTCCCAGATTTCCCTTGCCATTGATGATGCCTTCTTAAACAAATTCCTCGGTGTTTCGCTCTCGCTAATCTGTTTAAGCACCCTAGACAACTCACTCCATCTGTGTCCAAGTGTATCCATCTTTTCTGAAAGCCCAAGTTCCTTTAGATTTGGAATTATCTCCTCTGCTTCCCGAAGAAAGTCTCTATAAATCCATCTAAAGCCACCGCCACCAGTTCCTCTTTTCTCTATTACCTGATACGCAAATCTGGCACACCATTTCCAATCGCTGGCCTCTTCCCATTCAGGAAGCTCATCTGACCATACCTTTATCATTCTTACACTTGATTCACCTCTGGGGCTTATTACCCCCTCAAGCATTGATTTTGCGTTTTTACGTATGGCTTCTGGAATTATATCTTTTAGAGGGGGGATGGGTTTATCTAGTATTACCTCAAACCAGTTGTTTTCCAGAGGAAAGGGCTGTGCTTTTGAGGTTCTTGCCCTTTTAAGGCTCTCATAGGATATTGGTTGGAGTCCTTCAAAGCCGGTATCAGCGAGAAAAACCGTTTGGGTTTCATCATCATAGCCCCATACTGATACAACGTGTCCGGGAAAGTGGGTAGAGGATCTATAGTAATCTAGGTAATAGATATCCGTTTGTATTAAAAGAGGGATATCATTTGCTATGTATTCCTTCAGTGTATCAAGGGCGATGTTTTCGTTCTCTTCGTATTTCCATTGGGTCGGTTTATTTATCAGGCTAAAAAAGTTGGGTTCCATTCCGTGTCCTCTAAGATGTATAATCCTTGTAGGGTTTAGATGCCCTGCTTTCATATAAAAGAAGCCCAAACCTGCACCCAGACCAAAGCAAAGTGCCTCTGAGAAGCTGTATCCATAGTAGGTTACCGTGTCCCTTAGAGCGGTAGAGCCACAGTGTAGTCCCGGAATATGAACCCAGTTTTTTATTATGTGCTTCATACCGTCTTTATTTTACCATAACTTTTTTTTGGAAGTTTGTGAATGTAAAATATAGAGCTATTTTAACCGAGGAGGAGTTTAATGAAGGCCTTGGGATACCTTGTCTTCTGTGTTTTAATTGTTTCTGGTTTGGGTTGTGATGGTGAGCTTGAGTCCATTATAGAGGGTCCTGACTCCAAAATTACACTTGAGGATGCCCTCATCCAGAACTACAATCTACAAACACCTTTGTATGGCATAAAGGTTGCTATCAGAGAGGACGTGGGTTTGGATGCAGACACAATAGTTAATTTGCTTGATGAAGATGCTGTGGATTTTTTAGATTGTCAGTTCGAGAGGGGTGCAGCCATAGGTTTTGAGGAATTTATGTTAGGTGATGGAACTTTAGTACCACCTCTCTCTGAACTCAGAGTCTTTGTTGTTCCCAGAAACTTTGAGTGTGATGCTGTGGATAGGGATGTATGTTCAGGTATCTTTTACCCATCAAGTGATTTGATAATAATTGCTGAAAGGGGAATAGGAAGCTGCGGGGATCTGCCCTTTTGGAAGCATGAGCTTGGTCATAGATACGGTATGGCTTTAGACCACAGCAATCAGGAAGAGTTTGAACCCTGTATTGATCCTCCTGATTGTTTTTGATGTTAGCGTATGTATTTAAACAGTTTCCTGGTAATGGAGCGAAAATAGTATTTTAGCTTCTCTGTTATGTTTTCTTTTCGAAATAGGTAGAGATTGTCTTCTTTCTCTACCTTAACCCTTTCTCCTATCTTGTACTTACCAAGAAACATGGCTCTGGCGATAATCCTTGTATTCTGTTCTTTAAGCTTTACAAGACCAAGGATTAATGGGGAAGGAAAACCCTCCGGGGTAACATATAAGGTGGTAAAGGTTTCTATAAAACCCTCCGTTTCATCCACTTTGATCTCCTGATCGTGGGGTCCTTTTATTCTCGTTATGTGAATTGGAAGGTTATAGCCAGTGGTTTTTCTTGTTGGTTTTATCCTTTCTCTAACCCTTTCTAGTATTACTACAAAATTGTTGTTTCCAATTCCGCCGATTGAGTGTGTAAGTGCTATATCTGCTTTTCCCACCTGGCATTTGGAATCAACTTCTCCCCTCATCTGTCTTATGGTTTCAACGATCTGAGCAAGCCCACTTGCCCCTACCGGATGTCCCCTTGATTTTAGCCCACCCGATGGGTTTATAGGAAGTGGTCCATCAATATGGGTTACCCCATCCATAACAGCCTCCCACCCTCTTCCTTCCTCAAAGAACCCAAGGTCTTCCGAGTTTATGATTTCAAAGCTTGTAAACGCATCGTGTACTTCAGCAAAGTTTATATCCTGTGGTTTAAGTCCCCCCATCTCATAAGCGGTCTTTGCTGCAATACGGGTTGCCATAAAGTGGGTGATAGAGTCTCTGTGTCTTAGAGCAAGGGTATCAGTTCCCTGTCCTATTCCTGCAACGCGTATATCTGTTCTTTCCTTTGTTAGAACTAGGGCTGCTGCACCATCTGTTATAGGGGAACAATCATAGAGCCTTAGTGGTTCTGCAATCATCTTGCTTTCTTTATATTCTTTTATGGTTATCCTTTTCTGAAACTGTGCGTATGGGTTTAGTGAGCCGTTGAAGTGGTTCTTTAGGGCTATTGATGAAAGTATGTGCTCCATTTTATCGCTAGAGATTTTATATCTGTTCATATACGCTTTTGTGATCATTGCTGCAAGGGCCGGCATGGTTGCACCTAACTCTCTTTCTTGGGTTTCTATAACCTCAGCAAGTATCTTTGTTACCCTTGATGTTGGAAGATGAGTCATTTTCTCTCCTGCTATGACAAGGACGTTTCTGAATATACCTGAAGCAACTGCTGTAAAGGCAACTGAAAACACCGCTGCCCCCGAAGAAGAGGCTGTCTCAACTCTTATGGATGGGATGCCTGAAAGTCCAAGGGCATCTACGGTAAGGGTAGATATATTTCCCGTTTCTGTAAACTCTTCTGGATTCATTGCTCCCACAAATACTGCATCGGGTTCAGGATATCTAGATTGGTTTAATGCTTTCTTTCCTGCTTCGACAAGAAGAGATTTTAAATCCAGGTTTGATTTGCCAAACTTTGTTAAACCCGTTCCATCAATGTATACATGCATTAAAAGTATTTTATCATAGACCTTGACCTCTTTTTGTTTAGATAGTTATAGGGCTATTGGTTTGTTTTTCTTTTGGATATAAAATTTCTGAAAAAACCGCTATAAGAGGGAACTTGAGACAGGTAGGGCTCAGGTTTGAAATACTTGTTACCATAATTTTTTTAATAGCTGTTTCCATGCTTCTTATAGGTGTAGTTGCTTTTCAGGTTACAGAGAGATTTGCTATACAGGGAAAGATTGAGGGGGTAAAAGCCGTAATAGCTGCCTTTGAGGGGATGTATGTAAGGGGTTTTAGTGTTAAAGAGGGGATAGGTTTTCTACAGGCTACTCTAGAGGAAGGAGCCTGGGGGGTTATTGCCGATTCTAAGGGAAAAGTGGTATTTGGTTTTGATTCGGAATACAGGGATAGAAGTATCAACGATCCCTTAATTCTTGAAGCCTTAAAAACGGGAAAAACTTTGGTTCATCTGGAGGGAATTAATCTTCCACCTTTATACTTTTACAGTGGATTTAAGGTTGCCTCTGTTCTTAGAAAGAATGGAGAGCGAAAGGGGGTAATTCTTATTTACCAGCCACTTCTTTCTTTAAAGGAAAGTGTGGTCTGGAGCCAGAGGTTAATAGCGGCTTGGATTGTTCTTGATCTGTTGGTAATTGCCCTTTTTGGTTACTATCTGCTTTCACGAAGGGTAGTAAGACCGGTTCTTGATTTGGTAAAGGTTACAGAAGAGATAAGCAAGGGTAGGTTCCCTGAGGACTTAAATCCGGGTGAGGTAAGGGAGATAAGGGAACTACATATGGCTTTAAGAAGGATGTATGAGGAGATTGAAAAGAGCAAAGCAGATATTAAAGAGAGCCTTTTTATGCTTGAAAAGACAAACAGGTTGCTTCTACGTACGCAAAAGGAGCTTGTTGTCTCGGAGAAATTGGCCTCTATAGGAAGGCTAGCTGCAGGTATTGCACACGAAATAGGAAACCCTCTTAGCGCTATAAAGGGATACGTAGATGTACTTGGAAGAGGATACGCTTTGGATGAAGACAAAAAGAAAGAATTCCTTGTTAACATACAAAAAGAAATTGAGAGAATTGATAAGATAATTCGTATGCTTCTTAACTATGCTCGCCCTAGCGGCTTTGAGCTTTGCAACGTAGATGTAAATGAGGTTGTAAAGAGTGCCTTGGAGATATTAAGCAACCAAGGGGTTTTTAAAAACATACGTTTAAGTTTTTGCCTCTCTAAGGAGCCCCTATGGGTAAGGGTTGATTCGAATCAACTCGTTCAGGTTGTAATAAACCTTATGCTTAATGCAAGGGATGCAGTAGGTAGCGGTGGGGTTATTTCGTTATCCACAGGGATTGCTTCTAACGGTGATATCGAAATTAGGGTTCAAGATAATGGTCCTGGTATCCCGGAGGGGATTATGGATAAGATATTTGACCCATTTTTTACAACCAAGGAACCTGGTAAGGGAACTGGACTAGGTCTTTTTGTTTCCCAGAGGATAGTTGAGTCGTTTGGTGGAAGGATACTTGTTGAAAGTGAATCTGGTAAGGGAACTACTTTTAAAGTCCTGCTTCCTTTTGGTGGGTACTGTAATGAACAAGGTGTTACTGCTTGATGATGAGAGGGGAATAAGAGAGACTTTATCTTTAATCCTTAAAAACGAAGGGTTTTCTGTGGAATGTGCAGAGAATGCTTATGAGGGACTTAGTCTTATTGATGATGGAAACAACTATGATTTTATCGTATGTGATATAAGGTTACCTGGACTTGATGGTATGGAGTTTCTAAGGGAAGTTAGAAACCGTGACCTAAGTTCGATAGTGATTATGATATCAGCTTATGGAAGTGTCGAAACATCGGTTAAAGCTGTAAAGTACGGTGCTGATGATTATATAAACAAACCCATAAACCCAGATGAGCTTATTCTCCGTATGCGTATGGCTGAGGAAAGGAGAAGGCTTAAAAGAGAAAATCTCTATCTGCGTAAGAAGATTGGAAAAGCAGAGGGTTTCGAAGAAATAGTGTTTGTGAGTGAGGCAATGGGAAAGGTTGTAGATATGGCAAAGAAGATATCCCAGTATAAAACCACAGTCCTTTTAACCGGAGAAAGTGGTACCGGAAAAGAACTTATTGCGCGTGCCATCCACTCAAACAGCCCAAGGAGGGGAGGTGCCTTTTTGGCTGTAAACTGTGCGGCTATTCCCGGGTCTTTAATTGAAAGTGAGCTTTTTGGGTACGTAAAGGGAGCGTTCAGTGGTGCCACTTATACAAAGAGGGGTTTGTTTGAGGAGGCCCATGGGGGAACACTCTTTTTAGATGAGGTGGGGGAGATTTCTCCCGGTCTCCAGACAAAACTGCTTAGAGCCATTCAGGAAGAGGAGATCCGTCGTTTAGGTAACACAAAACCGATAAAGGTAGACGTTAGGATAATTGCAGCAACCTCTAGAGATCTTAAAAAGGACATTGAGTGCGGACGATTTAGAGCTGACTTGTTTTACCGTTTAAATGCATTTCCAATTCATATACCTCCCTTAAGGGAAAGAAAGGAGGATATACCTTGTTTGGTTGAGTACTTTATAAAGAAGTACAATGAGAAGCTAAATCGTCATATAAGGGGTGTAAGCGTAGAGGTAATGGATAAGCTCCTTTCGTATCCCTGGCATGGAAACGTAAGAGAGCTTCAAAACATTATAGAAAGGGCTGTTATCCTAAGTGACTCGGACATAATAGATACAGTTGACCTTGGAACACCAAAGGAATGCCATTCTAAAGTGGAAGACCCTGTTTTGGACTCATTCTCCCTTGAAGATGCATGGCACAGACTCGAAAGGGTATTGATAGAGAAGGCTCTTCTTAAAGCAAGAGGGAACAGGACAAAGGCTGCAGAGCTTCTTGGTATTAGCCGTCGTTCTTTGCTCTATAAATTAAAGCGTTACGGATATACGGGCGAAAAAATAAAAGGTTGACATTGCCACTCTATTCGGTAATCTTTTGGCAGAGGAGAATAATATGTTCGGCGGAATAGGCTGGGGAGAACTTATTATAATACTTGTAATACTGCTGCTTATATTTGGACCAAGCAGGCTTGGTGATCTTGGTTCCGCTTTGGGTAAGGGAATAAAGGGCTTTAAAAAGTCCCTAAAGGAGCCGGATGAGATAGATGTTACCCCTCCTAAGGAAGAGAACAAGCAGATCGATTCCCCAGAACCTAAGGCATCTGAAAAGACCGCTAAAAAAGAAGAAACGGGTTAGCTCCTTGGCTTTGCTTTTTCGGATGGGTACTTTTAGATTTCCTTATGGGATTCTGATAGCTCTGCAAGCTCAATTAATACTCCATTTACTGCCTTTGGGTGAATAAAGGCTACCTTTGCTCCATATGCTCCTGGGCGAGGTGATTCATCAATTAACTGTATATCCATCTCCTTAAGTTGTCTCAGTATGGATTCAATATCCTCTACCCTGAAGCATATATGGTGGATTCCTTCCCCTCTTTTTTCCAGAAATTTTGATATTGGAGAGCTTTCGTTAAGTGGTTCGATAAGCTCTATTGCAGTTTTGCCCTCTTTGGCTTTAAGCATTGAGGTTTTAACCCCCTGTTCCTCTACAACTTCCCTGTGTACAACCTCAAGACCAAATGCTTGTGTAAAGAGTTTTTCTGCTTTATCGATATCCCTTACAGCAATGGCTATGTGGTAAAGACTATTTATCTTGGTTTGCATCTCTACCTCCCTAAAATTAAGTCTATTTTATCGTAAAGTAATCTGGATTGGTAGTGTTCATAAAAAACTTGGATTTACAATAATATTGGTTAAAATACCCAGTTGAGTCTTATCTTGGCTAGAGGTTATGGGATAATGTCACGTATTGGAGATACACATAGAGTAACTCTTATCCCTGGGGACGGTATAGGTCCTGAGGTTACAGATGCTGCAAGAAGGATCATAGATTCTACAGGTGTAAGGATAGAATGGGAGGTTGTCCCTGCTGGAATAGAGGCTCTGGAAAAATACCAGGCTATCTTACCCGAGATAACGTTTGAATCCATTAAAAGAAACGGAGTTGCCCTTAAAGGACCTATTGGTACCCCTATAGGTGAGGGGTTTAAAAGCGTTAATGTAACTATAAGAAAGACTCTGGATCTGTATGCTAACCTAAGACCGGTAAAAAGTTTCCCCAGGACCAAATCTAGATATGAGAATATAGATATAGTTGTTGTAAGAGAAAACACAGAAGATCTCTATTCCGGGCTGGAGTACGAAATTGCCCCCGGTGTTGTTGAGACTTTAAAGGTGATTACAGAAAGGGCATCTTTAAGGATTGCAAACTTTGCCTTTAAGTTTGCAAAGAAGCGGGGAAGAAAAAAGGTAACTGTACTTCATAAGGCAAATATAATGAAACTAAGCGATGGTCTCTTCCTTAATTGCGTAAGAAGGGTAGCAAAGGAGTTTCCTCAAATAGAGTATGAGGAGATGATTGTTGATAATGCCTGCATGCAGCTTGTTTTAGACCCTAATAGGTTTGATGTGATACTTACGGAGAATCTCTACGGGGATATAGTGTCTGAGATCTGTGCAGGGCTTGTAGGTGGGTTGGGATTTGCCCCAGGTGCGAACATAGGGGATAAATGTGCAGTTTTCGAAGCGGTACACGGTAGCGCTCCCGATATAGCCGGAAAAAACCTGGCAAATCCAATTGCAATAACCCTCTCGGGGGTGCTTCTACTTAACTACATAGGGGAGGGGAGGGCTGGACGTATAATAGAGAAGGCCATAACCAGGGTTCTGGAAAAGGGAGAGGTACTTACAAGGGATATGGGTGGCAGTGCAACCACAACGGAAATGAGAGATGCCATAATAGAGGAGGTAAAGAGGCTTATTAAGTAGTCCTTTAATAACCGGAGTGGTTTTTCCTCACACCGGTTAGCTTCCTTTTTATACCCCTTTCAAACCTTTCCTCATCTATTATATACATATCATTGTAGCCGGAGGCTATCTTTTCTACTTCATCAAAAGCTTCTACCTTAAAGTAGATCCTTTTGTCCTCTATCTTTATTATTTCTGCCTTTATTGTGACCGTCATACCTATAGGGGTTGAGGCTAGATGGTTCATCTCGATCCTTGTACTTACTGCCATTTCCCCCTTCTCAAGAAATGGGGCCATCAGATCTGCGCAGGTGGTTTGCACAAATGTAATGAGTGAAGGGGTTGAAAGAACACGAGGTGAGCTTTCATGGAATCTAGAAGCCGCCATCTCTTGTGTGGTTTGAATCTTTTTCTCTACAAACATTCCTTCTTGGAGTTTGTTTTTCATAGCCCCTCCTTGATCGGTTAAGATAATTATATCTAATCTTTTGTTGTTGTTAACATTTATCCAGGTGGATTCTGTATTTATAAAATGAATAGGTTCGAAGAAAAGCCTTTTGTATCCGTTGTTATTCCCGTAAGAAATGAGGCAAGAAACATTAAAATATGCCTGGAGTCTGTTTTAAATCAAGATTATGAGCACTTTGAGGTTATAGTGGTTGATGATGGATCAACCGATGGCACTTTAGAACAGGTAAAGAAGGTGCAGGAAGTGAGCAATAAGGAGGTTAGTTTGTTAAGGGTTGAATCCCCTGAGTATGGGTGGACTGGTAAGAACTATGCCATTTATACGGGCACCAAAAGTGCCAGGGGTAATTGGTTTTTGTTTCTCGATGCGGATACAGTACTATATCCCGATGCCATATCAAAAGCGGTTAACCTATGCATCTCTAATGGGTTAAATATGGTTTCTTTTAGTCCTGAGCAGGTTCTTGTGGGTTTCTGGGAGAAGGCTATTCAACCGGTCATCTTTGATTTTCTTGAGTCTCTTTACGTATATGAGGTGGTCAATGACCCAAACACAGAGGAGGCAGCAGCAAACGGTCAGTTTATTCTTGTTGAAAGAACCGCCTATGAGGTGGTAGGTAAACACGCTGCAATAAGAGATGAGGTGCTTGAAGATGTGGCCCTGGCAAAGAGGTTAAAACTGGCCGGGTTTAGAATAACTTTCCTATATGGAAAGGGTATTGTACGATGCAGGATGTATAAATCCCTAGGGGAGATAGTTGAGGGGTGGACAAAAAACCTTTTTATACTCGCTGATTACAGGTGGAGACTTGTTTTAAAAACGATCTTGAAATCTTGTTTTTGGTTTTCCTTACCCCTTCTTTGCGTGTATATGTTATTTCTATTCTTTATGAATCCTGGGTTTTTAACAGCTTCTTTGCTTCTTCTTACTAGTTCTATCCTTGGGCTTTTTTATATTGGAAAATGGAGTAGGTTTAAGAAACGAGGATATCCAGGGGCCTGTGTCTTTTTGTATCCACTTGGTGCTGGGGTCTCTGTGGTTTTGTTCTGTGTTTCTATATACAGGGTGCTGATAAAAGGGGTTAGATGGAAGGGAAGGGTATACAAGGTCAGAAAGAGAGAAAAGCTTTAGTTTAACTGGTAAAGCAGGTTTTTACGGGTTTTCCGAAGAAACCTTTAATGTGATTGACTGTATTGCTCTAGCCCCCTCTTTATCTTCTGCAACTATTTCAATTACGTATTCTCCAGCTTTGCTTTCATCTATTTCCCATTTTATTGTCCTGGTAGCTGGCTCTATAACAAGCCCGGGAGGGGCGTTGTTAACTTTAACCTCAACCGGATCACCATCGGGATCTTCAACCTCCACTTTGTAGGTTAGCTTTCCTCCCCTTATCTCTGTGGGAGGGGTTGAAACTATTTTCGGCGGTGAATTTGGGATAACAAAACTTCCTTCGGCTACCCATATACCTTCTTCTTTGCCATCAAACGGAACAACCTCTATTGAGATTGTGTCTCCTTTCTTAAAGCCGCTTTGCCACTCAAGCACCTCGTCTATGGCTCCTGGTATGATCTCACCGTTTCTCTTCCACTGGTACCTGAAGCTTACCTCATCCCCATCTATATCCCTTGCTTCCACAAGTGCCCGAAACCCTTTTCTAGGGGTATCTTCTGAAATGCTTACTATCTTTATAGAGGTAACTTGGGGAGGATGGTTCTTTTCTAGATCCTCTCTAGATAGCTCTGGTTTGTTTTCTTCTAAGGGATTAATTGAGGTGTCTGTATCCCCTTTTAATGTAGCTTGAACCCCTTCTGCTCCTGAACTAACTGGGTTTTCTTCCTTATTGCATCCAAGTAGCATTATAAAGAATAAAAACACTAAAAAAGGAAGGTGATATTTAACCATTACCCATTAATTATAGTGCCAATTTACTATAATGGCTATTGCTCCACTCTTATCTCAAAATCTGTAACTTCCCGTTCCGAGGGACTAAACAGTATCTTGGTCCCGTATGTTTCTTCAAGTTTTTTTAGGTTCTCTCCCTCGAGTTCTTTTATGGTTTCCACTACACTTGGGTTTGCGTATAGGATAATTCTTCCTACATTAGGCCTATCCATAAGGCTTTTTATTTCCCTTATTATCTCATAACATATGGTCTCCCTTGCTTTTACATAGCCCATGCCCCCACAATGGTCACATGGTTCTGCAAGGGTTTTTAGTAGGCTTTCCCTGGTTCTTTGGCGCGTCATCTGAACCACCCCAAAAGGAGACATATCAAGTATTACCGAACGGGCCTTGTCTCTCTTAAGGGCTCCCAGAAATGTCTTAAAAACTTCTTCTCTTTTCAACTTGCTTTTCATGTCTATAAAGTCTATAACGATTATGCCTACAAGGTTTCTAAGGCGTATCTGCCTTGCTATCTCCGATGCCGCTTCAATGTTTATGTTAAATATGGTCTCTTCGTGGTTGCTCCCGCTTAGGTATTTTCCGGTGTTTATATCTATTACGGTAAGTGCTTCTGTCTCTTCTATTATGAGATACCCTCCGGATTTTAACCATACCTTTTTCTCAAATATCTTCTTTATCTCAGGTTCTATACCAAAGCTGACAAAAAGTGGGGTGGAATCGGTATATAGCTCTAGTTTTATATCGGAATCCGGAAAGCGTGAAGATATATAGTTTGATATCTCTTCATAAGCTTCCCTTGAATCCACTATAATGGTTCTGATTTCTTTTGAAACAAGGTCCCTTGCTGCCCTTATATACAGATTTGGTTCTTCGTACAGGAGAACGGGGGCTCTGTGCTCCTCTGCCCTTCGCTTTATTTCTTCCCAGGTTCGGATAAGATACTCCATATCCTGCTTTATCTCCTCTTCTTCCCTTCCCATGCTAGCTGTTCTTGCAATAAACCCTATTCCCTTTGGTTTGTACTTCTCTATTATGCTGATAAGCCTCTTTCTTTCCTCTTTGTCTTCTATACGCCTTGATATCCCCACTATATCTACCGTACCAAAGAGAACAAGATACTTACCAGGAATTGCTATATAAGAGGAAAGCTTTGCTCCTTTTCCTCCAGTAGATTCTTTTAAAACCTGAACCAGAACTTCCTGTCCTTCTCTTAGTATGTCCTGAATAGGGTGGCGCGATTTTTTCCTACTTGTCTGAGGTTCATCTTCTTCTAGAAAAAAATCCGAAAAGACATCTTCATGTATATCCTCAACAGATATAAATCCGGATTTCTCTAAGCCTATATCTATAAAAGCAGCTTGCATGCCCGGTATAATCTTTCCAACTCTACCCTTGTATATGTTTCCCACTATACGTGGCTTTGATTTCCTCTCTACGTAAAGCTCTGAAAGAACCCCCTTTTCAATAACCGCGGCTCTGGTTTCGTTAAAAGTTACGTTTATCAGAATAAGACTTTCCATAATAAAAGAGCATATTGAGAAATTTAAGCTACATGACCGTTTTATTATAGACTATAAATCGTACATATAAAAGTTTATGCTCTTTTAACAACTTGAAAAAGGTGTTAAATTTTACCAGAGGCTTTAACAAAAACATCAATGGGAGGATGGAGGAATGGGTTTTAGGCTTTTTGTTACATGTTTTCTCTTTATAGTAAGTGGTATAGTGGTCCTGGCCAAGAGCCAAACCCCAGAGCCAAAGAACGGTATAACGGTATACGTTGTTCGTCCTGGAGATTCTCTCTGGAATATATCAAAGAGGTTTTTTAAAAATCCCCTTCTCTGGCCACGACTCTGGAGTTTTAATCCCTTTATTGATGATCCCAATCTTATCTATCCAGGTGAGGTTCTATCTCTAAAGCCCAGGATGCCTAAGCTTCCGGTTGTAAAGATTAAACGAGGGATAGAAGAGGTATCAATTAAGGAGGTTGTAGAACCTCCTCCTCCCGTATTTTTTTATTCTCGAGGAGGGCATGAGGGATTTATATCTCCTGATGAGTGGGAACATATGGGCACGATTATAAGCTCAGAACCTCCAAAGATTCTACTTGGTGAAGGAGATACGGTTTATGTTAATATCGGGTATAAAGACGGGGTGGGAACAGGTGATAGGTTTACGGTTTTTCGTACATCAAAGGCAGTTCTTCATCCGTTAAGTGGAAGGAGAGTGGGGTATAAGGTTGCTATACTTGGTGAGATTGAGATAATTGATGTTAAGGGAAAGCACCTCTCCTCTGCTAGGATTATAACTGCTTTTAGAGAGATAACACGTGGTGCAAGGGTTAGGCCATCTGAACCTTTTATAAAAGAGGTTGTTCTTAAAAAGGGTAAGCAGAAGCTATATGGTAACGTTATAGAAACGCTAAACAACGTTGAGTTAAGTGGAAGAGGTGACATTGTATATATCGACGTCGGGGAAGAGGATAATGTGGTCCCTGGAAATACGTTCTCTGTGTATAAACTCCCGCGAAGGGCCTTTGACCCGGATAGAAGTAGAGGAATTACCATTCCTGGAGCCTTTGTTGGAAGGGTTGTTATCCTTAACGTTCAAAAGGAGACTTCAACTGCAATCGTCCTTGAGAGCTCTAGGCAGATAGAGAGGGGAGATACTGTAAGTCTGGACGTTTTTTAGTTTCTGTACTACCTTCACCAATCTGAGACAGTATATAGAATACAACCAGCAATATGTGCTTGCAGATATTTCCATATTGAAAGCTCTCTCTACAACTACATATCATCTCCTGCTTGGATATACTAACTGCGTTTTCTTCTCTCTCGGTTGTGGATATGTATGCCTTTACAAGGTCTTCCCTCTTTTCAACTATCTCTATAGATGGTGGTCTGTAGAAGAGTTCTTTTATTGCTTCCGAGAGGTTTTTCTCATCTGCTTTAAGAATCAACTCTTTTAAGTTTAAGTTACCCTTATCCTGGTTCTCAGCTCTTTGTTCCTCAAACGTGCTTATTAGGTCTTTAACTGCTTCTACGAGCTCTCTGTTTGAAAAGGGCTTTTCTATAAATTTGTTTCCTGTTGAGGCTATAAACTCATTTAGCGTTCCTGAAACAAAGATGATCTTTTTCTCCAGGTCTTTGCCTAGCCTTTTTACCTCCAGATAAAATTCATCCCCTCTCATTTGTGGCATGTTAAAATCAGAGAGTATGACATCGAAGTTGTTTTCCTTTATCTTTGCCAGTCCGTCTTTCCCACTGTGTACGGAAACAACATCAAAGCCTTCCTTCTCTAAAACTGCTTTTATTAACTCTGCTACTACCTCTTCATCCTCTACTATCAATACCCGTTTCTTTTTCATTTTAGGTTCCTCTGGGATTGATTAACCATCATAGGTTTTCTTAAAGCAAAAATCAACTGGACTAAGGTTTTATTTTAGTTTGTTTTTTTTACTCTTAAAGATGCTTTTTATAAACCTTAGTATTGTTTTGAGGCTATGGGGGGTTCTCTAGTGGCCCTTTGTTTTTTGAGCCTCTCCTATCATTGGTACAAAGCGAACAGGGGTTACTGTTTTCATCTCGACTCCCCTTTGAGTCTTTGTGATAAGTATAAGGTCTTGATAGAGATCACCAACCGGTATGACCATTCTTCCCCCTATCTTTAGTTGCTCTATGAGAGGTTGTGGTATATGGTCTGGAGCAGCGGTAACTATTATGGCGTCAAAAGGTGCATGCTCTGGCCAGCCCCTGTATCCATCCCCAACCTTGTAGTGTATGTTTTGGTATCCCAGGGAATCTAAAAGTTGCTTGGCTCTTTCAAGGAGCGAATCTATAATCTCTATCGTATAAACCTCACATCCTAATTCGGCAAGTATTGCTGTTTGATATCCAGAGCCTGTTCCAACCTCAAGAACCTTGTCTCCCTCTTTTAACTGTAAAAGCTCTGTCATGAGAGCTACTATGTAGGGTTGAGATATTGTTTGTCCTTTTCCTATTGGAATTGGGCTATCACTGTAGGCAAGATGAGCAAGGTCTTCTGGGACGAACTTGTGTCTTGGAACTTTTAACATGGCCTGAATTACCTTGGAGTCTCTTATACCCCGTGATAAGATTTGGTTTTCAACCATTTCCCAGCGTTTTTTTGTGTATTCGCCGTTGTTCTTGTCTGCGCTTGAACCGTTAGCAAGAAGGAAAATCGGAAAAAAAATTAAGTTTAGAAAAAATAAATCCATAATTATCTGCTTTTTATTTTTTAAGCTATTGCACTGTGTACTGTACACAGGCTGTACACAGGCCTGACTCTACCAAAGCTCCTGAATAAAACCGGTAATTGGTTAAAACAGTTTTGAAGCAACCAATTGCACTCCTTCGTATGGATCCAATTCTCCTTTTCTAACCATATCAACAATTCTTCTTATTTCCTCCCCTTTCAGTTTCTCGGAGATCCTCTGCTCTATGGTTTCTGATAGTATCTGGGAGAACTCTTCTTCTCTTTTTTTCTCCCTCTTCTCTTTTAACAGGCTTTTTTCCGTTTGAAACGTTTTGTGTCTTTCTATCTCCTCTACTACCCTTTCTATACCACGGCCTTCGTGTGCTGATGTAAGAATAACAGGTGTTTCCCAGTTATCCTCTGATGTCTTTAAGGATATCATGAATTTTAATTCCCTAGATAGTCTGTCTGCCCCCTCCCTATCTGCTTTATTTATTATAAAGATATCGGCTATCTCTGTAAGCCCCGCTTTCATTGTCTGAATTATATCCCCTGCCTCGGGAACTAGTACAACAACAACTGTATCTGCAACCCTGATTATATCCAGTTCGGTTTGCCCTACCCCAACGGTTTCAATAAATATGTATTCTATTCCAAAGGCATCGTAGAGTTTTATGATCTCCTTTGTGGCTCGTGAAAGCCCTCCGTGGCTACCTCTGCTTCCCAGGCTCCTTATAAATATGTTTTCATCAAGTGTATGGCTTTGCATTCTTATTCTGTCCCCAAGTACTGCTCCTCCAGTAAACGGACTGGATGGGTCAACTGCTATTACCCCAAGTTTTTTATTCTTTTTTCGAAAGAAACTAAGAAGCTCGTTTACAAGTGTGCTTTTACCTGCTCCAGGAGGACCTGTAACCCCTATTATATAGGCGTTTCCGGTTTTGGGGTTTACTTTCTTAAGCACTTCGGGAACAGATGGATGACGGCTTTCTACTAGGGTAATTAACCTGGAGAGTGCGACTCTGTCTCCTTTAAGCATTCGCTCTACAAGTTCTATCTCTCTGCTGGAGAGCTGCATAACACAAATACGATAAATTGGAGGCGGTATTTTGTCAAAGGTTGTGAGCTTATCTAAAACTCTACCTTCTTCATCGCAAGCTGGTATTTCTCTTCGATATCCTTTAGGGTAAGGTGTTGGTAGATTTTAAGGCTCTCTTTTGAGCTGTGCCCCGAGATTAGCATAAGTTCCGCATCGGTAAATCCGTTTTTTGATAACCAGGTTATAGCTTGATGGCGAAATGTGTGTGGGGTTGCAAAAACTCCAGCTTTTTTGGCATAGTGTTTTACTATCTGCTGTATTCTTCTTGGGGTATATTTGTTGTTCAATCTTGTCTGAAAGAGATACCTATTTTTGCGGTTGTTCTGCATGTAGCTTTTAAGTGCAAGCTTAAAATCCTGGTTAAACAGTACGTATCTGTCTTTTCCACCCTTTCCATGCTCAATGAATATTTTGTTCTCATCTAGATAAACATCGCTCATCTTAATGTTTACAAGCTCTTTAACCCTTACACCTGTGTAAAAGAGGAGTTTTAAAATAAGCTCGTGTTTAACGTTATCGGAGTTCTCAATTTGACGATAGAATCTCTTAAATTCATCTTCTGAAAGAATGCGAGGTAGTTTCTTTGCCCTCTTTAGAGGCCTTAGATTAAGTATTTCCCTTACCCGTCGGTAAGCGTATTTAAAATCCTCGTAGTCCCAGCCCTCTTCTCGAACTATTTTTATTATTTTCTTTATGGCTTTTTCCTTGGATTGATTGATCTGGCTTGGAAACGCATCGGGTTCTTTCATGTATTTTTCTCCACACCTTAAATTTTCATACGATAGCTTAACAAAGCTGGAAACAGAAATGCAACTCTTAACCTAAACGGATATTCTGATTTCCAGCAGATCCTCTGCCAGTACTACATCTACATCCAGCTCTTGCTTTATTTCCTCTATGATGTTTCTCTCATCACAGATTGGATACAGGTGGGATACAACTACCTTTTTTGCTTTAGACTCCCTTGCTATCTTTACTACCTCACTTGGGGTAAGGTGGCCCTTTACTTTTAAATCATCTGTTGAAGAGCACTCTATAACAAGGACATCTGCATCTTTGGCAAGTTCAATTAGGGATTCTGAGAAATCCGTATCCCCTGTGTATACAAGCGATTTCCCTTCCGACTCTATTCTATAGGCAAGACTGCTTTCTATGTGGGGTGTCTTTCTAGAGGTTATGGTAAAGTCATCGAGTTTTAGTGTGCCTTCTTCTATCTCTTGGATGTTTAGACAATCAGGCACTATCCAACCGTTATAGGCTTTCTCAAGGGCTGAGAAAAAGCTTCTAAAACCCTTTGCTCCCCAGATAAACAGAGGCTTTCCCCTTCTCTCTCTGTAGGAGTACCTTGTGGCAAATAGAAAGGGTATGAGATCTGATGTGTGATCAGGGTGAAAGTGTGATAGGAAAATGTGGTCTACTTCCAGGTAGTTTATGCCCACCTTTGATAACTTCCAGGTGGTTCCGTTTCCACAATCGAGTAGAACGGTAGAAGATGGGAGTTTTAGTGCATATCCTGAAGAGCCTCTTCTCTCATAGGGAATGCAGGTTCCTGAACCAAGTATAAAAAGCCTTATATCGTTTTTTTTCATGGAGCTTTTTTTTATAGCGTTTAAATGGTAATTTTAATTCAATCCTCAATTAATTTATCACCCTGTGTAAAAAGAGCAAGCTTCTATGAGACGGATAATAACACTGACTACGGATTTTGGCTTAAAAGACCATTATGTAGCTGCGATGAAGGGGGTTATTCTCTCTATCAATCCCGAGGCCTTAATTGTGGATGTAACTCATGAAATCCCTCCACAGGATATTTTTAAAGCAGCCTTTACCGTTAGAAACTTCTACCGTTATTTTCCCAGAGGAAGCATAAATGTTGTGGTTGTTGATCCCGGGGTGGGCAGTAAGAGAAGGGCCATAGTTGTAAAGACTGATTACGCTCTGTTCATAGGGCCTGACAATGGGGTTTTTACCTTCGTTTATAAGGAGTTAAGCCCGATAAGTGTCTTTAAGATCTCAAATCCCAAGTATTTTCTTCCTGAGGTAAGCTCTACCTTTCACGGTAGGGATATATTTGCACCTGTTGCAGCACACCTATCACTTGGGGTTGCAGTTGAGGATTTGGGAAGAAGGGTAAAAAAACCCGTAGAACTCCGCATCAGGGAGCCTGAAGTAAAGGAAGGAGAGATATCGGGGGAGGTTGTCTATGAAGACCACTTCGGTAATCTTATTACAAATATACCCGGCACCCTCATAAGAAGGGATGCTGTGGTTATTGTAGATGGTATCACGATAGAGAAGATATCAACATCATACGCTGAGGTTCCTAAGGGAGGTTTGCTTGCAATTGTTGGAAGTACAGGGTTTCTTGAGATATCGGTAAATCAGGGGAGGGCATCTCAAGTATTAAGGAGGGGAAGCCTTAAAGTCAGGGTCATTTTACCTTCCAGTTAGATCCGTCGTTACGGGTTTTAGGCTTCCCACTGGATTTTGTACACCTTGTCTTTTAACATTACTTCATCTATGCGCCTATAGGAAAAAATGTTTTCCCAAAAATGGTTTTCGGGGTCTTTAATCCCCATCAGTTCAAAATCTCTTATTATGTTGCTAAACTCTTCATCAGTTGGGAGATCAGGAAGGAGATCAAATAAGGTTACTATATGTGGGCGCTCTGAAGACTCTACATTCTCCCAACTTACCCACTCCCCGTTTCTTTTCCAGATATATATTTTGTCTCCTGCTTTGTTAAAGGGAGTATCCTCTAAAGCCCAAGCAGGTGTGTATTCACTCTTGTAGTACTCAAAGGCACTCTCAAGAACCTCACTCCACTTTAGTTTAACTCTGATGGGTTCGGAAGGATTTTCCGGTAGCAGACTGTAAGACTCATTTTTCATGTTTCCTCTCCTAAGCAACCTTTACTCCCTCTGCCTATAGTTTTATAACCTAAAACGGGAGAAATTCTGTGTATATTGATAGAGCAAAAAGTATGCCACGACATATAAAGGACTAACCTTTACTAATTATTAGCTTTTTTTTCTTAAAGCCGTTTGCTTTTTGGGTGGCTTAACAAATTTTGTCACTGTGTATGCAAATCGTGTACTCGGGTTGTAGAAGTATGTAATTTCACTTAGAATACTTTAATAAGTAGGGAATTGATGGGTAGATTTACAGATAAGCTTCCTGAGGGTTTAAAAAAATTTGTTGATCCTTCTCTTCCAAAAGAGATGCGCATTATGGCTGCTAAGGGATTGGTTCCGATTCCTCCTAGGGATATTGTGCTGGTTGTTTTCTCCCTCACCATGGATGGAGATGAGGAGGTAGAGAAGGAGGCCAGAGAAACCCTTAAAGCTATGCCGGAAGAAGTAATTGGGCCGGTTCTCGTTGATGAATCCTCTCCTCCGGAGTTGCTTGATTTTATCGCCAGAAACACAGGTAACGAATCTTATCTGGAAAAGATTATACTCAACCGTACTACAGACGATAGTACCATAGCCTATCTGGCCGAGACCTTGCATAATGGCCCCCTTGTAGAGCTTATAGCAAGCAATCAGGTTCGTATTTTGCGTTCATCAGCTATAGTGGAGGCGCTTGGTCAAAATCCTTCAGTTAGTCCCTCTGTTATGGATAGGGTAACTTCTTTTATAAGCCTCTACCTTGGAACCGGGAAGCAGGGTGGGGTTGAGAAAGAGCCTGTATCCCATCACAAAGATGATGTTACAACGTTAAATGAAGAGATTAGGGAATCTTTTCTGGATAAGATAGGTTTCCCCGAAGAACTTCTGGAAGAAGATGAAGAGGCAATAAAAAGAACTAGCCAAGGTAACCTGTTAGATAGGGTGGTGCACATGAGGCTACCTGAGAAACTAAAGCTTGCTCTGGTGGGTAACAGGGAGGCAAGAAGGATACTGGTTCGTGACTCTAACAGGCTTGTTGCAACGGCAGTTCTTAAAAACCCCCGTCTTACAGACAGTGAGGTAATACAGATTGCCCAGTCAAGAACGGTTGATGAATGCGTACTCAGGGAGATTGCAGGAACCCGCAAGTGGGCAAAGTTGTATCAGGTTAAGTTAGCTTTGGTTAACAATTCCAAAACCCCTACTGATGTGACCCTAAATTTCTTAAGGCATCTAAGGTATAAGGATCTTCGTTCAGTTGTGTGGAATAGGGATCTTCCAGGTGTAATTATAAGCACTGCTAGGAAGATACTTAAGGAAAAACAGGACCAAGGGGTTTAAAAGGATGAGAGCCGAAGGGGTTTCCAGAGAAGTCTTTCGTGTGCCGGTGGAATTTGGTGGTAAGAGGGCTGATGTTGTTTTTTCCCATATTCTTCCGCATCTTACACGTTCACAGATAAAGAAGTTAATGGAAGAAGGTTACATACTTGTTGAGGGTAAACCTGTAAAGCCATCCAAGAAGTTAAGCGGTGGTGAGGAGGTATACGTTACGATCCTTCCTCCACAACCCCTTGAAGCTATACCCCAGGATTTGCCTATAGATATTATCTTTGAAGATAATGACATTGTTGTGGTTAACAAACCTGCAGGAATGACCGTTCATCCAGGGGCTGGAACACACGATGGAACCCTTGTAAATGCTATTCTCTACAGGTGTAGGGATATAACTGGAGTAGGTGGAAGGCTAAGACCAGGTATAGTTCATAGGCTTGATAAGGACACCTCAGGGGTTATGGTAGTTGCAAAAAACGATATTTCACATCAATCCCTTGTAGCCCAGTTTAAGTCCCGTGAGGTTAAAAAGCTATATATTGCATTGGTTCTTGGGGAGCTGGTATCTGAGGCAGGATCTTTCTCCCTTCCTATAGGAAGGGATCCGGTTGATAGGAAAAAGATGTCCTCAAAGGCAAAAGCTAAAAGGGATGCACTTACTCTCTGGAGGGTTGTAAAAAGGTACGGTGGGATAACCCTTGTTGAGGTTGAACCTAAAACGGGAAGAACACACCAGATAAGGGTTCACTTTGCCGAAAGTGGATATCCTCTTCTTGGGGACAAGGTGTATGGACCAAAAAGGTATAGGTCGAAGGAGATAGAGGCCCTATCAAAAAGGCTTGGCAGACAGGCACTTCATGCCTTTTTACTTGGCTTTAGACACCCGCGCACCGGAGAGTACATGGAGTTTAAAGCTCCTGTTCCGGAGGATTTAAAGGAGGTAATTGATATCCTTGAGGGGAAGAAGACGGTATGAGCTTTAAGATAAGATCCCAAATCCTCTCCAGCGTAAATGGTGTTGTGTACGGCTTTTTGGATAAAAGTTCTGGAGAGGATATAGAGGGTATAGCTAGAGCTTTTGGTCTGGAGAGTATAGTTACCCTAAAACAAGTACATGGCAACAGAGTTTGGGTGGTTAAAGATGCCTTTGCAAAAGATATTGGTTGGTACAAAGGAGACGGACTAATAACTAACCTAAAGGGGGTAGGAATTGGGGTTTTTACTGCCGACTGTGCACCCATATTGTTTGTTGATGAATCCTCACTTGTTGTTGGTGCAGTTCATGCTGGGTGGAGGGGAACTCTCTCTAAGGTGGCAAAGAGTGCCATTGTTCAGTTTAGAAAGGTTTTTGGTATACCTTCCTCACGTGTTTATGCCGTTATTGGGCCATCTATAGGGAGGTGTTGTTATGAAGTTGGTGGTGATGTTGCATCCCTGTTTATGAAGGAATTCGGTGAGGGTATACCTTTTCTGTATAAAGGAAAAAACTCTAAGTACGTACTGGATATTAAAGAGGCTAACAGTGCTATACTTAGGTGTGAGGGGGTAGAAAGGATTGAGATAATAGACGTATGTACAAGGTGCAACAAGGATTTCTGCTCTTATAGAAGGGATGGAAAAGGTAGTGGAAGACAACTTAGCTTCATCGGGCTTATTTAGGATATTATGAAAACATGTTATTATTACCTAATTTATATATTTAGGAGGGCAAGATGCTTCAGATTATGTGCTGGGTAAATCCTGAAGATTACTGGTACCTTCACTCCCTTCAGGAGAAAAACATACCTGTAAACTACTATGGGTATATGTTCGAGGTGGAGGGAACAGGTGAGTCAGAAGGAGGAGAGAGCAAGGTAAGGGTTATGGTGGTTGAGCTTCTTAATGCTAATATGGCTGTTGGATTTGCCCTTCCTAAGGACAAGACAATAGAAGGTGAATTTAAGCTTGGTTTTATATGCCAGGATAAGCCAACGGAGGATATACCGGTGGTCTGTAAGCTTTCAAAGGAGGTAAAGCGAACCTCGTATAGGGGTGATGACAATGCAAAGCTTGAGTTTATAGGTTTTTCCCTTGAAAAGTTTTACGAGAGCAAAAAAGTAGCTTTCTATCTATTTGATTTAAGAGGGGCAAGGAATTTCCCCGATAATTAAGAACCCGAGGTTATAATAGAGAGTTTTCCTTAGTTTTTATCAGGTAATACATTAAAGGTGGAGGTTTATATGGAGAACGTAAAGAAAATAGTGCTTGCCTATTCGGGTGGACTTGATACGTCTGTGATTCTAAGGTGGCTTATTGAAGAGTATGGGGCAGAGGTTGTGGCATTTGTTGCTGACCTTGGACAGGGAGAAAACCTTGAGGTGATAAGGGAAAAGGCAATAAGGACGGGTGCAAGTAAGGTGTATATTGAGGACCTGCGGGAAGAGTTTGTTAGGGATTTTGTGTTTCCTGCTCTTAAAGCCAACGCTTTATATGAGGGAATGTATCTTATGGGAACCTCTCTTGCCAGGCCTCTAATAGCAAAGAAGCAGATAGAGATTGCTCTTAGAGAAGGTGCGGATGCTGTAGCCCATGGTGCAACTGGAAAAGGAAATGACCAGGTAAGATTCGAACTTACCTATTATGCACTTAAGCCAGATATAAGGGTTATAGCTCCTTGGCGTGAGTGGAATCTAAGGTCAAGAAAAGACCTTATTGATTACGCTAAGAAGCACGGTATAGATGTTCCCGTAACACCTGAGAAACCTTACAGTTGTGACAGAAACATATTCCATACAAGCTATGAGGGTGGAATCCTTGAGGATCCTTGGGTTGAACCATCAGACGATATGTTCGAAATGACTGTCTCCCCTGAGAAGGCTCCAGATGCTCCCACATACGTGGATATAGATTTTGAAAAAGGGATTCCTGTGCGGTTAGACGGAAGGGAGTTCTCCCCAGTTGATCTCCTCTACAGGCTAAACGAGATCGGAGGTAAAAACGGGGTAGGAAGGGTTGATATGGTTGAGAACAGATTTGTTGGGATAAAGTCCAGGGGGGTTTATGAAACCCCTGGTGGAACCATCCTTCACATTGCCCACAGAGCTGTTGAATCCATAACGATGGATAGAGAGGTTATGCATCTAAGGGATATGCTTGTCCCTAAGTTTGCTGAGCTTATATACTACGGATTCTGGTACTCACCCGAGATGGAGATGCTTAGGGCGGCCATAGAGGAATCCCAAAAGAACGTTACAGGAACTGCGAGGTTAAAAATATATAAGGGAAACGTATATGTGGTTGGGAGACGCTCCCCATTTTCCCTTTACAGTAAAAGCCTGGCTACGTTTGAAGAGGATAAGGTTTTTAATCAAAGAGATGCAACCGGCTTTATACGTTTAAATGCGCTTAGACTCTCAATGAGAAAACTCCTTGAAGGGTGAGTTTAGAGCTTTCTCCAGGCATAGGTAAAATAGTTTTTATGAAGACCTCCGATTTTGATTACCACCTTCCTCCAGAACTAATAGCCCTCTATCCCCTTTCTAAAAGGGAAGAGTGCAGGCTTATGGTCGTTGATAGAAAGACTGGAACAATAGAACACAGAAGATTTTTTGAGCTTCCATATATCCTTAAAGCGGAGGATCTCCTTGTTCTAAACAATACTAGGGTAATACCTGCAAGGCTTACGGGTAGGGTGGTTAGCAGCAACAGACGATGTGAGGTTCTCCTTACGGAGAGGATAAGTTCTTGTATCTGGAAGGGGCTTATGAAAAAACCAAAGAACGGTATGTTATTGGAATTTGAGGGTGGATTGAAGGGAAAGGTTTTTAAAGATGGAAGGGATGAGTGGGTATTTGAGTTTAGTGAGGATGTGGATGACTACTTAGAACGTTTTGGGAAAATGCCTCTTCCCCCCTATATTCAGCGTGACCCTGAAGAGGATGATAAGCTGTTTTATCAAACCGTGTATGCATCCAAAAAGGGCTCCGTTGCTGCTCCAACTGCGGGGCTTCATTTCAGTGAAACTCTGATTGATGAGATCAAGAAGAAGGGTATTGAGATCCGTTTTGTTACGCTTCACGTAGGAGTTGGGAGTTTCAAGCCGGTTAAGGTTGAAAGCATTGAGGGTCACAAAATGCATCCAGAGTACAGGGAGATTACAGAGGAGGTGGCCTTTAGTATAAACAGGGCCAAGAGTGAGGGAAGGAGGGTTATTGCGGTAGGAACCACTGTTGTTAGAGCGCTTGAATCTGCTGTCTGTGAAGACGGAAGCATAAAACCGATAAGCGGGTATACGAACCTTTTTATATATCCAGGATTTAATTTTCGTATTGTGGACGCTTTGATAACCAATTTTCACCTTCCCCGCTCTACTCTTCTTATGCTTGTTGCAGCCTTTTCTGGTAGAGAGTTGATTATGAGGGCGTATGAGGAGGCAAAGAAGGAGAGGTACAGGTTTCTTAGCTACGGTGATGCGATGTTAATTTTATAACCTGCTTGGTTTGTTATGGAGATCGAAATTGAAAAACTCGTATTTGGCGGATTTGGAATTGGGAGGATAGACGGGAAGATTGTATTCGTAAGGGGAGGAATACCGGGGGAGCGTTTGCAGGTGAGGGTTACAAGGGATAGAGGTAGCTATGTGGAAGCAGAGGTTGAGAAAGTAGTAAGGTCATCCTCTCAAAGGGTTAAGCCTCCGTGTTCTGTTTTTGGCAAATGTGGGGGATGTCAGTGGCAGCATGTTGGATATGAAGCCCAGTTGGAAGCAAAGGAGTATATATTGAAAGAGGCTCTGGAGAGGAGAGGGGGTTTAAAAGACATAGAGGTTGAGCCGATATTTCCCTCTCCTAGTCAGTACGGATACAGACATAGGGTTACCCTTTCAGTCTGGTTTCAAAAAAAACGTTACTGTGTTGGATACCTTGAAGGGAGAAGCAGGAGAGGGATTGAGATAGAGACATGTCCAATAGCAACTGAGCCGATAAACGGGGCAATAAAGCGTCTTTCCCGTTCTCTTTCCTCTATAGAGACAAGACGTTATCCGCTGGAGAGGGTCTATATCTCATCAGATGGAGTGGATTCTTATATTACCCTTGTTCCCGGATCAAATAGGGATTTATCTAAACTATACTCTCTTCGCAATCATTTGCGGAAGTCTAACGAAACTAAAAATACCTATATCCTTGGTGAGATGGAGGAAGAGTTTGAGCTTGATATACTGGGGCTAAAGTTTAGGGCTATTCCATCCGTATTTATTCAGGTAAATAGTATGGTTAACGAACAGCTGGTAAGAACCGTTATGGATCTAGCAACCCCTTATAGGAATAAAAGGGTTTTGGACCTTTTCTCAGGGGTCGGTAACTTCTCACTTCACCTGGCAAGACAATCAAGGGAGGTCTTTGGAGTTGATGTGAATGCAAGGGCAATAAGGCTTGCAAGAAGGAACGCAAAGCTCAATTCTATAGAAAATGCAGTCTTTGAGGTATCAGATGCGGTAGAGTTTGTAAAAAAAGCGGCGAGGTATGGTATGAGGTTTGATCTGATTGTACTGGATCCCCCAAGGGAAGGTGCAAAGGAGATTCTGGAGTATATACCCAAGTTACATGCACAGGGCATAATTTATGTCTCCTGTAATCCAACCACCTTGGCAAGGGATCTAAAGATGCTTTTGCATCTGGGGTATAAGACCATAAGGGTTTATCCATTTGATATGTTTCCTCAAACCTATCACATAGAATCTCTTGCTTTACTTTCAAGAATCTGATATAGAGTTAGTTCTGTACTTGTTTTAAACTAGGAGAAAGGTATCATGGCAAGCTTGGTTACAGGGGCTACAGGGTTTATAGGTTCTCATGTAGCAAGAAAGCTGGTACAAAGAGGCGAGAGTGTAAGGATACTTCTTAGAAAAACCAGCAAAACCCTGAATATAGAAGACATAGATGCTGAAAGGGTTTACGGTGATATACTTGATGTTGACTCCATAAGAAAGGCTATAAAAGGGTGTGATACTGTGTATCATACGGCTGGCCTTGTGTCGTTTAGAAAATCTGATTACAAGCGGCTTGAGGATATAAATGTAAAGGGAACTGTAAATGTCCTTTCTGCCGCCTTGGAAGCGGGTGTAAAGAAGGTTGTTTATACAAGCAGTGTTGCAGCAATAGGGGTAAACCCTAATGGGGGGGTTGCAAACGAGGATACTCCTTTTACCCTGGAGCATATGGGGATACAGTATCTAAATACAAAATACCGTGCTGAACAGGAGGCTTTAAGGCTCTACAGACAGGGGCTTCCAGTTGTTATTGTAAACCCTTCCGTAGTGATAGGTCCTGGAGATGTATACCTTTCAAGTTGTGGTTTTATTGTCTGGTACTGTAAGAAAAAGTTTCCGGGATACATGGATGGGGGTATAAACCTTGTCGATGTAGAGGATGTAGCCGAGGGTCACATCTTGGCTGCACAAAAGGGCAGGCTCGGGGAAAGGTATATTCTTGGAAACAAAAACCTAAGTATAAAAGAGGTTTTTGAGCTTCTTGAGAAGGTTACTGGCATACCTGCTCCACGCATAAAGATACCCTATTTTGTTGCCCTTGCTGCAGCTTTTTTTGTGGAGCGTATACTGGGTATATCTCTTCCTAACTACTCCTCTATGGATGTGGATTCGGTAAGGGCCTCTAGATTTTACTGGTACTTTGATAGCTCAAAGGCTGTACGTGAGCTTGGCTTTCCTCAAACCCCTGTGGAGCAGAGCATAGAGAAGACGGTAAAGTGGTTAAAGGATAAAGGTTATATTTGAAACTGAGTTCTCCCTGGTATACAATTCTCCTATGCCTGGTAACACTTTTGGCAGGGTTTTTAGGGTAACAACATGGGGTGAATCTCATGGCCCTGCAGTTGGTGTTGTTGTGGATGGCTGCCCTGCGGGTCTTGAGATCTCTGAAGAAGATATTCAGGTTGAGCTTGACCGTCGCCGTCCAGGTCAAAGTGCTATAACAACCCAGAGGAAAGAACCAGATAAGGTAGAGATACTTTCTGGGGTGTTTCAGGGAAGGACCTTGGGAACCCCTATTTCACTTATGGTAAAAAATGTGGATGTTATATCAAAATCCTATGAGGATATAAAAGAAGTGTACCGTCCGGGGCATGCAGACTACACTTATGAGGTTAAGTACGGAATAAGGGACTACAGGGGTGGGGGTAGGGCATCTGCTCGCGAGACGGTTGGACGGGTTGCTGCAGCTGCTATAGCAAAGAAGGTCCTTGGTTTAAACGGAATAAAAACCATAGGCTATGTAAAGCAGATAGGGGAGATAGTTGCTGAGGAGATGGATTTTGATGAGATTGAAAGAAATCCGGTAAGGTGTCCCGACAAACATAAGGCAAAGGAGATGATAGAGCTTATAGAGCAGGTAAGAAGGGAAGGAGACTCAATAGGGGGGGTGGTTGAGGTTGTCTCAATTGGGGTTCCTCCAGGACTTGGGGATCCTGTTTTTAACAAGATCGATGCAGACCTTGCTGCAGCCCTTATGAGCATAGGTGGGGTAAGGGGTGTGGAAATAGGGATGGGGTTTGAGGTTGGAAGAAGAAGGGGGTCAGAGGTAAACGACGTAATGTATATGAACGATAAGGGGGAACTTAGATTTAAAACGAACAATGCAGGAGGGATACTTGGTGGAATTACAAATGGTGAGAACATAGTTGTAAGAATCGCTATAAAGCCCACCTCTTCTATCCCCAAAATCCAGCAAACGGTTGATAGGTTTGGTAGACCTGTTGAGCTTGTGGTAAAGGGGAGGCATGATCCCTGTCTCTGCCCAAGAGCGGTTCCTATAGCTGAGGCAATGGTAAATCTGGTTTTGGTTGATCATCTCCTTATGTCAAGGATATCCAGATTATAGAAGGAGGTTAAGGTATGAGTGTGGGTGGTAAAAGAATTGCTATCTTAGCAGAAAACCTATACCAAGAATTAGAACTCTGGTATCCATACTACAGGTTAAAGGAGGAAGGGGTAGAGGTTGTTCTTGTTGGAACGGGTAGTTCCGATACCTATACAAGTAAGTTTGGATACCCCGTAAGGGTAAGTACGGCGGTGGATAAGATAAAACCTGAGGACTTTGATGGTGTGGTTATCCCTGGAGGGTATGCTCCTGACTACATGCGTAGATACCCTGCTTTGCTAAGGTTTGTTAGAGAGCTATTTGTTCAAGGAAAGATTGTTGCTGCTATATGTCATGCCGGCTGGGTGCTTGTATCTGCAGGTGTTCTTAAGGGAAAGAAAGCAACGTGTTACAGCGCTATTAAAGACGACATAGTGAATGCGGGGGCAGAGTACATAGATGCTGAGGTTGTAAGGGATGGAAACCTTATAACCTCACGTGCTCCAGATGACCTTCCTGCTTTTATGCGAGAGATTATATCTGCACTTAAAGGAAAGTAGCAAAAATTTTACGTTTTCTGTTGTAATTATCTTTAAATAGTATTAAAATCGGTTTGGAGCCGTTCATTTTGCCATAGGGAGGATGGTGAGATGAGTTTTTTCTCCAAATGCAGTCCCTTTGCATTTTGCCTTTTTGTAGCCTTGGCTGCTTTCCCAAGTGGTGCTGATGAGCAAAGTGAGATAGAAAGCCTAAAGAGGCAAATAGAGGAAATTAAAAGACAGAACCAAGAAAAGATTCTTGAGATTCAAAGGGAAAGCCAGAGGCAGATTGAAGAGCTAAGGAGGAAGATAGAAGAGCTTGAAGCACGGGATAGAGTTGAGCAAAAAAGTGCTAAAGAACTTCTAGCCGAAGAGCTTAAGGAAAAAGAAAGTGGGTTAAAAAGGATTGTTGACTTTAACCCTGATTTTCCAAGTTATTTTCGTATTCGTGCAAGGTTCTTTAAAAACGCAACCTTTATAGGGGCTACGGAAGACAAAGACGATGAAGTTTTCTTTGTTGATTCCAGATTTATCTTATCCCCTATGCTTAAGGTAACAGATAACCTCTCTCTTCGTAGCCAGATAGATGTTGCAAGGAATATCGTGTGGGGAGGGCTTGGTGACAGCAGTGTGTCTCAAAAGTTTTTTGAATCTCCAAGTCCTTCTGATTCTTTTCGTGGTGCCCTTTTAAGAGAGGTTACAGATACAGTCTCTGGAAATGTCCTTTCTCCGGTAGAAGAGGATACCGATTTCTTTGATATAAGAACGCTTTATGTGGTTGCAAAGACCCCTGTTGGAGAGCTATGGGTTGGACGACAACCATACGACTGGGGTCTTGGGATGCTGGTAAATGCCGGAAGTATGCCTGATCAGGATCTGGGAAGCATAGTGGATAGGTTTGAGTTTGATACAGCTCCACTTGCGCTTATCGATGAAAGGTGGGAGAAGTTGATGTTTGCTTTCTCCATAGATAGGTTGAGTCAAGGTCAAAGCTTGGTTAAAGGGGCATCTGGAAGTGGATGGGAGATGGGGGTGGGAACCCTCTACAGAGGTGATAGCCTTGAGCTTGGGGGATATGTGTTTTTGCTTTCCCAAAATGACTTCGATATAGGGGGAGGGCTTAGCGGTGATTTGGAGAAAAACATTAACTGGTCACTCTATGGAAGCTACAACATTGGCTCTTTCTTTTTAGCATTTGAGTTTCAAAATATCTTTGGAGAGATAAATGACTTAGAGGAACCTCTTCCACTCGTTATAGGAAGTAGCGATGTTGATATCTCTGCCGAGAATTTCCTCTTCGTTCTAAGGGGAGGGTATAGCTTTTCGCCATCTTTTGTAGATGTGGTTGCTGCTGAGTTTGGCTGGGCAAGCGGTGATGATGCAACAACCCCTGATAAGCTTGAGGGAAATGCCATATTCTTTAACAATGCTTATACGGTTGATAATCTGCTTTTTAAGCACATGATCCCCAATATCTATGCTCTGGAGGGAAGTGTTATAAACTCCTGGTATTTCAGGCTATGGAGCACATTGAGGTTAACAGAATCGGTCTACTTTACGCCTCAGGCCCTCTTTGCTTGGGTAGATGAGCGAAATGCCTTGAGTCTGGATGTGGTTACACCGCTTCCCAAAGTTAGAAGGTTTCTTGGAGCAGAGCTTGAGGGTACTGTTACCTTAAAAGTACTTGATCACCTGTGGTTCGATTTTATAAGCAGCTTTGTTGTATCCGGTGGGGGTCTTAAAGACCTGCTTAGTCAGAGGGCATTTATAGAAGAGACCGTTTCTTCCGTAGACCTTGCTGATCCACCAGATTTTCCCTTTGCGTTTCAGGGAAGGCTTGTACTTACTCTCGACCCTCTTATAAAGAGGTGGACAGGTTCAAGTACCCTTCTTAAAAGAGCGTTTTGGTAATTATGGATTTTAAAGGGATTTTATTACAAAGGGGGGATACAATGAATTTGGCTTTGGAACGAAGGTGTGGTGTTAGAAAACCCGTAAATCTTGAGGTGTTTTTAAGAAGCTCACAAGAGCCAGTAGGGATTGCCAAAAACCTCTCACTTGGAGGTATGTTTGTAGAAGGAAAAAACCAGATGAGTCCTGGAACAAAGGCGTTACTTGAATTTAGGTTGCCTGCTGAATCACTTCCAATAAAGGCCTATAGTGAGGTTGTATGGACCAAGAAGGAGCCTGAGTCCACTGGAATGGGTATTAGATTTATAAACCTTTACGATCTGGACAGGAAGAGACTTCAGAGGTTTTATGAAGGTTTGGATTGTGAATTGGTTATCAACTCTGATGATTATACCTTATTTGATTTTTTAAAGGTTTCTGGAAAAGACCTATTTGATAAAACAAGACCTGTTTGGGCTTGGATAGAGGATATGAAAAAGAAAGGGTTCTACACCTATAGAAGACCTCTGCTTTCAGAAAGTGGAAACAGAGCCATAGTCTTTGATGACGTAACGGGTAAGGAAAGAGAAATGATTATGATGGGAAGCAATAACTATCTTGGTCTTGCTACACATCCGAAGGTTATAAAAGCTGCTAGGGATGCAGCGGAGAAGTATGGTGTTGGTGCGGTTTCTGCTCCCATGCTTGCAGGCACTTTTGATGTGCATAAAAAATTGGAAGCTACACTGGCAAGGTTAAAGGGATGCGAGGATGCGGTTGTGTTCTCCAGCGGGTATTCAACGAATGTGGGCTGTATATCTGCTCTGGTTAGAGAAGGGGATCTGGCAGTAATCGATAGGTTGGCTCATGCAAGCATTATAGATGGATGCACAATGAGCAGCGGGAAATTCAGAACTTTTAAGCACTCTGATATGGTAAGCCTTCGGGAGGTGCTTGAAAGGAATAAAGATATCTGTGAAGGAAAACTCATAGTGGTAGATGGGATATACAGCATGGACGGTGATATAGCCCCTCTTCCTGAAATCATGGAGGTTGCAAGAGAATACGGGGCAAGGGTTATGGTTGATGACGCTCATGCAACGGGGGTGATTGGCGATAGAGGAAGGGGAACTGCAAGCCACTTTAAGATGGAGGGAAAGGTAGACATTGTAATGGGAACACTCAGTAAATCCTTAGGACAGCTAGGAGGGTTTATTGCCTCTTCAAAGGAGGTTATTAACTACCTGAGATGCTTTGCAAGGTCCTATTTCTTTGCAACCAGCCTTTCACCTGTGCTGGCTGCCGGGGCTTTGGCTGCAATAGAGGTTATGGAGAATGAGCCTGAGCGTATTCAGAGGCTCTGGGAAAACATAAGGTATTTTAAAGAAAACCTAAAGCATATGGGTTTCAATATAGTTGAAAACTCGGAATCAGCTATAATCCCCATAATCATAGGTGACGAACTGCTTCTTAGAAGGATGGGTAAAAGGGTTCATGAAGAAGGGCTTTTTATAAATCCTATTCCTTATCCGGCGGTTCCACGTAACCAGACTCGTTTTAGGGCCACAGTTATGGCAACCCATACCAGGGAGGATTTAGATACAGCTTTGGAGATTTTGGAGAAAGTCGGAAGGGAGTTTAGTCTTATAGGCCCAGGTGCATCCAGAGCTAAAAGGGTTGCTTAAAGATAAGATTGAACTATAAGGAGATTGATTATAAAATTGTTATACGAAAACGAAGTCCTACCGAAAGGGTGAACCATCCGAAAGGGTGGGGAGCAAAGCCTTCTACCTAAGGGTTCATGTGGCCTATGGTAAGAGGTTGCCGAAGTAAGGCTTCTTTATTAACCAAGGGGAAAAAATGGGGCTATCTCTTAATGGAAAAATGCTTTAGAAGTTGAGTTTCATCAATGAGGTATCTACATAACCTCTCTCTTGAAAAAACGATTTTTTTTCTGCTGATTTTGCTTTCTTTCTTTTTATCAGTAAATTCTCTAATCCAGGCTACAAAGTGGGTAAATAGACCTTTTCCCGGGTTCCTGGTTTACAACTCCTTAATTGTAAGTCAGGTTACTCTGCCTAGATGGTCGCTATCTAGGGAGTTAGGTATTCGTTCTTACGATAAGATCCTAAAGGTAGATGGGCATCCTGTTTCCAGTGCGTATGAGCTCTACGATTTTGTTGACGATACCCCTGTTGGTACACTTAAGAGTTATTTGGTTCTCAGGGATGGTAAGCTGTACGAGCTTAGTATTCCCACTATGAAATTTACCTTTGATGACCTTCTACAGATATTTGGTATAGAGTTTACCATTGGCTTAATCTTTCTGATCAGCGGTGTTGTGGTCTATGTTTTAAAACCTCAATTAACGGTAAGTAAGATTTTCCTCTTAATGTGCATCTCGATAGGGGTTTGGTTCATAGAGGATTTCAATTACCAAACGACCTACTCTCCTTTTTATTCTTTAAATATTGCTTACCTTGCTCAGATATTTACACCTGCTTTTCTGATCAATTTATCTTTGGTTTTCCCTAGTAAGAAACCCATTTTTAGAATGAAGCCTTATGTATTCTGGATTTCTTTATTTTTATCAGGGGTTATTTTTGCCTTACAGTTAGTATATGTGGATTCCCCCTCAATATGGAAAAGGATTGATACAATTGTCTGGGTATATTTGTTACTGGGTGGTATATCTATACCACTTTCTGCAGTTATAGGTTACTTTCATCCCAGCGGTGTGTTGGAGAAGCAAAGGGCTCAAACTATTTTGCTTGGTTCGTTTCTGGGTTTTTTCATTCCCGCCTTGCTTGCGTTTTTGATTGTGGTTTTTGAGTTTAACAGCATTACATATGTGGCTCTTCCTGTGATTTTCTTTCCTCTCTCCATTGCTTATGCAATTGTAAAACACAAACTGTTTGATATAGATGTGATAATTCAAAAGAGCATACTTTACAGCGTATTAACATCTATAGTTGTTGCGTTCTTTGCCTTGACCGTGCTTGTATTTAATATGCTCTTTGCCGAACATGGAGGATGGGAAAACCCGTTCTTCTTCTTAATACTTAGTGTTTTTCTGGTAGTTGCGTTAAATCCTATAAAGGGATGGATTCAGGGGTTTATTGATACGGCTTTTTTTAGAAAAAACTATGATTATACAAAGACCTTATCTGAGATAAGCTCTGCAATGACCTCTCTTTTAAACCTGGATGAGATAGCCAGCAAGATAATATCCACTGTAACGGATACAATGCAGATAGCTTCAGCCTCTCTTTTTATTCTAGACCAGAACACCGGTGATTATCGTATTTACATGACAACACTTGATGAACTTAGAGATAAAGGATTTTTTATTAAATCAGACGATAAGCTTGTTTCCTTATTTTATAGGTATAAGCAGGAAATATTTAAAGAGGATTTAGTATCTGATAATAAGTATATGAAATCAAGGATAGAGTTAACCAGGATGTTTAACCAGCTCAAGGCCTCTTTAATGATTCCTCTTTTTTTTAGAGCCCAGTTGGTGGGTATACTTGTGCTTGGGGAGAAAAAATCAGGCCTTATGTATTCAAGCCGTGACATAAAGCTCCTTAGAACCCTTGCTAACCAGAGTGCAATTGCTATTGAAAACGCCTTTGCTTTTAAGCTGGTTGAGGACTATGCCAAGAGGCTTGAGGAAACCAACAGGAAGCTTCAGGAAACACAGACACAACTTATTCAGGCTGAGAAGATGTCTGCAATTGGTCAGCTTGCAGCTGGAATTGCTCATGAGATCCGCAATCCCTTAAATATAATAGAGGGAGCAAGGTACTACCTTTACCAGATGGTGGAGGGGGAGAAGGCAAGCATTATGAGGGAGTACCTTGAGTATATAAAGCATGAGATTGATAGAACAAATAGGTTAATTGATAGCCTGCTTAAATTCTCAAAGATGGAACCCCCTCACTTTGAGCCTGTTAACATAAACTCTATTCTTGAAAATGCTCTGGTTTTGTTAAGAAAACAGCTTCAGGATAATCGTATAGTACTTAAAACAGAGTTTGATCCTAATATCCCTCAGATTATGGGTGATCCGAATCAGCTCTGGCAGGTATTTATAAACATCCTGTTAAACGCTATTCAGGCAATGCCATTAGGTGGTGAGCTTAAGGTTGTAACGGGTATTTGCAACGGAGACCAAAATCACGTTTTTGCAAGTTTTACCGACTCAGGAATAGGTATAGATGAGGAAGACCTGCCCAGGATCTTTGATCCGTTTTTTACCAAAAAGGATAAGGGGACTGGACTTGGGCTTTCTGTAAGCTATAAAATAGTTGAAGGGCATAAGGGGAAGATAGTGGTAAGTAGCGAAAAGGGAAAATCTACCACCTTCGTGGTGGAACTCCCTGTTAATCAACAAGACAATGCAAGGGGAGTAAAGGGATATGGCAGAGCCTAAAAGGATTTTGGTGGTTGATGATGAGCTTTTAATTCTAAGAATAATCTCTGATATTCTCTCAGGAGAGGGATACGAAGTAAGAACTGCATCTAGCTGTGATAAGGCCATTCAACTTCTAAAGGAAGTTCCCTTTCATGCCGTTCTTACCGATATAAGAATGCCTGAGAAAAACGGTATAGACCTTCTTGAGAGCGTTCGTGAATTAAATCCGAATCTGCCAGTTATTTTAATGACCGGGTTTGCTTCAATTGAGACAGCAATAGAGGCGGTTAAAAAGAGAGCTTTTGATTATCTTACCAAGCCGCTTGACTATAATAAGCTAAAAAGCGTTATAAAGAATGCTGTAGAAAGATACGAGCTTATCGAGGAAAATAAACGTCTTCTTCAAGAACTTAAAGAACTCAATGCAAACCTTGAGTTGAAGGTAAAGGAAAGAAATAGGGAACTTGAAAATATAATGAACAGTACCCATGAAAGCATAATAACAACAGATAGGGATTTGGTTATAAAAAGTGCAAACTCAAAAACGCTTAGTATTTTTGGAGACTATCATATAGGAAAGAAACTAAGTGATATTATACAGAACATAAATTTCAGTTCTATTACTCCACGTATACTGAAGGACCCCCTCTATACTTCAAAGCATGAGATTAAATACGGGGATAAGTTTCTGGAGGTAAACCTCTCCCCTCTTGTTGATTTTGAAAGTCATGAGATATTTGGTGTTGTAGCCGTTGTGGAGGATATAACTGATAAAAAGAAACTCGAGGCACAGCTTATTCAGTCTGCAAAGATGTCTGCTGTTGGTCAGCTTGCAGCTGGAATTGCTCACGAATTTAGCAACATACTCTCTGCTATTCTGGGTTATACGGGACTAGCAATGTCAAGAAATGACCTGGAACAGATCAAAAAAGACCTAAAGGTTGTGGAAAAGGCATCAAATAGGGCTGTAGATATCCTAAAGAAGCTATTATCCTTCTCAAGGCGAGGAGAGGAAAACTTTCAGCTTGCTCTTATAGATGAGGTGATTGAGGATGCCCTAGCCCTTGTTGAACATACCTTTGAGAAAGAAGGAATAAGAATTGTAAGGCACTATGGAAGGATTCCACCGATAAGGATGAACCCTGGAGAAATTCAACAGGTTATACTAAACTTGGCTATAAACTCAAAACATGCTATGCCTGAGGGTGGTGTTATAGCAATAAACGTTGAATTGGAAGGTGATTATGTAAAGATAGACTTTTCAGATACCGGAGTTGGTATTCCAAAAGAGAACCTGCCTAGAATCTTTGAGCCTTTCTTTACAACCAAGGGAAACAGTGGGGAAAAAGGTGTTGGGCTTGGGCTTTCTATGGTTTATGCGATAGTTGAGAGGCATGATGGAAAAATAAGTGTTAGCAGTGAGGTTGGAAAGGGAACCACCTTTACGATAATGCTTCCCAACATTCAACGCCTTTCAGACACTGAAAGGGAAAGTTCCGGGCGTTCTCTTCTGGGTAAAAGGGTTCAAACCACAAGGAAAGGTAATATACTTGTGGTTGATAGTGAGCAGGTTATATGCGAGGTTATAAGAGAGTTTCTCTCACAGGCTGGACATAATGTCCTTATTGCCAGTACCAATGAATCTGCTATAGAGCTTATAAAGAACAATCATTTCGATATAGTTTTTCTAAATCTGGGAAGACCGGAAAGGGATTGGCTGGAGGTGATAAGAGAAATAAAAAATATATCTCCAGATTCAGCTGTGGTTATCTTAAGCGGGAGAAGTGAGGATGGAATTGTAGACCGTGTAATGTCTGAGGGGATCTTCTCTTTTATCAATAAACCCTTTACCCTTCCCCAGATTCAAGATACAGTTGCACGTATTTTGGGTACGGGTTAGTAGGTCTGGTATATGAGTAAAGGGGTTTTGTTAGTGTTTAGATATGAAGTTTGCCCTTACTGTAAGAGACCGCTTATAAGGGTGGGATGTCATGCTCTGTGTAGCCACTGTGGTTATCAAGAGGGATGTGGCGATTAAATAAAGAAGGATAAGAAATATGGGGTTTTTCTGTAAAATTTTTGTTGACGACAGGGTTATATATGCGGGAGATCTTACCGAGGTCCCTGAGGAGTTTAGAGAAGATATAAGAGAAGCTATTAGCGAGTGGGCTGGTTCCTTGGATAAAAGGGGGCTTAACGAGCTTGTCTACTCGCTTTTTGCATGGTATGACAAAAAGGGTATGTACTGTGAAAGTTGTAACGTATGGTATGAGGAAGATAGCACCGTATGTCCTGTATGTAGAGCAGATTTAATCAGCAGGTATATTTACGAAAGGAACAGAAACTTGGATCTAATACTAACCTGTGTTGGTATGATTTCAAAGATTGAGGTTTTAGGGTGAAACCCTTACCCTGCAGAGGATAAAATGAAGATTGAGGTTAAAGGTCAGGTATTTCCTAAAGTATGGGATATAGCTCGGCGGGTTAGGAAACTAAGAGAAGAAAGGAGGATTGTAAATATTGGAAGTGGTACGGTGGAAGTTCCGGTATATGAGGTTGAGTTGCCTGAGGAGACCCGAAGAGAGGGTTTCTATCTTATTACCCCTCAGGGTGTAAGACTTTACTGGCACCCGGGTGATCAGTATGAGGTTGCCTATCTTATCTCAGAGCTTGATGAAGACCCGCTTACCAAAAGGCACTTTGGTGGTTAATTTCACGGTATTGGTGTTTCTCTGCATATCCTGTATTTCTGCGGAAGTCTACAGGATAGAGCTACCAAATGGTTTAGAGATAGAGGCTGAGGTGGCAAAGAACAAACAAAAGGGATTACAGGGAAGGAGGTTTCTCTGCCCAGTTTGTGGTATGATATTTATTTACAGTAAAGAGGGATACTACGGATTCTGGATGAAGGATACATTGATAGAATTGGGTATAGTATGGATTAACAAGAACGGCAAGGTTGTCCACATTGTAAGAGATGCAAAACCGTGTATCATTAATAGGGTTTCCAGTATGGAAGATTGTAAGGTGTACTATCCTGTTGCTCCTGCAAAATATGTGCTTGAGGTAAATCCTGAGGCTTTGGCTGAGGTTGAAGTGGGAATGAAGGTAAGGTTTTTCCCTGCACTAAATTGAATAGTTAGTGCGGGATATGATTAGAAACTATACATATATAGGAGAATAAATATGAGGGCAGGAGAGTTATTGGTTAAGTGTTTAGAGAATGAGGGGGTTAGGTATGTATTTGGGTTACCTGGGGAGGAGAATTTAGATGTTATGGATGCTTTATTGGATTCTAGTATAAGGTTTATACTTGTGCGTCATGAGCAGGGTGGTGCTTTTATGGCTGATGTGTATGGGAGGTTAAGCAGGAGGGCTGGGGTGTGTTTATCGACTTTAGGTCCTGGTGCTACGAATTTGGTTACTGGGGTAGCTGATGCGAATTTAGACAGGGCTCCTTTGGTTGCGATAACTGGGCAGGCTTCATTGGACAGGATGCACAAGGAGAGTCATCAGTATATAGATGTAGTTAGTGTGTTTCAACCTATTGTTAAGTGGAATACGCAGATAAAGAAGGTAGGTGTTATACCTGAGGCTGTTAGGAAGGCGTTTAAGTTAGCTCAGAGTGAGAAGATGGGGGCAACGCATATAGATTTACCTGAGGATGTAGCTGGTATGGAGGTAGGTGGTAGTGAGGGGCCGTTGTTGGTTCAGCAGCCTTTTATACCTGAGCCTTTAGGGAGGCAGATAGAGAGGGCTGTTAGGGTTATATCTGAGGCGAGGTATCCAATGGTTTTAGCTGGCAATGGTGTTATAAGGAGTGGTGCTTGGGAGGCTTTGAGGTATTTTGCTGAGAGGTTAAATATTCCTGTTGCGCACACATTTATGGGCAAGGGTGCTTTATCTGATGCTCATGAGTTGTCTTTATTTACTGTTGGGCTTCAGGCTGGGGATTATATATCATCTGGTTTATCTAGGGCTGATGTGATAATTACTGTGGGTTATGATTTTGTTGAGTATTCACCTGAGAGGTGGAATCCCAACAGGGACAAGAAGATAGTGCATATAGATGTAGTGCCTGCGGAGGTTGATGCTCACTATATAGTGAGTGTGGGTGTAGTTGGGGATATATCTATATCGTTGAGGGAGATAGCTGAGAGGGCGAGGCCGAGTGAGGCTGATTATTCTAAGTTTTTGAGGGAGCAGATACTTAGGGAGTGTGAGGCTTATAGAGGGGATAGGAGTTATCCTCCCAAGCCTCAGAGGGTTTTATGTGATTTAAGGGAAGTTATGGGTGAGGAGGATATAGTTATATCTGATGTAGGTGCTCACAAGCTTTGGGTGGCTCGAGTTTATCCTTGTTACAGGCCAAATACTTGTATAATATCGAATGGTTTTGCTTCTATGGGGATAGGTGTTCCTGGGGCTATAGCTGCCAAGTTATTGTATCCTGAAAGGAGGGTGGTAACTGTTACTGGTGATGGTGGTTTTTTGATGAATGCCCAGGAGATAGAGACTGCTGTTAGGGAGGGGGTGAATTTTGTTGCTTTGATATTTCATGATAAGAGTTACTCTCTTATAGAGATAAAGCAGCAGATACAGTTTGGGAGAAAGTCTTATGTTAACTTTGGCAATCCAGATTTTGTTAAGTTTGCACAGAGCTTTGGTGCTGTGGGTTATAGGATAGAGGCTACAGATGAGTTAAAACCAGCACTCCAAGAAGCATTCTCACAAAATAAACCAGTAATAATAGATTGCCCAATAGACTATAGAGAAAATCTAAAGATAGTGGAAAAGTTTGGGGGACTGCTTATTCTTGCATAAGGTCCATCCCTATTTGCTTTGCCATAGCATACGACCTATTATTGCAGAGAGGATTCCTGCGATGTAAAAAATAAGGTACATAATAAAAGCGGAAGTAGAGAAATTCCAGAAGAGAAACCTTACCTCAACGGAACCTGCATTCTGAGCTAAAACTATAACTATAAGTATAACTATAATTAGTACGGCTATGTTTTTAATCTTATGCATACTTTCCTCCTAGTGGTTAAAGCCAGGTATCGTCGCCTTTTTTATAGATGGCGTTTAATTATACTGATTTTTAAAGGTTTGGAAATAGAGACTACTTTCCCACCTTGCCTGTAATTTGCCTTATGTGTCTTTCAATCTCTGTTAGGTAGTCTAGCATGGCAAGGAAGATAGAAGAGGCCTTTGACAGGCATGTACCCTCTATCAAACGTTCCTGATGTGCAAGGGCATATTCGCTAACCATATCCTGAAACTTTTTCCCCTCCTCAATTATGTATTTTACAAGCACCCTATTCCTCGTTTTTATAACATCTCCCAAGCATTCAATAAGCTCTATACATTTTGTAAAAAGTGTGTTTATTTCCTTTATGGCCCTTTCACTAAAGGGGATTCCCTCTCTTATCATGGTTTTTATGCATCTTATAAGGAGCTCTATGTTATCTCCTATTCTCTCTATATGCCCGGGAACTAAAGCCAGTTTCTCTATATGAGGTTCCTTATAGGAGAGGTGGTGGGTAATTGTGTATGTAAGCTCTTTTTCCTTTTCGTGTATTTCTCGTCCTATGTGTTCTGCTTCACTGAGCCTCTCTATTGAGTGTTTTCTAAACCCCTCCCATGTTGCCTCAAGCATGTCTTTTGCAAGATAGCACATGTTTATAATTTCTTCTTCAAGGTCTCTTGGTTCTTTTGTAGCTATTTCTCTGGACATATTACCCTCTCAGGTTAACAAGGCTTATACAAATTATAGCATTAATGTTTCTAAGTTGTAAGGTGTTTTAGTGTATCAATACCGCTGCGTATCCAACAACACAGTCATAATCCCCGTTTATATCTCCTGAGGTTGCATGCTTGAGGAGCTTAGCCTTCTTTGCCCCAAGCTCTTTACATGTCTCAAGCATTATGACCGTAGGGATTAGCCCACACATGGAAATACGGTGTTTTGATACCACTTCCAGCAATCCTTTGGGATCAATGGATAGTATCTTCTCAATTGCCATCATATCCTTTTGCTCTGTTACCCTCTGGTTTTCGTAGTGGTTTAGGTCAGAACTCGCTATTATAAGTACCTCCTCTCCGAGTTCTTTAATGGAGCTGGCGATATCCTTTGCAAGCTCTTTGCATTCTTCGTATGTAAGTTGCATAAGTGTTATTGGAACGATAAGGATGTTTTCCTTTAGATATTGTAGAAACGGCAATTGAACTTCAAGTGAGTGCTCAAACATGTGGGCTTCAACATCTCTTTCCACTCCTTTGTTCTTTGACTGTATAAGCGAGCAGAGCTTGGAGTCAACATGTACCTTTCCAAGGGGTGTTTCCCAGTATCCATCGGGAAACATAGATATCCTTGCCCCGTAGCCTGTGTGGTTGGGTGATAGAATTATAACCCTTTCGGGTATTTTTATCTTTGAGTATAACTCCGCTGCCACATGACCTGAATACATGTATCCTGCATGTGGGGATAATGCCCCTATTATTTTTTCCTTTTCGCTCTCTGGTATCGGTTTTAACAGCTTGCCAAGCTCCTGCTTTAGTTTTGCTGGATTGCTTTCGTAGAATCTGCCAGCAAATGATGGTTTTCTACTTACCATGGGATCTACCTCTTTTTTATCCTTTTTGTTATTAAAGAATTTTAACATAGGTTAAGCTGCTTTAATTTATGAAATTATTACCTGATGTATTCACCTTGGTTTTTGTGCAGTGTATACTCAAAATATAGGTTCTGACCTGCTATTCTTAAAAATGGGCTTTGAAGGTAGTTCCAAAAACAACAGCTCTTCTGTAAAGGAAAAGTTAAGGGAAAGGAAGACTCTCTTTATTATACTTTGCCTTAATCTGGTTTTTATGTTGGTTGAGGCTATAGCTGGTTTCTTTACCGGTAGCCTGGCCCTTATATCGGATGCAGCACATATGTTTATGGATGTCTTCTCTATATTCCTTGCCCTGCTTGCTATATGGTTTTCTCTAAAGCCTCCTACATCCAGAAAAACATTTGGTTTCTATAGAGCTGAGGTTCTGGCTGCATTTCTAAACAGCTTGCTTTTGTTTGTGGTATCATCTGGAATTTGCATTGAGGCTTATAAAAGGTTTAACAATCCAACAGAGGTAAAGAGCCTCGAGATGATTGGTGTTGCGTTTATAGGGCTTTGTGTCAACTTGGTAGGGTTTTATCTGATTTCGGGTATGAATAGAGAGAACCTAAATATTCGTGGAGCTGCTCTCCACATTCTAAGCGATGCACTTGGTTCTATTGGTGCTCTTTTGGCTGGTTTGGTGATGCTAAAGACAGGGTGGTACTATGCTGATCCCTTAATAAGTGTGGTGATTGCAGCTTTGATATTAAGAGGAGCATGGAAGCTCTTTAGCGAGTCGGTTCATATATTGCTTGAGGGAACTCCTAGGGGTGTAGATATTAGGTCTATTGAAGAGGCAATAAGCTCCCACAAGGGTGTTGTAAATGTCCATGACCTTCATGCTTGGACTCTTACCCGGGGGTTTGAAGCCCTTAGTGCCCATCTTGTTGTCGAGGATATAAACCAGGGAGAGAAACTAACACAGGAGATTAAAAAACGTCTTTATAACGAGTTTAATATAAGTCATGTAACACTTCAGGTGGAAACTAAAAGATGCGAGCTATCAAGTGAAACCTGCTATGAAACGGATTCAGGGGCTAACTAAGCCTGGTTTTCGAGCTCCTCTATAAGCTTCCTTGCGTACTTTTTCATATCCTCAGCTATGTGTTTAATACCCGGCTTCGTACCTATGTACTTCTCAAGGGCTTCCATTATATCCATGGTTTTTGAGATCTGAGACCTTATCCTTTTTTCCGTATCTTCTACAATCTTTTCTATTTTTATCATATAGGCATCTGAAAGTATATCCCTTATCCTCTTCTCATCGAGCTTTTGGTTAAGTCTAGATACCCTGTACTTTATCTTAATAACGGAATCTTTTATATCTTCTTGTCCGATGTTTTTTATAATTGTTTCTATATCTTTATCCCGTTCGCTTAGCTCTATAGTTAAAAACTTTCTTGCTGGAGTTTCCCTGAACTCAAACTTACATTCCCATCCCCCCCGGGGTCCTTTAAAGATCTCTCCAATAACAAAACCTTTCTTTTCTTTTTCCTCGGAGAAGTCTATTCTCTCTATACTTCCTGAGTATACGATTGGAGGGGTATGTCCCTGATTTAGATTTTGAAATTTGTGTATATGCCCGAGTGCAACGTAGTTAAGAACGGGTTGCAAAAGCTCAGCTTTGGGAATAGAAGGATCCGATGAAAAAAGAGAGCCCATCTCTGTACCGGAAAATTCAGCTTCTCTGAGTGCAACGTGTCCTACAAACACTGCCGGGAGGCTGTTATCAATTTTGGCAATGAGGTTTCGCACTATATGTATCAGTTTATTTTCTATCTCTACCCTTACCTCCTCTGGGGAAAGTGATTTGTACTCGTCTTTTGAAAGGAGAGTGCTTTTTCGAGCCCAGGGAAGACAGGCAATCTGGATTACTTTGTTTTTTAGCTTAACTGTATGTACATCCGGTTTTCTTGCTATAAGAACCTTATCCAGATTAAGTGCAGGGAAAATCTCAACTGCGGCTGCTTTTCCAAAGCTTGTCGGGTAATCGTGGTTCCCAAGGACTATTACGACATTTGTATCCCTGTCTCTAACAAGTCTTGCTATCCTTTTTGCAAATTCCGTTTCCTCTGTTGGATGAGGGTTTTCTCTGTGGAATACATCTCCTGATATCAGAACCAGCTCTACGGATTCTTTGATTGCCGTATCAAAGATGAAATCCAGTGAGTTTAGAACATCCTCAAGCCTTGTATTCCTTCCCGTTACGGTATTAATCTTTCCATAGGTTTCAAATCCTATGTGTATATCGGAGAGGTGTATAAATTTAATCGCATCCACCTTTTCTATTCGGTTCCTAAAATCTCTGAAGCCCTTTTTGTCCCTGCCCCGAATTCAAAATCGTATCCTAGGTCCTTAAGGACGCACTCTATTGCTGAGATAACGGCTATGATATCTGCCCTGTCAATAAATCCCATATGGGATATCCTGAAGATCTTACCCTTTGCCTGGTCCTGTCCTCCGGCAAGCGTCATGCCAAACCTTTCTCTTAACCTGCTTATGATCGCTCCCGCATTTATTCCTGAGGGGGCAAATGCTGCAGTAAGGGCAGGGCTTGGAGAGTTTTTAGCAAAAAGCTCAAGCCCTATAGCTTTTAACCCTTCCCTTGTTCCATGAGCAAGCCTTGCGTGCCTTGTGTATATCTTTTCCAGTCCTTCCTCCTTAAACCTTCTAAGTACGGCTGCAAGCCCTATTATAAGGGTTACTGCAGGTGTCCACGGTGTTGTGTTGTTCTTTGCATCTTTTAAATATCTTTTAAAATCAAAGTAGAACTTTGGCAGGTTTGATTTCTCATTGAATTTCCACGCTTTCTGGCTCATGGCAACAAAGGCAAGCCCAGGAGGTAGCATAAATGCTTTTTGGGAGCCTCCAACCAGAACATCTATTCCCCACTCGTCAAAGGGAATGGGAAACACACCAACAGCGGTAATGCCATCAACTATAAGCAAGACATCGTCTCTTTGCCTTGTAATCTCGGCTATATCCTTTACAGGATGCATAACTCCCGTTGAGGTTTCACTTGCCTGAACCAGAACTGCGCGTATTGAACTATCTTTCTTTAATGCTTCTTCAATATGTTGAGGATCAACTGCATTTCCCCATTCTACCTTTATCTCATGTACTTCAACCCCAAATGCCTGACATATCTTCATCCATCTTTCTCCAAACTTTCCACCGTTTACAACAAGTGCTTTATCCCTGCTTGAAAGTGTGTTTGCAACAGCCCCTTCCATGCCTCCTGTGCCGGAGGAAGCGAGTATAAATACCTCTTCCTTTGTCTGGAATACGTATTTAAGCCCTTCTCTTGCCTCAGCAAATATGTTTTCAAACTCTGCTGTACGGTGATGTATTATTGGTTTTGCCATCTCAAGAAGTATTTCTTCTGGAACGGGAACTGGACCTGGTGTAAAAAGATACCTTTTCACTTTAGTTGTTCTCCTTTTGTGTTTTGTTATTAGTTATTAAATGTTTTAATCTACCTTACCTAAAGTATAATTCAATATATCTTGCTTTTGCCACAGTCGGTATTTATATTAATTTGGCTAACAAAGATAGATTTAAAGGGGTGTAGTGTATGCTTGAAGAATACGGGGAAAAGATTGAGGAGCTTAAGCAAAGACTAATTACCTTGAGAGGCTTTCTTTGACCTGGAGGGTAAAAAGGCCCGTTTGGAAGAGCTGGAAAGATTAGCCGGTCAACAGGACTTTTGGACAGATAGCACCAGGGCTCAACGTTTTCTCAGAGAACGAGCCCAGATAAAGGAAGTAGTTGACGACATAGAGGAGCTATTCAGGGAACTTGAAGACACAGAGGTATTGTTTGAGCTTTCTTCGGAAGCAGGAGATGAGGAAACTGCAAGGGAAGTTCAGGCTAGGATATCAGAGCTTGAGAGAAGAATCGGTGAGCTGGAATTTAAGAGAATACTTGGCAATCCAGATGATGAGAAAAACGCTATAGTTTCTATCAATGCTGGTGCGGGGGGAACAGAGGCTCAAGACTGGGCTGAGATGCTTCTTCGGATGTATCTAAGGTATGCTGAGAGAAAGGGCTATGAGGTGGAGATGCTCGATTACCAGCCTGGAGAGGAAGCGGGTATAAAAAGCGCAACGTTTCTCGTAAAGGGTCCTTACGCCTATGGGTATCTTAAGTCTGAAAGTGGGGTTCACCGTCTGGTTCGAATCTCCCCTTTTGATGCAAACAGGAGAAGACATACCTCCTTTGCTTCTGTTTTTGTTTCCCCAGAAATAGATGAGGATATAAAGGTTGAGATTGATGAGAAAGACCTGAGGATAGATACTTTTCGGGCAAGTGGTAAAGGGGGACAGCATGTAAACAAGACCGACTCGGCTGTAAGAATTACGCATATCCCCACTGGGATTGTGGTAAGTTGTCAGAACGAAAGGTCTCAACATCAGAATCGTGCTGTTGCTATGAAGATTCTCCGTGCAAGACTCTATGAGCTTGAGAAGCAAAAGCAAAGAGAAAAACTAGAGGAGTTGTATTCAACGAAGAAGGAAATAGGATGGGGAAACCAGATCCGTTCCTATGTCCTTCATCCCTATAAGATGGTTAAAGACCATAGAACCGGGTTTGAAACCGGAAACGTTGAAGCCGTTCTTGACGGGGAGATAGATGAGTTTATAAAGAGTTACCTCCTCTATAGAGCAGATGAAGAGAAGAAGGATGAAGGGAGAGTGGAGGGAAGTGGGGTAGAGGTTACTTAAATACTTTTTATAAGGTTATAAGACTTTGATAGTTTGTTTTCTCAGGTTATCATATCTAGGCTAAGGATAGTACTAAAGGTAGGAAGTTTTTGTTGAGAATAGGTATTATTGGTAAAACCAATAATAAGAAGGTTTTTGAAATTGCAAGGGAACTATGTAAGTGGCTTGAGAAGAAGAAGGTAGAGGTCTATGTTGAAAGAGAATTGGGAATAGGTCTACAGGGTAAGTACTGCATACCGAGTACTCAAATCCCCGAATGCGTTGATGTGGTTCTGGTCTTAGGTGGGGATGGAACCTTCCTTAGAGTTGCCCGCCTTGTCTGTAAATACGAGATCCCGATACTTGGCGTTAACTTAGGTGGATTGGGTTTTCTTACCGAGATAACAACAGATGAGCTCTATCCGATGGTTGAGCGTATTATTTCGGGAGACTATAGCATCGAGAAGAGGGAGATGCTTTATGCAACAATCCACAGAGGTTCTGGTGATAGAATGGGAGATTACGTGGTTCTTAACGACGTGGTAATTAATAAAGGAGCGGTTGCACGAATGGTGGATCTTGCAATTTACGTAAATGGTTCTCATGTGACTACCTTTAGAGCAGATGGCATAATTCTTTCTACCCCTACTGGCTCCACAGCTTACTCTCTTTCTGCAGGTGGCCCTATTGTATATCCGACTCTTCCCGTTACTATAGTTACCCCTATATGTCCCCATACCCTTACAAATAGACCCCTTGTTGTTTCAAATGAAACCCGAATAAGGGTGAAGGTTCTAACCGATACCACAGATGTTTATCTTACACTGGATGGTCAGCTTGGAGTTAATCTGAGGTTAGGAGATGTTGTTGAGGTTAGGAAATCTGATACCTCGGTGAAGCTTATAAAGTCCCCTTTCAGGGATTACTTTACGATCCTCAAAACAAAGCTTATGTGGGGAGAAAGGTATGGCCCGATCGAAGAATGAACAGCTCCTGCACGATTGGGTGATCGAAAGGCTTAAGGAGAAATACTCCAGAATGTATAAGGAGATTCATGTAAATCCCGGTAATGAAAAGAACTTCGAATTTAAAGGACACTATCCGGATGCGGTTTTCGTAAATTATGGTCAGGTTATTCTGATTGTGGAGGTTGAAACTCAAGAGACCATAAATGCAGAAGAAGCTCAGGAGTGGAAGGAACTATCAGAACTTGGAGTTCAGTTGGTACTTTTGGTTCCAAGGGAGCTGCAGAACCTGGCAAGGGAGATATGCTGGAAAAAAGGAATAGCAGCTAAAGTGAAACTCGGCTCTTTTGATGTTGTCTTAAGTATATAAGGTTATATGCTAATGATACTAAGCCTATGTTTTTCTCCCAAGTATGGTTCCTTCTCGTATTTTTCTTCCCCTTAAAAAGGTTGCTGTGTCCAGTCTTTTTCCTCCCTCTATTTGGAGTTCAAGGATATCTAGTGCGTTCTCTCCTGTTGCAACTCTTAGGGTTTCCTTATCCGATTTTATTACCTCTCCTGGCTTTCCCTGTCCTTCAACAACCCTTACCTTGTAGACCTTAAGGATCTTGTTGTCTAAGAAGGTATAAGCACCAGGCCATGGGAGTGTTCCTCGAACCAGATTCCTTATCTCTTCTGCGGTTTTTCCCCAATCTATTTCCCCATCTTCTTTCTTTAGCATAGGAGCGTAGGTGGCTTGAGAGTGATTCTGTGGAATCGGTTTTAGTTTTCCCTCTTTAAGTAGATTTAAGGTCTCAATTAAAACCTCTGCCCCGGTCAGTGAAAGCTTGTGAGAAAGGGTTTCAGCTGTATCCTCATCTTCAATTGGTACTTCTCTCTGAAGCAGTATATCTCCTGTATCCATACCTTCATCCATTTTCATTGTTGTTATGCCCGTTACTTTCTCCCCCCTTATTATTGCCCAGTTAATAGGTGCTGCCCCCCTGTACTTGGGAAGAAGTGAAGCGTGAACGTTTATACATCCGTATTTGGGAAGCTCTAGAATGCCTTTTGGTAGTATTTTCCCGTAAGCTACCACACATATTATATCGGGCTTAAGTTCTTCAAGCTGTTTAAGAAACTCTTCCGTTTTAATCTTTTGGGGTTGCAAAACTGGAATCCCGTGTTTTTGAGCAAGGGTTTTTACGGGAGGAGGGGTAACCTCAAGACCTCTTCCCTTGGGTTTGTCTGGTTGTGTGACAACAGCAACCACCTCATCTCCTGATTCGATTAAGGCCTTTAGGGATGGCACAGCGAACTCAGGGGTTCCCATAAAAACTATTCTCATTACCTTAATATTATAAGGCTTAATTTGGAAGGCTTACAGTCTCCCCAAAAAGGTCATAAATGTCTGCATCGGTGATCCTTACCCTTACAAGTTCACCCGTACTTAACCTTCTGTTTCTTTCTACGTAGGTAATACCATCTACCTCTGGAGCCTGTGAGGGTATCCTTGCCAGATAGCTGTTACTTTCCACTCCCTCGATAAAAGCCTCATGAAATGTTCCTATTAGTTGTAGGTTTTTTTGAAGAGAGATCTCCGATTGGATCTCCATAAGCCTTTCAAACCTCTCTTCTTTTACCTCTTCCGGAATCTGCTCTGCCATCTCTCCAGCTTTTGTTCCTTCTTCCCTAGAGTATTTAAATGCCCCAACCCGCTCGAATCTCACTTCCTTTATGAACTCTAGGAGCTCTTCAAATTCCCTGTCCGTTTCACCCGGAAACCCTACGATGAATGTAGTCCTTAGGGTTAGGTCTGGTATCTTTGTCCTTAGCCTGTAGATTATGTCTTCTATGTCTGATCTTGTGGTCTTTCTATTCATAAGCTTAAGTATTCTGTCGTTTATGTGTTGAATTGGCATATCTATATATGGAAGTATCTTATCTTCTTCAGCTATAAGGTTTATAAGGGAGTCGGTAAATCCCCATGGATAGCAGTAAAGTATCCTTATCCACCTTATACCCTCTACCTTTGCTAGCTCTCTGAGTAAAGTCTCTAGGTTTGTTCCTATATCCCTTCCGTAGCTTGTCATGTCTTGAGCAATAAGGTTTATCTCTTTTACCCCCTGATCAGAGAGTCTTTTTGCTTCTTCCACAATTGACCTGACAGGTCTGCTCTTCATCGGGCCCCTCATCTTTGGAATAATACAGAAGGAGCACGTTCTGGAGCACCCTTCAGATACCTTTACGTAAGCGGTGTAAGAAGGTGTTGTAAGTATCCGTGGGGTATCTGGATCATATAATGTACCTGGTGGGGACTTATAGATTTTCTTAAGCTTTTCCTTTTTTAAAACCTCTCCTATCTTAGTGAGGTTTCCCGTACCCCAGAATGAATCTACCTCCGGAAGTTCGCGCTTGAGCTCATCTGCGTATCTCTCTACAAGACAGCCGGTTACGATAAGCCTTTTGCATTTCCCGCGATTCTTATACTCTGCAAGCTCAATTATGGTATTTATGGACTCCCTTTTTGCATCACCTATAAAGCCACAGGTGTTAACTATTATTATGTCTGCATCTGCTTCACTTGCGGATATCTCGTACCCTACTTTCTTTAGGGATCCAAGGATGAGTTCGGTATCTACAAGGTTCTTAGAGCATCCAAGGCTCACTATTGATACTTTCATGCCCGTCTCTTTATTATATGGGAGATCTTTCCGGAGGATACGGTAAGAATTACCTCTCCCTCATCTCCCTTTCCAAATATCTCAAACGCTATTTCTTCTAGGTATTTTGAGATAAGCACATCCAGGCCTCGTGCTCCCGTTTGTCTGTTTATAGCCTCTTTTATTATAAAATCGGCTATCCTGGGATCTACATGGAGTTGGAAGCCCTCTTCTTCAAATTCCTTTTTGTACTTTTGAACTTTAAGGAGAAATATCTCCTTTAGGGTTTCGTTATCCAGAGGGGAGAAGGGAACAATTCTATTAAATCTGGCGATAAGCTCTGGAAGAAAACCAAACAGGTGGAAGCGGCTAATATCGTCTGCTTCCTCTTCGCTTATCTTGTACGCAATAGCCCCGTTTTCTTCATCCCTTTCGAGGCTCTGTAGAAATCCCATACCACTTTTTTCAAAAAGACTCCGGATTCCGGAGAAGGCACCTACTGCAAAAAAGGATATATCCCGTGTAGATATAAGTGCCCTTGGCCCTCTGCTTGAAAAACCAAAGTCAAGCGGAATCTGTATATCCGTACCTTCCAGTATTTTAAGAAGCTCTCTCTGGACGCCATATCCAGAAACATCTTTTGTTGTTCCTTGGCCGGCAAACCTTGCGCTGCTGTAGGCTCCGGCTATCTTATCAAACTCATCAAGAACAACAACACCACACTCAGCAATATCTATGCTTTCGTTTGCTGCATAAACGAGTTGAACCAGTATGTTTACAACATCGTCTCCAACGTAGCCCGATTCGGTAAACTTTGTCATATCCACTATGACAAAGGGTAACTTAAAGATCTCTCCAAACAAAAGCTCTATTAGGTAGGTTTTGCCGCAACCTGTTGGTCCCATAAGTATGGAGTTTGGTCTTGGTGGAAGCTCTGAACGAGGAACTTTTTTTGTGTGAAGGAGTTTAAGCCTCTTTACATGGCGATACGCTGCAAGAGATACCGCTCGCCTTGCCTTAACCTGACCTCTGTAGCCAAGGTTCTCTAGCTCTTCGAAGATCTTTTTTGGTGGAAGAAGAGGAATAGATTGAACAAAGTCCTTAACGTAGTATATCCTTTCTCCTCTTCTCATAATCTAACCTCCGTGAATTTAGTATTTTATAAATTTTATAACCCTTTTTCAAGTTTAAATTTCAATTTGTGATGCTTTCGCATTGCAAAGGGTAAACCCTTGATTGTTAGTTTAAACAGGGTTAAAATCTTTTGAACAGGTCAAAAACATGGGGAAGGAGGAAATATGAAACACAGCAGATTACCTTCCAGGCAGGGTCTCTATGATCCTAGGTTTGAGCATGATTCCTGTGGTATTGGATTTGTGGTAAATATAAAGGGTAAAAAGTCTCACGAGATTGTACGTCAGGCACTTACCGTCCTTGTAAATCTTTCGCATCGTGGTGCCTGTGGTTGCGAACCTAATACCGGAGATGGAGCTGGCATCCTTATACAGGTTCCACATGCATTTTTTAAGAAAGTAAGCGCCAACTGTGGCTTTAACATCCCATCTTACGGGGAATACGGGGTGGGAATGGTTTTTCTTCCTCCGGATCCCAATAGACGAAAGGAACTTGAGAGGATCTTTGAGGATATAGTAAGGGATGAGGGGCAGTATGTCCTTGGGTGGAGAACAGTTCCTACAAACAATGCTTCTCTGGGAAACACTGCTAAGTTATGTGAGCCTTTTATTCGCCAGGTATTTATTGGTCGCAATCCGAAGTTAAAAGATGATATGGATTTTGAGCGCAAACTATATGTTATTCGTAAGCGAGCGGAGAGCGCAATAAGGTATTCCGGAATGGAAGGTGGGGAGTATTTCTATATTGCCAGCCTTTCCTATAAAACTATTGTTTATAAAGGAATGCTTACCCCTGAACAGGTGGATGAGTACTATCCTGACCTTTCTGACCCTGATGTTGAAACCGCTATAGCGCTTGTCCATTCCAGGTTTAGCACAAACACTTTTCCAAGCTGGGAGCGTTCCCATCCTTATCGTTACCTCATTCATAATGGAGAGATAAATACCCTGCGGGGAAATGTAAACTGGATGCATGCTAGGCAGTCCATGTTTGAATCCGAGCTTTTCGGAGAAGACCTCTCGAAGGTTCTTCCTGTTATAAACCCGGATGGAAGCGATTCGGCAATGTTTGATAACTGTCTGGAGTTTCTGGTTCTGGCTGGAAGGTCCCTTCCCCATGCGGTTATGATGATGATTCCTGAGCCCTGGTCAAATCATGAAAGCATGAGTGATGATAAAAAGGCTTTCTACGAGTACCATAGCTGTCTAATGGAACCCTGGGATGGTCCTGCCTCAATTGCGTTTACCGATGGCATTCAGGTAGGTGCGGTTCTTGATAGAAATGGCTTAAGGCCTTCGCGTTATTACGTTACAAAAGACGACCTTGTGATTATGGCTTCTGAGGTTGGGGTTCTTGATGTACCACCTGATCGGGTTCTGTATAAGGGCCGTCTTCAACCGGGCAGAATGTTGCTTATTGACACCCGTGAGGGAAGGATCGTTAACGATGATGAGCTTAAGCATAAAATAGCAACCGAGCATCCTTATCGTATTTGGTTGGATGAGCATCTTATCTCCCTTGAGGAGCTACCTGATGCTCCTTATGTTTGGAAATCGGATCATGAAACCGTTGTCCAGCGACAACAGGCGTTTGGCTACACCTTTGAGGACCTGCGTATAATTATGGCTCCAATGGCTCTAAACGGGGTTGAGCCTATTGGTTCTATGGGAAACGATGCTCCACTTGCTGTGCTTTCTGAAAAACCCCAGCTTCTCTACAACTACTTTAAACAGCTTTTTGCTCAGGTTACCAACCCACCTATTGATGCTATTCGTGAGGAGATTATCACATCAACCGAGACAACCATAGGACCTGAGAGGAACCTGCTACGTCCTGAGCCACAGAGCTGTAGACAGATTAAGTTAAAGGTGCCTATTTTAACGAATGAGGAACTGGAGAAGCTCCGTCATCTAAACGTTCCAGGTTTTAAGACAATGACCCTGCCGATCCTTTTCAAGGTGTCGGAGGGGGGCAGGGGTCTTGAAAAGGCAATGGAGGAGCTTTGCCAGAGAGCAAGTGAGGCTATATCAGAGGGGGTAAACATACTTATACTTTCTGATCGTGGTATAGACAGCGAAAACGCTCCTATTCCTGCTCTGCTTGCTGTATCTGGCTTGCACCATCATCTTATCCGAGAAGGAACCCGAACTAAAGTAGGTTTGGTTGTTGAATCAGGTGAGCCAAGAGAGGTTCATCATTTTTCCCTTCTTATAGGTTATGGTGCTGGTGCTGTAAATCCTTACCTGGCTTATGAAACGTTAGACGAGATGATTAAGGAAGGATTGCTCAGGGACATAACCTATGAAGAGGCTGTAAATAAGTACATTAAAGCAGTTGTTAAGGGAATAGTCAAGGTTATGTCAAAAATGGGTATATCCACGATTCAGAGTTATCGTGGGGCTCAGATCTTTGAGGCTGTTGGGCTAAGTCAGGAGTTTGTAGATAAGTACTTTACCTGGACACCTTCACGTGTGGGTGGAGTGGGTATAGATGTTATAGCAGAAGAAGTTCGCATGAGGCACAGACGTGCATTTCCTGAGAGGTTGACAGATGATATAAAGGTTCTAGACCCGGGTGGAAAGTACCAGTGGCGTCATGACGGTGAGTACCATATGTATAATCCAATCACCATTCACAAGCTTCAGTATGCCTGTCGAACAAACAACTATGAGGTATATAAAGAGTACTCTGAGCTTGTTGCCCAGTATACAAAGGTCTGTGCTCTAAGGGGTCTTTTTGAGTTTAAGTTTGCAGACAAACCTATTCCAATAGAAGAGGTTGAGCCTGTGGAGTCAATTTGTAGGCGGTTTAAGACAGGTGCTATGTCTTATGGCTCCATAAGCAAGGAGGCTCATGAGGCTTTGGCAATAGCAATGAATCGCATTGGTGGTAAAAGTAACACTGGAGAGGGTGGAGAGGATCCAGAGCGCTACATACCGGAGCCAAATGGTGATTCACGAAACAGTGCTATAAAACAGGTTGCATCTGGAAGGTTTGGCGTTACAAGTCAGTATCTGGTCAATGCAAAAGAGATACAGATCAAGATTGCTCAGGGGGCAAAGCCAGGAGAGGGTGGGCAGTTACCTGGAGCTAAGGTTTATCCGTGGATAGCAAAGGTTAGATTTTCTGTTCCAGGGGTTGGGCTTATCTCTCCCCCACCGCATCACGATATCTACTCGATTGAAGACCTTGCGGAGTTAATTCATGATCTCAAGAACGCCAATCCGCAGGCCCGCATAAGTGTTAAGCTTGTTTCGGAGGTTGGAGTTGGAACGATTGCTGCAGGGGTAGCAAAGGGACATGCCGATGTAATACTTATAAGTGGTTTTGAAGGGGGAACAGGGGCTTCTCCCCAAACAAGCATTCATCATGCAGGTCTTCCATGGGAACTGGGATTGGCTGAGACCCACCAAACCTTGCTTTTAAACAACCTTAGAAGCCGTGTTGTCCTTGAAACAGATGGTCAGCTTAAAACCGGAAGAGATGTGGTTATTGCTGCTCTCTTAGGTGCTGAGGAGTTTGGTTTCTCAACAGCTCCACTTATAGTGTTGGGTTGCATAATGATGCGTGTCTGCCATCTTGACACCTGTCCGGTAGGGATAGCAACGCAAAATCCTGAGCTTCGCAAGAAATTTCAAGGAGACCCACAGTACGTTGTCAATTTTATGAGGTTTATAGCTCAGGAAGTAAGGGAGCTTATGGCAAAACTTGGGTTCCGGACCTTTAATGAGATGGTGGGACGAACGGATAAACTTGAGGTAAGAAAAGACATAAACCATTGGAAGGCAAAAAGCCTTGATCTCTCAAATATACTCTATAAGCCAAAGGTTTCTCCGGATGTTGGAAGGTACTGTCAGATTTCTCAGGATCACGGTCTGGAGAAGTCGCTTGACAACCTTGTGTTGCTTGAGCTGTGTAAGCCTGCTCTTGAAAGGGGTGAACCTGTTGAGGCTATTCTTCCAATTCGTAATACAAACCGCGTAGTGGGTACACTTTTAGGCAGTGAGGTTACCAAAAGGTATGGACCTGAAGGACTTCCAGAAGATACCATTCGTCTGCATTTTCAGGGCTCAGCTGGACAGAGCTTTGGTGCTTTCATCCCAAAGGGGATTACCCTTATTCTTGAGGGTGATGCAAATGACTATATAGGCAAAGGGCTCTCTGGGGGGAAGATCATTGTTTATCCGCCAAGGGGCTCAACTTTTGTGCCTGAGGAAAACATAATAATAGGGAACGTGGCGTTTTATGGAGCAACTGCTGGAGAGGCTTATATAAGGGGAATGGCTGGGGAGAGATTCTGTGTTAGAAACAGTGGGGTTCATGCTGTTGTTGAAGCTGTTGGTGATCACGGTTGTGAGTACATGACAGGTGGTCGAGTTGTAGTGCTTGGTCCTACCGGGAGAAACTTTGCTGCTGGTATGTCTGGCGGAATTGCTTACGTGTTGGATGAGGATGGTGATTTTAACCGTCGCTGTAACAAGGATATGATATATCTTGAGCGTCTAGAAGATGAAGAGGAGATAAATCAGGTAAAAGAGATGATCCTTAAACACGCCAGATACACAAAGAGTGAGCGTGCACGAAAGGTGCTTTCAATGTGGGACAAAATGGTTCCGAAGTTTGTTAAGGTAATTCCCAAGGACTACAAGCGTATGTTAAACGCTATGAAGCGGGTTCGGGAATCGGGCTTGAGTGGAGAAGAGGCTATAATGGCTGCGTTTGAGGAGAACAAAAGGGATCTTATGCGTATTAGTGGAAACTAAGTGGTATAATAAATACAAATAGGGGGAGAAGGGACTGTAAAATGGGTAAACCTACAGGGTTTTTAGAGTACAAACGTGAAACTCCAAGGGAGCGTCATCCTGCTGAGAGGATACGTGACTGGAATGAGTTCCATATACCACTTCCTGAAGAGGTTTTGCAGATTCAGGGGGCTCGCTGTATGGACTGTGGTGTTCCTTTTTGCCATTCGGGGATTATTATAAACGGTTTAACATCTGGGTGTCCTGTATACAATCTTATTCCTGAGTGGAATGACCTAGTTTATAGAGGACTCTGGAAGGAAGCCCTTGAAAGGCTTCACAAGACAAACAACTTCCCTGAGTTTACCGGCAGAGTTTGTCCTGCTCCTTGTGAGGCAGCGTGTGTGTTGGGGATAAATGAACCGCCGGTTACCATAAAGAGTATAGAGTGCGCAATTGTAGATAAGGGGTTTGAGGAGGGATGGATTGTTCCTCGTCCTCCAGTCAAGCGGACAGGTAAGAGGGTAGCGGTTGTTGGCTCGGGACCTGCAGGACTTGCCTGTGCAGACCAGCTTAACAAAGCAGGGCACTGGGTAACCGTCTTTGAGAGGGATGACCGCATTGGGGGATTGCTCATGTATGGGATTCCAAATCCCCACCTTGATAAAAGGATTGTTCAGCGTCGCGTGGATTTGCTTGCAAAGGAAGGGATAGAGTTTGTAACCAACACAGAGGTGGGTAAAGACTATCCTGCGGAGAAGTTGCTAAGGGATTTTGATGCGGTGGTTTTATGTTGTGGGGCTACCAAACCAAGGGATCTTCCAATTGAAGGAAGGGAATTAAAGGGAATACACTTTGCTATGGAGTTTCTTCGTTCAACTACCAAAAGCCTCCTCGATAGTAACCTTCAGGATGGTAAATACATATCTGCCAAGGGCAAAGATGTAATAGTAATAGGTGGAGGGGATACCGGAACGGATTGTGTTGCTACAGCAATGCGCCAGGGATGTAGGAGTTTGGTTCAGTTCGAGATACTGCCAAAACCCCCTCTCAGCCGTGCTCCCGACAACCCATGGCCTCAGTGGCCCAAGGTTTATCGCATAGATTATGGACAAGAAGAAGCTATGGCAGTTTTTGGTCGTGATCCACGTAAATACCGTGTTATGACAAAGAGGTTTGTCGGAGATGAGAATGGTCATGTAAAGGAGTTACATACCGTTTGTGTTGAGTGGTACAAGGACAACCAGGGGAGACTTGCTCTTAAAGAGATTCCGGGTACAGAGCGTGTTTGGCCTACACAGTTGGTTCTTCTGGCCTTAGGTTTTGTGGGACCTGAAGATACAATTCTTGATCAGCTAGGAATTGAGCGTGATGAGCGTTCCAATGCCAAAGCCGAGTATGGAAAGTTTGCAACCAATGTAAAGGGAGTGTTTGTTGCCGGTGACATGCGCCGTGGACAGAGCCTTGTTGTCTGGGCTATAAATGAGGGTAGAGGGGCTGCACGTGAGTGTGACAGATACCTTATGGGCTATACTAACCTTCCCTAGTGCGAGACCAGACCTCTTCCTCTTATGTATCTTGGTCGGGATGTGGAGTAGGGGTTTAAGCTTAGCTCTGCTCTCTCTCCTTTTTGGAATCTGTAAAAGCCAAGAGCTCCTATCATGGCAGCGTTATCGGTACAGTATCTAGGGGAAGGTATAAGAAGGGATATTCCTTCTTGCTCAAACCTATCCCTTGCAAGCCCTCTTAATCTTGAATTGCAAGCTACCCCACCCGCAATCACAACCGTTTTTATATTGTACAGGATTGCAGCCCTTAGTGTTTTCTGTACAAGAGTTTCGACAATTGCTTCCTGGTAGCTTGCACATATGTCTTTTAGCTGTTGTTGGTTGGGATTTGGATTCTTTTTAAGGTAGTACACAAGGGCAGTTTTTATTCCGCTGAAACTAAAGTCGAAGGAGTCTGTTGTGTTAAAAGGACGCGGGAAATGAATTGCTCTTGGATCGCCCTCTCTTGATAGCCTATCTATCTCCACTCCTCCTGGATAACCAAGTCCAAGTAGTTTTGCTGCCTTATCAAATGCCTCACCTGCTGCATCATCTCTTGTTTTCCCAAGTAACTCAAACTCCGTGTGGTTCTTTACAAGGTAAAGACTTGTGTGCCCACCTGACACAACAAGGCCTACAAAAGGAAAGGAGATATCATACTCCAAATAGGAGGCAGCAAGGTGGGCTTCTAGGTGGTCAACCCCTATCAGAGGTACTCCTAGGGAGAAAGAAACTGCTTTTGCAGTTGATATGCCAACCATAAGACAGCCAATAAGACCGGGTCCCTGCGTTACAGCAATTCCATCTATATCCGATAGAGTAACTCCTGCTTTGGTAAGTGCTTCCCTTAGTACAGGTAGTATCTTTTCAACGTGCTTTCTGGATGCAAGCTCAGGAACCACCCCTCCATACTCTCTGTGTATATCTATTTGAGAAGACACAATACTTGAAAGCACAGTTCTTCCTTCTTTAATAACAGCTGCGGCTGTTTCATCACAGGATGATTCTATACCTAGTATCAACGAAAGCATATATTTATTTTACCTTATGTGTGGGAACCTCAACAAGGATTTATTAGAGTTTGACTTGTATATTAAATTTCTATATCCTAAAAACTATGAATAAGAAACAGAATAATACAAGCCAGATTACTATAACAAGAGAGCCCTTTCCACGTTCCAGGAAGGTTTATGTTAGAGGTAAAATACACGATATAATGGTTGCCATGCGTGAGATAGAGCTTGATGATTCTGATCCTGTGTTTGCCATAAATGGTAAATCCACCAAGAACTACTCAATCACGGTTTACGATACAAGTGGTCCCTATACTGATCCAAACGTTGAGATTGATATAACAAGAGGGCTTCCACGTCTTAGAGAGAGGTGGATTTTGGAAAGAGGGGATGTGGAGAGGTTACCAAACTTTTCATCTGAGTACACACGAAAAAGGCTACAGGATCCAAGACTAGATCCCATACGTTTTAAAAACATACACCTTCCTCTCAGGGCTAAACCTGGCAGGGTTGTTACCCAGATGCACTATGCACGAAGGGGTATAATAACCCCGGAGATGGAGTACGTTGCTATACGTGAGAACCAGCGTATAGATGAGTTAAGGGAAGAGTTAAAAGAGCTAGCAAGATACCATAAGGGTGAGAGTTTTGGAGCCTCTATTCCAGATACCTATGTTACACCTGAGTTTGTAAGACAGGAGGTTGCAAGAGGAAGAGCGATTATCCCCAGTAACATAAACCATCCCGAAAGCGAGCCAATGATTATCGGTAGAAACTTTCTGGTTAAGGTTAATGCCAACATAGGGAATTCCTCGGTCTCTTCAAGTATAGAGGAGGAGGTTGAGAAGGCAGTTTGGGCCTGTCGCTGGGGAGCAGATACGATTATGGATTTGTCCACTGGAAAGAACATACACGAGACAAGAGAATGGATCATAAGAAACTCCCCGGTTCCTGTAGGCACTGTGCCTATCTACCAGGCCCTTGAAAAGGTAGGTGGTAAGCCTGAGGAACTTACATGGGAGGTTTTTAGAGACACATTAATAGAGCAGGCAGAACAGGGTGTGGATTACTTCACAATACATGCTGGGGTTTTGCTAAGATACATTCCTCTGACCGCAAAGAGGGTTACGGGAATCGTTTCCCGTGGTGGCTCTATAATGGCCAAATGGTGTCTTGCACATCATAAGGAGAATTTTCTATACACCCATTTTGAGGAAATCTGTGAGATTCTAAAGGCCTACGATGTGGCTATATCTTTGGGAGATGGTTTGCGACCCGGATCTATTGCAGATGCTAACGATGAGGCCCAGTTTGCGGAGCTACAGACCCTTGGAGAGCTTACAAAAATTGCCTGGAAACACGATGTTCAGGTAATGATTGAGGGACCGGGACACATTCCCATGCACCTGATTAAGGAAAACGTGGACAAACAGCTTCAAATCTGCCATGAGGCTCCGTTTTACACCTTGGGACCCTTAACAACAGATATTGCTCCAGGCTATGACCATATAACCTCCGCTATAGGGGCAGCTATGATAGCCTGGTATGGTACTGCTATGCTCTGTTACGTAACACCTAAGGAGCATCTGGGGTTGCCAAACAAGAATGATGTGAAAGAAGGCGTTATAGCCTACAAGATAGCTGCTCATGCAGCTGATCTTGCAAAGGGCCATCCTGTAGCACAGTTTAGAGACAATGTGTTGAGTAAGGCAAGGTTTGAGTTTAGGTGGAATGACCAATTTAACCTATCCTTGGATCCCTATACTGCAAGGGCATATCACGATGAAACTCTTCCTTATGAAAAGGCAAAGGTGGCCCATTTCTGCTCTATGTGTGGACCCAGGTTCTGTTCTATGAAGATAACGCAGGAAGTAAGGGAGTATGCAGCAAAACATGGTATCTCTGAGCAGGAAGCAATAGAGAGGGGAATGGAGGAGAAAGCAAAGGAGTTTTTAGAGTCTGGTGCTGAACTGTATCTGGAATCAGCAAAGTAAAGGTGTTTTGTATGCACGAAGGAGAAAGAACAATTCGGAAGAGGAATTTAAAAAGGGATGTGGTAAGAGACTATAAGGACCTACTTGCAGGGATATGCTCTGAGAAAAGGAAAGTCAATCCCGATACGCTTGAAAAGGTTATAACCCTTGCTATTGAGATCGCCCGTGAAGGTAGAGAGGGCAGAAAAATAGGAACCATGTTTGTGGTTTCAGATTCTGACGAGGTTCTTAAGCGTTCAAAGTGCCTTATACTGGATCCCCTGCTTGGTCATCCTGATAGCCAAAAACATATAGACAACCATAATATGCGGGAAACTATAAAGGAGCTGGCACAACTCGATGGGGCTTTTATAGTATCTGATGATGGTGTGGTTATTTCGGCATGTAGGTATATTAATGCTTCCTCGGAGGGAATAGATCTTCCGTTGGGGTTGGGTAGCCGTCATATGGCTGCTGCTTCTATCACAAAACAGACAAACGCAGTTGCGGTGGTTGTTTCTGAAAGCTCGATTGTTCGTGTTTTTGATGATGGTGAGATAGTTGCAGAAATTATACCTGAGCTCTGGATGATAAACCGGTACTCCTTGCATCTTGCTGCTCCTTATTCTGAGCGTTGTAAGGAAGAGATAACGGTTATAAGTAAGGATTGAAGTCCTTTTTCTGCTAATTCCAGTTTTTATCCCTCCTGATCTCAAATTCTAGGAATTGAAAGTTCTTCGATTTTTGGGTATAAATTCCAGTTCTAAAAAAATTGTACGGAGAAGGTTAAAATGGATATAACCCTGCTTGCCAAAGAAATAACCCAGAGATCCAGTATAGAGGTTTCTCCAAAGGATGTGGAGAGATTGCTTGGCGCACTAAGAAAGGCCAGGTTGCCCTGGGATGTTGTAGACCTTTCAGATTTTCCGGTTCCTGCTGTTTTTGAATCAATAAGGTTACTTGAGGAAAAGGGATTGTTAACCGTATCGGAAAACGGTTTTAAACTTACCCCAGAAGGAAGGGCTTTAGTAAGGGAAGTGCATCCACTTGAAGACCTTTCGTGTCCTGCCTGTGAGGGACGGGGTATAAGTTTAAGTAGGTTTTCAGATATTGAGAAGCGGTTTCTAAGGATACAAAAGGGCAGACCCAAACCTGTAAGGAGTTTTGACCAGGGATATGTTACCCCAAAAACCACCCTTTTCCGTTTTGCCCTTGCTTATGAGCGAGGGGATGTGGTGGGAAAGGATATAATTATCCTGGGAGACGATGACCTTATGAGCGTTGTGCTTGGACTAAGCGGGTTACCCAGAAAGATTACGGTTGTGGAGATAGATAAAAGGCTTACAGATTTTATACAGGAAACTGCGGAGAAAGAAGGATTTCAGGTTAGAGTTGAAACCTTTGATTTAAGACACCCTTTACCAAAGGAGTACGTTAAGGCTTATGATACCTTCTTTACGGACCCTCCTGAAACACTTAGGGCTGCAGATGCATTTATTGGACGCGGGATTGCTGCTCTTCGCTCTCCGGGAGCTGCTGGATACTTTGGCTTTACAAGAAGGGAAGCCTCTCTTTCAAAGTGGCATGAGCTTCAGAAAATGCTTCTTAAGTACAGAATTGTATTTACCGATATAATCCATAACTTTAATGAGTACGTAAACTGGGGGTATGAGGAGGAAACAAAAGCCTGGAGGCTTTCTCCGGTAAAGGTAAAACCAAAGAGGAACTGGTACAGGTCTGCGCTATACAGGTTTGAAACTCTATCAGGTTTTAAAGGGAATTTTAAAGACTACGGTGATGAGAACATATACGAGGATGTAGAGAGTTCAACCACCTAGTTTGTGTTCTAAAAAGTCTGATTTAATAGGTCCTTAATTTAGATGCCAAAACGAACAGATATAAAAAAGATTCTGGTAATAGGTTCAGGCCCCATAGTGATAGGACAAGCCTGTGAGTTTGACTACTCTGGTACCCAGGCGTGTAAAGCCCTTAAGGAAGAGGGTTATGAGGTGGTTCTTGTAAACAGTAATCCAGCAACCATAATGACGGATCCTGCTTTTTCCGATAGAACCTATATAGAGCCCCTTACCCCTCATATAGTTGAAAAGATAATAGAGAGGGAAAGGCCCCATGCTCTTCTTCCAACTCTTGGTGGGCAAACAGCCCTAAACATAGCAGTAGAGCTTGCCCAATCGGGAGTTCTTGATAGGTATGGTGTTGAGCTTATAGGTGCAAAGCTTCCGGCAATTAAAAAGGCAGAAAACAGGGAATTGTTTAAGGAATCTATGCTCCGTATAGGGCTTGAGGTGCCAAAAAGTGGAGTAGCCCATTCAATGGATGAGGCCTGGAAGGTAGTTGAGGAAGTGGGTTTTCCTGCAATTATTCGTCCATCATTTACCCTTGGAGGAACAGGTGGAAGCATTGCTTACAATAGGGAGGAATTTGAGGAGTTTGCTAAAATCGGACTTGAGTCAAGCCCTGTAAGAGAGATTTTAATTGAGGAGTCCGTTCTTGGATGGAAGGAATTTGAACTCGAGGTAATGAGAGACAGGAAGGATAACGTTGTAATTATATGCTCAATTGAGAATCTGGACCCAATGGGTGTGCACACAGGAGATAGCATAACGGTGGCTCCGGTACAGACCTTAACCGACAAGGAATACCAGAGAATGAGAGATGCAGCTATAAGCATAATAAGGGAGATAGGTGTTGATACAGGAGGCTCTAACATCCAGTTTGCTGTAAACCCGAGGGATGGACGTATGGTGGTAATAGAGATGAACCCAAGGGTTTCTCGCAGCTCTGCACTGGCTTCAAAAGCAACTGGCTTTCCTATAGCAAAGATTGCTGCAAAGCTTGCGGTAGGCTATACACTGGATGAGATACCAAATGACATAACACGTTACACCCCTGCCTCCTTTGAGCCAACAATAGACTATGTGGTTGTAAAGATACCCAGATTTGATTTTGAGAAGTTTCCCCAGACCAAACCTGTTCTTTCTACCCAGATGAAGTCTGTTGGGGAGGTAATGGCTATTGGCAGAACTTTTAAAGAGGCCCTTCAAAAGGCTATGAGGTCTCTTGAGATTGACTCTTACGGCTTTGAACCGAATTCGGGGGATCCGGAAGAGATCTGTGAGAAGTTAAGGACCCCAAACCCTAGGAGACTGTGGTATATAGCTGATGCTTTTAGATGTGGAATAAGCGTTGAGGAGGTTTACCAGTTAACCAGTATAGACCCATGGTTCTTGCATAATATAAAGCAGATTGTTGAGATGGAAGAGGAAATAAAAAAGTCTGCACCAGCTATAAAGGAGGGTAAGTTTCCCCGTGAGCTTTTAAGGAAGGCAAAGGAGATAGGGTTTTCAGATATCAGGCTGGCAGAGCTTATTGGTGTTAGAGAGGATTATATAGAGAGCGCAAGGAAAAATCTGGAGGTTAAACCGGTTTATAAGCTTGTTGATACCTGTGCTGCTGAGTTTGAAGCTTATACCCCTTATCTATATTCAACCTATGAGAGGGAGGATGAATCCATTCCAAGCAATAGGAAAAAGGTTCTTATTCTGGGAGGAGGACCTAACAGGATTGGCCAGGGTATAGAGTTTGATTACTGTTGTGTTCATGCATCTTTTGCTTTAAAAGAAGAGGGATTTGAAACCATAATGGTGAACTGTAATCCCGAGACTGTAAGTACAGATTACGATATATCCGACAAACTGTATTTTGAGCCCCTAACCCTTGAGGATGTGTGTTCTATAATTGAGAAGGAAAACCCCTGGGGAGTGGTGGTTCACCTTGGTGGACAAACACCTCTTAAGCTTGCAATCCCCCTTGAGAAAAAAGGAGCAAGGATAATAGGGACCTCTCCAGAAGGTATAGACCTTGCGGAGGACAGGGAAAGGTTTAAAGAGCTTATTCAAAAGCTGGGTTTTTCTCAACCGGAAAGTGGAATTGCAAGGAGTGAGGAAGAAGCACTAAAAGTTGCTTCACAGATAGGTTATCCTGTGATTGTCAGACCATCCTATGTGCTGGGTGGTCGTGCAATGGAGATCGTTTACACCGAGGATGCACTTAGACGCTATATTAAGGAGGCTGTAAGGGTTTCTCCAAGGCACCCTGTCTTGATTGATAAGTTCTTAAAAGATGCAATTGAGGTAGATGTTGATGCGGTATCAGATGGAAAAATGGTCGTAATAGGAGGGGTGCTTGAGCACATAGAGGAGGCTGGTGTGCACTCAGGGGATAGCGCAATGGTTTTGCCTCCTTTTTCCATAGGTGAGTACATAGTGGAGGAGATAAAACGCCAGACAAGGGAAATTGCTCTTTCTCTTGGTGTTGTAGGTCTTGTAAATGTTCAATTTGCTGTAAGGAATAGAGATATATATGTACTTGAGGTGAATCCAAGGGCAAGCCGTACTGTTCCATTTATAAGTAAAGCAATAGGGGTACCTCTTGCAAAGATAGGGGCAAAGGTTATGGCGGGAAAGAGCTTAGAAGAGATAGGATTTACAAGAGAGGTTATTCCAAGGCATTTTTGTGTAAAGGAGTCAGTTTTTCCCTTTATAAAGTTTCCGGGTGTGGATACCATTTTGGGGCCCGAGATGAAATCCACAGGGGAAGTTATGGGTATTGATGTGGAGCTCAGAAAGGCATTTGCCAAGGCTCAGATTGCTGCTGGAAATAATCTGCCAACCTCAGGAACAGCTTTTATAAGCGTTAAAGACGAAGATAAACCCAGAGTAGTTAATCTAGCAAGAAAGCTAAGGGAGCTTGGGTTTGAAATAGTAGCAACCCAGGGAACGGCTAGGTATCTTAAGGAGCAGAGGATTGATTGTAGGGTTGTAAAAAAGGTTATAGAAGGGCGACCAAATATCGTGGACCACATAAAGAACGGGGAAATAAACCTTGTAATAAACACCACTTTGGGGGAGAAGGAGATTTCCCAGTCCTACTCTATTAGAAGAACAGCTCTTATCTATAATATCCCCTACTTTACTACCGTTTCTGGTGCTAGAGCAGCGGTTGGGGCAATAGAGGTTCTAAAGAAAGAGGGGCTAAGTGTAAAAGCACTTCAAGATTACTATAAAGATAGTATAATAAAATAAGTTAGCAAACCTGCTCTTCTGGTTTTCTAGGCATAGGTTAAACCAAGTTTAGGGGGGAAAAAACAAATGGATAGGGTTCCTATTACACCTCAAGGATATAAGAAGCTACAGGAAGAACTTCACAGGCTAAAAACGGTAGAGCGCCCTCAGGTAATAAAGCTTATAGAACAGGCAAGGGCATTTGGTGATCTTTCTGAGAATGCTGAGTATGAATCGGCAAAGGATAGGCAGGGGTTCATTGAGGCAAGGATAAAGGAGTTAGAGAGCAAGCTTGCAAGGGCAGAGGTAATAGACCCATCTACTCTTCCTAATAAGGACCGTGTTATGTTTGGGGTTCGTGTAACGCTTGAGGAGGTTGATTCAGGAAACGTTGTAACCTATCAACTCGTTGGGCCCGATGAATCTGAGCCTGAAAAGGGTTTGATTTCCGTAACCTCTCCCATAGGTCGTGCGCTTCTGGGGAAGCGTGTGGATGATGAGGTTAGGGTTCAAACTCCCGGTGGAATAAGGGAATTTGTTATACTAAAGATTGAATAAAATAAACTACACAATCAATCTATCTCTTATTCTTTTTACTGCCAGTGTAAAGGCTAGCGTTCCAAAAACAAAAAGCCAAACTGCGTTTTTAACCATTTCAAAAGTCAGATTTCCCATAATAAGCCCTCTTGTAAGCTCCACAGAATGGTAGAGGGGGGTAAACCATGCAACTGTTCTTACCCATTCCGGTAGTGTGGAAAGTGGGAAGAAAATGCCTGAAAGAAAGTAAAGAGGTGCAACAAAGAGGGTAAAGTAATAACTAAAGAAATCCCAAGATTGGGAGAAAGAGGTAAAGAGCATTGCAAGAGATGCAAAAACAAATCCAGTAAGAAGGACAACAAGTGGTATAAGCAGGGCTATGGGGGAGGGTATTAATCTAAAAAGTGCTAGTACAAACATCATGGCGGTGCTTGCAAATAGAGACTTTGTCATGCCAAACAGTACCTCTCCCGCAACCACCTCATCTATGTTAACCGGTGTAGATATTATCGCATCGTAGGTCTTTTGAGCAGACATTCTTGCGTAGGCACCAAATGTACACTCATATGTTGCTGCATTCATGGCTGTGTAAGCTATCAATCCCGGAGCAATAAACTGCATATAGCTTATTCCGTTTATATCCGATATTAAAGGTGCAAACCCGTAACCTAGAGCAATTAAGTAGAGCAGAGGTTCTCCAACGTTTGCTACGATGCTAGATTTGTAAAACTTGGTCCAGACAATAAGGTTTCTGTACCAGACCCATCTGCATCTGTAGGTTATGTTTGGCAGTATCTGTGTAATCTTCATTATCTTTGCCTTTTCGTTTTGTTTATCTTTTGAAAAGATATTATAAAATCGTATGTGGGATACGCAAAACTCTTGGTCACAAGGAGAGCAAATTTATGGAACAGAAACTCATTGGGATCCTTTCTTATATAAGCAATCTTATCTGGGGAGTACCTTTGGTGGTTCTTCTGCTGGGTACTGGAGTGTATCTTACGGTGGTTTTAAAAGGAGTGCAGTTTCGCGCTCTTTTCCCTTCTTTATATATTGCACTTGTAAAGAGGAAGGAAGAAGGGGAATCCGAGGGTGATATATCACACTTTCAGGCTCTTATGACTGCACTGTCTGCAACCGTTGGGGTGGGAAACATTGCAGGGGTTGCAACTGCCATTGCTTCTGGAGGACCAGGGGCACTGTTCTGGATGTGGATTACAGGACTTTTCGGAATGGCCACTAAGTACTCGGAGGCTGTACTTGCAATTAAATACAGAGAAACCGATAAGTTCGGAACCATGAGCGGAGGCCCTATGTATTACATATCAAAAGGGCTGGGACTTAAATGGCTTGGGGGGTTATTTGCTTTGTTTGCTTCGGTTGCTGCTTTTGGTATAGGCAATATGGTTCAGTCAAATTCCGTAGCAGACGCTCTTAACTCCACTTTTGGAATTCCCCACTGGCTTTCCGGTATTACTATGTGTATTGCAACGGGTTTCGTTGTTATAGGCGGAATTAAAACCATTGCGAAGGTAACAAGCGTTATGGTTCCGGTTATGATAGCTTTTTATATAACCGGCTCTATTATACTGCTCTTTATTCACTGGCAAAACATACCTGAGGCAATTGGCTTGATTTTCTCTCATGCTTTTACCCCAACTGCTCCTGTAGGGGGATTTATGGGAGCTACTGTGCAGCAAACAATACGTATGGGGGTTGCACGTGGGATATTCTCAAACGAGTCCGGTCTTGGAAGCTCTCCCATTGCAGCAGCAGCGGCAAAGACACGAAATCCTGTAAGACAAGCTCTGGTTTCTATGACACAGACATTTATAGATACAATCGTTGTTTGTACGTTTACAGGTCTTGTAATTGTTGCAAGCGGTGTTTGGAGCAGCGGAAAGACAGGAGCTGCTCTCTCTGCCTTTGCATTTGAGCAGGGTATACCAAAGGAGATAGGTGACGATATGGTCTCCATAAGTCTTGTTTTCTTTGCTTATTCAACAATTCTAGGATGGTGTTATTATGGAGAAAAGGCCATAGAGTATCTTCTTAGGGAGTCTGCTGTAAAACCATACAGGGTTGTATTTACATTGTTTGTTTTTGTAGGTGCAACGGTAGAGTTAGATGTTGTCTGGTACTTTGCAGACATAATGAATGGACTTATGGCCTTTCCAAACCTTGTAGGACTTATAGGTCTTTCTAAAGATGTGGTTGAGGAAACAAAAAAATATCTGATAACTGAAATTTCTCTAAAGTAAAAAAAAGTACTTGACCTTATTTATTAAAGTTAATAAAATCTGAACTATAGTAAACAGAGGTCTGGATGGGTAGATGAAGAAGATAGGGGGTATTGTTTTTAAGATAGCTGAGACCGAAAAGGAACTGGAAGAGTATTTCCGTCTTCGTTATGAGGTTTTTGTTAGGGAACAGGGTATTTTTAAGGAAACCGATGTTGATGAATACGATAAAGATGCACTGCACATAGTTGCAGTTGAAGAGTCTACAGGCAATGTGGTTGGTGGGGTAAGGTGTTATAGGAAGGATAACAACACCTGGTTTGGTGGTCGTTTAAGTGCTGCCCCTGGTTACCGTAATGGAAGGGTGGGATCCAATCTGGTAAAACTTGCGGTACAGGTGGTAAAGTCAAGGGGGTGTAAAGAGTTCCTTGCATACATACAACCACAAAACGTTAGGTTCTTTGAGAGGTTAGGATGGAGGGCAGTTGGGGAGCCTGTACTGTATCATGGACGCCCCCATCAACTGATGAGAGCAAATTTAGATTCTGACTAGATCATGGATGAAATACTACAGGATTTGATTACAACCCTGCGTTCCTCTTCTCGTTTGCTTCAGAAGAGAAACATAAGAAACCTTTGGAGCATATTGCCAAAGGTGTGTGAGATTAACGGGGCTAAGGTAATGGTTGGGGATGATGCTGCTGCTATCAGGTATGGGGATGAGTATCTGCTTGTTGCCGCTGAGGGTGTATATCCTCCGCTTCTTAAGGCAAATCCTTATCTCGCTGGACGTACCTCTGTTCTTACAAACGTAAACGATATATATGCTATGGGAGGAAGGCCTTTAGCAATTGTGGATGTTCTATTTGCAAATAATTTAAGTGAGGCGGGTGAGGTACTTAAAGGAATAAGAGACAATGCGTTTAGATACGGTGTGCCAGTAATTGGTGGTCACTTTACAGAAGGGGAAGGAACCTCATCTCTTTGTGTTTGTATAGTTGGCAGGGCAAGAAAACTGGTTTCAAGCTTTAATGCAAAAGAGGGCGATGATCTTGTTCTTATCCTCAATAATAAGGGCAGATTTTACCCCAGTTTCAATTTCTGGGATTCTTCTAGTGAGCTTGGTTCTAAAGAAGTGATTGAGCAGCTTGAGCTTTTGCCAAGGATTGCTGAAGAGGGGCTTGCTGATGCGGGGAAGGACATAAGTATGGGTGGTATTATAGGTTCGCTGCTTATGCTTCTTGAGAGTTCTGGGAAAGGAGCTGATATATACTTAGATAGGATTCCTGTTCCCGATGAGGTAACCCTTAAGCAGTGGCTTCTTACCTTCCCGAGTTTCGGCTTCGTTCTTTCTTTAAGACCTCAAAATACCCTAAAGGTCAAAGCTGAATGTGAGAGGATAGGGCTATTTTGTGACCAAATCGGGAAGGTAACTTTGGAGCAAAGGGTTTTTTTTATCGATGAGAAGGGAAACAGGGAGCTTTTTTGGGATATAAGACATGAACCCATTACCGGGTTAGGAGTTCAACATGTGAGGTCAGGAAATGTCTAAGCAAGATAATCAGGTAGAGAAGATAGTTTCGAAACTGGGTCAGAAAATTAGAGCTGTTCGTAAGGAAAAAGGGCTTTCACTCCAGGATCTTGCAAGGAGGTCTGGTATCTCTGCTGCAGGTATCCATAAGATAGAATCAAACGGGATAATCCCCACAATTACCACTATGATGAAGATAGCAGATGCTCTTGGTAAAAGGATTAGCTATTTTCTGGAGGAGGAAGAGGAAAGAGATGTGGTTTTTATCCCTGCAGGTGGACGTAAACCTATTTTTACTTTTAAGAAAGGACTTCTTCTCCAGGGTATCTCAGCAAAGAAGTATGGTGATTTTATCATGACCGCAGCTTATGCGGAAGTGGAGGTGGGAGCCTCAAGTGGCAGAAAGAAAATGAGTCATAGGGGAGAAGAACTCATATACTGCCTTGAGGGCAGTATGGAATTTAAGGTAAATGGCAGAACTTATATTTTAAATCCGGGAGATAGCCTTCATTTTAAAACACATCTGGAGCATAGCTGGAAGAATGTAGGGAACGGGAAGGCAAAGCTGATTTGGATACTGGCTGTTTCCCCTTCATAGAAGGGATATGGAGACAGATAATAAAAAAAAGGAGAAATTGGCTAGGTACTTAGGGGAAAGAATTCAGGAAGCAAACAGACTTGCTATAGAGAGGGTGCTTTCGGTTGAGCCTGTGGTTGTTGATGTGGATGTTGCGCTTAATGTGATTCCCGGGATGACTCCGGAGACCGTTCTCCATGCTGGCCCTCCTATTGAGTGGGAAAGGATGTGTGACCCTATGAAAAGAGCTATTAGAGGTGCATTGGTATTTGAAGGGCTAGCAGATGATGAAGAAGGTGCAGAAAAGCTTCTGGTTTCAAATAGAATAACCCTTTCTCCCAATCATCACCACGATTCTGTAGGTCCTATGACCGGGGTTATCTCTGCCTCTATGCCTGTTATCGTTACAAAGGATTTAACGTTTGGTAAAACAGCATACTCTACTTTTAACGAAGGGGGAGGAAGGGTTCTTTGGTTTGGTTCTTTTGGAAAAGAAACACTTGAGCGTCTTAAGTGGATGCGGGATGTATTTGCCCCTGTTATGAAGAAGGTGATCTCAAAAGCCGGAGGGATTCCCGTATGGGGTATACTGGCTCAAGGGATTCAGATGGGGGATGAGTGTCACAATAGACATGCTGCTTCTACAAACATCTTTTTAAAGATTATTGCGGAGCATATACTCTCAACAGAGCTACCGCGTGATGTAGCGCTTGGGGTTTACAGGTTTATTGCTGGAAACAGTCATTTCTTTCTCAACGTAACCATGACCGCCTGCAAACTTGCTATGGATGCGGCTCACAACATAGAGGATTCTACGGTAGTTACCGTTATGTCCCGAAACGGCACCGACTTTGGAATCAGAGTAAGTGGTCTTGGAGATACTTGGTTTATTGCTCCTGCACCTTACCTGCTTGATGCCCTTTACAATCCAGGTTATGGCCCTGATGATGGAGCTCCCGATATAGGAGACAGCTCCATAATAGAGACAATGGGACTCGGTGGATTTGCTATAGCGGCTGCTCCTGCCATGGCTTCATTTGCTGGAGGAGGTTTTCAAGATGCCGTTCGTATAACAAGGGATATGGGGCTAATTACCGTTGCAAAGAATCCAAAATTTGGGATACCTGCTTTGGATTTCGAAGGTACTCCAACTGGCATTGATATACGCAAGGTTGTAGAGACTGGTATCCTGCCGAGTATAAACAGCGCTGTTGTTCATAAGAGTTTGGGAGTAGGACAGATTGGTGCAGGGATTGTAAAGGCACCGTATGAGTGTTTTGTAAAGGCTATAGATGCTTTTGCAGAAAAATATGGGTTAGCGGCAGCATAAGGAGGGAGTGTGGCTGTAGTAAATACTATTAGAAAGAACTTCTATCAGGACTCAATGAAGCTTATGCAGATAAGTCAAAGGCTTAGCACACTTCCGGGGGTTAAAAAGGCTTCGGCCATAATGGCAACGGAAGCAAATATTAATATGTTAAGGGAATCCGGTTTGTTAAAAGAGGTTCCGGATTCGGTAAGTGCAAACGATTTAATTGTAGCTGTTGAAGCTGAAACGGAAGATGCTGCAAAAGAGGCTATAGAAAAGCTAGATTCCCTTTTGATGCCTGTAGGGTCAGGTGTCCTATCTGAAGTAAAATACAGAAATTTTGACTCTGCTTATCAGGCACTGCCTCACGCAAATATCGTGCTTGTGTCTATACCTGGTCAATATGCCAAGTTAGAGGTTGTAAAGGCAATTGAAAGGGGACTCCATACTTTTCTCTTCAGCGATAATGTGACGATAGAGGAAGAGGTTGAGCTTAAAGAACGTGCAAGAAGAAGAGGTGTTCTGGTAATGGGACCTGGCTGTGGAACTGCGATAATAAATGGAGTGGGGCTTGGGTTTGCAAACGTGGTTAGACGAGGTCCTATTGGTGTGGTTGCTGCAGCAGGTACTGGTATACAGGAGGTTACAAGCTTGATTCACAATTGGGGTTCGGGGATATCTCATGCAATTGGTCTGGGTGGAAGGGATCTCTCTGAGAAGGTTGGAGGAATTACTGCAATAGAAGCGATAAAGATGTTACAGGAGGATGCAAATACAAGGGTTATTCTTGTTGTTTCTAAACCTCCTTCTGAGAAAATAGCCAAGAAGATTTTAGATATAGGCAGTGCTTTTAGTAAACCAGCAGTTATGTGTTTTCTGGGGAAAAGATTTGATCAGAATGGATATTCAAGTATTAGATTTGCCTCCACTCTGGAGGAGGCGGCCTTAGAGGCGTTTAGGCTGGCTGATGGGAGCTTTACAAAAAGTACGTTTGTATCTGAAAGGGCCTGGAAGAGAAGAGCCGAAAAGTTTATTGGCTCTCTTAATGCAAGACAAAAGTATTTACGAGGACTGTTTTCAGGAGGAACGCTTTGCTATGAGGCCCAGCAGGTTCTTACTCCTTTGCTAAAGAGGATTTACTCCAATGCTCCCATAGAAGAAGAAAACAGGCTGGAGAACCCAAACAGGAGTAAGGGGCATACCTGTATCGACATGGGGGAAGAAGAGTTTACCAGAGGTCGACCACACCCAATGATAGACTTTACTCTGCGGATAGAGAGGATGATGGAGGAAGCAAAAGACCCTTCTACAGCTGTTATTCTTTTCGATGTGGTACTCGGTTATGTAGCGCATCCTGATCCTGCTGGTGAGCTTGTACCAGCAATTAAAAGAGCTCAAGAAATTGCAAAGAGTAAAGGTAGAGTGATTGCTTTTGTATCACATGTCTGTGGAACCGAAGATGATCCTCAAAGGTTGAGTCTGCAGGAAGAGAAGTTAAAGAAAGCAGGGGTTTTTGTTCTCCCCACAAATGCACTTGCCTCTAGGGTGGCTGGATGGATTGTAACTAGAGGAAAAAAGGGGGGTAGTGGATGAAGGCAGCAGTTGTTGCCTTTGGTGGGAACGCTCTTATGGGAAGTGATGGTAAGAGTAGCTATCAGGAACAGCTGGTTAAGGCTAGGAGGATGTGTGAAAAAATAGTAAAGCTCTTTGACATTGGATACAACATAGTCATCACTCACGGTAATGGCCCTCAAGTCGGAAACCTTCTTATGCAACAGGAGTGCATGGCAAGTATTCTTCCTGCTATGCCTCTTGATGTCTGTAATGCGATGACACAGGGACAGATGGGCTATATGATAGAGCAGTCTCTAAAAAATACGCTTTTTAGTATGGGTATAAATAAACCTGTAGTAGCTGTTGTAACCCAGGTTGTGGTTTCAGAAGATGATCCAGCTTTCGATAATCCTACAAAGTTTATAGGGCCATTTTTTAGCAGAGAGGAAGGTGAAAGACTAAAAAGGGAGAGAGGCTGGCAAATAAAAGAGGATTCTGGAAGGGGTTGGAGAAGGGTTGTTCCCTCTCCAAAGCCAATTGATATAGTGGAGAAGCATGAGATTGCAGATATGGTAAGAAGGGGTTTTATTGTAATAGCATGCGGTGGCGGGGGGATACCTGTAGTTAGAGATTCAAACGGTTTGCTAAGAGGGGTAGCTGCGGTGATTGATAAAGACTTTGCTGCTGAGAGGCTTGCAAGCCTTATAGAAGCGGAGATGCTTCTTTTGATTACTCCTGTGGATCAAGTTGCTATATTTTTTGGCACACCTAAGCAGAGAAACATAAGGTTTATGACTCTCAAAGAGGCAAAGCAGTACTATAGAGAGGGGCATTTTCCTCCTGGAAGCATGGGTCCAAAGATTGAAGCTGCCATTAGTTTCTTGGAATCTGGAGGTAAAAAGGTAATTATAACATCTCTTGAGGGCATAGAGTCTGCGATCAAGGGGGAAGGAGGAACTGAGATAGTTCAGTAAATTTGGGTGGTTTATGTTAGAAATTTTTTTCTTGGCATGTTATTTGCAATTGTTAAAAACTGGAAATTTTATACTTTGCTATTTTTCAAGTTTTGTAATAAGATGGAAGTTGGGTTAAAAAACAGGAGGTGATAGACAATGAAGGTAAAAAGAAAGGTATTTGATGCTCATACTCATATAGGGGAGTTGCCCCCATATAAGTTTTATGACCTAAAAGAACCTGTGAAACCAACTGTAATAGAGTACCCATCTGCCAAGGAGTACATAAAGCATATGGACTACTATGGTATAGATAGGGCAATGGTGATATCCAACTACGGTGTTCCTGACTCTTCTCAGCCTTTCTCTCTGAATCCTGTTGTGCTTGATAGTGTTCACAAAGCCGATCGACTTGTTGGAGCCATATGGGTTTCTGGTCTGGCAAAGGATAAGGAGCGGACTGAAGAGGCTCTTAGGCACGTAAAGGAAAAGGGAATAGTTGCACTAAAGGCTACCTCTCTTCTTGGAGGGACTTACAACCCGGGTGAATGGGATGATACGGTAAGGGGCATATGGGATAGCATTGTAAAGGCTGCTGAAGAAAACAACCTCGTTCTCCACTTACACACAAGCCCTGGAGGTGGTTCTGATATAGGAAATGCGCTTGAGTTTGTTAAAGAGTACGGAAAGAGGATAAAGATTCATCTCGTACATATGGGAGGTGGGGTAAGTGGCCATATAAGACTTGTTCCCAGGTTTCTTGAGCTTATACAGGATGGATATCAGATTTACACTGATACGACGTGGTCAATTGGATTTGGCTCCCGCTGGTTGCTTTACGAGATTGAGCGTACCGGTATAGGGACCGATAATGTGGTTTTTGCCTCTGATACCCCTTGGGGAGACTTCCCTTCAGAGTATTGGAAGATTGAGGGAGCAAAGATTTCAGAGGAATTAAAAAACAAGATATTCTGGGAAAATGCCCAGAAGCTTTATTCTAGATAAAACAAAAAAAGGAGGTAATAGAAATGGCTGTAGAAAGAGTAAAAGGAGAAAGACCTGAAAAGGGAAAGGCTCTGGTCAACTATGAGGAGAAGGTATTTCCAGACTATAAAGCAAATCCGGGAGAGAAGGCTCTGTTCTTGGTACACACCGTTCCTTATGAGGGCTCTGTAGCGGGTATAAACATGCTTACGGCTATAAGATGTAAGAGGAAAGGGTACGATGTAAGTGTGGTTTTCTATGGACCTGCTTCAGGTATACCGGTTTATAGAGGGTGGCCAAATGTTGGAGAAGACGGTTATGGGGCCGGTATTCAGCTTTATCCAAACCTCGTGGAGAGGATGTTAAAGGAAGGAATAAAGATCTATGCCTGTAGGTTTTCTGCTGCTGCGCTTCTTGGGTTAAGAGAAGAGGACTTTATAGAAGGCGTCAGACCCATACATCCAACTGATATCCTAGATATAGTGATAGAGCATCACAGAGCTGGTGCAATGATATTTAGTACTTGGACGGTTTAGATAGTTTTACTGCAGTTGTTTGAAGACAAATCTAATAAGCTGCTGGGGTAGTCGGTTTCAATCTCCCCAAAGGGAGATTGAAACCGGAATACCCAAAAGGAGAGGGTTATGGATTCGAGAATCCTAAAAGTGGAATTACAGAGTTATGGGCTAAGGATTCCAAATACAAAGGATATAAGGAGGGGAGGTGCTGGACCTACGGGTGGAATTCACCTAAGGATTCTGCCTGATACCGAGGCGAACATACCTGTGGTTGGAGACTTTGTTAACTCTTCCCCGTATTATCTTGACCAGATAAATGGTGAGTACTGGATATTTAAAGACGATGTAGCTTTGGTTCAGGTTGAACTTATGGGAGTGGCAAAGTTTTACAACCATAAAACCTCTACTGGGATTCCGATGCAGAAGATAGGTCTTCTTCACTGTCCAACGACCTTTGCTACAACTCTCCTTCAAACGTGTGTTTTCTGGGAAGATGATAGGCGTTGTAAATTCTGCGGAATTGAGCTTACTCTTAAAGACAGAAGTACTGTAGGTTTTAAAAATGCAAAGAATTTGGTAGAAACTATTCTGCTTGCAAAGGAGCTTGATGGAATCTCCAATATAGTTTTTACCTCTGGGGTAGCAAAGGATGAGGAAAAGGCCCTTCGAAAATACGCTGAGATATGCTCTGAGGTTAAAAGGGCAACAGGTTTGCCAATTCAACTTCAGATAATTCCTCCTGAGGATCTCTCATGGCTTGGGATCTTAAAGGACTCAGGTGTTGATGCTCTGGGGGTGCATATAGAAACTTTTGATCCCGAGGTTTTTGAGAAGATCACACCAGGAAAGGCAAGAATCGGTTTCAACAAGTACATTGAAACCTGGAAGGAGGCTGTAAGGGTTTTTGGAAGATGGCAGGTAAGTACATACATACTGGTTGGACTTGGAGAAAGATTAGAAACCGTAATAGAAGGTGCTGCTCTCTGTGCCAGTATAGGGGTTTATCCCTTTGTTGTTCCGTTTCGCCCCATTGCAGGAACTCCTATGGAAAATGTAAAACCTCCTAGACCCGAGGTTATGGAGTATGTGTATACAGAAGTTGCAAAGATACTCTCAAGGTATGAGGGAAGCGCAAAGAGTAGCAAGGCTGGGTGCGTAAGCTGTGGGGAGTGTTCTGCACTTCCTGATTTCGAGAAGGCTTTTACTGAGGGCAGTAATGTAAAATTCAAAAAGTTTATAAAGCCGATTAATATAGGATAGCCAGCTTATGGAATAAGAGTTGTTTCTGGTATTTATAGGCAGGGTGGAGAGATAAATACTTTGGTGAGGTGAGTGTAATGGCTAAAGAAGGTTTGCGTATCATTGTAATCGGCGGAGGGGCTGCTGGTATTTCTGCAGCTTCTACCGCAAAATCAGTCGCACCCGATGCCTCTGTAACGCTTTTTACAGAATTTGAAGATGTAGCTTACAGCCCATGTGGTATTCCGTTTGTACACGGAAGGGAAATTCCTGATTTTAAGTCGTTGTTCCTTCAGACTCCGGAACACTATGCAGAGATTGGAATAGATCTTAAGTTGCAGACCAAGGTTACAGGGATCAATATTGAGAGACGAACCGTAAGCGTCGGTTCTCAAGAGTTTGGATGGGATCGTCTTATAATTGCTACGGGTTTTGAGTACGATAAGCCTGATATACCGGGTATTGATCTAGAGGGTCTTTACTATGTGAAGAACATTCGTCGTGCGATGGAGTTTGACAAGGTGCTTGATCAAATAAAGAGAGTTGTTGTGGTATCGGCAACACCACTTGGGATCGAGATGGCTGGGAATCTTGCCCACAGGGGACTTGAAACCTATCTGGTAGATGAAGGACCCTGGCTTATGTCTAAGGTTGCTGACCCTGATATAATGGAACCGGTACATAAGTCACTAGAAGAAATGGGCGTTAAAATCCATTTGGGAACTAAGGTTCTTGCATTTAAAGGGGAGAATGGAAGGGTAAAGGCTGTAAGTACCACAGGGGGAGATATAGATTGTGAACTGGTTGTTGTTGCCACACATAAGGTTCCAAATAACCGTATAGCTCGTGAGGCTGGTATAAAGATTGGGGCAACAGGTGGAATAGTAGTCGATGATCATATGAGGACATCTGTAAAGGACGTTTATGCAGCTGGTGACTGTATAGAGGTTATCCATGGTGTAACGGAGATTCCTATTCAGGGGCTTTCTGGCAGTCATGCCTATTCGCAGGGAAAAGTTGCAGGGGCTAATGCTGCAGGTGGTGATCGCAGTTATGACCCCGTTTTTGTTCCCTGGGGTATGGTAGGCGGGAAAGTGATGATTGGAGGCGTGTCTCTTGGAGAAACACTCCATAAGGCTTTGGGAATTCCCCATTTTGTTGCCGTTGCCGAGGGGATCTCTAGGGCAAGATACTATCCAGGGGTTAGTAAGATCAGGGTAAAGTTAATTGCAGATCCTGATACCCTTCGTGTAACCGGAGCACAACTGGTTGGTGGAGAAGGGATTAAGGAAAGAGCAGATTTTCTTGCCTTTGCCATAAAACGTGGAGCAACGCTTGAGGATTTTGCATGGATGGAGAATGTATATTCTCCTCCTATTGGTGCACTTATGGAGCCAATTGCGTTAGCTGCTCAGGCAGGACTTAGCAAATTGGGGAAGTTAAAATAGGTTTTTGATCTCAGACCAGGTACAGGGAGTGAAAATGCCAGAGAAGAAAACCTTTGGAGAATGGTTAAGAAAGAACGCAGAGAAGTACTTAATGGAGGCTGCAGCTGATGAGATGAGAAAGCTATACCCTGGGATGTGTGCAGAACCCTATCGTGAAAAGGGGTTTTCTCATTTTTTCTGGCGAAAGGTATTTGTTCCCCTTTACCTTAAGATTCCATGGAGTATACGCAAGAAGATAATTCTCCTTACCTCTTATCCACCTGGAAAACGTCCAAGTTGGAAAAAGACAATGCACGCTGGTTAGTTGTGGGAGAGGATCCTAAGGTGAAAGGTGTAGTTGTTCTGGCAGTTGGTGGAAACTCTATTGTAAAGCCTACACAGAAGGGAGAGATATCAGAGCAGATCAAAAACATAGATGCAATTTGTCAGGATGCCATACTTCCGATACTAAAGCAGGAGTATAAGGTGGTTTTGGTTTTTGGTAAAGCCCCTTTGATAAGGAATATGCTTGTTCAACAGGAGATTGCTTCGGAATATGTACCCCAGATGCCCTTTGATGTGGTTGCTGCAGGGGTTGATGGTCAGCTGGCTTATCTTTTTAGCCAGGCTCTTTATAATCTTCTTATAGAGGAGGGCTTTGTTAATAGATTTAAGTTTACGGTAACAATGATACAGATGATCTCTGAGAAAGAAGGTTTTTTAAATCCTCTTTCTTTTAGACCGGTTGCTCCTTTATTGGGTGAGGATAGGGTAAGGGAACTCAAAAAGAAGGGTTGGTTGTTTACCAGAAGGGAGGATGGTTTGGGATACCACAGACTGCTCCCGAGTATTATACCCAAGTATATAGTGCAGTGTGACATCGTAGAGGAACTTTTACTTAAGTACTCGTTGGTTATGATTTTAGGTAGCGGGGTTACGTTTTTAACAAAAGAAGACGGAAGGATATGTAGGATTGAGGCTCTTGTCGATAAAGACATTGCCTCTGCCTGTCTTGCTTCAAGCATAGGTGCTGATGTGCTTTTGATTTTAACAAATGTAGAAAAGGTTGCCATAAACTATGGAAGAGGGAATCAGGTTGATCTGGATTGTGTAGACGTTAAGGATTTAAAGTCCTATATAAATAGGGACTTCTTCCCCTCAAAGTCTATGGAACCCAAGGTAAGGGCTGCGGTAATGTTTGTGGAATCAGGGGGTAAAGAGGCAATAATAACAACACCCTCATGTGCTCTTTTGGCTTTAGAGGGAAGGGCTGGGACGAGGGTAGTTAAGGGAAAATAAAGCATATGTGTGGCAAAAGGGGTTTAAAAGAGTTGCTAAAGGCAAAAGCTATAGGCTACAGGGCGCTTAATGTGATAAGAAGGACGAAGCTGGTTAAAGTAATGGGTGTTTTTGATAAATCCATCTATCTTGGTTTTGGCAGACGCTACTTGGTTAGTATGGTGGAAAACATGGATTACATGACCCCTTATTCTATTCTTCTTGAAGTGGATAAGAGCTTTAAATCTCTTGGGGTGAGATCTGATACCAGTGTTGAGCTTAAATCCAGCGCACTTGTGTTTGATGCGGGAACCCTTACAGTTGGTTTGGAGAAAGCCTCTATCTGGACTCCTCCCTCGTATTCTCTTAGCAGGAAATCCATTAAAGGTGTTAGTCAAATAGGTTTAAATCTTAGAATCCTTAGGGATGCGATTTATACATGCCCTAGTAGAGAGGGGTTGGTTCCTTTACTGGAGGAGGTGGAAAAAAAAGGTCCTCTTAAGCTCTTTTTAGAGGATAGAGATGCTACAGAGTCCACACTTTCCCACAGGGCCAGACCAGCCGTTGAGGCTTTTATGTGGGGGCTTTTTTGTGGAAGTACCTCTCTAGTTCTCGATAAGGCCTCTGTTCTTATCGGTTTGGGGCCTGGACTTACTCCTTCTTGCGATGATTTCTTGGCTGGGCTGATGCTAAGTCTTTTGATTGGAGGAAAGGCTATTTTTGGCAGAAAAAGCACTGAGCTTTCTTTCTACGGGAAGGTGGCAACTCTAGTATCTAGGCTTGCTAGAGGTAAAACAAACGTATATGGAGAGAGTCTCCTAATACAGGCTAAAAGTGGGGAGGGGCCCAAAGTAGTAATTGACCTTATCCATTCCATCTTAACCGGGAAGCCAAGTGAGGTTGCCTCTCTCTCTAGATCTGTTTTAAACATAGGAGAAACTTCAGGAGCGGATATTGCAACTGGTATTTTCTATGGAATTCGATTCTTGCTATCAAAACTAGAGCACCTAGAGGTTCAAAGAATAGATGAGTTTTACAGAGAAACTTAAAATTGCTCTCTTTACCTACTCTACAAAGCCAAGAGGTGGGGTGGTTTATATCCTGAACCTTGCTGAGGAGTTGGTTCGTCTTGGTCAAAAAGTCCACATATACGCTCTTTCTACGGGGTCGGGTTTCTTTAGGCAAGTAGGTGTTCCCCATACTCTTATTCCCTGTCCGGCTATGGAGTATGAGAGTATGGACGATAAGATAAGCAGATACATACAGGTATATACTGATTACATGATTTCTGAGTCCGGGAAAATCAAATACGATATATATCATGCTGGTGATTGTATTTCTGCAAATGTTCTTTATGAGTTAAGAAGCAAGGGATTGATAAAGTCGTTTATCCGGACTGTTCACCATATAGATGATTTTAAATCCAGGTCACTAATAGAATGCCAGCTAAGAAGTATAAGGGAGCCTAATTACCTGATTGTTGTAAGCAGGTTTTGGCAGAATGAGTTGCGTTTGCATTATTCTCTGGACTCGACCCTTATTTATAACGGTATTGACGAAAAGAGGTTTGCCCCCATATGCTCAAGGGAAGATGCAAAGAAAGAGTTATCTTTGGACGGGAAAAAGATGCTCTTGAGTATAGGGGGAATTGAACCCCGAAAAAATACCCTGATGATACTTAGGGCTTTTAAAATAGCCAAATCGTTTTTTAAGGAAAAGGGTGAGTGCTTAATATGGATAATAGCTGGGGGAGAGACACTCTTTGATTATAGAGACTACCGTGAAAGGTTTTTTAGGGAGGTTAAGGAACTTGGTTTAAGTATCGGGGATGATATAGTTATAACGGGAAATGTACCGGATAATTTAATTGTTAAGCTCTACATGGCAAGCGATGTCTTTGTTTTTCCCTCTGTAAAGGAAGGTTGGGGTCTTGTTGTTCTTGAAGCTATGGCATGTGGTGTTCCTGTGATTGCTTCCAATATGGAGCCCTTTACTGAGTACCTGGTTAATGGTGTTAATGCGATTCTTGTTGATCCTTATGATTATAAGGCTTTAGCAACTCAGATTGTAAGGGTTTTGGAAGTAGATGAAATAAGGGAAAAACTCATTAAAGGGGGGCTCGAAACGGTTAAAAACTATAGCTGGAGAAAAGCTGGATTAGAGCATTTAGAGTTTTACAGAAGTGTGCTGGGGGTATGAGTAGGATATGGAAGTAGAAGCTCTATGGAAGAAAAACTATCAGGTCGAGGTTAGAGCAAGGCAGTTTTCGGTTAATGTTGATGAAGCTCCGGAGTTTCACGGGGAAGATACCGGTATGATGCCAACAGAGCTTTTTCTCTGCTCCTTAGCTTCTTGTTTCTGTCTTGCTATTGTGTATGTCGCCAGGAAAAAGAGGATTGAAATTAAGGATTTGACTGTTAAAGTAAAAGGAGAAAAGGACTTAGAGAACTTTCTCTTTTCAAAGATACTCGTTTGTGTTTTTAGTTCTCTTCCTTTGGGTGTTATGGAGGATCTTTTAGGACTTGCAAAAAGGTATTGCTTTGTAAGCAATACAATTATAAATTCATGCCCGATTGAATACTCAATAGGTAATAAAGGAGAGGGAAATTGCCTATAAAGTGCAAAATAAGAAAAAACTATTTTCAGGATGCCCTCCGTTTAATGCGGATATCTAAAACCGTGCAGGAAACGGAAGGGGTGAGAAAGGCTGTTGTGGTTATGGCAACTGATAAGGCCAAGTTTGCCCTTGAAAGTGCGGGGCTCTTAACACCAGAGATAAAAGAGGCTACTGGAAGCGATCTGGTTATGGTTGTTGAGGCTGACTCGGAGGAGCTAGCCAACAGGGTCATTGCCAGGATGGAAGAGCTTGTATCCATGAATATCTCAAAAGATACGAAAAGAACCTCGGATCTGCTTAATCAGAAAGTCACCGTGATAAACATAGGGCTTGAGATTTTCAAAGAAGCTCTTGAACAGCAAGGGGTAGAAGTGGTTCATGTGGACTGGCAGGTTCCTGCAGGAGGGGATACAAGGCTGGTAAACATCTTAAAGAAGCTATACTGATAGGAGATACTTAATGGCTGTACGTAACCCAGAGATACTAAAAGAGGTACTTGGTAATCCCAGATGTCTTGCAAGGGCGTTTAGCAGGCATGTTTACGGAATGGTTACTTGGGTTGATGTGTTTGGTGGCAAGCTAAAATCAATAAAAGACCTTGATGCGAAGTTAATTGCTGCTCGTGTGATAGCTGACAACGCAAAACATGCAAAGCTCTTTTCAGATAGGGCCAGAGAGTTAGGGGAGAACCCCCAAGGATATAGACCTACACAAATTGGAGAGAGGATCTATGAATTTCTGGAATCCTATGAAGATACGATTGATTGTTTTGCTTATGCTTTGGGCTCGCTTAACCACTTTATGTTGCTGCTTAACCTCTACTATGATGTAGCCGATGCTAAAAGTAAGAGAATAATTGAGGAGATTCGAAAGGATGTGGAAGAGCATATAGAACTTCTTAATGGGTATATAAAGATACATGCCGGCACCCCGGAGAGGATAAAACGAGCTGAGGAACTTAGATTGCTTGCTGAAAGCATATACACTGAAAGAGAAGACGAGGAGATAAAGTGGTATGCCTCGTAAAAGTATGCCTGATTTTATGGAGTTAATTAACCCTCTTCCGTGGTATTCTCCAAAAAGATGGTATTATGGGTTTTTTTCAGCCTTTCTAAGAACGGTGGGAAGGCTTTCAGAGGGTATAAGAATAGGTTACACATACGGCTTTGATTCAGGAATGATAATGAACTACGTATATGAGAACACCCCGCGGGGTCGCTTCTATATAGGGAGGTTTATAGACAGGATTTTTTTAGACCAGATTACCTGTAAGGCTTTTAGGTCTATTAAGCAGATACAGAAGGATATGATCAAAAAATACCTTGAGGAAAGGGATGGAAAGCCAACCTTTATAGTTGACCTTGCTTCTGGAAAGGCAGACTACATTTACTGTGCCCTTAAGGAGGTAGAGGGTGCAAACGTAAGGGTTCTTCTTCGTGATATAGATGAAAAAGCCCTTAGGGAAAGCAGGGTTATTGCCGAAAGGCTGGGTCTGGTTGACAGGATCAAATACGAGGTGGGAGATGCCCTTGATCCCCAAAGTCTTAAGGAAATATATCCTAGGCCAAATCTTGTTGTTGAAGTTGGTCTCTATGGAATCATACACGAGGATGAGCTAATTCGTAAACACCTTCATCATGTGCGAAATATTCTTAATCCTGATGCACTTTTGTTTAATGTGCAGACCTATAATCCACAGATAGAGCTTATTGCACGTGTTCTTACAAATCAAAAGGGAGAGCGCTGTATTTGGCATCTTCGACCCGTGGATAGGGTGGTGGGATGGGCAAGAGAGGCCGGGTTTGAGAATCCAGAAATTACAATGGACCCATACGGAATATATGCAGTTGTTATGATGAGAGGGACAGAGGCTTGATAAAATATATATTTGGAGGTTTTTTATTTGAAGGAAGAGAGGTTTGTTCTTGGATGGGAAAGTCAAGGTAAATTTCCCTCCTTAGAGGGTGTTCTTTCCGAGAGGGTAAAGGCGGTTATGAAGAGTCCACACGGAATGTGGAACTACATGACTTATCGCGATGCTATAGGGATATTGGGTCTTAGGGCTGAGGATATATACGAAGAGGGAAGAATCGACCTGGATCCCAAAAGGTGGTTTGACTTTGGATGGATGACCTGCTATTTAGGTCCTCCCAAAAGCGTTATACGGGCCATGCGGCTTCACACGAAAGCCTCTAATATCAATCCCTACTCCCCTGATCTTATAGCGCCTCTTAGAGATGCATGTGCAGAGATAAAACTCAAGCGCAGGAGAAGTGGGGATTTTGAAGTAATCGGAACGGAAGGAGCTCAGGCAGGGATTTCCTATGCACTTCAGACATTTCTAAATCCGGGGGAAGAGGTTATTGTTACTGATCCCGGTTATTTTCATTTTGAATCTGCTATCTTAATGGCAGGGGGAATACCTGTAAAGATACCCCTTGGTGAGCATAACGGATATCGTTTGAATCCGGATGAGGTAAGAGAGAGACTTACCCCAAAAACAAAGGTAATTATCGTTTGTGATCCCATTAATCCGTTTGGTACCGTACAGACTAAGGAGGAATTAATAGCACTTGCGGAAATCGCACGAAGACGCGATCTAATTATAATTAACGACATTACACACAACACCCACCGCATAGATCCAGATTCTATTCATTATCCAATGAGCTCACTTTGGAAGGAAACAAATGTGGATAATGTTGTATCCACATTTAGTGTGTCTCATGGGTATGGAATGGCTGGAGTTCGTATAGGTTTTCTGGCTGGACATCCTGACCTTATGAGGGCATGCCTTATGACGAAGGTTTCTCTAACCAGATTAAACACAAATCTAATCGCCCAATATGGAGCTTTAGCAGCTCTCAAGGACAGGGAGTATGTAGAGAAATCCGAGAGCATAATAAGACGTAACTACCACTACGTAAAAAAGGCAATGGACAAGGTTAAGGGTGTTTGTATACCTGTAGAGCCAAGATACGGATTTTCAATGGTCATAGATGTTTCTCAAACAGGTGTAAGTGCTCAGGAACTAACAGTGGCGCTCTTTAAATACCGTATAGCGGTTTATCCCGGGGATGGACTTGGAGATGTGGGTGCAACTGAGTACATACGCCTAAATATATCAAGACCGGATATAAGGTCTTTTAACTACCTGGTGCGCTCTTTACCCAAGGCTATTTCCGAAGCAAAAGAAGGTATTTATAAAGATGGGGTAATCAGGTTTTTTGAATCAAGGCAAACCAAACGTGCGGCCAGAATCATACACAGGATCAGGCAAGGTCTGTGAGGATATCAGAAGGTATTTTAAAACTGATTGGTAAAACTCCACTTGTTAAGCTAACCAGAATAACCAGGGGTTTTGGTTGCAGTGTTTATGCGAAACTGGAGTTCTGTAATCCGAGTGGGAGTCTAAAAGATAGGGTTGCACTCTATGTAGTAGAAGATGCAGAACGTAGGGGACTTTTAAAACCTGGGGATGTTATTGTTGAAGCTACATCTGGAAACATGGGTATGGCTTTTGCTCTCGTTGCTTCAGTAAAAGGCTACCGGTGTATCTTTACCCTTCCTGAGTCTACAAGTGAAGAGAAGATAAAAGCACTTAAGCTGTTTGGAGCGGAGATTATTATAACTCCTAAAGGGCTTCCTCCACAGGATGAGCGAAGCTGTTATAAGGTGGCTCAAAGGGTGGCAAAAGAAACAGGTGGTTTTTATGTAAACCAGTACTTTAATCCCTTAAATCCAGAGACCTACTTTAAAACTATGGGGCCCGAAATCTGGTACGATACGGATGGAGGTGTTGATGTGGTTGTGTGTGGTATGGGAACAGGTGGAACTATAACTGGGGTTGGAAGGTATCTGAAGGGAAGAAATCCTAATATAAAAATTATAGGTGTAGAGCCAAAAGGCTCAGTTTACATGAACTACTTTAAAGAGGGTGTTCTAATAAAGGCTTCTGGTTTTAATATCGAAGGTATCGGAAAGAACTTTATACCCGGTGTGGTTGATTTTAGGTACATAGATGATGTGGTCCAGGTTTCGGATGAGGAGGCTATAGAGATGGTGAATGCACTTATAAAGAAGGAGGGAATCCTTGTTGGAGGATCAAGTGGTGCTGTTATGGCTGCAACACTTAAATATGCTTCAACAGTTGGAAGGGATAAGTGCATAGTTGCGGTTTTCCCAGATACCGGTTTTAAATACTTGTCTAAATATTGATCAATGGTATGCAGATCCTGAATATGGATATAGAAAACGCTATTAAAGAATACGGTTCACCCCTTTTTGTAATTTTAGCTAAGACTCTTAGGGAGAATGTAAGGTTATTTAGAGAGGAGTTTAATAGCGTTTATCCAAAAATAGAGATTGCTTACTCTTATAAAGCTAACTCTTTACTGGGCCTGCTTAGAGTACTGCACAAAGAAGGGGTATGGGCTGAGGTGGCATCTGGTTTTGAGTATGAGATTGCAAGATTGCTGGGTGTACCAGGTGATAAGATTGTTTTTAACGGTCCTTATAAAAGAAAAGAGGAGCTTTTTAGGGCTGTAGAGGATGGGGCTTTAATAAATGTAGACCATTGGAGAGAGATTGAGCTTTTAGAGGAGATCTCATCACAAGCTGGGAGGGTTATTGACATAGGTGTTAGGGTAAGGGTTAATCCTGGTATTAACTCAGTTGACAGATTTGGGTTTGATTTGGAATCCGGGGAAGCAGAGAGTGTTATTACCAGGTGTGCAAAAAGGAAGGTGTTAAATGTTGTTGGACTTCACGTACATCTTACAAGCTATATACTGGAGGGTGATATATCAGAAGGTGCTATAACCGCAAGAAAGATTAGACTTATCTGGCCAAAGGATCACAACCTCTATAGAAATGCCTTAATAAGGATTGTGGAATTTTCAAATAGATTGAAAGAAAGGTTTGGAATCACTTTGGATTACTTGGATGTTGGAGGGGGATTTCCAGGGGTAGGGGAAAAGTTAAGAGATTACGTTCTGGCTGTTTCTGAGCCTGTATTAAAGGGCCTTCGAGAAAAACTACCAACCGTTATACTGGAGCCAGGTAGAGCACTGGTAAAGAATGCCATGCATCTTGTGGCAACGGTTGTTGGAACCAAGCAACTGGGAGGAGGGAGGATAGGGGTTGTAGTTGATGCTGGTATTAATCTTCTTCCCACCTCACTGTGGAGCGGACAAGAGGTAGAGGCTTTAGTGGAAAATAGGGGAGAGGAATATGAGGTGATTTTATATGGACCTCTTTGTCTTCAAACTGATATAGTTGCCGTAACACGACTTCCAGAACTTAAAGCCGGTGACAGGTTAATTGTGAAAAATGTTGGTGCGTATAATTTTTCTCAATCTACTCAGTTTATTTTTCCACGTCCTGCTGTTTTGCTTGTAGATGATGGTAAGTATGAGGTTATAAGAAGAGCAGAAACTTTAAAAGACCTGCAGGTCTTTGAGAAACTGTAGGGTTTTATTTAAATTTTTCCAATTGTTATTTTATGAGCTTTGAGATCCTTTTAAACTCATCTGTTCCTGCTCGCTCAAGCATCTGAAACAAAAACGTCTCAACCGTTCCCGCAATGGCTCCTGCCTTTTCAATAAGTTTTATTCCAACTTCCCAGTCCAGTCTCTTACGTGATGCAACGGCATCAACAGGAACAAAAACGTTATAGCCCTCTTTTATTAGATCCACTGCAGTTTGTAAGACACATACATGGGTCTCTATTCCACAGAGTACTATATCCCGTTTCTTCTGCGCAGTGAGGATAGATTTAAACTCTAAAGCCCTTGCACAGCTGAATACAACTTTTTCAATTGGATTAAAGTATTCTCCAAGTTTTTCTTTGATCTCCTCTATTGTTGAACCCAATCCTTTTGGATACTGCTCCGTAACTATAATTGGAATTCCAAGGGTCTTTGCAGATTCTATAAGAATTTCTGCATTCTTGATTAAAGGTTCTCGTTCTTCTGAGGGTATTGCATTCATAAGTTTCTCCTGCATATCGATTACCACAAGTAATGCTTGAGACTTGTTGGGAAAGTTCATTTTACTTTTCTCCTTTTATAAGGTTATTCCGAGCCGTTTTTTCAATCCCTCCTTGCCCCAGCGCATAACTACATTATGATTCCACCAGAATAGGAGACGTGCAAGTGAGCTTAGTACATTCATCCAAAATTTGTTTGTTTGTATAGTCCAATCATAGCGCACAACTGTGATATTATCAATCTGAAAGAAGTACCAAGTTCCTTTGCCATTTAGTTCCCCCTCTGCTACTCCTTCAATCAGTTTTAAAGGACGGACACATGTGGTAAGCATGCTGAATCTCAATTTGTATGGAAGAACACCTTTCCATGTATAATGACAGATTTTACCAACTCCTAAATCATCTCCTTTTGTAACTTCTACAACTTCCTTAACTCCTTTCCACCATTTAGGCCAGCACTCCGTGTTTTTAATTTCATTCCATACTGATTCAACAGGTGCCTTAAAACACCATATCGTTATAAATTCGTATAAAGTTATTTGTGTGTGGACAAAAAGTTTATGCTGAACTTACCTTCTTTATCTATCCAGGTGTTATTAACGGTGAAATATTCACAAACCAGTTCCTTAAATTCATGAAGTGTGTACTTGTAAGAGTACTCTGTTAAAATTGTTTCTCCTTCCTTAAAGTAAAACTCATTGCTACCAATATGTACGTGCTGTTTCTTAAGACTTACAAGGTGCATTTCAATTCTTCCAATATTGCTGTTGTAGAACGCATGGTGAAGCCAGTTGCTTAGATCAAAATCTGCATGCAACTCGTTGTTCAATCGCTTTAGTATGTTAAGGTTAAATAGAGCCGTAATTCCTTTTTTATCATTGTAGGCAGTTTCAAGTGTTTCTTTATCCTTTTTAAGGTCAATCCCTATCAAAAGTCCCCCTTTTTCCCCTGTGAGTTTTGCAATGGACTTTAAAATCCGTTTCGCTTCTTTAGGACGAAAGTTTCCAATTGATGAGCCAGGATAGTATACTACCAGTCGTGATTTAGAAGGATATAGGAAGGATAAATCCAGATTTTGAGTGTAGTCTGCATGTACAGGTGTTATTTTAAGTTGAGGGTAGTCTTTTGCCAGCGTTTTTACCGATTTTATCAGATACTCTAAAGATATATCAATTGGTATGTAGAAAATGGGTTTTTTGATTTTATCTAGTATTAACCTTGTTTTCTTGCTGTTACCACTACCAAACTCTATTAAGCTGCAGTTTTTACCAATCACATCTGTGATTTCATCTATGTTTTTCCTCATGATATTCATTTCGGTTCTGGTAAGGTAGTATTCATCAAGCTTGCAGATCTGTTCAAAAAGAAAAGAGCCCCTTTCGTCATAGAGTAACCTGCAGGGAAGTTCTTTCGGAATCCTAGTTAAACCTTCAAGCACCTCATATAAAGTATCTTGCTTTTGAGAATTGGTTATCTGGGTTAAGGTATTCTCATGCATCTTTAGCAATCCTTATCCCACTGAACTGCCAGCGTGCATCTGGTGGGAAAAAATTTCTATAGGTTTTTCTTATATGTGATTTTGATGTAACACAGGATCCACCACGAAGCACCATCTGGTTACACATAAACTTTCCGTTGTACTCACCAAGGGCACCGGAAAGGGTTTTAAAACCCGGGTAAGGAGAATAAGAACTCTGAGTCCATTCCCACACATCCCCAAACATCTGCCTGGGTTTATCTTTATCATTTTCCATTTCTGGGCTTCTTGGTTGGTAGTTGCCGTTTTCTAAAAAGTTTCCCTGTATTGGGGGATTGGGTGCGGCAATTTCCCACTCCTGTTCGGAAGGAAGTCTTGCTCCTAGCCAGCGTGCATATGCATCTGCTTCATAGTAGCTTACGTGGCAGACCGGTTCATTATGGTCTAGCTCTTGCATGCCAGAAAGGGTGAAATACCACCACCTGCCATCGATTTTTTCCCAGTATAGAGGTGAGTCTATACCGTTATTCTGAACAGTAACCCAACCATCAGATAGCCAAAGCTCGGGTTTTCTGTAACCACCATCTTCAATAAACTCCATGTACTCACGATTTGTTATCAAGCGTGATGCTATCTGGAATGAATTAAGAAAAACTCTGTGTCTTGGTTGTTCGTTGTCAAAGGCAAACCCATCTTCTCCGTGTCCAATCCAGTATACTCCTTCTTTAAATGGTATCCATTCGATTTTGGATACAGCATTTGATTTAGCAGAGCCCTTTGGCTCTGTATATACTGGTCGAAGAGGGTTTGCTGAAAATACGTGTTTGATATCAGTAAGTATAAGTTCTTGATGTTGTTGCTCATGTTGAAGACCGATTTCAACTATTGGGATAATTTCTTTGGTTTTTTCTTCACTAGCCCTTTCTAACAGTTCTGTTATGTGTTTATCTACGTGCTTTCTGTAGGCGTATATATCCTTTACCGTTGGTCTTGATAGAAGCCCACGTTTTGAACGGTAGTGCCTTTTCCCAATCTGTAGATAATAAGAGTTAAAAAGGTAGCTGTATGCAGGGTTTAGAGGTTTGTATTCTGGGTCTTTAGAGAGCAGGAAGGTTTCAAAGAACCAGCTTGTATGTGCAAGATGCCATTTGGTTGGGCTTACATCAGGCATGGACTGGACTACGTAGTCCTCTGTAGCTAATGGTTGACATAGAGTTTCGGTGAAGATGCGAACCTCCCAGTAGCGTTTTGTAAGCAAATCCAAAGTTGTTTTAGTATGCATGTTTGTTACTCCTGATTTTAATGGGTTTCTTTAGAGATACGAATGTGGAGGGGTTGATATTAAAATAGGTTTTATATATGGAAGGAGTTGTTTAAAAGAAACCATAATCAATAGTAAAGGAAAAAAGAGAGAAAAGCAAAAAGTTTTAGAATACCTGTCGTGGATAATGTATATGGGGTCATTTCCTAAAAACTTCAGTGTCTGGTCTAAAGGTGAACCATGCGAACCAATATGATATAAAATATTCCAAATGCTTTCCATCTCTATCCCTGGCTTCCACAAAATCTCTCTCTTTACTAAAAGTTATGATTACGTCATTTCCTCCGACTTTATCCTCAATGGGGCTCTTTAATTTGTCCAGCTCAGATAATGGGTAAGCCTTTGCTTTAGATCCAGATACGATAACCAAAACTTTTTCTTTTGGATGAAATCTATTGCTTTGGTACTTTACAGGAAAGGGTATTGAAGGAGACTGGCCGTATCCACTATAGGGATCTCTGCTATAGTTTCTTATAAATCCGGTGTCCTTTGATAGAACCAGTGTCTTTGGGTATCTGGTTTTCCATTCTTTCCACGTTGCAATTACAGAAGGGAAGACAATTAGCTCTGTTCCGATCATCTCTCCAGTAACAGCCTTCATCTCAAGTTGAGACCATAGGCTTTCTGTTTGGTGGTCATAAAATAAAACATTTGATTGGTAAAGAAGCCCAGATATACCAAAAGTAAGGGTCTTTTTCCAAAAGTCTCTTCTAAAAACTATGGTTGAACCACAAAGAGGACAATACGATACAAGTATTGGAATTTCATCTATTTCGTCATTTACTGCTTCATGCCAAACAAGTATTTTGAAGGGGTAAGCCTTCTGAGTACCATTAAAGTCTATTCCTGTTATAATGTCGTTTTCCCTAAGCCATCGGACTTTCTCTCCTTCCTCAAACTTTGGGTAAAGAATTGCAGGGATTCCATCTCTTGGTGGGCCGCCTTTGATAATTTCTTCTTGTGGTATCAGACTCTTTGATACATTGAATCCATTAAAAAGGTTATCTGATAAACCGGTATTTGGAATTAGTGTTACACTAATCAAGGTAACAAACAGGGTTAGGAAAAAGGTTTTTTTTATTCTTTTCATATTGGATTAAGATGAGATAAAGCGGAGATGGTTTCGCTTATTATTGGTATCCTTGGTGTTTAATCTGGTAACAGTGGTTTAAAAGTAGCGGTAAAGAAAACAAACAACTTAGATAGAGCGCCTAAACTAACCTAAATTCTGAAATTGCCTTTACCTACGGGCGATGGGGGATTCGAACCCCCGACCTCTGGCTTCGGAGGCCAGCACTCTATCCTCTGAGCTAATCGCCCCAGAAAATTCTGCAGGGTTTTTAGCTTTTTGTAAAGAATTATAAAAGTTTAACAGGTATAATATTATTTAATCTTTTTTGGGGTAACATGAAAGATGATGCATGTTTTGCTTGTTTTTATATCTGTGGTTTTGTTGGGTTTTCCTGCTGAGTATCTTAAAGCCCAAGATTATATTGATTTTATCAAAAAAGGGGATGAGTATTACAGAGAGTTTAACAGTTTTAGGGCCTTAAAGGAATACGAAAAAGCTTACAAGATTGCACCCGATAACTATGAGGTTTTATTGAGACTAACACGCGTGTACAATGATGTTGGAGAAGACATACAGGGAATTTGGTTTGACGATAAAAAGAAAGTAACTACAGAGGTAGCCAAAAAGTATTTTGAAAAGGCTACGTGGTTTGCAAGCCTTCTTCATAACAGATTTCCGGATAAGGCAGAGCCGTATTTCCTTTTGGCATTGAGTTACGGACACCTTGCCCTTTTTAAGGGCGGCAGGGAGAAGGTAAAGCTTGCAAAGGATATTGAACAGAATTGTCTAAAGGCAATTGAGCTGGATCCCAATTTTATTCCAGCTTACATTGCTTTAGGGGTTTATTACCGTGAGGTTGCAGGTCTTAACTGGTTTCTAAAGTCGTTTGCAAGAAGTCTAACCAATGGCTCTTTAAACGGAACATACAGGGACTCTGAGAGGGTGCTTTTAAAGGCACTGGAACTGAATCCAAGCATTATCCGTACTCATTTTGAATTGGCCAAAACCTATAAAGCCTTGGGTAAAGAAGATAAAGTGATTTATCACCTGAAAAAGGTTTTAGAACTCCCTATAGTAGATCACCAGGATAAGGTCATAAAATCCGAGGCAGGTAGTAACTTAAACAGGCTTCTTGCCAAGAAATACAAAAAGGTAGAGTAATTACTTTAGAAAGCTCTCCAGTACGTCTTTCATCTCTGAATTGGCTAGCTTCTCAAGTGCTGCCTTCTCAATCTGTCTTATTCTTTCTCTGGTTAAGTTAAACTTTTTCCCTATCTCATCAAGAGTATAGGTGGTCTCCTGGTCTATACCAAACCTTAACCTTAGAATTTCCTCCTCCCTGGGAGTAAGCAAAGACAAAGCCTCCCTTATCCTCTTTGTAAGAGCCTCCTTTGCTATAACAGAATCAGGAGAAGGTGAATTCTCATCCGCTACAAAATCCAAAAGCGTTGCCTTCTCACCATCAAGTATAGGAGAGTCCAACCTCACAGTATCGTTTGTTGCCTCAAGTATCCTCTTTACACCCTCAACAGATATCCCAGCCTTCTCCGCTACCTCCTCCGGAAGCGGCTTCCTGCCCATCTCCTTATGAAGCATGGAACTTATCTTCTGTACTTTGCTACCCTGTTCAAGTAGATATACAGGTATTTTTATCGTTCTTGTTTGCTCCTGTAATGCTCTCAGTACAGCCTGATGTATCCACCAGGAGGCATATGTTGAGAACTTAAAGCCCTTTGTATGGTCAAATCTCTCTACCGCCCTCATCAAACCAACATTTCCCTCCTGAATCAGGTCAGAAAGTGGGAGGCCACGTCCAACATATCTATTTGCTATGCTTACAACTAGCCTTAAATTTGCCTTTACGAACCTCTCCTTTAGTATCTTTGCTTTATCCGAATATGCTTTTATTAGAGCATTGAGTCTCTTTATGCGTCTGGATAAGTTCTCATCGACCTTTTTGCGTTCGTTTTTCTTGGCTAGCGCTCTTTGGGTCTTTAGGAGTTTCTCAACAAGGGCTTTTAATTCCCTTGCTTTTGCTTCACATTTCTTTATCTTAGCGGAGATTTCTATCTCCTGTTTTGCGGTAAGAAGTGGTTCAGATGCCATATCCTTAAAGTAAGCGTAGAGCAACCTTAGCTGTTCATCTGGTGTGGATTCCTGTTTGCTTTCTTTTGATGCTACTTCGTCTTCCTCTATATCGGTACCGAGTTCCTCCATAGCAAAGGAGGAATCCTCTTCCATGGGTGAAAAAACACCCATATCCTCTTTGAGGAACTCTTCAAATTCCTCGTCTAAAAATGTAGATTTTTCAAAATCCATATACTTTACTTCCATATCTTTGCTCAAAGCGTAAAAAACCTTTTATTAATATTAGCCAAGGGTTTTTTCTGTTAACATAGACCCCGACCAATACTATATTAATAATATAATGCTTTTCTTCGCAATTGCAAGATACGGTACAAAACCCTCTTTTTCCCTTTGGAGGGAGCAAGCAAAGCTTTAAAATCTGGTGTTTAGCACCCTGTAATTTTTGAACTCCCCTTCCGGTTACCGCCGCTGTACTTTTAAAACAGTAGACTATTTCTTAGCTTCTGCGTAATTTTTTGCTATCTGTTCCCAGTTAACCACGTTCCACCAGGCTGCAACGTAGTCTGCTCTACGGTTCTGGTATTTCAGATAGTAAGCATGTTCCCATACATCCAATCCAAGGATTGGTTTAAGACCATTTGATATGGGATTGTCTTGGTTGGGAGTGGAAAGTACAACCAGTTTGCCATCTTTATCTACACAGAGCCATGCCCATCCGCTTCCAAAGTGGCCAACAGCGGTTTTAGAAAACAAGTCCTTAAAATTAGCAAAGCTTCCGAAATTAGCTTTTATTGCTTCAGCAAGCTCTCCTGTTGGTTCTCCTCCTCCCTTAGGGCTCATCATAAGCCAGAACATACTGTGGTTAAGGTGACCTCCACCGTTGTTTCTTACAGCTGTACGTATGTCTTCAGGTATGGAATTTAAATCCTTTAATAGTTCCTCTACGCTTTTATCCTGTAGTTCCGGGTACTTCTCCAGAGCTGCGTTTAGATTATTTACGTAGGCCTGATGATGCTTCGTATGGTGAATTTCCATGGTAAGAGCATCTATATGGGGTTCAAGAGCATCATAGCTGTAAGGCAAAGGGGGCAGTTGATGTGGCATTGTGATTACCTCCTTCTCAAGGATTTTGTGACTCTAACCTGTCAAGATAGAGGAAATTAGAAAAATACATAAGGTTATTCTAACTCTTTATGTAGTAAGTGTCAAAGCCTTCTTGTAATATAGGTTATACTTCAAATATAATATCGAATCATATGAAGTATTTTTGACAAATTTGCCGGGAGTATAATATTTACTATCTGAGATGGAACAAGTCCCTATAATTGAACTCAAAGATGTTTACAAGTCTTTTAATTCAAAGAAAGTCCACAATGGGGTTAGTCTTTCTATAAGGAGGGGAGAGACTATAACTGTTCTGGGTGGCAGTGGTTCGGGAAAAAGTGTACTTCTTAAAGAGATTACAGGTCTTATAAAGCCAGATAGTGGAGGTGTCTTTATAGAGGGTGAAGACATTGTTCCGATGGATGAGGTTGAACTTATTCGTATCAGAAAGAAGATAGGTATGCTTTTTCAAAACGCTGCTCTATTTGATTCGCTAACCGTTGCAGAGAATATAGCTTTTCCTCTTAGGGAGCATTTTAAATACACAGAAAAGGAGATAAAAGAGATAGTTGCAAGAAACCTTGAGCTTGTGGGTCTTCCTGGTATAGAGGATAAGTTTCCTTCAGACCTAAGTGGGGGAATGAGAAAGAGAGTTGGTCTTGCAAGGGCTATGGCTATGAACCCAAAGATACTGCTCTACGATGAGCCAACTACGGGTTTGGATCCCCCTAATGTAAAAAGGATTAACCGCCTTATAAAGGAGCTACAGCAGAGGTTTGGGGTGACCGGGGTGGTTATAACGCATGATGTGGCAAGTGCATTCGAGATATCTGATAGGATAGGATTTTTATATAAGGGGAAAATCGTATTTGTGGGAACAGTTGAGGAAGCTAAAAATACGGATGTAAAGGTTTTAAGCGATTTTATCTACGGTAGGCTTGAGGAGTAGGAAAAATAAGAGATTACAGATACTCATCCATAAAGGTTTTTATGTAAACCTCTTTCCCGTCGGTAATTACCGTAACTGTTCCGTTGGTGTCTGTTTCAAAAACCTTTGTGTTTTTATCCATACCGTTCTTTAGGGAGTAGGGTATATGCCTTGTTATAAGTACATTAGGTGATAATTCTTTTATAACATCAATGCTGTTTTTCTCAATCTCCTGTAAGTAGAGCAGGTTGTTTTTCCCGTTAAAAGACCAACTGTCCTTAAATTCCCTATCTAGAATAGATTCTCCAAAGAAAAGAGCAGTGTCCTTAAAGCTTAACTTACACAGAATGGGATAGGGTTCTCTTGAATCTCTTATATTAGCTTTCTTGGGTTTTATAAACTCAATATTTAAATCCCCAAAGTTTATATTAGTTTTGTGTTGAATGTTTTGCCAGAGGACTTTTTTCCTTTCCATTGCTTCCCAGAGATTACCGTTGAGTTTAGAGCCATTTGTAAGTACTTCTTTTACCTTAAACTTCCTCAGTATGTAATTGACTCCATCAAGCCTGTTCTTATCTACCGAAGTTAAAATCAGGTAATCTATGGTTGTAATGCCAGACCTTAGGAGAAACGGTGTTACAATTCTACGTTCCATATATCCACCGTTTCTGCGATATAAAAAACCGCCTTCAAAGAGTAGATTTTTCCCATCTGGGAGTTGCAAAAACAGAGCACTTTCATTTACTCCCACATTAAGGAAGCTCATTTTTAGGTAGTCCGTTTTTGGTTTAATTTGGAAGCTAAATAGTAAGGTAAGTACAAAACATACGGTAAAAAGGGGAAGCAAAAATATCAGTCTTTTATATCTGGATTTAAGAAGAAGAGCAATCAGGGTAAGCACATAGAATCCTGTACTTAATTTGCTAAGTGCCGGAACAGTTATAAAAGCCACAGGTAGCTTGGTAAGGTTTTCTATACCTGTAAGTAGAAGTTTTATCAGGGTAACATCCAGTGATATAAAAAACTGCGCTAGGTTCTCCGATAGGATAAACGTTATAAATGATATAAGACCAATTGGGACGATTAGAAATTCAACCACAGGCACTGCAAATAGATTTGCCGGAATTGAAACCAGAGGGAGTATTCCAAAAGAGTTTACTATAAAAGGTAAGGTGGCTAGTGAAGCAGCAACTGTGGTTTTTATACTTGATACTAGCCTTTCGGTTCCTGTGTTAAATTTTAGAGGATAGAATCTGTGCATAAGTAGTATCCCAACTACGGAGGCAAAAGAAAGTCTAAAAGATAGGTCAAAAAGTGACCATGGATAGCATACAAGGATTAAAAAGGCTGCAAGCGCAAGTGTATTCAGTTTGTTTTCGTCTCTACCTATATATATGGATGTTAGATAAACACAGGTCATGATGCAGGCTCTTAAAACGGGAATTGAAAATCCAGCAATGGCTGTATAAACAATAACAGGAATAACCGTAAGTACTGCGGCAAGCCTTGGGACTGTAAACCTAAGAAGGAGAAACTCTGATCTCTTAAGAAGCCACTTTATCGTAAAAAAGAAGACAACTGCTATTGCTCCCAGGTGTAGTCCAGAGATAGCTAGCAAATGAGCGGTTCCGGTTTCGGAGAAGCGATCCCTCAACTCTGATGGTATTCCTCCCCTGTCCCCTATGGTTATGGCACTTAGAATCTCAGCTTCAGGAGAAGTGCTCTTTTCCCTTATGAATTCTCCAAATCTAACCCTGTATGTGTCTACGAAATGAAAGGGTAAGCTTAAATAAAGACCGGGGTTTCTAATCAAAAGAATTTGCTCCGTTTGAGAAATAAAACCGCTAAGGTAGATTCCATGCCTTTCATAGTAGCGTTTTATATCAAATGAGCCTGGGTTCTTAAAACCCTTTGGAACTCTTAGCTTTACACCAATTACTTTTACCCTATCCCTGTAGGTGGGTCCCCAAACCCTTTCTCCGGTGTTTATAAGCACTTTGCCGGTAGCTGTTTTCTGCCTGCTATCTGTATATACGTATTTTACATCTATAAACAGCTTTGAACCCTTTTCGGTGGTTTCTACCGGTCTAAACAGAATTCCCTCTATGTCTACCCTTTTTCCTGCAAAGTGTATTATGTGGTTGTCAGGGGGTGGAATCTTTGCAGAAAAAAGGAGCCCAAGCGGGATAAATATCAAAGGAGCAAGCTGTTTTTGAGTAAGGCAAAGCGCACCAATTACAGGAGAGATAACGGTAATTAACAACCACTCGTTCTCACAGAATTCCGAGATTAATATGCCGGATACAAAATTAAGCAGTAAAAAGAGGATTCTGTATTTCAGCAAAAAGAAATTCATCTATCTGCATTGTTTTAAAATAACTACGGCATAAGCTGCTATACCCTCTTGTCTTCCTGTAAAGCCCATACCGTCAGTTGTGGTTGCTTTTATACCCAGAGAGGTAGCAGGAATCTCCATAAAAGAAGAGAGCTTTTCTTTTATTTCCGGTATATGCTTGGACAACTTTGGCTTCTCGCAGACTATGGTACTGTCCACGTTCTCGATTTCAAATCCCTTGGATCGTAAAAGGTCTAGGACTTCTCCAAGAAGGGATAGGCTTGATATACCTTTATATCTGGGATTGCTATCCGGAAAATGTGTTCCTATATCTCTTTCTCCGATTGCCCCAAGCAGTGCATCACAAATTGCGTGTATAAGGACATCCGCATCTGAGTGTCCTTCCAACCCGAATTCAAAGGGAATCTCTACACCTCCGAGAACGAGTTTTCTTCCTTTTGAAAATCTATGAGCATCAAAACCAAAACCTATTCTGTACATTGGAGGGAATCCTCTATACCTCCTTTAACAAACAACTCTGCCGTGATAAGATCTTCTTTTGTTGTTATTTTTATGTTTGTCCAGTGACCCTCTGTTATTTTTACACGAAACCCACACCTTTCAACAAGGGAGGATTCATCTGTGCCAATAAAACCGTCTTCTTTTGCTTTCTCTATTGCCTTCTTTAGAATCTCATACCTGAAGGCTTGAGGGGTTTGAGCAAGCCAGAGCTCTTCCCTAGGAAGGGTTTTATCTACGTATGTACTGTTGTATGCTTTCTTTACGGTGTCTTTAATCCTCACTGCACAGATTGCACCTCCGTAGGTGGATGCTTCTTTTATTACCCTATCGATTATCTCAACCTGTATAAAAGGGCGTACCCCATCATGGATGACCACTATATCAAAGCGATCTGATAGAGAGTTAAGACCGATTTCTACAGAATGCTGTCTTTCCTCTCCTCCCGGGACTATCTTTTTAACCTTATTAAACTGAAATCTCTCTACTATCTCATAACAGCAGTAAGATAGCTTGTCTTCAGGAACCACAAGGACAATCTCATGTACAAGGGGGGATTTTTGAAACTTCTCGATTGAGTACGCAACAAGTGGTTTTCCACAGAGCGGGATAAACTGTTTTCTCGTTTCCGTTCCAAACCTCTTTCCTTTACCCGCTGCGGCTATTATTACACCGGTTCTTAACTCATCCATTTAGGTCAGAAACCATACCCTCTTCCTTGACCCTTGAAAAGATCATCCTTCCCGTAGGGGTTTGAAGTACACTTGTTACAGAGACCTCAATCTCTTTGCCTAGGTACTTCTTTGCATCATCTACAACAACCATAGTTCCATCTTCGAGATAGCCTACTCCTTGGTTCTCTTCTTTCCCCTCTCTTACCACCCTGATGCTCATGGTTTCTCCTGGCAGTACAACGGGTTTTAGGGCATTGGAGAGCTGATTTAGATTGAGCACCTTTACTCCATGGAGATTCGCAACCTTATTTAAGTTAAAATCATTCGTTATTATCGTGCCTCTGAGTTTCTTTGCAAGCTCGACGAGTTTTAGATCCGTTTCTTTTATCTTGGGGAAATCGTGGCTGGTTATCTTAACCACTACATTGGGGAGTTCCTGCATGCGTTTAAGGACATCAAGCCCCCTTCTACCTCTGACCCTTTTTATCAATTCAGGAGAGTCAGCAATGTACTGAAGCTCCTTAATGATAAACTTGGGAACTATAAGGGTACCCTCTATAAACCCCGCTTCAACGACATCTGCAATCCTGCCATCGATAATAACGCTTGTATCGAGTATTTTGACGTTCTCATAACTGCTTTTCCCAAAACCTTTTCTTCCCTGTTCGGCTTCAAAACCCTTCTTTATACCCAGTGTCGCTCCGAGGTAGAACAGCGAAAGAAAGCTTATGATATTGAGAAAGGGAGCCAAGTTATACGGAATGGAAAGGACCTCGATTATACTCTTTAAAGCGAAAAAGGTTATCGAGGCTATACCTATACCTATAGCTCCACCAAGAGCCGACTTTGGAGGAAATTCTTCAAACCTGTTTTCCAGGCCCCATGAGATTCCAAAAGCTATAAAACCACTTATGCCTCCAATTAGGAAAGCAACTGGTAGATTAAAAATTGGATATGCAATGAAAAAGCTAAGAGCTATCGAAAATATAAGAAAAAGGATTTTCCCTATCATTCTTCCTCACCCCTTAATTTACTGCTACCCCTTTAAGTAAATATAAGGCAAAATAAAGTTTTCACAAGACCTTGTTATTAACCGTTGTTTTGTCACTTAAATCCTGATCCACCCTCTCTATAAGTTTTGTGATCTCTTCAACTATCCTTATATACCTACTTCTGCCGTAGCCTGGTGATTTTGCCCTTCCCTCTATGCTTGCATCTGCTAAGATCTCGTTTGTTTTCTTATCTACTAACATAACCCTTACCGATACAGAGCTTTTCCCCTTATCGTTAATCCTTATAAACCATTCGCAGAATTTGCAACCTCTGTTATAGCCAGTTACTTCTCCTTTAACTAAAAGAACGCCTTCTCTTTTGTCCGTATGTCCCCGAATTATTTCTTTAAAGTGGTTTGAGGTTTTTAGCTTTTCAGTAACCATATCCGGGATTTCCCAGGCCGACTCATATGGTACCCATTCTTTGGTTGTTTTGCTGAAATTGGGTATCTCTAGGATCTTATAGTCTACTATCCTGCTGTCTTTTTCGGGTTTTTTATAGAAGAAAACCCTCTTGGGACTGCATCCCGGCATGGAGACCAACGCTAGGAGCAAGAGAAACTTTAAGTAAGTAAACGGGTAAATTTTTGTCCTCATCTGAACATCTCCTTAAAAAAACAGTTTTTATAAAAATATATCCTAATAAGAGAAAAACTCGACTCTGCTGTTGACAATGCTGTTATATTAGACTAATACTAATCTCGATTTTATTAGAGTGAGAACCGAGGTATGAAACTCTGTTCCCTTGCAAGTGGAAGCTCAGGAAACTCATTTTTTGTTGATACGGGAAGAACCAGGATCCTTGTAGATGCAGGTATAACCCTGAGACAACTTAATCTGCGTTTGAGAAGACTTGGTGTTGATATATCAGAGGTGGATGCTGTTGTTGTGTCTCATGAGCACACGGACCACACTGCTGCTATTCCTTATTTGGAAATCCCTGTTTATGTTTCGTCTTTAACGATTGACATTTGGAAAAATAGGGTAAGCAATCTTAAGGTATTTGAATCGGGTGTTCCTTTTTATATAAAAGACCTACTTGTTTTGCCTTTTTCTGTTCCCCATGATGCTCTTGACCCTGTAGGTTTTTCACTCCAGACAGACACTAATAAAAAAGTGGGAATCGTAACTGATATAGGCTCTGTGACCAATCTTGTAAGAGAGAGGCTAAAGGACTCAAATGTTTTGGTTCTTGAATTCAACTACGATGAGAGTCTGATTTTATACAGTCACTATCCCTGGGAGCTTAAGCAGCGGATAAGGAGCCGGCTTGGGCATCTATCTAACGGGGAGGCAAGTAATTTGCTAAAAAGTCTGGTACATAGCGGGCTTTATCACGTTGTGCTTGCCCATTTAAGTGAGGTAAACAACAAACCTGAACTTGCTTTAAATACTGCGTATTCTGCCCTCTTTGATAAAGGGGTAGAAGATATAAGGCTCTCAGTTGCTCCCAGAAAAAGATTAGGGGAGGTTATAGAGATTTGATTCCAAGGTACTCCCGTGAAGAGATGGTAAAGATATGGAGTGATGAGTCAAAGTATAACAACTGGCTGCGGGTGGAGATTGCAGCGTGTGAAGCCTGGGCTCACATTGGACGGGTGCCTAAGGAGGCTTTAGAAGCGATAAAGAAAAAGGCAAAGTTCGATGTTAATCGTATAAATGAGCTAGAAAGGGTGTTAAAGCACGATGTTATAGCTTTCCTTACATGTGTTTCCGAGTATGTCGGGGAGGAATCAAGATATATCCATCTTGGACTTACATCTTCCGATGTTCTTGATACCGCATTTGCTCTTCAACTAAAAGAGGCTTCAGAGGTAATTATAGATGATGTAAAGGAAGTGATGAAGGTCTTAAAGGAGCTCTCTTTCAAGTACAAGTACACGCCCATGGTCGGAAGAACCCATGGAGTCCATGCAGAACCCATAACCCTTGGGCTTGTCTTTGCTCTCTGGTATGACGATATGAATAGGAATCTAAAGAGAGTAGAGAGGGCAAAGGAATCCGTAAGTGTCGGAAAAGTCTCTGGGGCTGTAGGTACTTTTGCAAATACTGACCCCTTTGTAGAAGAGTATGTATGCAAAAGTTTGGGACTTAAACCGGCAAGAATCTCCACTCAGATTATACAACGTGATATTCATGCAGAGTACTTTGCTACACTTGCTATCGTGGCTTCTACCATAGAAAAGATAGCACTTCAGATTAGGCATTTTCAGAGAACAGAGGTTTTAGAGCTTGAAGAGCCCTTTACCGAGGGACAGAAGGGTTCCTCTGCAATGCCTCATAAGCGAAACCCTATAATCTCGGAGAATCTCTGTGGGCTTTCCCGTCTTGTTCGTTCTTATGCTATATCTGCTATGGAGAATATTCCTCTTTGGCATGAGCGCGATATAAGTCACTCCTCTGTTGAGAGGGTGATAGGACCTGATGCTACTATACTGGTGGATTTCATGCTGAACAGACTTAAAAATCTTTTGCAGTCTCTTAGGGTTTATCCAGAGAACCTTGAGAAAAACCTCTGGCTTACCCGTGGGCTTATCTTTTCGGAAAAGGTTTTACTTAAACTCATAGATAAGGGTCTTTCAAGAGAGGATGCATATGAGATTGTTCAGAAAAATGCCATGAAAAGCTGGGAAGAGAAGGTGGATTTTAAAACCACTCTCCTTAATGACAAACAATTAATGGGTTTTCTATCTCAGGAAGAAATAGAAGGTTGCTTTGATATAAAACATGAGCTAAGAAACGTAGACTACATATTCGACAGGGTGTTCTCTGAAGAGGAGACTTAGCGATTCCAGGGAATTCTCTTTTTGTTGCTTTCTAATTAATCAGTGGTATATTTTACGGAAATGTTTGTATGGAGGAAAATAATGAAATCAAGGTATTTATTGGGGTTCTTTGTGCTTCTTTTTTCTTTTCTCGTTTCCATGGAGACACTTGTGCTTGCTAACAATAACATATCAGCTGAGGAGGCAAAAAGGCTAAAGGTTTTTCTTAAGAGAAGGTTGGGAACGAATCTACCTCAGGATGCCAAAATAGAGGTAAAGGGCTATGAGAAAAGCCCTATTGCAGGCTTTAAAAAAGGTACTTTTGTTGTTGAGTCCTCAAGGGGATCAGGAGAAGCAAGCTTTCTTATAAGCGATGATGGAAGATACATTATATTTGGAGAACCTGTTAATACGCAGGAATTTGAAAACACCGGTGTGGCTGGAATAAAAAAGGGAGAGATTTCTCTTGGGCGTCAATCGGTTCCAGTTCTTATAAGCTCGGATGGAAAGTTTTTGATTCTGGGTGAGTTGATAGACTCTACTGTTAACCCGCTTGAAGAGACAATGAGTAAGATATCTCTTAATGATGTTCCAGTTAAGGGAGATAAAAACGCAAAGGTTACTATAGTTGAGTATTCAGATTTCCAGTGTCCTTTTTGCAAGCGTGCAACGGATATGCTTCCACAGATAATGGAGCAATATAAGGGAAAGGTTAAGCTGGTTTATAAACAGTTTCCACTCCCCAGTCATCCGTGGGCAAAAGATGCTGCAGTTGCTTCGGTGTGTGCATATAAACAGGGAAACGAAAAATTCTGGAAGTTTCATGATCTGGTATTTGAGAAACAGAAAGAGATTACAGTTGAGAACTCGAAGGATAAATTTAGAGCTTTTGCTCAACAAATAGGGCTTGATACGAAAAAGTTTGAGCAGTGTGTTAACTCTAAAGAAGCATCAGAGAGGGTTGAGGGTGAGATTAGAGAAGGTATGTCTGTGGGTGTGAACTCTACCCCCACGTTTATAGTAAATGGAATGACGGTAAGAGGAGCAACGCCTGAGGGATTAAAGGCTGCAATTGATGCAAGCCTGTCAGGAAATATATAGATTTTAAATTATAAAGAGATATAAGAGCGTTTGCAGGAACAGGGTATGGGACACCTAAAATTCCCTTCTGTTCCTGCTTTATTCTTCTTTTATTGTAATTTGGCATGGTTTATAATTCTAAAGTTATGAAGTGTCCAAATTGTGGATTTCATACTTTTGACCACATTGATAAGTGTAAAAGATGTGGAAATCCTTTAGAACCAAAGCTATTTTATAGAGGCACTTACAACATTACTATTGAGGATGGAGGAGAGGAGGAGCGGAAAGAGCTTTTAGGCTCTAACGATGAGGGCTCTTTTGATCTGTTTTCTGGTGGAGTTGGTTTTGACGCTTCAGCCTCTGAGACGAAATCCATGCACGTAGCAGATGAGATAGAAAACGATGACCTGGTGGAATTAGAGGAAAAAGAGTTGTTTCTTCTTGACCTTGCAGAGCCATTTACTAGGGCGATTGCGTTTTTTATAGATATTGTTATTGTGTCCCTCGTAGCTGCTATCACCCTTGGGATCGGGCTTTATATAGCTGGTCTGGATCCGTTTTCCGTAACTGGGTTCTTAAATATGATAGGTTCGGTTTATTTCTTGATGTTTATATTTGCCTCAACCTACTTTGTCTTTCTTCATGGTTACGGAGGAAAGACAATTGGAAAGATGATTATGGGGATTCGAACGATTAAGGATAATGGTGAGCCTACAGATATAAACAGCTCATTTATCAGGTGGGTGGGATACTTTATCTCTACAGTTTTTTTGTTTGCTGGGTTCTTATGGGCTATTTTTGATCCAATGTATCAGACCTGGCATGATAAACTTGCAGGCACATGTGTTGTAAAAGAGTGATGGATTTATTAGAGGAGATTCATCAAAGGATTATAGAAAGATCTCAAGAAGTAGAAGGTTGGATAGAAAAACACTCCAGAAGGGTAAGGGTTCCTCTTTATACCTCGGTTGATTTACGGGCTTCCAGCTATAAGATTGCTCCGGTTGATACCAATGTTTTTCCTGCTGGATTTAACAATCTTTGCCCTGTATTTAGAGAGCGTACAGCTGCTCTTTTTAAGGACTACTTTCATCGAAATTATCCTTATGTGCAAAATATACTTATAGTTCCTGAACTCCTTACAAGAAATCTCTACTATTGGGAAAACATATTCGTTCTAAAAACAATTCTTGAAAGCGTGGGTTTTAAGGTTGAGATAGGGTTGGTAAGTGATGAGATGCGCGATGATGTGATAAAGTTTAGAACGGCAGGTGGAAAAGAGTTAAGGTGTTATAAGATTAGAAGAAAAGAAGATCAGGTCTTTATTTCACATTTTGTTCCCGATTTGCTTTTGATAAATAATGATTTTTCCTTAAAGTGTCCGGAGATTTTAAAAAATATAAGACAACCTGTGGATCCTCCGGTGGAAATAGGGTGGCACTCTAGAAGAAAGAACATTCACTTTGAGTTTTATAACAATCTTGCTGTCGAACTTGCAAAGATACTGGAAATCGATCCCTGGATTATAACTGTAGAGACTGTTTTGGAAAGGGATATAGACTTTGATAGTGAGCAGGATAGAAATAGACTGGCAGATAAAGTGGATCTTATGATTGATATGCTGGAAAACGAGTATAAAAGGAGAAAAGTGGAGCAGAAGCCTTTTGTTTTTGTAAAAAGCAATTCCGGCACCTATGGAATGGCTGTAATAAGTGTGTCAAGTGGGGAGGAAATAAGAAAACTAAATGCCGAAGGAAGAAAGAGAATGAGGGTTACCAAGAGTGGAAAACCAGTAAGAGACGTGGTAATTCAGGAGGGAATTCCAACATCCATTAAGGATACCAACAACGTGGTTGGTGAGCCAGTTGTATATCTTGTTGAGGCCAAGGTAGCTGGTGGCTTTTTAAGGTTAAACAGGGAAAAAACCGAGTTTGACAATCTAAATACAAGGGGAATGGAGTTTGTGTGTATTTCCTTTGGACGTGAGGGGGCATGTGAGAGAAAGGAGTGCGAGGGATTTTTCCCGGCTGCATATCAGGTGGTTTCTCGTGTGGCTAGCATAGCTGCTGGTTATGAGATTGAGAAGGTTATTAAAGAGGGTGCATGCAGGGATTGATCTTAAGCCCTTATATACTAGGGTTTGACAGCCTCGTTTTTTCATGTTAAAAAATTACAATTTCAAAACTTCCTACCCAAGGAAATATAAGCCATAGATGAGCGTAGAAGAAGCAGGTGGTTTTCCAGTTGAAAGGTTCCTCTTTGCTCTTGCCCTAATACTTATAACCTCAAAGGTTTTTGGGGAGTTGGCCGAGCGTATAAAACAACCAGCGGTTCTTGGGGAGTTAATTGCAGGGGTTGTGTTGGGTGGGAGTGTGCTGGCTGTGGTTCCATCATTGCCGGGTCAGGCTGGATATGAAACATTTCATCTTATTGCTGAAGTTGGGGTGGCCATATTACTATTTGAAATTGGTCTTGAGACAAATCTTAGGGATTTAATAAGGGTTGGTTTTAATGCAACACTTGTTGCGGTTGTAGGGGTTGCTATACCGTTTGCTGCTGGTTTCTTAAGTGTGTTAGCATTTGAAAAATTTGGCTTGCTGGGGAATATAAACCCTGCTTTTACAACTTTGGTAGCTATAACCGCCGGGGCAACTCTAACGGCAACGAGTGTGGGTATTACGGCAAGGGTTCTTTCTGATATGAACCGTCTTCAAACCGAAGAGGCAAGGATTGTGCTTGGGGCCGCTGTAATAGATGACATTCTCGGTTTAATTATACTGGCAATTGTGAGTGGACTTATTCAGGCAGCAAAACAGGGTGTGCATGAAGGGATCAATATAGCCGGTGTGGGAATTATAGCTCTAAAGGCTTTTGGCTTTCTCTTTGTTGCCATAGTTGTTGGGAATCTCCTTTCAAAGAGGTTGTTTGACCTTATAAATAAAATGAGGGTGCGTGGGGTTCTTGTGCTGAGTGCGCTTTCGTTTGCACTTATATTTGCCTATATTGCAAAGCTTGTAGGTCTTGCACCCATAGTTGGAGCGTTTACAGCTGGTCTTGTTCTTGCACGAACAAACCAGTTTAAGATAATTGAAACCCAGTTGAAACCGGTAGCCGATGTGTTTACCCCCGTTTTTTTTATAATGGTTGGAGCAGCTGTTGATGTTCATGTGTTTAATCCTTTTGAGCCAAAAAACATTCCTATTCTGCTTATTGCTCTTGTGCTCTTTATTGTAGCCATAGCTGGTAAATTTGTTAGTGGCTGGGTGGTATTTAAGGAGGGGATTAGGAAAAGCGTTATAGGTATTGGGATGATACCAAGAGGAGAAGTTGGGCTTATATTTGCCAATATGGGGCTTAGCTCTGGAGTTTTTAGCTCACAACTGTTTTCTGCGGTAACCGTAATGGTTATGCTTACAACCTTTGTTGCCCCACCGCTTCTAAAAGTGGCTTTTTCAAGGGAGGAGGTTGCCAAAGGGGAAGTTGGAGAAGAGGTAAAACCCTAAGGAGGTTTGCAATCGGGATGGAATTCAGAGATTGCTTAAAGTTTTTATGTGCGTTTGTTGTTCTGGGTGTTGTTTCTACGGAATGGGCAAGTGCAGCTGAAAGTGTACTCAGCGTAGATAAGAGCCTTATAATTCAGATGGTAATTTTTGTGGCTTCTATATTTATACTTAATAACCTTTTATTTAGACCGCTTCTAAACGTTGTGGAAAAGAGGGAGAGGTTAACCGTGGGTGCTATTGAAGAGGCCAAAAGGCTGGAAGCAGAGGTAGAGAGGATTATAGGTGAGTATAACAGACGCCTTAATGAGGCAAGGACTCAGGCAATGGAGGAGAGAAACGAGATGAGGCGTCAGGCTCAAAGGGCTGCGGAGGAGTTGGTTGAGAGGGCAAAGAGGGAAGCTCAGATCCTTATAGAGGAAGCAAAATCAAAGCTCGAGGGGGAAATGGGTGTAATAAAGGAAAGAATTAAGCCTGAGATTGAAGTGCTCGCAAAAGAGCTTGCTGTGCAAATCCTTGGAAAAAAGGAGTTATAAGGAATTGTTTGACTTTGATGTAATAAATCTAATAATTACAGTAGCTTCTAAGGAAGGGCATGGGGGGTTTAACTGGAGATTCGTAGCGGAGTATACCGTAAATCTTATTATACTTCTTGCTGTGCTTTCCTACTTCCTTAAGGAACCTATAAGGAATTTTCTCATTGAGAGGCGTGGTATAATAGGAAATGAAATAGATGAGGCTCAAAAAACGATAGCAAAGGCAAAGAAAAAATACGAGGAGTACCTAGAGCGGATGAAAAATATCGAGAGTGAGATTGAGTCCTTAAAAGAGGTTATTCGCAAAGAGGGTGAAATAGAGAGAGAAGAGATTATGAAACAAGCCGAACTTGCTTCAAAAAAAATAAGAGACGAAGCCAGTGAAGCAATAAGACTTCAAGCTGAAAAGGTGCGTCATGATATCCAGAATGAGATAGTATCTTTGGTTGTAGGGCTTGCCGAAAACATAATCAAGCAGAAGCTAGATGAGGCTGATGAAAGAAAGCTTTTTGAGAGTTTTATTAAGAAACTAGAGGGGGAGAGATGGCATCAGTTGCAACATTAAGGGATCTTTTAGAAGCGCTTATAGAATCTGCAAGAGAAGAGGGGAAACTCCATAAGGTACTATCTGATGTGGAAAACTTATTTGAGGTGGTTAACAACTATGAAGAGGTAAGGGAAATACTGGGAAGTCCGGCATACGATGTGGAAAAAAGAAAGGAGTTGGTAAAGGAGATAGCTCAGATCTTTAATTTTGATAGTTTAACGGTCAACTTCGTAAGTTTGATAATTGAGCTTGGCAGGTTTAAGGCGTTTCTAAGGTCACAAGAGCCAATAATAAGAAGGCTAAGGAGGGCTTCGGGCAGAATAAAGGCTGAGGTAATAGTGGCTAGAAGCCTTTCAGAGTCGGAGCTAAATACCTTAAAAGAATCCATTAAGAAGCTTACCGGAAGTGAGGTAGATGTTAGTGTAAAGGTGGATCCAACCATACTTGGAGGAATTATAGCTAAGATTGAGGACAGGGTGTTTGACGGTAGTATAAAGACCCAGTTGGAGAGAACGAAAATGCTTCTCTCCACTTAATCCAAGAACCATATAGGATTAAAAGGAGCGAGCAAAAATGGAAGAGATTAGGATAGGTGAAATCAGTGAGATACTAAAAAGCAGGATAAAAGGGTATAAACAGGAAATTGTAACCTCCGAGGTTGGAACTGTAATATCTGTGGGGGATGGTATAGCTCGTGCTTATGGACTCGATGAGGCTATGGCAGGTGAGCTTGTAGAGTTCCAAAGCGGCGTTATGGGGCTTGTGCTTAACCTTGAGGAAGACAATGTGGGTATAGCTATATTTGGAGAAGACAAATACGTAAGAGAGGGGGATCTTGTAAAGCGTACAGGAAGACTTGCAGAGGTTCCGGTTGGAGAGGAGATGAAAGGAAGGGTTGTTAATGCCCTTGGCTATCCTATAGATGGAAAAGGGGAAATAAAGGCCAAGGAGTTTAGGCGTATAGAGGTAAAGGCTCCCGGTGTTGTTTATCGCCAACCTGTGCGTGAACCTCTTCAGACAGGTATTAAGGCAATTGATGCAATGATACCCATAGGAAGGGGACAAAGAGAGTTGATACTTGGTGATCGTCAAACCGGAAAGACAGCGATTGCCGTTGATACCATATTAAACCAGAGGGATCAGGATGTATATTGCATATATGTTGCTATAGGACAAAAGCAATCGACCGTTGCACAGGTGGTAGATAAGCTTAAAGAGTTTGGAGCTATGGAGTATACTACCGTTGTTGCTGCTACTGCTAGTGATCCTGCTCCCTTCCAGTTTATCGCTCCATATGCAGGATGTGCTATTGGAGAATACTACCGTGACACTGGAAGACACGCCCTTGTAATCTACGATGACCTTACAAAGCATGCTTGGGCATATCGTCAGCTTTCCTTATTGTTAAGACGTCCTCCAGGTAGGGAGGCTTATCCCGGTGATGTCTTCTATCTGCACTCAAGACTGCTTGAAAGGGCAGCAAAGATGAGGGATGAAGATGGTGGTGGATCTCTTACTGCGCTTCCTATAATAGAAACCCAAGCAGGTGACGTCTCTGCTTACATACCTACAAACGTTATATCTATTACGGATGGCCAGATATATCTTGAAAGTGATCTTTTTTACGCTGGTGTTAGACCTGCAATAAACGTAGGGCTTTCTGTTTCCAGAGTAGGAGGCTCCGCTCAGATCAGGGCTATGAAACGCGTTGCAGGAAGGCTCAGGCTCGAGCTTGCCCAATACAGAGAGGTTGAGGCGTTTGCTCAATTTGCTTCTGATCTTGATAAGGTTACACAGGCTCAGCTGGCACGTGGAAGCAGGTTGGTTGAAGCCTTAAAGCAGGATCAATATCAGCCATTACCTGTTGAAAAACAGGTTCTTCTTATATTTGCTGTAACGAACGGGTATGTGGATAGCTATCCAGTAGAAGCTGTTAGAAGATACGAAAAGGAGCTTTACGTTTTCTTTGAGGCGAAATATCCTGGTATTCTTGAAGAGATTAGAACCAAAAAGGATATCTCAGATGACCTTGCGCAAAGGATAAGAAAGGCGCTTGATGAGTTAAAAGAGAAACTAGGAGATTTTAAATAAACAAAAGGTGAGATATGCCTAGCTTAAGACAGATTAGAAGAAAAATAAGCAGTGTAAAGGGCACGCGCAGGATAATGAGTGCCATGAAGTTAATCTCTGCCGTAAAACTTCAGCGTGTTCAGGGGCTTCTTCTTGCCTTTAGACCCTATTCAGATGCTTTCTCAGAGGTTGCAAAGGATTTAGCTTTTAGATGTGATCCCAAGTGGCATCCCCTCCTTAGACGTCCCCAGGAGAAAAAGAAGCTTCATGTTGTATTTATGACATCTGATAGGGGGCTATGTGGGAGTTTCAATAGCAACCTTATCAGAAGAATGGAAACCTTCCTTATTATAGATGCTAAGGCGTATGAGCAGGTAAGTTTTAGGTTTGTTGGAAAGAGGGGAAGGGATCACTTCAGAAGGCAAAAGGTGCAGATTCAGGTAGGGGAGTTTGTAACTGCAAAGAGTTATATAGGCGTTAACGAAAGAAATTTCGGTCCAGTAGCAAAAGAAATTTCCTCTGATCTGAGTAGGGAGTTTGCACAGGGAGAGGTAGATGAAGTTATACTTGTTTACAACTACTTTAAATCTGCTCTCTCACAGGTTATAACCTTTGAAAGGATTCTTCCTATTGAACCTGAAGAAAGGCTGGGTGATTCTCGTGCTATAGATTACATATATGAGCCAGATAGAGAAGATGTTTTAAATTTTGTCTTGCCTAGGTATGTAGAAACTAGGGTAGAGAGGGCTCTTCTTGAGTCTATCACCAGTGAGCATGGGGCACGCATGACTGCTATGGAAAATGCTACAAGGAATGCGGATGAAGTTGTAAGAAAACTCACTCTTTTATTCAATAAAACAAGACAAGCCCTTATTACAAAGGAGCTAATGGATATAGTAAATGGAACCGAGGCTCTAAGGAAAGGAGGTATTGATTGATATGGAGAAAACAGATGGAAGGATAGGAAGAGTGGTTCAAATTATGGGACCAGTTCTAGATGTTGAGTTCAAAGATGGAGAGTTGCCTCCAATATACACTGCAATTAGAGTTACAAATCCGCTTATAAACGATAAAAAGTGGAACCTGGTACTTGAAGTAGCTCAGCAATTGGGTGGGAAAAGGGTTCGCTGTATCGCTATGGATACAACAGATGGAATAAAAAGGGGAGCAGAGGCATTAAACACTGGAGAAGGTATAACGGTACCGGTTGGAAGGGAAGCTCTTGGAAGGCTTATGAATGTTGTGGGAGAACCTATAGATGAAGCAGGTCCTATAGAAACAAAAGAAAGATGGCCTATCCATAGACCTGCCCCTAAATTTGTGGAGCAGAGTACAAAGCTTGAGGTGTTTGAAACCGGTATAAAGGTAATTGACCTTCTTGCCCCGTTCCTTAAAGGTGGAAAGATAGGGCTCTTTGGGGGAGCAGGTGTTGGGAAAACAGTGCTTCTTATGGAGCTTATACACAACGTGGCCAAGCAACACGGGGGTGTGTCCGTATTTGGAGGGGTTGGGGAAAGAACCCGTGAGGGAAATGACTTGTGGCTTGAGATGAAAGAGTCGGGCGTTATAAAGAACACGGGTCTTGTTTTTGGGCAGATGAACGAGCCCCCTGGAGCAAGAGCTCGAGTTGGCCTTACGGCTCTTACCCTTGCAGAATACTTTAGAGATGTTGAAGGACAGGATGTTTTGCTCTTTATAGATAACATATTCCGCTTTACACAGGCAGGCTCAGAGGTGTCGGCTCTTCTTGGAAGAATTCCCTCAGCTGTTGGTTACCAACCAACCCTTGCCACTGATCTGGGAGAGCTTGAGGAAAGGATTACCTCTACTGTTAAGGGTTCTATTACCTCAGTTCAGGCTATATACGTACCTGCAGATGACCTTACGGATCCGGCTCCTGCAACGACTTTTGCTCACCTTGATGGAACCATAGTTTTGTCTCGTCAGCTTACTGAGCTTGGAATATATCCGGCTGTTGATCCCCTGGATTCAACCTCACGAATTCTGGACCCAAGAGTGGTTGGGGAAGAACACTACAACGTTGCACGTGAGGTTCAAAAGATACTCCAGCGATACAAACAACTGCAGGAGATTATAGCAATTCTTGGAATGGATGAGCTATCTGAAGAGGACAAACTCATTGTTGCAAGGGCAAGAAAGATTCAAAGACTGCTCTCTCAACCTTTCCATGTTGCAGAGCAGTTTACCGGTACTCCGGGTAAGTATGTGTCGATAAAAGAGACGATTGAAGCCTTTAAAGAGGTTATTTCTGGAAACATGGATGAGGTTCCTGAGCAGGCCTTCTATATGGTAGGGAATCTGGAAGATGTATACGTAAAGGCTAAAGAACTGCTTTCCAGATAAGAGGAGAAACTAAAGTGGCTGATAAACTCTGGCTAAGAGTTATAACACCTTCTAGTCTTGTTGTGGATGAGGAAGTTGATGAGGTCCTAGCTCCTGGAGAGCTTGGGGAGTTTGGAATACTTCCAGGACATGTTCCTTTTATAACCCTTCTTGCACCTGGTGAGTTAATCTACAGGAAAGATGGAACCGAGAAGAGATTTATACTTTTGGGGGGTATTTCAGAGGTTAAAGACGACAAGGTTACGGTACTTACCGAGTTTGTTGAAGACCCTTCAAGCATAGATCCTGCGGTGGCCAAGAAAGAGCTGGAAGCCATTATGGATGAGCTAAAAGATTTTGGGGGAAGTTCAAAGGAGCTTAAAGAGCTAACCCGTAAACTAAAGCTCGCTCAGATAAGAGCAGGTATTGGCTGATAACCGTAGCTTGCCTGTTAACAGCTAAATGTGATCGTAGTAATAGTCTAGCCCAAGATGGGTTATAAGCTCTTCGCCTCTTAAATAACGCAGGGTGTTCTTTAGCTTCATAAGCTGAATAAAGAGATCGTGTTCGGGGTAAAGCCCTTCCCTTACCATAGGGCTTTTAAAATAGAAGGAAAGCCATTCTTGTATTCCATAGAGGCCTGCTCTTTGGGCTAGATCCAAGAAAAGAACGAGATCAAGCACTATGGGGGCTGCAAGTATGCTATCCCTGCACAGGAAGTTTATCTTTATTTGCATTGGATAACCAAGCCATCCAAATATATCTATGTTATCCCAAGCTTCCTTTGCATCTCCTCTTGGGGGATAGTAGTTGATTCTCACCTTATGATAGAAGTCCGAGTAGAGTTCAGGATACAGATCAGGTTGCAGTATGTGTTCAAGAACACTAAGTTTGCTCTCCTCTTTTGTTTTAAATGAATAAGGGTCGTCTAATACCTCTCCGTCTCTGTTTCCAAGTATGTTTGTTGAAAACCATCCCTTAAGCCCAATCATCCGGGCCTTTAGCCCTGGGGCTATAATGGTTTTCATTAACGTTTGCCCGGTTTTAAAGTCCTTTCCAGCTATAGGAACCCTTTTCTCTGTTGCAAGATCAATAAGGGCTGGAATGTCTACGGAAAGGTTTGGAGCTCCGTTTGCATATGGTATACCACACCTTAATGCAGCATAGGCATAAATCATGCTAGGGGCAATATCGGGATGGTTATCTTTTAGACCCTCTTCAAAACTTTCAATTGAGCTGTGTACCTTAGAAGGCTTTAAGTAAACCTCTGTGCTACCGCACCATATCATAACTGCTCTACTGATCCCGTTTTCTTTCTTGAATCGTTCAATATCTTCTATAAGTTGTTCTGCAAGCTCAAACTTTGTCTTTGCCCTCTTTAGGTAAGTTCCATTTAGTTTCCTAACATACCTCTTATTAAAGACAGCTGGCATGGGTTTCTTTTCTTCCAGTACGTCCTTTAGATTATCTAAGAGTGCCTTATCAAGAACACCAGCTTTAAGGGCAGATTCGTAACAGTTATCTGGAAATATGTCCCATCCCCCAAAGACCAAGTCCTCAGGTTTGGCAAGGGGGACAAAGTCTTTTATACGGGGAAACCTCTTTTCAGTTCTCTTTCCCAGCCTGATTGTTCCCATCTGGGTAAGTGACCCTATAGGTAACCCCAGTCCCCTTTTTATTGCTTCAACTCCCGCAATAAAGGTAGTACTCACAGCTCCCCCCATTCCCGGAAGCAAAACACCCAACTTTCCTTCAGGAGAAGAGATCTCTATATTGTTGCTATGTTTTTGCTTGTGCTTGGATAGCAAGGAAAACTACCTCTTTGAATACTGTTGCCCTCGTCTTGCTTTCCTTCTTCCGTATTTCTTTCTCTCGACCATTCTTGGATCTCTTGTCAGAAGCCCCGCACTCTTTAGGCTTTTTTTAAAAGCCTCGCTTACATTAAGAAGTGCTCTTGCAAGCCCATGTCTTATGGCACCAGCTTGCCCGCTTAGCCCGCCTCCACTTACGTCTATATAAACATCGAACTTCCCCATAGTCTGGGTTACTTTAAGTGGTTCAAGTGCGTGTGCTCTCCATGCCTCTCGTGGAAAGTATATATCAACTGGCTTTTCGTTTATCGAAATCTTTCCCTCACCCGGGCGAAGCCAGACACGCGCAACCGAGGTTTTTCGCCTACCAGTTCCATAATAGGTAACCTCTACCATACCTGTTATACCTCCAAGGGCTCCGGTTTTTGTGCGTGGTGGGGATGATTATCACCGGAGTATACTTTGAGCCTTTTTATAAGCTTTTTCTGCCACTTGGTTTTGGGTAGCATCCCCCATACAGCTTTCCTGATTATCTCTTCTGGTTTCTTTTTTAAAAGCTCTCCAGCGGTTATGGATTTAAGTCCTCCCGGATAAGGAGTATGCCAATAGTAGGTTTTTTGACTCCACTTCTTTCCTGTAAATCTGACCTTATCAGCATTTATAACGATAACGAAGTCCCCTATATCAGCATGGGGTGTAAACTGTGGTTTGTCTTTACCCCTTAGCAACTTTGCAATCTTTGTTGCAAGCCTTCCTACAGTTTTACCTCTGGCGTCTATCAGATACCATTTTTTCTCTATATCTTCACTTTTAGCCACATAGGTTTTCATCTCAACTTTCCCCTGTATTCTAAGCAGGTAAAGCATTCTACCAAATCCCTCTTAATTGTCAAGCAATGATCTGGCTCATATAAGCGATTAAAAGTTTGCTTCTTGATTAAAAGATTATGTGTGGTAGGGTAGGTGTAAAGTATATTTCTGGGTAAAGTTAGACCATGAGTGTAAACAAGGATATAAAATTATTGGTGTTTGATGCTTATGGAACTCTGTTTGATACGAGCTCGGTTATATCTTTGTGCAATGAGCTATTTCCGGGTTATGGCGAAGAATTAAGCAGGATTTGGCGTTCCAAGCAATTGGAGTACACTTGGCTTCGTAGTTTGATGGGGCGTTATGTTAACTTCTGGAAGGTAACTGAGGATGCACTGTTATTTGCTTGTAAAACACTAAATCTCTCATGTGAGCTGTCTACTAGAAACTGTCTTATGGAGGCTTATCTGAGGCTTGCTCCTTATCCTGATGTAAAGGTAGCATTAAGTGGTCTCTCAAGGTACAGGCTTGCAATACTCTCAAATGGCTCTCCTTTTATGCTTGAGGCTATGTTAAAGAATGCAGGGCTAGAGGGTGTATTTGCTTATGTAATGAGTGCGGATGAGGTTGGTGTATACAAACCGAGTCCTCTTGTATATGAATTTGTAGTTTTAAAGACAGGTTTGGAGGTTAATTCTATTGGTTTTGTTTCCTCTAACTCTTTTGATGTTAACGGTGCAAAGTCATTTGGGTTATGGACATGCTGGGTAAACCGTTCAAAAAACATTTGGGATGAGCTTGGCTTACTGCCTGATGTAACGGTGGAGAGTTTAACAGAATTAGTGGATATACTTCCAAACTATGTAGGGTAGGCAGGATACCAGGAGTGTAATATTTGTATGTTCTTTGTGTTATAATTTTAAGGTAAAGCTGGAGTAGAGATATGGTGTGTGATAATTGTGGGGAGGTTTATGAGTTAGCAGATAATACGTTTATTAAAACAAACCTTAGTAACCTTGGTTACAGGACTGAATACAATTTATGTCCAAAGTGTGCTGAGGTATTGATAACCTTGATAAGGTACAGGCTTCTAAGAAGGGCCTATCTAATAGTGAATAAGTACCTTATAAGTACCAACGGGTAGCGTTGCAGGTTTTTTAACATTTGCTGTTATACCTGGAATTCTAGTTAGATTCGTTGTATTCTGTTCCGTAGATAGATTATCTAAGGATATAAGGGTAGGGGAGTAAATAATGAGGAAACCTAATAGATTGATAAGGGAAAAGAGTCCTTATTTGCTGCAGCATGCATATAATCCTGTGGATTGGTATCCGTGGGGAAAAGAGGCATTTGAGAAGGCAAAAAAGGAGGATAAACCTATTTTTCTCTCGATAGGGTATTCAACATGTCATTGGTGCCATGTAATGGAGAAAGAATCTTTTGAGGATCCAGAAGTTGCTAAGCTTATTAACGAGGTTTTTGTTCCGATAAAAGTGGATAGAGAGGAACGTCCTGACATCGATAATGTATACATGAAGGTATGCCAGTTAATCTCACAGGGAGGATGTGGTTGGCCACTAAACGTTATATTAACTCCAGATGGAAAACCTTTCTTTGTGGCTACCTATATACCAAAAGAGAACAGATTTGGACGTATAGGGATGCTGGATTTGATACCTCGTATTAAGGAGTTCTGGGAAACACGGCGCAAGGATATACTGGATTCGGCGGTTCAGATTACTTCTGTTTTAGAGCAGATATCTCAAGGAACTGAGAGGTTGGGAGGGGAGGATCTTGATGCTTCAACTCTTACTCTGGCTTATGAGCAGCTTGCTAGAAACTTTGACAGTGCTTACGGAGGGTTCAGTCAAGCTCCTAAGTTTCCAACCCCACATAACCTTCTTTTCCTGCTTCGCTACTGGAAGCGCAGTGGAGACGGTAGGGCATTGTGGATGGTGGAGAAGACACTTCAAGCAATGCGCCTAGGAGGAATATATGATCATGTAGGATTTGGATTTCATAGGTATTCTACGGATTCAAAGTGGCTTGTTCCCCATTTTGAGAAAATGCTCTATGATCAGGCATTGATAGCTATGGCTTATACAGAGGCATACCAAGCAACGGGAAGGTTAGAGTACAGGGAAACTGCTAGTGAAATTTTTACCTATGTTTTAAGAGATATGACCTCACCTGAAGGTGGCTTTTACTCCGCCGAAGATGCGGACAGTGAGGGAGAAGAGGGAAAGTTCTATCTCTGGACAGAAGAAGAGATTAGAGAACTTCTTGGAGAGGAGGCTGAGCTTATAATTAAAATCTTTAACGTTGAGAAAGAGGGTAACTTTAGCGAGGAGGCAAGTGGAAGAAGAACAGGAAGAAATATACTTTACTTACGTAAGCCTCTTGCAGATATCTCGGCCTCTCTTAATATCCCTTTTGAAGAGCTCAAGGCTCGAGTTGAACGTGCACGTGAGAAACTTTTCTCCTACAGAGAAAAACGTATCCATCCCGGAAAAGACGATAAGATTTTAACGGATTGGAACGGGCTTATGATAGCAGCACTTGCAAAGGGGGGTATTGTATTTGATGAACCTAGATATCTAGAGGCTGCCAGGTGTGCTGTAGATTTTATACTTAACCGCTTAACTACACCTGATGGAAGACTCCTTCACCGCTATCGCGAGGGAGAGGCTGCTGTGGTTGCAACACTTGATGACTATGCCTTCTTCATTTGGGGGTTAATAGAGCTTTATGAGGCTACCTTTGATATTGGCTATCTTAAAATAGCCCTAAGGTTGAATGATGATATGATTAAACACTACTGGGATGAAAAAAATGGGGGATTTTATCTAACTCCAGATGATGGGGAAGCTCTTATTGTACGTCCTAAGGAGATCTACGATGGTGCTATCCCTTCGGGAAATTCTGTAGCAATGCTTAATTTGCTAAGGCTGGCAAAGATTACTGCAAATCCGGATTTCGAAAGAAGAGCTATTGGTATTGTAAGGGCTTTCTCTAGGGTCGTTAAGCAGTTGCCTTTAGCACATACACAACTTATGATTGCTTTGGACTTTGCACTTGGGCCATCTTATGAGGTGGTTGTCGTTGGAAAGCCTGGTTCAGAAGATACAATTAGAATGTTAAAATCCCTGCAGAGGCCGTTTATTCCAAACAAAGTGGTTGTATTCTGTTCAACCGAAAAGGATTATCCAGGTATAGAGGAAATTGCAGAATTTGCTAAAAACTATTCTACCTTGAATGGTAAGGCTACAGCTTATGTGTGTATTAACTATGAGTGTGGCCTTCCAACAACAGATGTAGATAATATGTTAAAGATGTTGGGTGTGCGAGGGTAAGTAAAAATTTGGATATCTTGCTTTTCAACAACTTGTTTTTATAATTTCTTTTGAATGGTAAACAATAAATAGTTTTGTTGTATAGGCTAAGGGAGGAGCCGATGCCCAGGAAGGGTAAGAAGAAAATAAAAGATTTGGTTGATTTCCTTGAAAATCCAGAGAGTGAAGCATATGTAGGTGGGGATTATGAGGACTTAATGGAGCAACTTGAGAGGGATTTAGAAGAGGAGGAGGAGATTCAGGAAGAAGAGGAAGAGTAGCTATGTCTTTCTTCAGATATGTTTTCATTCCTTCTTAAGTAAACTATGAGAACGGAAAGAGCAGCAGGGGTCATACCTGGGATACGGCTTGCTTGTCCAAGGGAGACCGGACGGATACGAGAAAGCTTCTGCACAATTTCCCTGGATAAGCCTGGTATATTTTCGTACGAAAAACCTTCGGGGATTTTTATGTTCTCCAGTTTTTTGAATTTCTCTATCTGCTCTATCTGTCTTTGAATGTAGCCTTCGTATTTAACCTCCATTTCAACCTGAATGGAGATATCAGTGTTTGCAAGGGTGGCGGATACTGGATCAATGAGTGCCAGTTCTCTGTAAGTGATCTCAGGTCGTCTTAGAAGTTCTTTAAGAGTATAAGGTTTTTTAAGTGGGGAGGAACCAAGCTGTATAAGTATATCATTTGTCCTTGAATCCGGGAAAACCTTTGTGTGCTCCAGCCTTTCAAACTCCTCTTGTATCTTCTTTTTCTTTTGAAGGAACCTAAGAAAATCTTCTTCTCTTACAAGTCCCAGCTTGTAACCTTTTTCTCGAAGCCTAAGATCTGCATTATCTTCTCTAAGTATGAGCCTGTACTCCGCTCTTGATGTGAACATTCTGTAGGGTTCATCTACCCCTTTTGTTACAAGGTCATCTATAAGAATACCGATATAGGCCTCAGAACGGTCAAGAATAAAAGGATTTTCCCCTTTTACGCGAAGTGCTGCGTTTATGCCTGCTATAAGTCCTTGGGAAGCGGCTTCTTCGTAACCAGTTGTTCCATTTATCTGTCCTGCAAAAAACAGATTCTCAATAAGCTTTGTCTCAAGTGTTGGCTTTAGCTGGGTTGGGTCTGAGAAGTCATATTCCACTGCATATCCAGGTCTCATTATCTCTGCTTCTTCAAGCCCTCTTATTGTTCTTATGAATTCGTATTGCACATCAAGCGGAAGGCTCGTTGAGATTCCATTGGGATATATCTCGTAAGTTCCCCATCCTTCGGGTTCAAGAAATACCTGATGTCTTTCTTTATCCGGAAACTTTACAACCTTGTCTTCTATGGAAGGACAATAACGTGGACCAATACCTTTTATTATCCCTGAGTAAAGCGGAGATTTGTGAAGATTGCTTCTTATTATCTGATGGGTCCTTTCATTAGTATAGGTAATGTAGCAAGGAAGTTGTTCTCTTTCTATTTTGTCATTGGAAAAAGAAAAGGGTTTGGGTTCTGGATCTCCTGGCTGAACTTCAAGTATATCCCACTTTATGGTTCTCCCATCTAGTCTGGGAGGTGTTCCTGTTTTTAGTCTGCCTATCCTGAAACCGAGTTTCTGGAAGGATTCCGAAATTCCATAGGCAGGAGCTTCACCTGCACGTCCAGCAGAAATCTGGGTTAGCCCTATATGGATAAGACCGTTTGGGAATGTACCGGGAGTTACCACAACCGCGTCTGCAAGAAAATGCTCTCCCAGGCTGGTTTTCACTCCTACTGCCCGTCCACCTTCAACCAAAAACCCTTCTACCATTCTTTGCTTCAAGTCTATGTTTTTTTCGCTCTCAAGAGCCTTTCTCATATAGGTTTTGTAAGCCTGTCTATCTGCTTGAATTCTGGTTGCCTGAACTGCTGGCCCCTTTCTGGTGTTTAATCTTCTGAACTGAATTGCAGTTGCATCAGCTGCCTTTCCCATTTCTCCCCCTAGGGCATCTATTTCCTTTACAAGATGACCTTTTCCGACTCCACCTATGGAGGGGTTGCATGACATAAGCCCTATTGTATCTAGGTTTCCCGTGAGAACAAGGGTTTTGCATCCCATTCTTGCTGCAGCAAGTGCTGCCTCACATCCTGCATGGCCTGCACCAACCACGATTACATGATACTTCTTTGGATACGTAATTGCCATTGTTTCTTCCCCTCTCTGGGTAACTTAAATAATTTATTCTAAAATCTTTACCTTTTATCGTCAAATTTGCCTGTTCTTGTTGATTTTATAGGTGATGGTAAAATAAACTCTTTCTTTTACAAGGAGAGGTTATCTGTTATGGAAACACCCTCAGATATCTTTGCTAGAATAGAAAAGAAGATTTGGGAAAGGTTTGAGGAGTTTTCAGTTATAAACTCGATCTATAAGTTTATACTCGATGGACCAAGTGGAGGTATATGGATAGTAGACTTAAGAAAGGATAGCTTTGGTGTTAGGTTAGGAGATGAAGAGGCTGACTGTACAGTTAGGATCTTAGATGAGGACTTTGTAAGATTAGCCAATGGGAGATTAAAGGCAGAATACGCTTTTATAATGGGGAAAGTAAAATTATACGGTGACATCAGACTGGCTACAAAACTTGGTGGTTTATTTAAAAGGTAAGGTGAGTTTGTTTCTTTTATTTGAGTCCCTATTTTGGTCTTGTTCCGTATATAACAAAAAAAGCGGATATGGTTATCGTAACAAGCCATAAGACCCATAGGACAAGTGCTGTTGGATAAAACTTGCCTGCTATGCTGATTGCTTCTCCGCTTGCTCCTACCGTGGGAATGTTGCCTTGAAGGTAAATCCCCACTAGAACAACTGATATTCCCGCAGATATGGAGATAACTCTTTGAATCCATATCATGGTAACGTGAACTCTAATTTGGCTAGATACTTAGGCTCTACGCTTCTAGTGTTTAATAACACCTGAAAGTTCGAACTCACTTATTTCTCCACTGTTTTTTTTGAGATCTAGGCTCTTTTTATGATCCTTGAAATTTCCCTCTGCACTTCCCAGAGTTATTTCTTTAGCAGGAAACGGATAGACCGGATTTAATACCTTCTGAGGGGTATTTGGATCATTTCCCATAACAGGCTCAACGGTAATGCTCCCAAGATTACCTATGCTCATTGTATAGGGCTTTAAAGGCTCATTTGGAATCTCTATTTTTATAACCTCTGCTTTTATACCCAGTTGTTCTCCAAGGTTTGCAAATGGAGGAGCCGATAGAATAGACCTTAGAGCCTGTTGTTGTTCCTTGGATGCATTTTTATCTATGTAGTAGGCAGTATACAACCATTTTTGGGTTCCAGCTTTCACTGACCCGGTAAATTCACCTAGATATCCCCATGTAACACCGTCTAGAGAAACGTTACCATACTTACCCTTAATTATCTTAACCCCTCCAACAAATCTACAATGCCCATGTTGAGGCTCTAACCCAAAAAGACACGGACAGGAAACCTGACATGTGTCTGCTACAACCATCTGTGCCTTCATGTTCCAAGTTGTGGTTTCTTCCTGTGGCAGTGTGGTAGAGCTAAGAATAAAAAAAACACCTATTATAATAGACCCTATAATAAAGTTTCTCATTTGTATCCTCCTGTTTTATTAGATTTTAAAACCCTTATTTATCAGGAGGAGAGCAAACTTTGTTCTGGATTAACTAAGAGGGTAAGCTACAAACCCGCTTTAGGCTATAGAAGGAAAAGGATTATTCCCTCCTCTACACCCATTATATATTGAGCCACAGCTTAAAGTCAAGCAAAAAAACATTAAGGTGTTAGAACCACTTTTATCGCATTCTCCTCTTTGCTGTCCATTAGTCTATACCCCTTTGGGGTCTCACTTAAAGGTAAATCGTGGGTTATTATGGCAGTTGGGTCTATCTTTTCGTTCTCAATTAATGGTAAAAGTTGAGAAATGTAGTTCTTTGAAGGACATACACCTCCTCTAAGGGTGAGGTCTTTTAAATAGAAATCAAGCATTGGAATCGGTACGGCTTCGGTAAATAGACCTACAAATGATATGGTTCCTGCAGGCCTTGTTATCTTTACAGCATTTGACAGAGCCTCTTCAGAGCCTATGCACTCTAAAACAGCATCTACCCCTCTTCCATCTGTTACTTCCAGTATTTTGTGGATAGGGTCTTCTTTCCTTGAATTTATAACAAGGTCACTTCCTAACTTTTTTGCAACATCTAGTCTGAAGTCATGTCTTCCAACAGTTATTACAAGTGAAGGACCAAAAAGTCGTGCTGAGGCGGTTGCAAAAAGTCCAATCGGGCCATCACCAAATACTGCAACCCTGTCTCCAGGTTTTATATTTGCCCACTCTGCACAGAAATAGCCCGTTGAAAATATGTCACCTAGAAATAGAGCCTTTGTGTCTTCTATGTTTTCTGGAACCTTCTCAAGAGTAGAGTCTGCAAAGGGTACTCTTACATACTCAGCTTGTCCTCCGGGAATATCTCCAAATGCCTTTCCAAAACCAAAGCACCCTCCACCTCCTACGCATGAAGTTGGAACACGGTTGCGGCAGTTTATACATACCCCGCAGCTTACCCAGAATGGAGCAACAACTTTATCCCCTTTCTTGAGGAGCCTTACATCACTGCCTATTTCTTCTACTATTCCAATGAACTCATGTCCAACTATAAACCCCTCATCCATTGGAACCTTTCCTCGGTAGAAATGTAGGTCAGAGCCACATATAGCACTTTTTGTGACTCTAACGATAACATCGGTTGGTTTCTTTATTTCTGGATCTGGAACAACCTCTACTCTAACATCTCTTATACCATGATACGTTACGGCTTTCATTTCCTTTCCCCCTGTTTTGCATTTTAAAATGCTTCATGGTTTTCTAAAATGTTTCCATAGAGTTTAAATTACTAAGTGGTCATGGTCTTTAATAAAAGATATAACAGCTTTGTTGAATTCTTCTGGTTTTTCTATAGGGGGTACATGTCCACAATCCCTAATAACAAGAAGCTTTGAGTTCTTTATGTTCTCATGAAGGATCCTTGAGTACTTTAATGGAATAAGTATGTCCTCTTCCCCAACGATTATAAGGGTTGGCGCGGTTATGTTTGATAACCTCTCATGTATGTTGTGCTTAAGGCATCCCCTTGCGAGATTTATTACAGCCTTGGGTGGATTTGTCTTTACGCTAGCTTCTTTTAAGGAGAGTATTTTTTCAAGATTGTTTCTTATAAAGTTCTCTGAAAAAAGGAATGGCAGTGCTACATCGTATCTGAGTTCACTTCCACCTACCTCTGTGGCTTTTATCCAGGTTTTAATGATTAACTCAAGCAAGGTACCTATATAGCTGCATGTATCAACCAGAACAAGGGCCCCTACCCTCTGTGGATAATTAACTGCAAAGTGTTGAGCTATCATCCCCCCGTTTGAAAGACCAACTATGTGAGCTTTCTCTATACTTAATTTATCAAGCAGTCTCTTTAAGTCTTCTGCATGTATTTCAGGGGTATACTCCATATCAGGTTTATCAGATTGTCCCTGACCACGGCAATCGTATCTTAAGACACTGTACCTCTTTGAGAAGTCAGGAACCTGAAGTATCCATCCGTTAATATCCATTGTAAGCCCATTTATAAAAACAACGTATGGCCCTTTACCATTTAGCTCGTAGTTTAGTTTAACTCCGTCTATATCTATTCTAGGCATGGTGTTTTCTTTGCTCCTTTAGAATATCGCTTAACTCTCTTATTATATAGTCGGGTTTTACCTTGGACCTTATAACTTCTTTTTCCGTGGTTGATCCGGAGAGAACAAGAATTGTTCCTATCCTTGCCCGTTTTCCTCCAAGTATGTCAGTTTGAAGGGTATCCCCAACTATTGCAATCTTTTCTCCCCTTTTAGGGTTTAATTTCTTTTTTACCAACTCAAACATAGTGGGTTCTGGTTTTCCAACGGTTATTGCTCTCTTACCTGAGGCAACCTCTATTGAGGCTAAGATTGCTCCGGTTGCAGGAATTAGCCCTTCAGGTGTGGGGAAATAAGGATCACGATTTGTTCCTATAAACAAAGCCCCGTTTCTTACAGCAAGTGTAGCTATTTTCATCTCTTCATAGTTAAATTCAGGATGGCCTCCTATTATTACAAAATCCGCTTTTTTGGCATCTTCTCCTTGAATTATCCTGACTCCTATTGACTCTATCTCTTCTTTAAGCGCTTTGGTTCCTACGACATAGGCTGTTTTTCCATATGGTCTGTGGTATTCCTTAAGATAGTAGGCTACTGCTGTTGAGGATGTTATTACCTCTTCTGGGGCTGTAGGGATATCAATGTCACTTAGTTTCTTCGCATAATCCTTTGAAGAACTTCTTGGGTCATTGGTTAGAAACAAAACTCGTTTACCCATTTCTCTTAGTCTGCAGATTGTTTCTGAAACACCTGAAATAGGTTTGCTTCCTATATACACAACCCCGTCTAGGTCTATTATAAAGTGCTCAAAAAGCTCTACCAGTTTCATCTTTTTCCCTTGCTTACCTTAGAAGTTGCAAGTTGTAACCTGTGGGGTTAGCCCCATATGTATTTTTTAAGTAATTCTTGCTTGTCTTCCTCAACTGCTTTTCTGCGAATACGGATTACTTTTAACGTGTCATCCTGGAGCATTTCAACGCCTATAAGGTTTAGAATATCTGATGCAGCTTGTCTGTAGCCATCGTAGTACTCCAGAACCTCTCCTGCAGCTCTAACGGTTGAGGAATCTAGGTAAAGAGCTATTGCAGCAAATTCCTTTGGAACGTCTTCATCTATCTCAAGTTTATAGTCTTTAAGTACATCTGATAAAATATGCTTTTTCCACATCTCTACTATTTTATCAAAGTCTTCTACTCTCATCTTTTGATGTTCCCTCCCCTATTTAGTCTACAAACCAACTTTGCCGATTTAGTGAAAACTCATGAGTTTTATCATAATAGATATACCTTTGTATGTTAAGGCTTACAAGTAACCAGTCAACTCTGGCTTCTTTTCTTTAGTAGTTTACTGGCAACTATTATGTTATCCCTTCCACCAGCTTCAGCCATCTTTACCGCTTCTTCAAGACCTGCTTGGTTAGGAAGTGTTGCAAGTTTAAGGAGCATAGGAAGGTTTACACCTGATATTACCTCTACCTTCTTTTCTTCCAGAAAGGTAAGACTTATGTTTGAGGGAGTACCACCAAACATATCCGTTACTATTAAGACACCATCTCCTTCGTCAACTTTTTTGATAGCTTGCTTTATTTCCTTGGCAAAGAGGGTAAATTCTTTGTTTGGGTCTAGACAAACACTTTCCATCTTGACAGCAGGTTTCCCAGAGACAACGAACTTTACAACAGATATTAGCTCCTCTGCTAGTTTACCATGGGTTACCACTACAACTCCAACCATTGCCTCACCTCAACCTTTTGATATATCCCTGTGCCAAATATTGGGGGAAAGGTGTTTAAATCTCTCTGCAATTTCATTAACGATCACAGCTGATCTGTGCTTTCCACCTGTACATCCTATTGCAATTGTTAAATAGGATTTACCCTCTTTCTGATACTTGGGAATTAAGAACTTTAAAAGATCCACAATTTTTTCTATAAACTTTATTGTGTCTTCGTTTTTTAAAACATACTCTCTAACTTCTTTATCTAGACCGGTAAGGTTCTTTAAACCCTCTACAAAGTGTGGACTGGGTAGAAATCTCACATCAATTACGACATCTGCATCATAGGGAAGACCGTATTTGTAGCCAAAAGAGAGAAAATTTAGAGATAACCTGTGAGAATCTGTTTTCCCGAATTTGTCCTGTATGATTTCTCTTAATTGATGAGTATTAAGCAGTGAGGTGTCTATTATGTGGTCAGAGAGGTTTTTTATTTCCTTAAGCATTTCTCTTTCCCTTGCTATTCCTTCCAGTATGTTACCTTCAGGTGAAAGTGGATGCTTTCTTCTTGTTTCTTTGTATCTCTTTACCAGGGCTTCATTGGAGGATTCAAGGAATACAAGCTCAACCGTATATCCCTCTTCCTTTAACTCTTTTATAACCTCAGGAGCCCTTTCAAGAAATATACCTTCTCTTACGTCTATTACAAATGCTATTTTTGTGATACGTTCAGCAGATGTACTGCATAGCTCAATAAACTTGGGAACAAGTGTCGGAGGAAGATTATCAACGCAGAAGTATCCTGTATCTTCAAGTGCTTTTATTGCAGTGCTTTTACCGGAACCTGAAAGGCCGCTTACTATTACTATGGAAATCATTGTTTGTTTTTATTGCCCATAGAGGCCTGAAATCTCTCAGCAGTGTTTATTCCTCTTGACTTAAGTAGCTGGTTTCTTACAGCTACCTCAACGATTGTTGCTGTGTTTCTGCCGGGGCTTACAGGAAGTATCAGATAGGGAAGTTCTACTCCCATAATGGAGTAGCTTCTGTTTTCAAGACCAACTCTGTCGTATTCTTCGTTAGGATCCCAGTGGGCAAGTTCAATAACCATATCTATTTCCCTTTTATCCATAATGGATGTTGTTCCAAATAGATCCTTTATATTTATTATACCCACACCCCTTATTTCCATAAGGTACTTTATATTCTCCGGACCACTTCCAACGAGTTTCGATGTGCCAATTTTTCTTATCTCAACCACGTCGTCTGCAATGAGTTTAGACCCTCTAAGTATTAAGTCAAGTGCGCATTCGCTCTTTCCCACTCCACTTTTCCCAAGTATGAGTACACCTAAGCCGTGTATGTCCATAAGTACCCCATGAACGCTAACAAAGGGGGCCAGCCTTTCTTCCAAAATTGCATTTAGGCTTGAGATGAGTTTTCCCGTATATAGGTTTGTTATAAAGAGGGGCATGCTGTTTAGTTCACAGGTTTTTCTGAGTAATTCAGGTGGTAAAAGGCCTTTTGAAACTATAAAGGAGGGAACATCTTGTGTGCACAGGCTTTGGGCTGTTTTTTGTTGTTCAGCAGGTAAGAGCTTGTTGAAATAAGAGATCTCCGTTCGTCCCAGTATCTGTATCTTGCCTTCTTCAAGATGGATTTCCGGCTCAATCATCCTGAGACCAGGTTTTTGAACCCTGTTTGATTTTATTTCTCGGTCTAATCCTCCATAGCCTGCTACAAGCTCAATCTGAAGTTCCCTTCCCCACTTTTCATATAATTCCTTAACCGCAAAAGGAACTCCGCTTTTAATGTTTTGCATCTTCTTCAATTATAAGTTCGTATATTTCGTCCTGGGATTTAGCTTGCATAAGCTTGGAACGAAACTCAGGGGATTTAAAGATCTTTGAAAATCTGGCAAGGAGCTTTAGATGTGTTCCTACAGAGTTCTCTGGTGCTAAAAGCAGTATAAAAAGATGAGTTGGATTGCCGTCTAGTGATTCAAAATCCACTCCTTCTATGCTTCTTCCAAAGGCTGTTATGATATTTGAAATTCCGCTTAATTTTCCATGCGGTATTGCTACTCCTGAATCAACAGCTGTACTGCAGAGCCTTTCTCTTTCCATTAAAACCTCAACTAACCTTTCGGTATTTATGTTGTTGGAAACAGAGGATACATGCTCAGAAAGCTCCCTTATAACCTCTGCCTTGGTTTTTGAACGAAGATATGGAATAACCGATTCTTTCTTTAAAACGTCTGCTATCTTCATTGCTGTTTTCAAGGTGATATTAAACCCATTTTATTTCCTTTTCTTTTATAAAGAACGTTTATCTCACCGGTTTCACTATTTCTAAATGTGAGAAAATTTGCATCAGACACTCTTAGCTGTAGTATTGCTTCCTCTACGGACATAGGCTTTGCAGTTATCCTCTCAACAATAACATCGTCTGATTCTTCAACAGGTGTTGAGTCGGTTGTTTCTGAGCCTTTAACGGTAATTTCCTCTTTTTGTTTCTTTCTTTTTGTTTTTATTCTTTTTTCTGTCTGCTTTTTTAGTTGTTTTATTATTCCGTCAATTGCTCTATCTATGGCTGTATGCATATCCTCGGATTCAGATGAAGACATGGCTTTAAATGTTCCACTGTTTATTATTATCTCAGCTGTGTTTCTAAATTTCTCAACTCCAAGAACTATCTTTGTTTCGGAGAAGCTTCCTTTCGATTCTATGTATCTTTCCAGTTTCTTGAGTTTTTTTAGCACATATTTCTTTAGGTTTTCAACTTTTTGAGGATCATCTATGTGTCTTGTTGTTACAGTAACTTGCATCTCTATCTACCTCTTTTTGCCCTCTCTGAGGAAGAGGGTATTTTAAGGATTTTTCTATACTTTGCAATGGTTCTGCGAGCGATCTTTATATTTCTTTTCTCAAGTATCTTGGATATATCTTCATCGGAATAGGGTCTTTCCGGAGGTTCATTTGAAATTATGTCCTTTATAAGTGCCTTTACCCGCTCAAACGATACCTCTTTTCCATTTGACGTTCCTATCTTCCTTGAGAAGAAGGCCTTGAGCTCAACAGTACCAATCGGTGTTTGTATGTACCTTCTGCTTGTTATTCTGCTTACCGTCGATTCGTGTACCCCAACTGCCTGGGCTATGTCTTTAAGCCTGAGGGGTTTTATGTATTCCTTCCCATATTCGAAAAAGTCCCTCTGAAACTCTACTATCTTTGTTATGATTTTCCTTACCGTTGCATTTCTTTCCTCAAGGCACTTTATTATGCGTTGTGCTGCTTCTAGTTTTTCCTTTATGTACTTTTTAGCCTCTGGAGAGAGTTCGTCTCCTTTATTTATTAGGTTTCTATAGTAGTTACTTATCCTTAGCCTGGGCAGGTCACGGCTTACCTGCACCTGTAGGTCATTGTTGACCTTATAGACATAGAAGTCTGGAACTATGTTTTTTTGTATATCCTTCATGTAAAATGGTCTTCCAGGTTTTGGCTCTAGAGAAGAGATAACAGAAACGGCTTCTTCTACCTTATCCGGTGAGATCTCAAGAGCTTGTGCTACAGTATCGTAATCTCTTCTGGCTATATCCTCCAAGTGGTTGTCTATGATCTTTACCACTATGCTATCCTCACTGTAACCAAGGTCTTGTGCTTGTATCTTCAAGCACTCCCTAAGGTTCCTTGCTCCTACTCCCGTTGGATCAAAGGAAAATTGAATTGTTTTTAAAACACTTTCAACACGTTTAATGTAGCTTTTGTCGGATTCTATAAGGTTTCTATAAAACTGCTTTGATTCCTCTTCTGGTAGGTCTTTTGATTCCTTGCTCAAAGAGTGTTTCCATTTTGCAAACTCAATGGCTATATCCGTAAGCTCGGATTCAAGGTATCCATCGTCATTTATGTTGCCGATAATTAGCGATGCTATTTTTTTGTCTTCGGTTGAGAAGTCTGAAAGGCTAAGTTGCCAGTTAAGATAGTCTATTAGGGATTGAGGTGAACTTACCCTGTTTTCCCAAGGGGTTTCCTCTTCGAGTTCCTCAAAGAATTCTCTTATGTATGGGAGTTCGTTTTCTTCTCTTATCTTTAGCTCTTCTGGTATAGAAGGCTCTTCTTGCATGGGTTCCACGGGTTCTTCTTTGCCTCTCTCTTCTGCAACCTCAAGTACGGGGTTTTCTATTAACTGTTGCTCTATGTATTCTTTTAGCTCAAGCGTTGTCATCTGGATTAGTTTTAAAAAGAGTTGTAGCTCCTGGGTTAAAATAAGACGTTGCTGCTGAACCAACTTCGGGGTTGTTTTTATCTCAACAGAGCTCATGATAAGAATCTTTCCATTGAAAGCCTAAATAAAATATTAAATCCCTCATGTTCAAATTTCTAGAACTATCTAGGACTTTTCACCCTAATGTAAACCAGTTATTATTAATAATACCAGTTTATAAAAAATATTAAAAGTTAATAGGGATTAAAGAGCATGGAGATTCAACCTCTGGGAAAGGTTCTTGTGTTTTTGGGGCTGTTTCTCGTCGTAATAGGACTTCTAATAATTTTGGCTCCAAAGATCCCCTATATTGGAAGGTTACCTGGGGACATATATATAAAAAGGGATAACTTTACCTTCTACTTTCCCCTTGCCTCGTCCATACTGATAAGCATAATCCTTACTATAATCCTTAATATTTTGCTGTTAAAGAAGTAAACCCTTGTTTTGGTTCTTTCTAGGCCAATCCCATCTTCTTTTCGTAGGCACTTATTTTATCTTCAAGTTGTAGCGTAAGAGCAATATCATCTAGCCCTTCAAGTAAGCACTTTTTCCTAAATGGGTCTATTTCGAAGTGAATAATCAGACCTTCTTCATCTTTAAGGGTTTGAGACTCTAGGTCAACTGTAAGTTTGTACCCCTCTTTGGCTAAGACCCTTTTAAATAGCTCATCCACTGTTTCATCTGGAAGCACTATTGGAAGCATTCCATTTTTGAAACAGTTATTAAAGAATATGTCCGCAAATGAAGGTGCTATTATTACCTTAAACCCATAGTCTTTAAGCGCCCAGGGAGCATGTTCCCTTGAGCTTCCACATCCAAAGTTGCTTCTTGTAAGCAGTATTGAAGCTCCTTCATAACGTTTCTGGTTTAAGACGAAATCTGGATTTGGCTTGCCATCTTCGGTATACCTCCAATCATAGAATAAAAACCTGCCAAATCCTGTTCTCTCAATTCGTTTTAAGAACTGCTTGGGGATTATTTGATCGGTATCAACATTTACCCTATCTAAAGGGGCCACAATACCTGTGAAGGTTTTAAAAGGTTCCATTAGAGCTACCTCTCTCTATATATCTTTTTCCAGATCCCATTCACGTACATCAACAAAATGGCCCTCTATAGCTGCTGCTGCTGCCATAATGGGGCTTACAAGGTGCGTTCTTCCACCTTTTCCCTGACGGCCTTCGAAGTTTCTGTTCGATGTGCTTGCGCATCTTTCTCCAGGAGCAAGGATATCCGGATTCATTCCCAAACACATGCTGCAACCTGATTCTCGCCATTCGAAACCCGCTTCTTTAAAAATCTTGTCAAGACCAAGCTCCTCAGCTTTTCGTTTCACCTGTTGGGAACCTGGTACAACCATTGCCCTTACATTCTTGGCAACTTTTTTCCCTTTTACTACCCTTGCAGCAGCTATAAGGTCTTCAAGCCTTGAGTTTGTACATGAACCAATAAAGACCCTGTCTATCCTGATATCCTGTATTCTGGTTCCAGGTTCAAGCCCCATATACTTTAGGGCCTGCCATGCAGCTTTTCTGGCATTGGGGTCTTCAAATGAATCAGGATCAGGAACGTAACCCGTTACATCCGTAACCATACCAGGACTTGTTCCCCAGGTTACCTGAGGGGCCATTTTTGAGGCATCAAGCTCAACTCTTTTATCGAACACTGCTCCCTCATCCGTTTTTAACTCCTTCCAGATTTCTACAGCTTTCTCAAAATCCTTTCCTTTGGGAACGTATTTTCTTCCTTCAAGGTACCTAAAGGTTTTTTCATCTGGGGCAATCATGCCGGCACGTGCACCTGCCTCTATGGACATATTACATATGGTCATTCTCTCTTCCATAGAGAGATCTTCTATGGCTTCTCCTCTGTACTCAATCACTGTCCCCGTTGCTCCAGCAGTTCCTATGTAACCTATTATGCTAAGTATTATGTCCTTTGCTGTTACTCCTCGTGCTCTTTTTCCCCTTACATATACCTCAAACACTTTAGGACGGGTTTGCCATAAGCACTGGGTGGCAAGTACATGTTCTACTTCGCTTGTACCGATACCGAAGGCAAGCGCTCCAAAAGCGCCGTGCGTTGATGTGTGGCTGTCTCCACAAACTATTGTCATACCGGGTTTTGTAAGACCAAGTTCCGGACCTATTACATGGACTATACCCTGATAAGGGCTCGTAAGGTCAAAGAGCGTAATACCAAATTCCCTGCAGTTTTTCCTGAGTGTCTCTATTTGCTTTGCAGAAATTGGATCTTCTATGGGCAGTGATCTGTCAGTTGTTGGAACATTGTGATCCATGGTTGCAAAGGTAAGATCAGGCCTTCTCACCCTGCGTCCGGAAAGACGAAGGCCTTCAAAGGCTTGTGGGGAGGTAACTTCATGAATTAAGTGAAGATCTATGTAGAGAAGGGTGGGTTTTCCGGGTTCTTCATATACCACATGCCTTTCCCAGATTTTATCAAACAGTGTCTTAGCCATTTTGCATCCCAACTTTTTTGTCTACTATTATACATGAAGATAATACCATTACATAGTGGATGCAAGTTTAGGTTAGGTATTCTTTGGCCAAAATGCTGATCTTCCTATAAACCTCGCACTAGCCCCAAGTTCCTCTTCTATCCTTAACAACTGGTTGTATTTGGCTGTTCTATCACTCCTTGAGACTGAGCCGGTTTTTATCTGTCCGGAATTTGTGGCAACTGCAATATCTGCAATTGTCGAATCCTCTGTTTCCCCTGAGCGGTGAGATATTATGTATGTATAACCTGCCTGCAGGGCTGTACGAATTGCTTCTAGGGTTTCGGTAAGCGTTCCAATCTGGTTTACTTTTATCAGAACTGAATTTGCAACCCCTTCCTTTATCCCTCTAGATAGTCTTTGTGGGTTGGTTACAAATAGGTCATCTCCTACCAGTTGTACCCTGCTTCCCAGCTCCTTGGTAATTAGTTTCCATCCTTCCCAGTCGTCTTCTGACATTGGATCTTCAATGGATAAGATGGGATAGCTGCTTATCCATCTATTATATATCTCTATTAGTTCTTCCCTACCAAACCTTCTATCCCCTATTGTGTATCTGCCGTCTTTATAAAGCTCGCTTGAGGCAACATCCAGTGCTAGGGATATGTCTTTTCCAGGTCTGTATCCAGCTTTCTCTATTGCCTCTATCAGGTATTCAAATGCCTCTTCGTCTGTATTTAGATCAGGTGCAAATCCTCCTTCATCTCCAACAGAGGTTGAGTATCCTTTACCTTTAAGGATGGCCTTTAGGTTGTGAAAAACCTCTACACCTGCTCTTAGAGCTTCGGAGAAGGAATCAAATCCTGCTGGAACGATCATAAATTCCTGTATGTCCAGATTGTTATCTGCATGAACCCCTCCGTTTATTATGTTCATAAGGGGAACCGGAAGGATATTAGCCGATACACCTCCGAGATATCTATAAAGGGGTAAGCCGCATGAGGCGGCTGCAGCTTTTGACACTGCAAGCGATACCCCAAGGATTGCATTTGCCCCAAGGTTTGATTTGTTTGATGTTCCATCTATCTGAATCATCAAGTTGTCTATCTCTGTTTGGGCTGTTACCTCCATACCTATTATTCTTGGGGCAATTACTTTGTTTACGTTTTTAACGGCCTTTTGAACTCCTCTGCCAAGGTATCTTTTTTTGCTTTTATCCCTAAGCTCAATTGCCTCGTGCTCTCCTGTTGATGCCCCTGAGGGAACGGATGCCCTCCCAAAGGCTCCATCATCACACCTTACATCCACCTCTACCGTTGGGTTTCCACGTGAATCCAGTATCTCTCTTGCTTTTATTGAGACTATTTTTGCCACCTTTGTCCTCCTGTGTTAGGGTGTGGTGATGAGAAACTACCATAAGAGAGAATTTGTATCAAATCTATTTTAGATATACACTAAAGTTAGAGCTATGAAAGTCTCGGAAGCCAGAAGGCTTTTTATAGAAGCTGTAAGCAAGAAGAGAGAGGAGGAAATTGAGCTTGCAAGAGCTGCACTTCTCTTTGCTAAGGAACTTGAATATCCGGAATTGAATATAGAGAGATATATGGATGCAATTTGCTCAATGGCAGAAGAGGTTAGAAGGTATTTAGGAGGGAGTTCTGATCCTGAACTGGTAATAGAAAAGATAAGTAGGTACCTTTTCTTTGAGAAGGGGTTTAAAGGAAATACCAGGGACTATTATAATCCCAAAAACAGCTTTCTAAACGATGTTTTAGATGGAAAACTTGGTATTCCAATAACACTTTCTATTCTGTATATGGAGATTGCAGGTAGGGTTGGTTTATCTGTATCTGGTGTTGGTTTTCCAGGTCACTTTCTTGTAAAGTGTAAGGGAAGGCAGGGTGAGGATATACTTATTGATCCTTTTAATGAAGGAAGGGTAATCTCGGAAAGGGATTGTCAAACCTTACTTAACAGGATTTACCGAGGACGGCTCCGGTTTAGAAGGGAGTTTTTAGCCTCTGCTACAAAGAAACAGATTTTAGCTAGGATGTTGCGTAATTTAAAACTCGGTTACATAAACTCAAGGAATTATAAGAAAGCTCTTCCGGTAATTGACCTTATACTTATTGTAGACCCAATAGCTGTGGATGAGCTACGGGATAGGGGACTTATTTACTACGCACTTGAGTGTTTCTCTCAGGCTTTATCTGATCTTGAAACATATATAAGCCTTTTCCCTAATGCAAGTGATAGGGATTTAATTAACCACTGTATCAAAAACCTTAAACGTCTGGTGGAGAGGATAAACTAGCCTATACGGTTTTTCTATTATTGGAATCGAATTTAAATTTCGGTAAAATCTTCAATCTAAGTTTAAGCTTCTAAGGGAGAAGGTTTTTTAGATATGTACAAAAAAGTGTTTCTCCGAGGGTTATATCTGCTTCTATTCTTTTTATTTGCCTGTAGCGTGGGAGACGATAAAAGCCCATCTATGATTACTGATTTAAGGTTTGAGCCTCAAACTAGATTGCTTAAGTGGACTGCACCGGGTGATGATGGAAATTCGGGAACCGCAACTATATATGACATTAGATTCTTTCAGGATACAGAAATTGCCCAGGAATTGGGGGTGTCTTCTATAGATGAGTTAACATCATCTCAGATAGAGGAGTTTGTGCGTGGGAACTTCTCAGAAGCAACTCAGGTACTTGGTGAACCACCGCCTGAGAGTGCTGGCAGTGCTGAGAGCTTTATAGTTCCCAGACTGGATATAGCAGGGGAGAAGGTTTTTTTCTTCGCTATTGAGACACGTGATGAGGTGGGTAACAGCTCGGATCCTTCAAATGTGGTTGTTGGTAAAACCCCTATGGTTTTTGCTCAGTTTGAAAGTAGTGTATCTGGTAGCTGTTTTGGAGAGTCAATAGGAGGCGGTGATTTTAACGGTGATGGTATAAGAGACATTGTGGTTGGTGATCCCTGCTCAGGAAGGGTTTACCTTTTTTTTGGTGGTAAGTCCTTTCTGGATAAGATTGCTGAAAGGGGAAGTTTTCTTGATGTGACTTCTTCAGATACTGCTGACGTAACTATAATCGGGGATCCTTCCGAGATGTTTGGTTTCTCTGTATCGGGGATTGACAGTTTTGAGGGAGACAGGTCAGATGAGCTGGTTATAGGGGCTCCGGGATATGATGGTGGTAGGGGAAGGGTGGTTGTTCTAGCGGGTAGAACAAATGGCTGGCCATCGGTTGTAGATCTTACAGGAGAGGCTATTCCTACACACCTAATATTGGGTGAGAGTCCAGGTGATAACTTTGGTTTCTCTGTAACTGATGGAACCGGTGTTATAGGAGGAGCAGAGGTTATCCTCGTAGGAGCGCCGGGAGCAGATTCCCAAAAGGGTAGGGTTTACTTATTTCGTGCTGACGATTTAGATGAGGGTAGTAACTTGGCCTCCAGTGCTAGGGCTATAATACTTGGTAAAAACTCAGGCGATAGGTTTGGGTTCTCTATGGATCAAATAGGCAGGATAGACGATGATACCCTTGCTGAGTTTGCGGTTGGTGTTCCGGAAAGGGGAGAGGTTTATATTATTTTTGGGAGTGAGGATCTTAAGGGAATAAAAGACCTCGCTGTTGATGATTCCGATACGGTTTTAATTGAAGGGAACAAGGAAGATGGTTTTGGCTTTTCTGTTTCAGGGGGAGAAGACCTAGATGACGTTGATGTAGAGAATGAAGATGGAGCGGAAAGGCCTGATCTTCTTGTTGGTGCTCCTTTTTCTGACATGGGTAGAGGTTCTGTTTTTCTTTACTCTGGAATTGATTTATCATCTGCAAGGGAATCTGGTATAAGCAATCCTCCTTTTAAATCACAGTTTATAGGGTTAAACCCGGGTGATAATTTTGGGACATCGGTTACGGTTACAGGTGATCTTAACCCTAATCTGGATAGAGAGGAAAAAACAGAGGGTTTTATACTCTCTCTTAATCCAACGAATTCGGATTTTGTGGTTGGGGCACCGGGTATATCTAGGGTCTATGTGTTCTTTGGGCAGCCTGATTTCCCTAACTCTGTAAGCTCAGACGAGGCAGATCTGATTTTACCCCTAGCTCAGGATGACATACCTGGAGAGAGATTTGGAGAGCAGGTGTTTAGCCTTGGTGATATAACGGGTGATAATATAGGGGATATTGCGATTGGAGGGGCTGGTTTTATTAGAGTTGAGTTTTAAGATCTAACTTTTTTTACTCGTATCTTAAAGCATCTATGGGATTTAACTTGGATGCCTTTCTTGCCGGATAGAGGCCAAAGAAGATTCCAATAGCTGCTGCAAAGCAGAATGAGATCAGTATTGATAAAGGTGAGATAAAAACGGGCCAGTTGGTTATAAGGGAAGAGAGTTTTGATCCAATAACCCCTATCATTATTCCCAGTACTCCTCCTGCTATTGAAAGCAAAACAGCCTCTATTAGGAATTGAAGTAGTATATCCTTTTCTTTTGCCCCAACGGCCATACGTATTCCTATCTCCTTTGTTCTCTCGGTTACAGAGACAAGCATTATGTTCATTATACCGATTCCCCCTACTATAAGTGAGATTGACGCTATGCTTCCAAGAAGTATTGTCATTATCTTTGATATTGTAAGTATTCTTTCTATGATGTTAAGCTGCGTTTTTATGTAAAAACCATCTTCCCTGCTGGAATTAAGTGCGTGACGTTCGCGAAGAAGTTTGGTTATTTGAACCTCAGCAAAGGGTATATCCTCAGGTGTTCTTACAGAAACTGAGATGTTCTCTACATAGTCTATTCCCATTATCCTCTTCTGGAGTGTTGTGTAAGGAACCAGAACTATATCGTCTTGGTCTTTACCACCGGGTGTCTGTCCCAGCGAACTCATAACCCCTATGACCCGGAAGGATATATCTTCTATTCTTACCGTTTTTCCTATTGGATTTTGATATCCAAAGATTCTAGAAGCAACTGTTTTTCCAAGTACACATACCCTTTCTGCGTTTTTTGTATCCTCTTCTGTAAAGTAATTTCCCCTTTCGGGGAACCAGTCATTTATAAAAACAAAATCTGGTGAGGTCCCTACTATAGCTGTAAACCAGCTCCTGTTGCTCCAGACAACGTATCCGGTGGTGTCCAGTATGGGGGATACATGCGTAACCGTGTTAAGTTTCTTTATAGCCTCAGCATCATCCTTTGTAAGTTTTATTGCTTCTGTACTTGTTACACCGCTTCCGGTTCTTTTTCCAGGATTTATTATAAGGGATCTTCCACCAAGGTTTGTTAGCTGTTGCTCTATAAGTTCTTTTGCTCCTTGGGTAATAGCCACCATCGTGATTACGGCAGCTATGCCAATTATGATTCCAAGTGTGGTTAGGATGGAGCGGATCCTGTTTTTCTTTAGAGCTCTGTATGAGATTCTAATTGCTACCCATATATTCATTGTCTTATCTAACTACAAGTTGATTGCTTGTTCGGTTTTTTCCTCGCCTATGGTTTTACCGTCTCTAAACAAGATAATCCTTTCAGCATAGGCTGCAATTTCCTTTTCATGGGTTATCATAACTATCGTAATCCCTTTTTTGTTTAGGTTTTTAAATATCTCCATTATCTCAATACTGGTTGTTGTATCAAGGTTTCCTGTGGGTTCATCAGCCAGTATAACCTGTGGTTCGTTTACAATTGCCCTTGCTATTGCAACTCTCTGCTGTTGTCCGCCAGAGAGCTGGGATGGAAAGTGGTGTTCTCTACCCTCCAGTCCTAACATAGCAAGGGCATCCATTGCACGTTTTATTCTCCTTTTAGTTGGTATACCGCTGTAAATAAGTGGTACCTCAACATTCTCAAGTGCTGTTGCTCTTGGAAGAAGATTAAAGTTTTGAAAAACAAATCCGATTTTTTTATTTCTTATCTCTGCAAGCTCATCGCTACTTAGGGTGGAAACCTCTACCCCTTCAAGCAGATACCTTCCAATTGTTGGTTTGTCCAGACACCCAATTATGTTCATGAATGTGCTTTTCCCAGAGCCTGAAGGACCCATTACAGATACGAATTCCCCTCTTTTTATGGTTATTGAAACACCCTTTAGGGCATGGACATCAACATCCCCCATCCTGTAAATCTTGTGTATATTTTCTGTGACGATTATATCATTCATAATTAGAACCTTTTTATCTGGGGAAGAGGTCCAAGGGGGTTGTTTCCCGTGCCGTTCTTCTCGACTAATGCCTCTACAATTACACTGTCTCCTTCCTTTAGAGTACTATCCAGAAGCTCTGTGTAGTTTTCATCGCTTATACCCGTTTTTACAGGGATTGCTTTAATCTCCATATCTTTTAGTGGTATCCATATAAGTGAAAGGTTTTTTGGGTTTTCAGGGTGGCTGTCTGCAGATATCCTTGCAGAGGGGGGAGGGATAAATCTAAGGGCTGCTCTTGGAACTCGAAGTACATTTTCTCTATGTGCTACAAATATCTTTACCTCAGCTGTCATTCCAGGTTTCAGTTTAAGCTCCCTGTTGTCAACAAGTATAACAACATCGTAGGTTACAACGTTATTTACTTTTAATGGTTCGTTTTTTATTTGCCTTACCTCACCCGTAAATGATTGATCCGGGTAGGCATCTACAGTAAAGACTGCTTTATTCCCTTCTTTTATCTTTCCTATATCTGCTTCGTTTACGTGTGCATCAAGCCTCATCTTTGTCAGGTTCTCCGCTATTACAAATAGAGGATATGAGTTTGAGGCTGGAGAAACCATCTGTCCTACGTTAACCTTTCTGGAGATAACTATCCCATCTATTGGTGATCGTATTGTTGTATTCTCTAGATTCTCTTTTGCTATCTCAAGCTCTGCTTTTGCCTGTTCGAAGGTTGCTAAAGCGTTAGAGTATCTAAGTTTTGAATCATCGTATTCCTGTTTGGAGATCAGTCTCTTTGTATAGAGTTCTTTGTTTGCTTTCATTATCGTTTTTGCTATATTTAAATCAGCCCTTGCTTTCTCTAAGTTTGCCTGTGCCTGTGCAAGTCTTGCCTTAAAGGGAGTGGGCTCTATCTGTATAAGAGCATCTCCCTTTTTTACGGTCGAATTAAAATCAACGTATATTTCCTTTACAACCCCTGATACCAAAGTTCCCACTTCTACGGTGTTAACTGGATTTAGGGTTCCAGTTGCTACGATGAAAGAAGATATATCTCCTCTGTCGACTTTTGCGGTTATATACTTTATGGATACTTCATTTCTTGTAACTACCCTGAATAAAGTAAGGGTAACTGCAATGACAAAAACGATTCCTATTACTATCCATTTCTTTGATATCTTCATTGCTCTATCTTCTCTCCTATTGCTCTTTCAAGTTGTGCAATGGCAATTTTGTAGTCATATATGGATTTATAGTAGTTTGCTGTTGTTTCAGCCAAAAGGGCCTCAGACTCCATAAAATCAACGATTGAGCTTTTACCCAGTCGGTACTCTTCCTGTGCAAGAAGGAAATTCTCCTCCGCAGATTGCTTTGATAGCTCTGTTACCCTGAGTCTCTCTTCTGCAAGTTTTAGGTTTAGATAGAGCTCTTTTACCTCGGCTTTTATCTGCTCTCTGGTAGACTTTATATTGGCTTCAAGCTGTCTTAGCTTTGCCTGTGCCTCACTAACACTTGCTAGGTCTGAAAAGCCTTTAAAGATAGGGAATCTAATTCCTATACCTGCGATAAAATCAGGACCAGTAGCTCCTTCTCCCTCAAATCTGTATGCGGCCCTTCCGAATATCTGGGGGTAGTAGAGTTTGTTTTTTAAGGCTTTTATGTTGTACTCTATACCTGTTTCTTTAACCATAAGATTTTTCAGCTCCGGACGTAGCCTTAGAGCTTTTTCAATTGCTTGATCCAGGTCCAGGTTGACTATTTTATATTCTAACATATCCTGGAGTTCATAGTTAAAATCCCTCTCTATTCCAAGTAGGGTGGAAAGCCTGTTTTTTGCAATCTCTAAGTTGTTTTCAGCTGTAATTAAGCTAAGCTTTACGTTCCCTACCTCTACTTTCGCTTTTGTAACATCGAGACGGGATCTTCTACCCAGATTAAAAAGGTTCTCAATCTGTTCAAGCCGTTTTTCATTAAGAGCAAGTATTTTCTTTGTGGCTTTTAGTACATGCTCTTGAGCTAGGGTTGTGTAGTAAGCTATTTTTGTTTCGAGAATAAGATCTTCTTTGGTTATTGACTTTTCAATTTCTGCCGATTCAAGTTGTGCTTTGGTAGCTTTTATAAGATTTGGTGTTTGCCAGAAATCCCATATTAGTTGATCCAATGAGATCTGTGATTCACGTTCAACAAAGGGAATAATGAATCTAAACTCAAGGTGAGGGTAGAGATTTGATTTTGCATTTTGCACTTTTGCCTTCATGATATCTACAGCTGCATCTGATACCTGTAAAGTGGGGTTGTTCTGAAGTGCCATGTTAATGGCCTCATTTAGGGTAAGAACCCTTGAGGATTCGTTGGCATAGTTGTTGCCTGGGATAAGTAAAAAGAGCATAAATATGATTAACTTTCTCATCTTATAACCTCCGCTTCAGAAAGTATTAAATATGACCTTTATATTTAGGCGTTGCAATAGTTATAGCAAAGGTGATTACGAGGAGTTAGTGGAAAGGTTGGGTAAAATATATAACATGGCTTTTGGAGTATATATTCATATTCCTTACTGTGTAAAGAAGTGTCCCTACTGTGATTTTAACTCCTATGGTGTTGGAAGGCTTGTTCCTGAAGATGACTACACCTTGGCTATACTTAGGGAACTTGATCTGTATAGAGACTTTCTTAAAAACGTTACCGTTACCTCTATTTTCTTTGGAGGTGGAACACCATCTTTGTTCTCTCCTTCTGGTGTTGAGAGTATAATTGACAGAATCGCAAGTGTTTCTTCCTTATCCCCTGATGTTGAGGTCTCTCTTGAGGTAAACCCAAAGACTGCTAACCTTGAGAAGCTAAGGGGATTTCTCATAGCTGGCGTAAATAGGATTAGTGTTGGTGTACAGTCTTTCTCAGAAAGAAAACTTAAGGTTCTTGGTCGTATAAATTCCCCCCACGATAGTGAAACTCTACTTAAGGCAGTAGAGAGGGCAGGTTTTGTGAACTTTAATATTGATTTAATGTTTGGGGTTCCTTTTGAAACGCTTAAGGAGTGGGAATCCGATTTGAGGAGGGCACTGGAGTTTGGCTCAACACATATATCTTCTTATTGTCTAACAATCGAAGATGACACAGAGTTTGCAACACTTTACTCATCTGGTAAATTGCCACTTCCTGATGAAGATATGGTTATAGATATGTTCAACCTTACAGGTAATCTTCTCGAAGTATATGGATACCTCCAGTATGAGGTATCTAACTTTTCAAAGCCCGGTTTTGAGTGTAGACACAACCTTATTTATTGGCAAGGGAACTACTATCTAGGGCTCGGAGCTGGAGCGCATTCCTATGTTCTGGATGATAATCCGCCATGGGGTGTTAGGTTTGCCAATATAAGAGATCCAAATAGGTATATAAATGTTGTAAAAGAAGGAAAAAGACCCGTTGATTTCCTTGATGTCCTTGATAGGAAAAAGCTTATAGAAGATAGGTTTCTTATGGGGCTTAGACTTAAAGAAGGAATTGATCTAAGAGATATCAGGGAAAGATTAAGGGTTTATTTAAACTGGGAGAGATTAGACCCTTTGGTTGAAGAAGGTTTTCTTGAGGTACTTAACGATTCTCTAAAGGTTACCAAGAAAGGGGTTTTGATCCTTAATGAGTTAATAGTTAAGGTACTCGATGCACTTGTCTATAAAGAGTAGGAGTTTAATTTTTCTTTCTCGTTATTCTCTTAAGTGGGTACCTTTTTCCGTTTACTTCAATGTAAAATTCTTCACCTTCTTGATTTAGGTATTTTGTGAATTCATAGTAGGCAGGCCTTGTAAATCTGGCTTCAAACTCCCCATTTTTTACCTTGGTATAGGGGACGTTTTCTTCATTTAACCATAGGTTATCAAAGTTAAGCTTTTCTACGGTTTCATCGTTTAAGATGATATAGAGTCCATCTTCACGTTTGTCTATCATCTTTACAACAAAAGGTGTGTCTTCTACCTGAACGTATATCCTTCCAGGACCCTCTTCTATATAGTATCTGCCCTCTTCATCTCGTCTTAGAAGATTGTTATTGTATAGGTATGTCCACTTGTGAAGTATAGGGATACCATCCTGGTACCAGTTACCTTCTTTGTCTATATATATCCTTGGTTTAAACTTATTTGATTCTTTTTCTTCTGACATGATATAACTATAACACAACCTATATACAAAGATAAGAGTAGTTTGGCTACTCTCCGATTACCTTAACTATTACCCTTTTTCTTCTTTGGCCATCAAATTCGGCGTAAAATATCCTCTGCCATGGCCCTAGGTCAAGGTCACCTTTTGTTACGGGCACTATAACCTGATGGTGCATAAGAAGGCTTTTTAGATGTGCATCACCGTTGTCTTCTCCGGTTCTGTGGTGTTTGTAATCTCTTCGATAGGGAGCTAACTTTTCAAGCCATTCCCATATGTCTTCAAAAAGACCTTCTTCCAAGTCGTTTACATACACTGAAGCCGTTATGTGCATTGCAGATACCAGGGCAAGCCCTTCTTTAATCCCGCTTTTCTTTACGATCTCTCTTACCGTATCTGTAATATGAATTATTTCTCTCCTTTGTTTGGTATTAAACCAAAGATATTCTGTGTAACTTTTCATCTTTTCCTCCTTGGGGATTTATAGGAAATTATCCTCTTTCTCATTTATTACCTTTTTTATTCTAACGGTTAGGAGGTTCTTCGTGCTTACTGCTTTTCCGTTTTTCTCTTTTAAGTTTTAGCGCCTCATAAGACGTTTGGAGTTTATGTTGTATATATCCGTTTACAATTTCATCTCTTAAATTCCTGTATTCCTTCGCTAAGGAGTCCCTTATATCTTGAAGCTTTAAGTACGTGGTTGGTCTGTACTCTAGGGGTTCGGATGCTTTATTCGCTTCCCCTTTCTGGTTCAGGAATAAGAAGAGGAGAATCATTACGGTTACTAAAAGTGCCTTTTCCCTCATCTTTTTACTCTCCAATTATATCTGTTTTATTACAATTTTAGCAAAATGTAGTAAAATTAGGGAACGGAGGAAGGGAAATTATGAAAACTTTAAGTGTATTGGTATTTGCTTTACTTTTTGTGTGGAATGGGGCAGTTTTCGGTAACGAAGAAGAGGTTGATATTAACGTAGAAGGAGCAGCAAAAAAAGAAGGTTTTGTTGAGCCTGGTGTGCTGCGTAGTACATGTGCATACCTCTGGGATAAGTACTATGAAAAAGAGGGTATTGAGATAGATGTTTCAACGAGAGGAGAGCAAAATGAAGTGGTGGTTTTTAGGTGTCCAAGTTGTAATCTGGAGGAACACTTTGTAAAACCCTTTTTAGAATCTGAGTATGAGGGGAAAACCGGTATGGATAGACTTATAGAGTGTGGTTTTCTCAAAGCTGTTTTTAAGGGGGGGAAGGGGATTGAGGAAATTGTAGTAGATGTACCTAAGGTAAAGCAGAATCCCCTGAGAGGTAGGTGTGCCGAAGCCTGGAACGAGTATTATAAAAGTACAAACGGTGATATGATGGTCTATACAACGGGGGAGTACCAGGAAACAATAGTATTTAGCTGTAGAGAATGTAGTTTCAGTGAGGAATTTATCAACGTTTTCCTTAATACCAGGTATAATGGTAAAACAGGCTTGGATCGGCTAAAGATGTGCGGTTTTACACAAGCTGTATTTAAAGGGGAGAAAGCAGGGAGGGAGATTGTGAGGGATATTCCTTAGTGTATTTGGGAGTATAATGGGTGTATTTCCGTTTGGATGGCTTAGGGGTATAGAAGGAGACAACTGGCAGATTCTTTGGAATTCAGAAACCAAGTTGGTGTATGGAAAAGGTGCAATTTCAAAACGTGTTGTTAGGTTAGGGGAGTCCTTGTCATGGGAGGAAGCAAAGGCTTTTGCTGATAAGATAATACAAAATCCAAAAGTGTTTTCCGATTTGTTAGCTGGTTTGCGGGGTAAACATGGTTTGGATTCTTTAAAATCGAACTGAGAATTTGTTTGAAAGGAGGCTACAATGTATTACTTTGTGTTCTTTGATCCTAAAGATGGAGTTAGGAGAACTCAGATTGTTGATGTGTATAAGAAGTTTGCCGAACACTTTGGAAAGAAGCTCCCCAAATTTAAGTTTATAGGATTATACGTGCGCAATGTTCTTTTGGGTTCTAGACCTCATTATGTAGCAATATGGGAGTTTCCCAACTACTCTGATCTTGATGAGTGGAATAGGGTGTTTGCTGAGGATAAGCAGGGACAGAAGCTTGCAAGGGAGCTTGCAGAGCTTACAACTGCTTGGGAAGCAAAGGTTATGTCAAAGTTGATATAATGGCAAAAGCTAGGGTATTGGTTTTGATTGTGTGTTTAGCTCTTTTTTACCCTGTAAGAAGCAGTGCTTACGAAGCTGATAAATTAAAATCCCAGGTTTTATACCCAAATCTCTATATTAAGATTTTAAAATGGTCTATTTACTCTGTAAGGGGTGTAGCTATAGTACATCACGTTACTATAGAGAATACAGGAGATTTAGCTTATAAAAACATAAGAGTTAGGATTCACTATCTTTCTGGGTCTTATTCCAATTACGGAACAAGTGTGGCGGTAACAACAGGGGTATTACCGATAGTTGTACCTCCACGTAGTAAGAACACATACCTGAAAGGAGGGGCTGTCTTAGGGGCAGGCTCCAGTAACTTTATACCCAGTGCTATAGAGGTTCTGGGGGCTACTGCAGTAGATCCCTGAGGGCAGGTTTGGTGTTGGCTAATTTAGGGAGTTAATATCTCTTCTCTGGTATGGTTCAGAATTCTAAAGAAAAAGAAGTTATGTTAAAATTAACATCCCTTAATTTTATTCTTTTTAACAGTGCTGAGGTGGGGTAATGATAAAAAGAGTCTGTGTTTTTTGTGGTTCCCGTAAGGGTAAGCGGCTTGCTTACGAGGAGGCTGCAAAAAGAATGGGGACGGTACTGGCAAAACGAGGTATAGGGGTAGTGTATGGAGGTGGAAGTGTGGGCTTAATGGGAGTGGTTGCCGACTCTGTAATATCTGAGGGGGGTGAAATTATAGGCGTTATTCCAAAGGCCTTGGTTGCTAGAGAAGTTGTACACACAGGGCTTACTGATTTGCATATTGTTGGATCAATGCATGAGCGTAAGGCTCTTATGTCACGGCTATCAGATGCATTCATAGCATTGCCAGGAGGTTTTGGAACTCTTGAAGAATTCTGTGAAGTACTAACATGGGCACAACTGGGGTTACATAAGAAACCGTGTGGTATCCTTAATGTGGAGGGGTTTTATGATCCCTTACTTCTTCTATTTAATCATGCCGTAGAGGAAGGATTTGTTTCTCCAGAACACAAAATGCTTGTGCTGGTTGAAACTGAGCCAGAACGTTTACTCGAGCTCTTAGAAACCTACACCCCTCCTTTTATTGAAAGGTATATTGAACGAAACGATGTATAATTAAACCTGAGGAGAGGGTTATGAAAGTAAGGAGAAAACTGTTTTTCCCCCTTTGCTTTGGTGCCTTGGTATTTTTAAGTTCTTTTGCTTTTGCAATAAACAACGAGGATCTACAACGTTCCTCGCTTCTTGGTCTTCATGGGGTATTTATTGTGGTTGAAGGTAGCAGGTTTGTAAGCCTGCATGATACAAGGGAGCAGTTAGAGGAAATGCTAAACAGTGCAGGTATCAGGGTATTAACTATGGAAGAGGCCTCCAAAACAAAGGGAGTGCCCTTTCTCTACGTTAAGGTAGATACATTAAAAGATACAGGCAATGATTACTTTTACAGAACCAGAGTTGAATTACGCCAATGGAGTTCTTTGCTCCGGGCTCCTGATATAAGAGTGTATACGGGAACCTGGTCTTCAGAGGTAATTGGGGTGACCAAAAGGGATAGTTTAAGGGAAGCCATCTCTTATGCTCTAAGGGACATCGTATACAGGTTTATATATGATTACAGAACTGTAAATCCAAGAAGAGTAGAGGAGAAAAGAATAGAGGATTAGATGTATTTAGCTTACTTTTTAGCTATTAAAATTGTAACCACACACAGTATTAAAAGTGCTTGACAATTCTTTTAGAGATATATTATCCTTTTTAGATAATGAGTTGCGGGTATTGTAGCTAAATGTCTAAAACAGAACCAGTAGGAACTATAAAAGAGACAACAGATATTAAGGAACTAGCTCTTAACATAGCCCAAAAGGCAAAAGAAGCTTCAAGGTTACTGGCTATAGCCTCCCCACAGTTAAAAAACCAGGCCCTTCTGTCTATGGCAGATGGTATAGTTTCCGAATCCGAGTTTATAGTTGGGGAAAACAGAAAGGATATTGAGGATGCTCTAAGGAAGGGAATCTCGGGGGCTTTTGTTGACCGTCTTACACTTACCGATTCCAGGATTAAACTTATGGCTGAAGGCATAAGGCAGGTAGCTGCTCTTAATGATCCTGTTGGGGAAATTGTAAAGATGTGGAAGAGGCCAAATGGTCTGTTGGTTGGGAAGATGAGAATCCCTCTTGGGGTAATTGGAATTATATATGAGTCAAGACCTAATGTGACCGCAGATGCATCTGCTTTATGTATAAAAGCTGGAAATGGGGTTATTCTTAGAGGGGGGTCAGAGGCCATAAGGACAAATCTGGCGATAGGAAAGATTCTAAAGGATGCGCTTAGACAAAACGGACTTCCAGAAGATGCCATTCAGATAGTTCCTATTGCTGATAGGTCTTTTGTTCTTGAAATGCTTAAACTAGAAGAGTATATAGACCTTATAATCCCACGTGGCGGAGAGGGTCTTATAAGATTTGTATCTGAGAATTCAAGGATTCCTGTGCTTAAACACTACAAAGGGGTTTGCCATATCTTTGTAGATGAGAGCGCGGATTTTGAGATGGCAGAGAGAATTTGTATAAATGCAAAGGTGCAAAGACCCGGGGTGTGTAATGCTATGGAAACACTTCTTGTCCATGAGAATATAGCCTCTGAGTTCCTTCCCTTAATTGTAAGAAAGTTGGAAGAGAGGGGAGTTGAGATCCGGGGCTGTAAGCATACAAAACGGATCGTTCCTCATGTTAAAGAAGCTACGGAGGAGGATTGGTATACGGAGTATCTTGATCTGATACTGAGTGTTAAGGTAGTTAAGGATATTGAGGAGGCTATTGAGCATATAGAGCGCTATGGCTCGAAGCACACAGAGGCAATAGTAACCCAGAACTACAGAAATGCCCAAGTTTTTGTAAACAGTGTTAATTCCTCTACCGTGCTTGTTAATGCATCCACCAGGTTTAGCGATGGATTTGAGTTGGGGCTTGGTGCGGAGATAGGCATTAGCACTTCCAAACTTCATGCCTTTGGTCCTATGGGGGTTGAGGAGCTTACCACCACAAAGTTTGTTATTTACGGAAATGGGCAAATAAGAATATAATTAAAGTGTTAGGGTCTTAGCGAGGTGAGATACAGTATAAAGTAAAAAGATGGGAGAAAAAAATAAGAGGTCAAAAAGAGGCCGTAAATTAAAAGGGACATTTAGAGAGTCCTATAGAAGGTATTCAATTACCGGTGATTTAGAAGATATAGCAAATGAAGAAGATAGTGTGTTTGTTCCAATTGATTTAGATGAAAAGATTATATCAGATATGGGAGAACCCGATTTTGAGATTAAGCTTGAGCCGGTAAAAGGGGATTTAACAGAGGATAAACAGAAGGGATGGACTCCTGATGAGGAATTTAGGCTACTTCAAGTCTACTTCAAGGATATGGGAACAGAACCTCTTCTTACTCCTAGGGAAGAGATAGAGGTTTCGGCAAAGATAAAGAAGTGTGAGTTAAAGGTAAGGGAGGCAAGAAGATTTCTTGAGCGCGTTTTTGACAGAAAGCTAGGTAGTGAATGCTTGGATGATGTAGTAAAAGAAATTGAGGAGCTTTTAAGGAAAAGCAGCAGGAATCATAAGAAGAATGTAAAAAAAAGAAAGAAAACGGACTTAAAATTAACGTTACACCACATACAGAGAATAAAGGGGCTTACAAAGGCTTACTTAAGTAGGGCAAGGCTTTTTAAGGAAAGGTTTGTTAAGGCAAATCTCAGGCTTGTTGTTAGCATAGCAAAGCGATATATGGGAAGAGGGCTTCCTCTTTCAGATTTAATACAAGAAGGTAACGTTGGTTTAATGAGAGCAGTGGAAAGATTTGATCATACTAAAGGCTATAAGTTCTCCACATACGCTTCCTGGTGGATACACCAGGCTATATCCAGGGCATTGCTGGACCAGACAAGGACGATAAGGGTACCCGTATATGTGCTTGAGCAAGCAAGCAAGGTGCATAGAATAAGCTCTACCATACATAAAGAAACCGGTAGAAAGCCTTTTCCTGAAGAGATAGCCCAAAAGTCTGGCATCTCTATAGAAGGTGTTAAGAGGGTGCTAGAGGCTACAAAGGATGTTGTACACCTTGACTCTCCTGTGCTGGATGGTGAAAAAACCACTCTTATAGAGTTTATCCCTGATGAAAACTCTCCTACCCCTGATCTGGCTGTTGCAAAGGCTGCTCTTAGCAAGAAGATTAGAGAGACCCTTGGCAGTCTTACCAACAGGGAAGAGCAGATACTTAAGATGAGATTTGGTATAGGATACGACACAACATATACTCTGGATGAAATAGGTAGGCATTTTAGCCTTACACGCGAACGTATAAGGCAGATAGAGAAAAGAGCTCTTGAAAAGCTACAGGATTCAGATATCGGGGGTATGCTTAAAAGCTTTCTCGATTAGTGCTTTATTTATTATCTGGTTGTATCTCTGGCTAAATGCTTCTTGGGCTTAACCTAAAGAATTTTGCTATAATAGATGAGCTTTCCTTAGAGTTTGGCGGAAGGTTAAACATAATTACGGGTGAAACTGGGGCTGGGAAATCCATAATCGTTGATGCTATAAATCTTATACTCGGTGATAAAGCCTCAGCTGATCACATTAAATCCGGTAGAGAAGAAGCCCATATAGAAGCCCTGTTTGATGTATCTAAAAACAGTATCGTAAGAGAAAGACTAAATAATCTGGGGTTTGAGGTTAAAGAGGGTGAGCTTGTAGTAAAGCGGGTAATTTCTAGGGGAGGAAGAGGAAGGGTTTTTATAAACGGAAGCATTGCAACCTCTTCTATTCTCGAACAGGTTACAGAGGGATTAATAGATATCTTTAGTCAACATGAGCATCAAAGTCTCCTTAAGGAGGAAATGCATCTAGTGGTTCTCGATGAGTTTGCAGGTTTGTCCGGGCTTAGGCAGAAGTTGGAGGAACTCTATGGTAGCTATAGTGCGCTTTATAGGGAGTTAGAAGAGATTGGTAAAGAGCTTAACGATAAAAACAAAAGAGAAGATTTTCTCAGATTTCAGTTAAATGAAATAGATTCAGCCTTTTTAAGACCAGGAGAGGAAGAGTCTTTAGAGGAAGAAAGAAAAAAGCTTTTAAATGCAGAACGCCTGTTTTCCCTTACTAATGAATCATATGGGATTCTTTACGAAAATGAGAATTCCGTCCTAGATGTGCTTAAGAGAATATACAGTGGAATTGAGAAAGGGTTAGAATATGATGTAACCTTAGCGGATATCGGGGGATCTCTTGAGAGATGTATCGTTGAGCTTAGGGAAATTGCCTTTGCTCTAAGGGACTATGCTATGGGAATTTACCACGACCCGGACAAGCTGAGTATGATAGAGGCCAGGCTTCAGGAGATTAAGAGATTAAAGAAGAAATACGGGGCAACTGTTGAGGAGATTCTTGAAAAAAGGAAGGCAATAGAGAGTGAGCTTAAAAACCTTCACAAGGCAGAAGACAGGATGAAGAGCATTATGGAGAAGATCAAAGAGATTGAAAGAGAAGTTCAAAAATGTGCTAAAGAACTTTCTGAAAAGAGAAAGAAAGCCGCAATTAAGCTCTCGGAAGCTGTTATGAGGAAACTTAAAGAAGTTGGAATTGAGAAAGGTGTATTCACCGTTGGATTTGAACAAAAGGGGCTTTCTCCAACTGGGGTGGACAGGGTTACTTTTTTGTTCTCTGCCAATCCGGATGAAGAGCCAAAACCTCTTACAAAAGTGGCTTCGGGTGGGGAGTTGTCTCGGGTAATGCTTGTGCTTAAAGAGGTGCTTGCGAGGGTAGAGGGAAGTTCTGTGTTAGTATTTGATGAGGCTGACTCTGGCATAGGAGGTGCTATAGCTGAGGCTGTAGGAAGAAAGATTAAAAGACTTTCACAGAACTATCAGGTTATCTGTATAACTCATCTACCCCAGATTGCAAAGTTTGCCGATCGGCACTTTAGGGTTGTAAAGAATTTTAGAAGCGGGAAAACGGAGGTTAAGGTTGAATCTCTGGAGGGTGAAGAAAGGGTAAGAGAAATAGCCCGTATGCTCAGTGGCTTTAGGGTTACAGAAAAAACCCTTGAAGCTGCTCGTGAGATGCTAGGAGAAGGATAACTGCATTACTGAGTCAGAACTCAGGGAACAAACACAACAGCGGCTACTACCGTTGTCCATAATCCGTTTTTATCTCCTACCGCTGACTGAGTTATGTTCCTCGTTTTTACAACATGGCCGCTTATCTTCCATATATCCTTCTGTTCATCGTAGCTCTTATCCGGGTCAAACGGTGCGCCCAGTATAGTGGCAAGCATGTAGGCTGCTAGATCTTCTGCATACTCCCCAGCGGCACTGTCTGTTTGCCCAAAACTGTGGTGTTCTGAGAGGTATCCGTAGTAATTTGGTTTCTTGGGGATTGCCATACCTACCGAAGCAGCAATTAAACGGTGGGGCTCCTGGGTTGAGTTTTCACTCATTACTACATATACCACCTGACCGGGCTTAAGACGTTTTAGCCCTTCGGACTGTGATATCAGCTTGCAGTTTGGAGGAAATATACTGGATACCCTAACTAGGTTGAATTCTGCAATCTTTGCATCACGCAGAGCCATCTCAAAGCTGGTTAGCTTTTCTTTATGTTTCCCTACACCTTTTGTAACGAAAGCGTATCTTGGCACAAACAACTTTTTACCCTCCGTTTAAACCCAATTTTTTATACTAAATAATTGGTCTTGTCAACACCTTTCGTAATATATTATTAAAATATATACTGATTAGGGCAAAACAAGGGTGCACGTCTTTGCTTAAAAACGGCAATGAAAGTTGAGTTAAGAGACGATGAAACGATAGATGGACCCTGGGGTCTCAAGGTAATACAAAAGAAGAAAGGATATTACAGGTACTCTCAGGATTCTATTCAGATTGTGGATTTTGCCAATGTAAAAAGTAAAGATAGGGTTTTAGACCTTGGAACTGGATGTGGCATTATCGCTCTTTTACTTGCTAAAAAGGGCAGTGGCAGGAAAATAATAGGGCTTGAAATTCAAAAGGAGCTTGTTGATATTGCAAAGAGAAACGTGGTTCTTAACGGGTTTGACAACAAAATTGAGATTATTGAAGGCGATATAAGATCCATAAAATCTATATTCCCTCCAGACTCCTTTGACTATGTTATTTCTAATCCCCCCTATTTAAAGGTTCAGCCGGGATTTAAGGAACCCATATCACACAGAGCAATTGCAAGGCATGAACTTCTATGCAATATGGGTGATGTTCTGGAGGCTATGAGGTATGTATTAAAGTCCATGAGAAAAGGGGCTTGTGTTTACCCGGCGTCAAGATTTGTTGAACTTATAGTAGAGGCTAAAAAGAGGGGTCTTGAGCCTGTAAGGGTTAGATTTGTTCATACAGAGCCCAGAAGAAAAGCAGAGCTTGTTATGGTTGAATTTGTAAAAGGAGGCAGGTCTATTCTTGAGGTACTGGATCCTCTTTTTTCTACCACCTAGGTTTTATAATTTTAATCTCAAGTGCTCTTTTCCCTCTGAGCTTAAATCTCTCATCTATCCTCATACCCCCGATCCACATGATTTCTCCCTTGCTTGTAAATATGGGTATTCGTCTTCGAAGAAACCTGGGAACTTTCTCATCTATGAAAAATCGCTTCACTTTCTTAAATTTTTTCATCCCCAGGGGGATAAATCTGTCACCGGGACGAAAGCTTCTTACCTCTATTGGAAACTCAGTTAGACCAGCATCAAAGAAGCCAATAAACCTGTCCTTTGGTAGCTCTGATAGGCTGATCTCTGTAAACTCAACTTCAACTTCTACAAGTGGGAATTTCCATTTTCCAGGGGAGTGGATGGTATAGGAAAACTCCTGTTTGAGGAGTGGTTTCTTGGAAACCACAAAAAGAGCATAGCCCTTTGCGATTATAACGTCTTGTGGCAGGAAAATCTCTCCTGAAGGTACTTCGGAAGCAAGGAGCCTATCAATGGAAAGTATGTGTTTATAAGATACTTGTCTTAAGTTGCCCTTTACTTTCTCTATGGCTATTCGAATAAGGGCAAACCTAAGTGCTTCAGGAAGGGATTTATATGTACGGATTGTGCCAACTAGCTCTTGCTCTTCCGTAGATTGAAAAACCCTAGGGAATTGCTCTTGTGCTTCCGTTCTTATAAACTCTTCCTGTGCCCTTATTATATCCCCGCTTCTTGCAACGGTTTCTTTAATCCTGGGATTAAACTTCTCAAGTTGTGGAATCAACTTGTGCCTTATTCTGTTCCTTGTAAAATCCATAAGCCTGTTTGAAGAATCTTCAACCCAGTCAATCCCCTTTTCCTGTAGGTAGGCTTTTATTTCAACTTTCTTTATCTCAATTAGTGGTCTTACTATGTATCCCTCAGATACCGGCGGTATACCTGCAAGTCCAAGTGCTCCACTGCCTCTTATAAATCTCATAATTATGGTTTCTGCTTGGTCATCAAGGGTATGGCCAGTTGCGATCTTTTGTGCCTTATATCTTTTGAGAACCTCTTTAAAAAACTCGTATCTAAGAACACGTGCAGCTTCTTCAAGAGAAAGACCTGAGGTTTTTTTGAATCCAATTGCATCTACATTCTTAAGTTCAAAGGGTAAGTTTAGTTTTGTTGCAATTTGTTCTACAAACTCTGCATCTCTTTTGCCTTCTTCAGCCCGTATGCCATGATTTACATGTGAAACTATTAGTTTAAGATTGTACTCTTTCAGCTCTGTTAAGATATAGAGAAGTCCGACTGAATCTGCTCCTCCGGATACACCTACAATAACAGTTTCACCGGGGAAAAGCATTTCAAATCTCTCTATTGTTTCTCTAACTTTCTCTAGGATTTTCACTGTATTGATTTGATGCTAGCCCTCCCGACACTATTATCTTAAAGGCTTCTTCAACGCTAATATCTACCTCTTTAACTTCATCTTCGGGAACCATGATATAGTATCCACCTGTTGGATTAAAAGCTGTTGGGAGAAAAACCCCAACCACTTTCCTTCCAGAAACTATATCCTGTTTGGTATTTGTTACAAAACCTATTGAGTATATACCTTTTCTTGGGAATTCAAATATCACAACCCGTTTCATTCCCCTAAATCCGTTGGTGGTAAACAGTGTTTTCAGTATCTGTTTTGTGGTTATGTAGATCGTTCGTGCAAATGGGATTTTGGAGATAATATCTTCCCCTAATTCAAGTAGTTTGCGACCTACATAGTGTCTGGTTACGGCACCAGCAATTAAAACCAGTAGTAGGGTTCCTGTAAGTCCGGTGGAAAACATAATAGCCTTAAAGAGAAGTGGGTTAATATCTGAAAGAAACTTGATAAAGATCCTTGAGGGAGCAGCACTTAGTGTTTCTACAATCCAGCTTCCTACCTTAAACAGTATAAAGATCGTTAACCCAAAGGGAATGGTAACTAAAAGCCCTGCAAAAAAGTTCTGTCTAATAGACTTTGCCAGGTTGTAAGAACTATTCATTAAGCAGCTTTTTGTTAAGTGCTTCTCTAAGGAACCTGCTGGGTCTGAACACAACAACCTTTCTTTCGGCTATTTCTATGGTATCACCTGTAGCTGGATTCCTACCCTTTCTGGATTTTCTTTTCTGTATTTTAAAGCTTCCAAATCTTGGAAGCTTAATGCCCTCTTCAGCTGTAAGTTTTTCTTTAACCAGATTAAAGAAGAACTCAACTATCTCTGCAGACTCCCTCTTTGAAAGCCCTATTTTTGAATGCATTACCTCAGCAAGCTCTTTTTTGGTCATATCTGCCTCTCTATTAGGTTTTTCGTAGTTCTGCCCCAAAAGCCATATTCAATCTACCTAATATAGTTTCCTGTATCTTGTTTGCTTCTTCATCTGTAAGGGTTCTATCTGAAGCTCTAAGGATAACAGATACAGTTACACTTTTTTTTCCTTTTTCTATTGAACCCCCTTTGAACACATCAAAGATACTTACCTCTTCTATCAGTTCTGACTCTACTTTTTTTATTTCGTTTAAAATTTTTGCTACAGGTAGGTTTTCATCAACTACAATGGATATGTCCCTTCTGAGCGAAGGAAATTTTGGAAGAGAAGAAAACCTTCTTTCTGGAGTTGAAAGACTGACCAACCTATCAAAGTCAACCTCAAATACATATACTGGCTTTAGAATGTCTAGGTGCTCTCTAAGGTCTGGATGAATTTCACCTATAAGACCTACTGTTTCATTGCCAAGAACCAACCTTGCTGATTTTCCAGGGTGGAGGAATTTGACCCCATGAGCTTCTTCAAACTTTATCTGCCCTGAGACAGATATGGCCTCAAGTATCCTTTCCACAATTCCCTTCAGATAAAAAAGGTCAAACTCCTCCTTGTTCCACAGTTCCGGTTGCCCCCTCCCTGTTGCCGCCGCGGCAAGTTTTGTAATCTCTTTGGGAAGAGAGTTATCTTCCGGTATATATACCTTACCGATTTCAAATATTCTTATATCCTGAACTTGGTGATTCAGATTGAAGCTTACGTTTTTTAGTATTCCGGCAAGAAGTGAAGTCCTCATTACGGAGCTTTCCTTGGAAAGTGGGTTTAGAATACGCAGAGGAACAAGTGTGCTGAATAGAGCGAGGGTTTCAGGGTCTTCAAAGCTATAGTTTATTACCTCTAGGAAACCAAGAGAGGTTAGAACTTCCTTTATTCTGTTCTCAAGTACCCTGGTTTTTTCAGGCCTTTGGGTCTTCATATTGATCAGCGGAAGGGTTACAGGTATCTTTTCGTATCCCCAGTGTCTTGCTACCTCTTCTACCAGATCAACTTCTCTTGAAATATCCACTCTGAAGGTTGGAACACTTAAAAGAAACTCATTTCCTCTGTCTTCTGTTATCTCAAGCTCAAGGCCTTTTAGTATTTTCTTTACCTCTTCGGCCTTTATATCAGTGCCAAGGGTTGAGTTAAGGCGATCTAGGGACAGCCAGATCTCTTTAGGGTATATAGGTGCTGGGTAAATATCTATTTTCCCCTTGGCTACGTTTCCTCCCGCAAGCCTTCTTATAAGCTCTGAAGCCCTGTCCAGTGCTTTGACTACTCCATTTGGGTCAACCCCACGTTCAAACCTATAGGACGATTCGGTTTTTAGGTTAAGCCTTTTGGAGGTTCTTCTTATTCTTACAGGGTTAAAATAAGCACTTTCTAGGAGTATGTTTCTTGTATCCTCAGAGATTTCTGTATTCAACCCACCCATTATACCAGCCAGTGCTATAGGGTTTTTGGCATCACATATTAGAAGGTCTTCCTTATCTAGATTTCTCCTTACTTTGTCTAGTGTCTCTATGACCTCACCCTGTTGTGCTTTACGAACAACCACCCTTCTTTCATGAATAAGGTCATAGTCAAATGCATGAAGTGGTTGTCCCAGCTCAAGAAGCACAAGGTTTGTTACATCAACTACGTTGTTTATGGACCTTATCCCTACTGCTCTTAGTCGGTTTTTAAGCCATGCAGGAGAAGGGGATATTCTAACATCGGTAATAACACGACAGGAATACCTTGGACACCCTTCCTGATCCAGTACTTCTACGGAAACAAGCTCCTCTATGTTTTCTGTTCCCTCTAATACGTTGTAGTCTGGGTACTTAATTTCCTTTCCCAGTATCGCTGCAAGCTCCCTAGCTATTCCCACAACGCTTAAGCAGTCAGGACGATTTGGGGTAACCCCTACTTCAATTACCGTATCATCTAGATCAAGAACATCTATCAGCTTGCTTCCAGGCTTTGTAGTTTCTGGAAGAATAAGTATGCCTTCTCCTTCTTCGCCTATACCAAGCTCGTTTTCTGCACAGAGCATACCCTCTGATAGCTCTCCTCTTATTCTGGTTGCCTGAATAGCTATTCCTTCGGGAAACTTGGGGCTTGGAGGCAGTGTTACCCCGGCTCTTGCAAGGGCTACCTTATCCCCTACCTTCATGTTTCTTGCCCCACAGACAATATTATAGTGTCTTGTGCCATCTGTTACCGTACAGATAACAAGCTTAGATGCATTCGGGTGGGGTTTTATATCAAGGATTTCGGCTACCACTATGTCTTCTAAACCTTTGCCAAGGTATTCTATGGATTCAACTTCCAGTCCAACCATGGTTAGACTTTGAGCAAGCTCCTGTGGGGAGAGTTTAAAATCCAGGTATTCTTTAAGCCATCTTAATGTAAATTTCATTTCTGGAAAGAGGATAAATAATTACACTCTATTAGTAAATATGTCAATTGCTGTTTAACCTTTTAATTTTATAACAAGATCTGCACAACTTTCAATATCAGGTAAAATAACTGTGCTTTGCAGGTAATCAGGATAAAAGGGGCAAGAGAACACAACTTAAAGAACATAGAGATTGAGATCCCTAGAAGAAGTTTTACCGTGATCACCGGGGTAAGTGGTTCGGGTAAATCTTCTCTTGCATTTGATACCATATTTGCCGAGGGTGAGAGAAGGTATATAGAGTCACTTTCTGCATATGCTAGACAATTTGTGGAAAAGATTGATAAACCTGATGTTGACTCCATTGAGGGGCTTTCTCCTTCAATCTCTGTTGATCAAAAAACGTTTCAAAGGAATCCACGTTCCACAGTTGGCACTGTAACTGAAATTTACGATTTCTTAAGGCTTTTATTTGCCCGTCTTGGTAAACCGTACTGTTACGGTTGTGGTAATGAGATATCCCTGCAGAGCGTTGAGAGGATGGTAGAGCAGGTGTTATCTATAGGGGTAGGTAAGAAGGTTCTTGTATTCTCACCCATAGTAAGTGGTAGAAAGGGTGAGTATAGAAAAGAACTGGAGGAACTAAAGAGACAGGGATTTACCCGTGTGAGGGTAGATGGAAAGGTATTTGATCTGGATGAGGACATAACCCTTGATAAGCACAAGAAACACACCATCGAATTGCTTGTGGATGTGGTTTCTATCGATAATAACAAAACGACAAGAGATAGAGTTAGAGATTCTATAAAGCTTGCTTTAAGACTGGGAGGAGGTGTTACAAGGATAGAAACTGAAGACGGTAAAGTCTCTTCCGTTTTAAGTGAGAGGTTTGCCTGTTTTAGGTGTGGCATAAATTATCCTGAAATCTCTCCTAGACTTTTTTCCTTTAATAGCCCTTATGGAGCTTGTCCTGATTGCCAGGGATTAGGGGTTAAATCTTTTTTTGATCCAGACCTTATCATAGAAAGTTATGATAAATCGATTGAGGAAGGAACTATAATTCCATGGAAAAATTCCAAGTACTTTAGTAGAGTATTGGAAAGGCTCTCTAAAAACTATGGATTTAGTTTAAAGACTCCTTTTGGAAAGCTACCTTTAAAGATAAGAAATCTTATTCTATATGGTTCTAAGGATAAGGGAGATCCCTATAAGGGTAAGAAAGATTATCATAACACTTTTCCAGGTGTGGTGGGAGTTTTATCTGACTGGTATAGTGAGACAGAATCCCAAGAGGTAAGGGATATACTTTCTAAGTATATAAGGGTTATCCCTTGTCAGAGCTGTGGTGGTTCAAGGCTTAAAAAGGAGAGTTTGGCTGTTTTGCTAAACGGAAAATCCATATACGATGTTGTCAGGATGACGGTTGATGAGTGTTGGGAGTTTTTTGAGAACATATGTTTCATGGATAAAGAAAGGGAGATTGGAAACAGGATAGTTAAAGAGCTTTTAACGCGTCTAGGCTTCCTAAAAGAAGTTGGGCTTGGTTACCTGACTTTAGACCGTTCTGCCCCTACCCTTTCAGGAGGGGAGGCACAACGTATAAGGCTTGCTACTCAACTGGGGGCAAAGCTAACAGGGATTACCTACGTTTTGGATGAGCCAACAATAGGTCTTCATCCAAGGGATAACAGGAGACTTATTGGTGCACTTAAGTCACTTAAGGATCTTGGAAATACCGTGATAGTGGTTGAACACGATGAGGAAACGATAAGGAGTGCTGACTTCATAGTTGATCTTGGGCCAGGGGCCGGGGAAAAAGGTGGAGAAGTACTTGCATGTGGAGATATATACAGTCTCATTAACAACGAAAGATCTCTAACGGGTATGTATCTTTCTGGAAAACTTTCTATACCGGTACCTCCTGTAAGGAGAAAACCAAAGGGTTTTATAACGATAAAAGGGGCAAGTGAGAACAATCTAAAGTGTATAGATGTTTCTTTTCCTATTGGGGTCTTTACATGTGTTACAGGGGTTTCGGGCTCAGGTAAGAGTACGCTTGTTATAGACATCCTCTATAAAGCTTTGTCTTCAAAGCTTTACGGAAGCAAAGAAAGAGTGGGAAGTTATAGGGAGATAGTGGGTGATGAAGCAATAGATAAGGTTATAAACATAGACCAGTTACCTATTGGGCGAACCCCTAGATCTAATCCTGCAACCTATACGGGTGTTTTTACCCTTATAAGGGGGTTGTTTGCAATGCTGCCTGAGGCAAGAATGAGAGGTTATAAGCCTGGAAGATTCAGCTTTAACGTTCGTGATGGAAGGTGTGGTGGATGCAATGGAGAGGGGATGGTAAGGATAGAGATGCACTTTCTACCCGATGTTTATGTAAACTGTGAGCAGTGTGGAGGAAGCAGGTACAATCCTGAGACACTTGAGATCCGGTATAGGGAAAAGAGTATAGCTGATGTGCTTAATATGACTGTAAGTGAGGCTCTGGATTTTTTTAAAAATGTCCCTCTTATAAGATCCAAGCTTGAGGTGCTTTATGCAGTTGGACTGGATTATATAAGACTGGGACAACCTGCTACAACTCTTTCTGGAGGAGAAGCTCAGAGGATAAAGCTTTCTAGGGAGCTATCAAAAAGGGCCACGGGAAGAACCCTTTATATACTTGATGAGCCTACAATAGGCCTGCATTTTGACGATATAAAAAAACTCCTTGAGGTCATATACAGGCTGGTTGATATGGGGAACACCGTTATCGTTATTGAACACAATCTAGATGTGATAAAGTGTGCGGACTACATAATAGACCTTGGACCTGAGGGAGGAGATGAGGGAGGATGGGTTGTAGCATGTGGAACTCCGGAGGAGGTTTCTCAGATTGAGGGTTCATATACAGGTATGTATTTAAAAAAGGTTTTACAAGCCCATAGTAGAGCGGAGGATGATTTCTGTTGAGTCTTTTTCAATCCGTGGTTTTGGGCTTCATTCAGGGGGTTACGGAGTTTCTTCCCATAAGTAGTACAGCACACCTTGCACTTTTTCCTTGGTTTCTTTCCTGGAGTGACCCCGGGCTTGCTTTTAATGTTGCTCTTCATCTGGGAACACTGGTTGCTGTTGTTTATTACTTCTGGAAGGATCTTTTTCTAATTGCCAAGGAGTTTGTAATTGGAGTATCCTTGGGTAGCTTCAAAGATTACTCAAACGGAAAACTGGGTTTTTTTATAATTATATCAACTATACCTGGAGCCCTGTTTGGTTTTTTTCTTGAGGAATACGCTGCAGGCATACTAAGACATCCTCTTGCAATAGCCTTATCTCTTTTCGTATTTGGGATAGTTCTATACATCTCGGACAGATTTTCCAGAAAGAGACGGGATATGCTGGATATGAATATTTTTGATTGTCTGGTTATAGGTTTGGCCCAGGCCTTTGCTGTTATTCCCGGTGTATCTCGCTCAGGTGTTACCATTGCCGGGGGACTGGTGAGGAATTTAAAAAGAGATGAAGCTGCAAGGTTTTCTTTTTTGCTCGGAACACCTCTTATAGCTGGTGCTTTAGTGCTTGAATTAAGGCATATAGACTACGCAACCGTTTCTAGTTTGCCTTTTGTGTCAGGTATTCTTACCTCCTCTGTATTTGGTTTCCTAAGCATAAAGTACATGTTGAGATACGTTCAGACAAGAAGTTATACAGTCTTTGTTCTCTACCGAATTGTTCTTGCCTTGGTTATCCTGGGTACTTGGCTTTATAAAAACGGAGTATGATCAGGTTCAAACTATAAAGCTTCTAAGTGCGTGAGCAAGCCTTGACCTTCTTATTTTTTCGAGTGATTGTTTTTCTATCTGTCTTATTCTTTCCCTTGTTAGATTAAGATGCTTTCCTATCTCCTCAAGGGTAGCTGGATTATCGGTGCTTATTCCAAACCTCATCTCCAGGATCTCCCTTTCTCTGGGTTTGAGTATAGACAGGGCATCTTCTATTTTGTTGTGTAGACAAACCATTGAGCTTAAAAACTCAGGTTGAAAAGACTCCGGGGCCTGGAGGGATTCTATTAGGGAGTTTGGTTTGTCTCCGTATGCAGGTGAGTCAAGGGATAATGTTCCTTCATTTACCTTTAACGCTTGTCGTATGTGTTTTGGTGAGAGGTTTAGGTATTCTACAACCTCCTCTGGAAAAGGTTTTCTTCCGTTTTCCTTCTCAAAAGTGGAATATGCGTTTTTAACCTTTAGAGATTTTTCAATCATGTAAGCGGGGATCTTTACGGTTCTTGTTTGTTCAGAAAGTGCCCTTGATATTGCTTGATGTATCCACCACGAAGCGTATGTGGAGAATCTGTAGTGTTTGGAAAAATCGCATTTCTCAACTGCCTTTATAAGACCTATGTTGCCTTCCTGGATAAGATCCAGAAGGGGAAGTCCTCTACCTGTGTATTTTTTTGCAATGCTTATAACGAGTTTCAAGTTAGCTCTTATAAATCTGTTTCTAAGCTGGGTTGCTTTCTTGGTGTATGCACCAAGAAGAAGGCTAAGGTGTTTTGGTGTTTTTAGTGTTTCATCCGTGCAAAAAGATTTTTTCTTAGTCACTCCGTTCTTCCCCTTTATAGCTACTTCTGGATTACCATTTAGTTTCTCTATTAATAGCTTTATTTCTTGGATTCTCTGTTTGCATCTTTGCATTTTCGCTAGAACTCTGGCTTCTTCCTCCGGGGATAGATAAGGTTCTTTTCCTACTTCCTTGAAATACGTTTGTATAAGCTTTGTATCTTGATTTGAAAATGTGTTTGTCTTCCCTCGGCTTCCGTTTAGGGTAGAATCTATAACTGTTTGGTTCTCTATAGAGGTTCCATTTTTTAAAGATATATATATTCTAAAGTAACCATTTGTTTTTTTTTGCTTCATTTGATATGCGTAAAGGTTCATGGTAGCTGCTCTCCATATAGCTGATTGGCTTCTGGATAAATTTCCTAAGAAATTAGACGAAAAGCTGTTTTTAATTTCCCCGTCCTTTTTTATTTTAAGATTGCTGTATCTTATAAACGTTGAATGTTTTTTACTCTGCTGGCAAAATAGAGACTGCTTTATGTTAACTCTGGACTCCATAGTATGAATAAGGAAAAGCTATCTGAAGAAGACATACTCTTTATAAAAGATATGTGTAGAAGGAGCTTTAGTGGAGATAGAGAGCTGGCACATGAGTGTTTTCTGTATGTTCTTGAAAAGATAAAAGAAGATGATTCAAGAAGGATAAAAGCCTATAGGGGGGAGTCCAGTTTTCGTACTTTTTTATATAGCATAACAACAAAACTTATAATTGATTTCAGGCGATCTGTGTTTGGATATAGGGTTCTTCCCAGGTACTACTGGGATTTTGATGAGATCAACCGTTATATCTTTAAACTCTTTTTTTACCACAATGCAGATTCCCGTTGGATAGAAAATGCCATCCGGGCAGAATACAGAATAACTGCAGAAGAGGCTCAAAGAAGGGTAAGAGAGGTTGAAGAGCGAATAATAAGAAGCAGGATAAAACTTGGCAAACCAAGAGAGCAACAGGCTGTTCCCCTTGGACGTGAGATTGACTCTTTATCCACATGGGATAAAGAGTCCAACCCCGAAGCGAGTATAATAACTGCAGAGCTAAGAGTTAAGAGGGAAAGGATTGTAGCTGCTTTAAAGGAGGAGGTACAGAAATTAAAGGCTGAAGATGCTTTAATACTTCAGCTTTACTTTGAGCATGGTTTGACTGCAAGACAGATAGCATCTGCTATCCCTAGCTTAAAGGAAAAAAGCGTATATAAAAGGGTAAAAAGAACCTTGAAAGAGTTAAGGAAGAATCTAAAAAAAAGGGGTATAACTGAAGAGGATATAAGAGAGATACTCGATGACCTACCTTAGAAGGGTAGAGTTGGTTATTTTTGTAGCTTTACCTTTAGTAGACCGTTGTTATACAGTATCAAAACTATCTTTTCTCCTTCCTTAACCTCTTTTAGCTCTTTAAGCTGCTCTTCCACCACTATATCGGATACTCTAACCTGTTTTGGAAGCTCTCTTAACAGTTCTTCTTTTAGTTTGCTTTTATTACCTTCTTTTAAAGTGGCCAGAAGTTGCGGGGTAAGGTTTAGCTGTTTTAGGGCAACAAGGTTTGCTCCCCTGTACCTTTCCTCTTCACCGGAGTTAGGCTTCATGTATGTGTTTAGGGCAAAGGCTACTATTAGTAGAATTAATGCTGTTATCGGTACTGAAATAAAAGGATACCTAAAAAGCCTCTTTGCTCTCTCGAAAGCCCTTTCCTCTGTTTTCTCAAAGCTGGGAATTTCTATGGTTAGTCTTTCACGACAGTTCCTGCACGATACAAGGTGAAGAATTATAGCCTGTCTCTTTTGAGCATCAAGTCTATTCTCAATATAGAGAGAAAACTCTTCATCATCAGGACAGCTCGTTTTTTCTCTATCTATAAGGGATGTTGCAAAAGCTCCAAGGGTTTCTTCTTCTTTTTTTAGTTTCATGGCTTCTCCGTTAAAATTATCTCCAACTCTAGTCTAATAAACTAACACACCAGAATTTAGACGAAAAGTTCCTCTGTTTTTTCCAGGTTACTGCCACGTTCCTATCAAGATGAATGGAGCCCAGTAGAATGGTTGACCGTATTTATCAGTTCTACCCAGCATGTTGAGTTGAGCTTGTTTTAGTGCCTTGTAGTTAAATTTTCCTTCTGCTTTAAGACTTCTGTAGAAGGTCTCCATAAACTCAGCTGTGGCTTTATCTTCTACTTCCCAAAGGGTAGCGATAACCGAGTTAATCCCTGTCATATTGAAAGCCAGGGCTATGCTGTTTAGTTCCACCTCTTTAGAGCTGTCGGTATGGAGGATGGTTGCAGCTTTACAGGCCGATAGTACTACCAGATGGGTTTTCTCTGTTGGGGGAAGACCCATTATATCTGAGATTGTAAGCGCACCGGAGCCCAGAGGAGCAAGCAGTATTGATGGCTCTTCTTGAATTAGACCATGGGCTGCTATGTGTACCAATTCGTACTGTCCCCAGTTGTTTTTAAAATTATTCTTTGTGGCGTCTTTTTTAATAAAGACCTTTGCATTTGGAAAAAGCCTTTTTATTGTTAGAACCTCTTTCTCTGAGTAGGGAAGAAGGAGTTCCGGTTCCCCAAGATCCGGATTGCCAAAAGCTATTGCACTCTTTATGTGTTTTCCCTGACCTGAAATTCTCTCTTTGAGAACCAGATTAAGGTAGCTTTCCGAGTATGAGACAAGATATACAATGTTTTTCCTTTCTATGAGAAATTCCAGGGTGCCATCACCTCTTTCCCTTGCTAAGGCATGAAAGGGAAGCTGGTAAAGAACTCCGAAGGGAATTATAGCTAGCGTGTCACTGTTTTTGATTTCGTCCTCAAGCGGTTCTATCAAATAACCGTAAAGTGTTGATGAAAGTTTTTTAAAGGCTTTTATTCTCTCTGCATAGGTACTATCCTCTTGGTTCTTCCATCCCTTTGTTGGGATGTTTTTGTTTTCATGAATGAGCTTTATAAAAAGGGTTACCATTTCCTCTAATTGTTTTCTTTTTATTGGAACAGACTTTATAGTCAGGTTATTGTTGTTAACAATGAATATGAAGGTGTTTTCCTCTGCGATAAAGTACTCTATAAAAACTGTACCGAAAGGTATTTCCTTTCTCTCTAAGCTAAACAGAGTTTTTGGCTCTACCATAAGGAGGCTAAATAGGGTTGGGTTAATTTCTTTTAACTGAAGGCTTACTTCTAGGAAATCCTTCTTGGTTTTTGCAAGTGTTTCAACTAGGTTTTTAATCTTTTTTTCGTTAGGAAAAGGTTTTGACCTCTCCTTTGCGAGCTGGTAATCAAGTGAGTTTTTCTTACTGAAGATCACATCAAATAGATTGAGTAATCCCCGTGTTTTGCTATCAAAGGATGTCAGTCCGCTTTTTAAAAAGATATCGCGGATCTTCTTTGATCTGCTTCTCTCTATGTATTCCAGAGCTTCTTCTTCCTTTCCTAATCTGAGTAGCAACGAGATGAGGTTTTCATACATTTTTGCATTCACTTCATTGAATACCTTTTGAACCTCTTTACCGCCTGCGAGGTCTTCTCTTATCGACTCAAATATATCTATTGCCTCTTTATAGCTCTTTTCTGCGAGAAGAAGCTTTCCCTGTTCTTCAAGGTAGATTCCTTTACCAAATAGTGCAATGCGAATCCATTCCCTATCTCCAATTTCTCTGTATATCTCTATAGCACTGTTAAGGTTTTCAATTGCCTTATCTAGCTCTTTCATCTCACCCTTTAGGTATCCTAGGTTGCATAAAACCCTTCCTATACCGTCCTTGAATCCAAGTTCCTTAAAGATCTCTAAAGACGAATTGTAAAGATCTACAGCTTCCTTAAAATCCCCCTGCTTGTACTTAACTTCTCCAAGGTAGTTTAGAGCAATTGCGGTTATTAACTTGTTTTTTGCTCTCTGACTAACGGTAAGTGCCTGTTTTAGGTATTTAGTAGCTTCCGTGTAGGCACCCAGCTCTTTATACAGTTCCCCGATTATACTCAAATCAAGTGCAATACGTTCTTGCTGTTTTAGTTTTTTGTTTAAATGCAGTGCCTTCTTGTAGTTACTTAATGCTTCATCATAGTTTCCCTCTTGCCTGTAAACAACCCCTAGGGTTTCAAAGGCTATAGATTGAAGCTCTGGTTTATCTAAATCTTCTACTATGTGGAGAGCATGCTTTAGATTTTCAATGGATTTCCTGTAGTCCCTTAGGGTTAGGTTCATTGTCCCCATATTTATAAGGGTATGGGCTAGTTGTATGGGATTGTTTGTTTCTTCTGCAATCTTAACTGCATTGGCTAAGATATTTAGCGCCTTACGTGGGTTACCAAGATAGCTGTAAAGAACCGCTATATTGTTTAGATTGTGAGCAACCCCCTGCTTATCATTTAATTCCCTTTGGATCTCAATAGCTTTTTTAAAGGATTCTATACTCTTTTCATATTGACCGAGTTCAGCAAATGTCTTTCCTATGTAGCTGTGGTTTTTTGCAATCTCGGGTTTGTTATTTAGGGTTTGATTTATTCTTAAGGCACTCTCATAGTAGAGAAGGGCTTCCTCAAAGAGTTTCTTCTTTGTAAGTCTTAAGCCCCCTTGTGATAGAATCACTGCAATTGCACTTTTATCCTCAGGTAAATAGGCCCTCTCTGCCGCTTTTTGGAGGTTCTTAAGTGATTTATCATACTTGCCTTTTTCATAAAGCTCTACCCCTTTCCTAACAAGTGTTTCTACCCCTTTGTCTTTAAAACCGTATTCTTTTATCCCACTGCAGTTGATTAGAATCGTGGATATGGTTAAGAAAAAAAAGAGTTTTAACAGGTGCTTAGTTAAATGGTAACTCATTTCTTAACATTAGGGTTGTGGTTATCTGGTTACTGTCTAAATCCAGTACGGATACTGACTTACTTACAGAGTTTGCAATAAAAGCCTTTTTACCATCAGGGGATATTGCTATGGAAAGAGGTGCCACCCCAACCTTAAGAATAGCTACAACCTCGTCAGTTAGTGTATCTATTATCGATACGGTGTTGTTAAAGAAGCTAACAACCAGGGCTTTGGAACCATCGGGTGTTATTTTTAAATCAGCTGGCTGTAATCCGGTATCTATTGTAGATACAATCCCGTTGTCTGAACCTGAAGTAAAAGCTCCAATATCGATAACCGATAGGGTGTGCCCAATCTGTGAAAAAGATAGCTTGTCTGCAGGGTGGGTTACGTATGCTTTAAAACCATCTGGAGTTATATTTACCTTGTCCGGTCCTGGGTCAACCTCAATTGTTTTTACAACCTGTTCTTCTGTGGTGTCTATTATGGAGACTGAGTTATCGGAGAAATTTGTTACAAGGGCTTTTAGTCCATCAGGTGTTATTGCAACCGAGACTGGGTTTTTTCCAACCTCAATTGTTTTTGCAACCTGTTCTTCTGTGGTGTCTATTATGGAGACTGAGTTATCGGAGAAATTTGTTACAAGGGCTTTTAGTCCATCAGGTGTTATTGCAACCGAGACTGGGTTTTTTCCAACCTCAATTGT
>Ga0101941_1000149_pt1 | contig 172084 bp, 141 predicted proteins | sample DewCreD2012metaG_3_FD_75242 | JGI IMG/M metagenome (GOLD analysis project Ga0101941, IMG submission 75242) | Hot spring sediment bacterial and archeal communities from British Columbia, Canada, to study Microbial Dark Matter (Phase II) - Dewar... ... | reverse complement strand
TGGTCTCCTTTTGTAGAGAGGTATGGATAACTTGCCTATCCTTCTACAATAGGAGATTTTTCATGTTTTGTCCTTGCAAACTTACATATATAATTACATTTATAGTAAATAAATCAAATTATATTTTCATGTTAGGTTTTATGCAAGGCTAATGCAAAAAATGTGCTTGTTGCATCGCCGACAGCCGCGGCAGTGCAATCAATGTCAATATGGATGTATAGGACAAATTTAACATGACTAGCATTAATTAATCTGACATATTCGCAGATCCTGTGCTAAAATTAGTCTACCAAATATGCCGTGATGTATTAGAAAGGGAGGGGAAGGAATGCGTAAGCTGCTTGTTTTCCTCTTATTGATGGGTTGTGTGATTAGCCTCTGTTTTACCGTTTATTATTTCGACAAGATATTCCGTTCGGGGGTAGCGATTCCAGGATCGGAGGATGTTGTGGAAATACCCTACCGATTAGTTGTCATATCACAGGAGATGGATAGCCCTTTCTGGAATCAGGTTGAGAGGGGGGCCCTATCTGCCGGCAAGGAATTAAATGTAGGTGTTGAGTTCTGGGGTACCTACCGATCGAACATGGAAGACTTTATGAAGCACGTTGAAATTGCAATCGCTTCCAAAGTAGATGGGATTATTGTTCAAGGCTTAAATACAGAGGAATTTAGTGCAATAACAAAGCTGAAGGCGGCTAAGTACGGGATTCCTGTTATTACCATAGCAAATGATGTCTCGATGAATGAAAGTTTACGCAAAACCTATGTGGGATCGGATCACTTATTAGTGGGTGGAATGATTGCAGATCAACTGGTTCTAGATATGCAAGGTTCAGGTAAAGTTGTTGTGATGGTGTCGGATCGGGAAGAGGAGTATCAAAAACTTCGTTTGCAAGGCATTCTAGATTCATTCGAGAATAATCCTAACATTAATTATAAGATCGTAACATCGGGTGATTCCTCGGAACAGATAACGTCTGCTACCAAGCAGCTACTGAATGAAGAGCCAGATACCGATGCGTTTATCGGGGTTACTTCGGATTCGGCTACTGCTATTGTACAAGAAGTGGAGAAAAGGTCGAGTCTGGAGAACTTCCACATTTATTCCTTTGATGATAATCCAGAAACGTTAAATTATATGAGAAAAGGGTACATTAAAGCTACAATTATGCAATCACCTGAGGAGATGGGTATTGAAAGTGTTAGCTTGATGGTAAAGTGGTTGAAAGGCGAAGTCCTTCCATTGAATCATGTAGGTTACTATACAGATGTGAAAGTGCTCAGAGCGGAGGACGTGCGATGAGTCATATTCAGCAGAAGATTATTACACTTTCAGTTATTGTCGTTTTCATTATGGCGGTAATCTGGACCATCCTAACCTACTATAATCAGAAATCGCTCGAACAATATAATGAAATTCTTCAACGTTACATGAGAATGAATGAAGTCTCGAATAGAAGTCAGGAAGCTGTAACGAATCTCAATAACTATTTACTTGCACCATCAGAAGAAAGAATGACGATACTTAATGATAGTAGACGAAGTGTAAGTGAAATAGAAGTTGAATTAGATGGTCTTCAGGATCAAGGAAATAGCTTTACACTTACCAACTATAGGAACATGATTGGCAGCTTGCTAGAGAGCATTGAGCTGACGGTTATGATGCATGAACAGAATAATAGAACAGAGAGAAACAGTTATTTTGTTGAAGCAACGAAGATATCTAAGTTCATTTCTGAAACGACCTTGACTTTAATAAGTAAAGAGCTGGACACCTACGATCAATTTTATAAGAACATTATTGAACAGAGCTCTAATCTGAAGCGACTTGGGTTCTGGATGATGGCATTAATCTCTCTATTAATGGTTCTTTTCTCTTATTATTTTGCTAAGGGGATAACTAGACCGATCAAGAAGCTTACCTTCGCAGCAAGAGAGCTTTCTCGTGGTCGTTTCGATCTAGATATAGAAGTTAGTAGTAATGATGAAATTGCCTTTCTAGCTAGAACCTTCGATCGAATGCGGATAAATATTAACAATTTGATAGTAGAAATTCAGCAGAAGGCTCAGCTCGAACGTGATCTACAGGAATCAAAGCTGTTACTTAAGGAAAGTCAACTTATGAGCCTGCAGAGTCAGATTAATCCGCATTTTCTCTACAATACATTGAATACACTATCTAAGAAGGCTTACTTGGAAGGCTCGAAGGAAACAAGCGATTTAATTGCAAGTGTGGCAGGGCTGTTACGATATAATCTAAAAAGACTCGATCGCGATGTTACTCTCGGTGACGAAGTGAGCATTATGCTACAGTATATCGACATTCAGAAGGCTAGATTTACAGATAGGCTCCAATTTGAATTGGTGGCTGATGAAAGCTGCTATTCCGTTCAATTACCAGGTATGACACTTCAACCAATCATTGAGAATGCTGTTATATATGCCGTAGAGCCACGTGAAGAAGGTGGAGTTATTCGAATGAATATTACAGACGCGGAAAGCATGGTTTTCGTTCGAGTAGAAGATAATGGCGCTGGTATGGATCCTGAGAAGATACAACAGATTCTAAGTGAACTTCAGGTAAGCTCAGTTTCAGAGGGCCATTCAACAGGGATTGGATTAAGTAATGTTATTCGACGCTTGCGGTTATTGTACGGCCGAGAAGATGTAATCGACATCACAAGCGAGTCGGGAGTAGGGACAAGCATCACTTTAATGCTTCCTAAGAATATAAAGCAATAATGCTGTGAGGTATGAAGAGGTATGAAGAGGTACGAAGAGGTAGGGGGTAGCTTATGACTAGAATATTGATCGTTGATGATGAACAGGTTGAGAGAGATGGCATTGAGGCTATATTAAAAAGCCAACTTAACCAGCATGAGTTCAAACAAGCGGAGAATGGCAGAAGAGCGATTGAGCTAGCACAAGAATGGATACCTGACTTAGTTCTTATGGATATTCGAATGCCCGGTATTGATGGATTAGAAGCGATAGAAACCATTAGTGCGGCTCATCCACACATCAAATTTGTAATGATTACTGCATTCGATACGTTCGATTATGCTCGTAAAGCATTAAGATTGCGGGTGAAGGATTATATTCTTAAACCGAGTAAAGCGAGTGTCATTATTGATAAGGTCAATGAAATTCTCCAGGAAATTTCTATAGAGCAAGCTGAGCTTGTACAGCATCAGCAATTAGAGGATCGCTTAGATAGGCTATTACCTATCGCGCAGACTGATTTGGTAACTCAGCTATTGTTTGATCATGTTCACGATGTACATCTAGATGAGATATTAGGCTTAGTAGGTGGAGGATCCAACCAAGAAGCATTAGTGATAACAATAATGATGAATACCAAAGAGGGTCTAAAAGTAGATAAACAAATCTTAGAGCGTTGGTATGTAGCGCTTAAGGAGCAGCTTCATAAGTCTATACACGGTTGGATTGGAGCCATGACAGGTCGGCAAATTCCACTTATTCTCTTTAGAGAGGAGAACAAAACGCTCCGATCCCAGTCATTAAGTATTGTAAGGATTATATTAAACCTATTGCAGCGTTTCCCCGAGCTCGATTGCTTCGTAGGAATCGGTAATGTTTATCCATCATTGGAGCATATCCGATTATCTTATCAGGAAGCCCTATTGGCTTCTGTGGATATGAATCTACCATCGAAGTATCGGTTCTATAGTGATGCAATGAATGCTTCCGAATTTGAACAAGAACAGCACGCCAGGCAGCTGGAGAAGCAGCTGATTGATGATGTGCGAATAGGTAATTGGGAGCAGGCACAGGTTAAGATTATTGGGTTGATTGAACATTATGAGAAATGCGGCGCCAGTGTGATGATCACTCAACAACGAGCATTAGAAGCCATGTGGATCACTTATCGAATGCTGCAGGAGCTTGGCATCGAATCAGAACGACCGTTGTATTCCTTCCAAGTGACTAGCTATCGTCAGCTTCGAACGGAAACGATTTCTATGCTTGGCAAAATGATGCGATCTGCTATGACGATGAATGAGAACGTGAAGCCGGATGTCGTACATCAAATCAAACAGTATATTATGGAGAATTCGAGCAAGGACATCTCACTTGATATGATAGCAGACCGAGTTAACTTAAGTCCTTATTATATAAGTAAGCTTTTTAAAGAACAGCTAGGACTTAATTACATTGATTATTTGACAGAATGTCGAATTGAGCGAGCCAAATCTCTTATGTGTGACTCCGAGCTGAGCTTAAAGGAGATTACCTATGAGGTTGGTTATAATGATCCAAATTATTTCAGCAGAGTGTTCAGAAGGGTGTATGGAATTTCTCCTACCGAATATCGAAAAATGATTGTTAACAATAAAGTGCAGATTAATGATAAAAAGTGACAGTAGTTGCAGCCCATCATTGAATACCCCTATGTTATACTCCTTTCATTATGTAAGGGTTTTCATAAGATAAGCTTATGCTTACGAAGTAGTTTTGCTACACAAAACTTAGCTTATGCTTACGAAGTAGTTTTGCTACACAAAACTTTTAGGGGGATTCATCATGAAATGGAAATTGACACTCACCGCTAGGCTGTTGATTGGCTTTGGTATTCTTTGTGTGTTTCTGGCTGCTATAGGCGTTTTTTCATTGACGACGATGGGAACGGTTAATGTCAAGACTGAACAGATTATTGGGAACTGGATGCCGGGAATTGGGAAAGCCCATCAGATGAAAATGGCAACCGTTCAGGTACGTCAAATGCAAGGGGAATATATTCGAGATCCTAATAATGAACAATTAATTCAACAGATGGACGAGGCGAAGACTGAATTAAAATTGTTAGTTGATGATTATCTAGAGAATTCTTTGTCCGAAGAGGGCAAAGGTATTGCAATGCGCTTTTTTACTGACTATGAAGCTAGTGAATCTACCAATCAGCAGATCATAACCTCTGCACAAGAGGGTAACATTAAAGGGGCTCAACTTATCTATGATGGGAATGCAGCTCGTTTTTTCAATGATATTACTAAAGGGCTTGATGAATTAATTGCAATAAGTGAAGAAGGAGCAAATGCTGCAGGTGCTGCCAACCAGGACGAGTATAAGCATGGTGTGCGGATTATTGTAATCGCCATTATACTAATCATCATCCTATCTATAGGTTTATCTATCTGGACTATACGTTCTATACTTTCTCCAATTCGCAAAATTAATAGTGTGCTTCAGGATTTAGCACAGGCTAAGGGAGACATGAACAAACGCATTCAGATTGATACTGGAGATGAAATCCAAATCACTGCCAACAATGTCAATAAGGTTCTTGATACCGTTCAACACATGGTGAACCAAATTCGAACCTCTACCGCAGAGGTTGGTGCATCCTCAGAAAGTATTACATTAAATTGCAGTCAGCTTTCTTACGCAACAGAGGAGATTACAGGCTCTATTACTTATCTAAGTGAGCAAGCCGGCATACAGGCAGATAAAACGAACTATGCGTTAAACCTGGTGAACCAATATTGTGAGAGCCTACAGGAGATGGCCTCTAACTCGCAAGAAACATATGAATTAGCTATGAAGGCTTATGAGCACTCAGAAGAAGGAAATGAGCATATATCTGTGATTCTTAATCAGATGAATGTGATTACGGAACAGAATGAACTAACGCTAACATCCCTTCAGCATCTGCAGAACACCTTGCTGCGAATAGGAGAGGTAAACGGGATTATCAAGAATATATCCGATCAGACGAATATGCTAGCGCTTAATGCTTCCATTGAAGCAGCCAGAGCCGGTGTGCATGGTAGAGGCTTTGCGGTTGTTGCTACAGAGGTAGCTAAATTATCGAAGGATACGAAGGCCTCTTCCGAACATATTGTTGGATTTGTTGACGACATTACCGAAGAGGTCAATAAGGTGTCTACCCAATTTGATCAGAATACGAAGTATATATCTGAAGGAACAGCGCAGATCGAACGGATGTTGCAAACCTTTATGACGATCAAAACGATGAATAATCAAGTTATGAACAATGGTGCGAAGGCGAAGGAAGAAGCGAACGATATGCTCTCAACGGTCGTTGAAGTTGTCGATGTATTTAACCTAATCAATAGTCTATCTACAGAGCAGTCTGCCTCGAGTGAGGAGATATCCGCATCCGCTGAGGAGCAGCTAAGCAGTACACACCTTATCCTCTCATTCACACAGAATATGTCTCAGCATTCAGAAGAGCTCAAGAAATTAGTAGAACAATTTCAGGCACATGATGAAAGCGTGTAAAAAAGTGCAGGTAATAACAAAAGAATGAAGAAACAATTTCATTTCTTCCATTCAAACGATGGTATATTCTTCAATGTAAGCATTTACATTTAAGAGAAAAGGGAGAGGTTAAACAATGAGTAGCTTCAAGAAGAGTATATTAGCGGCATTGATTGTAGTTCTAGTATTCACAATGGCAGCATGTAGTTCTGGCAACAATGAGGAGAAGTCTTCTGGTAATAGTAAAGATTCCTCTGGTAAAGTTGTAATCGGTTTCTCAATGGCAACCCTTCAAGAAGAGCGTTGGCAGAAGGATCGTGATTTCTTCGTAGCTGCTGCTGAGAAATTAGGCGCTGAAGTTAATGTTCAAGCAGCTAACAATGATGATGCTAAGCAAATTCAACAAGCCGAAAGCTTGATTGCACAAGGTGTAGACGTATTGGTTGTTGTACCTAACAACGCTGAAGCAACTGCAGCGATAGTAGAGAAAGCACATGCAGCAGGCATTAAGGTTATTGCATACGATCGTTTAATCAAGAATTCGGACCTAGATTTATATGTATCATTCGATAATGAGCGTGTTGGTGAAATGCAAGCAACAGCGATTACTAAATTAGTTCCAAAAGGCAAATATGTATACATTGGTGGAGCAGATACAGATAACAATGCTCACTTGTTCAAAAAAGGTGCATTTAACATTCTTCAGCCACTTATTGATTCAGGAGATATCGAAGTCGTATATGATCAATTCACCAAAGAGTGGAACCCAGCTAATGCACTTGCCAACATGGAGAATGCATTAACTGCGAATAGCAACAAGATTGATGCAGTTGTAGCAGCAAACGATGGAACAGCAGGTGGTGTAATCCAAGCACTTGCTTCCCAGGGCTTAGATGGTAAAGTTCCAGTATCCGGACAAGATGCAGAATTAGCAGCGGCTCAACGTATCGTTGAAGGAACACAATCGATGACGGTTTATAAGCCAATTAAGGCACTAGCAGAAGAAGTAGCAGCTATTGCAGTTAAGATGGCGAATGGCGAAGATATTGAAACTAGTAAGGTTATCAACAACGGTAAGATTGATGTACCTTCCATCCTTCTAGACCCAATTGCTGTAGATAAATCCAACATTGATGATACGTTAATCGCTGATGGTTTCCATACCAAAGAGGATGTTTACAAGAACGCGAAGTAGAGTGAGTCTTTAAAGAGTAATATAACAGGGAGGGGAAGAAGTGGAGCTTATTGCTTTCACACTTCCCCATTTCCTAATCATGAGGTGAAATCGATGACGGTCGCTTTAGAAATGAGGAACATTACCAAGGAATTCCCCGGTGTTAAGGCGTTAAATCAAGTGAATTTTTCCGTAAAAAAAGGAGAGGTTCATGCACTATGTGGTGAGAACGGGGCCGGGAAATCAACCTTAATGAAGGTGTTAAGTGGTTTATATCCATACGGTACGTATGATGGACAGATTATGATTAATGGTGAAGAAAGACAGTTTGAGAAGATTAGAGATGCAGAGGAAGCTGGTATCGCCATTATTTATCAGGAGCTTGCTCTAGTCAAAACCTTATCGATTGGTGAGAATTTATTCTTGGGTAAAGAGCCCGTTACCTTTGGTGTTATCAATTGGGAGCGAGTGTTCAGAGAAAGCGAGAAGTGGCTTCAAGAGGTAGGTTTAGCCGGTTTAAACCCTGAGGAAACGACAGGCAATCTAGGCATTGGTAAACAACAACAGATAGAGATTGCAAAGGCATTGTCCAAGAATGCACAAATTCTTATCCTGGACGAACCAACGGCTGCTCTAACTGAGCAGGAAGTAGAAATTTTGCTCAATATTTTGCGGGAATTCAAAAAAAGGGAAGTAACCTGTATTTATATATCACACAAATTGAATGAAGTGCTAGCGATTGCAGATACAGTAACCATATTACGAGATGGTCAAGCGATAGCCTCACATCCGATTGAACAATTAACTGAGGACAAGATCATATCCCTGATGGTTGGACGTGAGCTGAAGGAGCGTTTTCCAAGAAAAGAAGCTAAGCCCGGTGAAGTGGTCATGAAGGTGTCCAATTATTCGGTACAAAACCCATTTATTCCAGGGAAGAAGGTTGTCGATAATGTCTCCTTCGAAGTGAGAAAGGGAGAAATTCTAGGCATAGCTGGTCTTATGGGAGCGGGACGAACCGAGCTGATCATGAGCATATTCGGAGCATACGAGGGTCAGAGCAAAGGTGAGGTAGAGATCGAAGGAAAGCCTGTGAAGATCAAGAATACCGAGCATGCGATCAATCATGGATTGGCCCTTGTCTCCGAGGATCGCAAAAGATTCGGACTCGTTCTTGGTATGGACATCAAGAATAATATTACTCTTGCTAGCTTAGCCAAAATTTCACCGATGGGTGTTATCGACAAGAATCAGGAAATTGCCAGTGGAGATAAGTACATTAAATCATTGCGTATTAAAGCGAATTCGATAGAAACGATCGTGGGGACGCTAAGCGGTGGTAATCAACAGAAGGTGGTATTGGGCAAATGGTTAATGACAGCACCCAAGATACTCATACTCGATGAGCCTACGCGTGGTATAGATGTTGGAGCCAAATTTGAAATATACAATATTATGAATGATCTTATGGAGCAGGGTGTTGCCATTATCATGATTTCCTCAGAATTACCAGAGCTTCTAGGTATGAGTCATCGGATTATTGTTATCTCAGAAGGGAAATTGACCGGTGAGTTCTCATCAAGTGAAGCCACCCAAGAAAATATTATTGCTGCTGCAACAGGAGGTAATAAAGGATGAGTACGAACACAGAGGTTGTAATTTATGACAAGAAAAAGGTAACTTGGTTTAAGCTTGATGTAAGGGCTTATACGATGATTGGAGCTTTATTAGGTATATGGATCTTATTTGGGTTTATGAATGATAGATTTCTATCCGTAACCAATTTATCGAATTTGTTCCTACAGATGTCCGTGACTTCGATCTTGGCTATAGGAATGGTTCTTGTCATTGTTGCTGGCCAGATTGATTTATCCATTGGCTCACTTGTTGGGCTGTTGGGCGGTATCGCTGCTATTCTTAACGTTTGGTATGAGTGGAATACGATACCTGTAATTATTGTGACTCTAGCGATAGGGGCTTTTATTGGGTTTTTCCAAGGTTGGATTATCGCTTATCGTGCGGTACCCGCGTTCATTGTCACACTTGGAGGAATGCTCGTATTCAGAGGTATGTTATTCGGACTTACGGGTAGCGTTACCATTGCTCCATTATCACCATCACTTAAATCCGTTGGACAATCTTATATGGTGGATATCATCGGTTGGATTTTTGGTATAGTCGCTCTACTCGTTGCTGGGTATCTCATTCTTCGCAAAAGATCAGCTAGACAGAAATTTGGCTTTGACGTTGAACCGTTGGCTTTTAGTGTAACGAAGATACTCGTTTATGGTGTGCTTATTCTAGGGTTTGTTAATATCATGAACTCTTACAAAGGAATACCGGTTCCATTCGTAATGGTTATTGTGTTAGCTCTGGTCTTCTCCTTTATCTCGAAGAATACAACCTTCGGTAGACACATCTATGCAATCGGTGGTAACCCTGAGGCAGCTAGATTATCAGGGATTAACATCAAGCGTCGGATACTGATTGTATTCATATTGTGTAACTCCTTGGCTGCTGTTGCTGGACTGGTACTAGTAGCTCGACTTAATGCAGCAACCATGAGTGCAGGTACGATGTATGAGCTTGATGCCATTGCGGCATGCGTTATAGGTGGCACTAGCTTGATGGGTGGGATTGGAACCATTGGTGGAGCTTTAATTGGAGCGTTGGTTATGGCGAGTCTAGATAATGGGATGAGTATTATGAACCTTGAATCCTTCTGGCAGTACATTGTGAAGGGCTCTATACTAGTCTTAGCGGTATACGTCGATATCTACACGAGAAATCGCAAGAAAAGCGTTTAAGGAAACTATACAGAAGTGCCAAACTCAGATGGATTGGGTTTGGCACTTTTTTGAATGATCATAATTTATAACTTTTCATTCAGTAGCAGTTATAAAAAAAATTGTGCTTGTGGCAGAGCAGGCGGCGAGCCGAGGACAAATTCACAGCTATTGTTAGGGGTGGAGCAGGTTCCATTCGCGAATGATAAGCTCGGTCCGGCGGCACCTCCAATTAAGACTACGGAGGGCTGGTTAACAACATTCCATGCGGTAGATATTGATCCCAGCCGGGGCAAGCATGGTTGGGAGGATAACTGGAAGAAACGCTATACCGCTGGACTCATGCTGCTAGACCTTGAGGATCCCAGCCAAATCATTGGCATGCATCGTGAGCCGCTTATAGCTCCGGAAGCTTCATACGAGGTTGACGGTGGTTTCCGTAATCATGTCATCTTCCCAGGTGGTATGGTGTTAGAGGACACAGGGGAGGTTAAGATTTATTATGGAGCGGCGGATACGGTCGAATGCCTAGCCACCGCTCACGTAGATGATTTAGTTCATGTTTAGGAGACCATTAGAGATTATTGATAATTCTTATTCAACCTACACTATCCTCTAGCTCGTCGATACGTCTCTCCACATACCTTGTATCCTTGTGGGCATGATACGTATCGGCCTTCTCTACTATAACAGTTGTATTATACTCTGGGATTCCGGCGTGCTGTTCGTAAACTCCTTTGGGAACAAGAACGTTGGCCTCAGGCCAATAGAGCTCGATATTGCCGGTGCGGATATTCTCGAATTTGGCTCGACCGTGGAACATGCCAACTTGGTTATAAACAACGATTGCTTCGCCGTCCCGAATATGAAGCTTCCGACCATCTTCCTCATGGATCAACACATTATTACGTTCAGCGTTATTAAAGGAGTCTTTCTCTCCATAAACCATAGAATTGAATTGTTTGCCTCTCCGAGTAGTCATATAGAAATGACCTTCGGCCTTACGTCGATCAGGCTGTTCGATGGCCAATAATGCGCCTCGACCATCAGGGGTTGGGCAGATACCATCCTCACACAGCCATGCCCCGCCATATTGGAACACATCTCCTGTCCTTCGTAGATGCTCAATACCGTCATAAGCTGGGGCAGCTTTGGCGATTTCCTCACGAATGTCTTGTGAGCTACCGAAGTGGATGGATGCCTTTCGCTCTGGATACACGAGAGAAGCTAATTCACTATAAATTTGCCATTCTGCCCGAGCCTCCTCAATCCGTGGTCCAGCAATCTCGGGGGAATAGTATACCATTCGCTCTGTGGAGGTTGATGTTCCTCCTCCAGGCTGCTCATAGCGTGTCATCGCTGGCAGTACAATGACAGCCTCCCTTGCATCAACTAACGTGGATGTATTCAGAATAATATCCTGATGCACTCGGATATCAACATTCTCTAGACACCCTTTGACGAAATCAGGCTCAGGCATGGTCTCTAGAAAATTTCCACCAGATGTATAGAAGAGCTTAAGCTTCCGCTCATGGTTATCAGGCAACATGGCATTCTCAAGGGAAACGCCGACAATATCCCCTTGCCATTCGGGCAGCTTAAAGCCCCAGACAGCTTCGATTCGACGGATATCGTCACCTTTAAATTCTCCCCCAGGCAGACTGAATGGATCAGCCCCCATCTCACCGGAGCCCTGAACCCCGCTATGCCCACGAATTGGCATTACACCACAATGCTCACGTCCAATAAATCCACGAAGCATGGCTAAATTGGCAACTTGAGATACGTTATCCGTACCAAATCTATGCTGTGTTAACCCCATACTCCAAACAAAAACTGCAGATTTGGCATGAGCGAGTAGCTCTGCTAGCTCTCTCATTCGTTGCACGCTTAAACCGGATGATTGCTCCAGGAGCATCCAATCACACTTACTCACATGCTCCCGCAGGTGTTCATAACCATGTGTATGCTCTTCTGCAAAAGCATGATCAATAGCGGACCCCGGGTGTTCGAGCTCCATCTCAAACCAATGTTTCATGACACCGTTCATTAATGCAATATCTCCACCAATATTGACCTTATAGAAGTCATCGGCAATTTTCGTGCCGAATAACGCTGATTCTGGTATGGAGGGTACCCAATAGTTATCCATCGCAGGCTCATGATAAGGGTTAATGATAATAATTTTGGTACCCTTTCTTTTGGCTGCATACATATATTTGGTTGAGACGGGCTGGTTATTAGCTGCGACACTGCCCCAGAATAACAGCACATCGGTGCCGATCCAGTCCTTATAACTACAGCTAGATGCACCGATTCCAAGGGAACGCTTTAGTGCCGTCTTGGATGGTGAGTGACAGATTCGAGAGGCGTTATCAATGTTATTCGTACCTAAGAACCTAGCAACCTTGGCTCCAGCATAATAGGATTCATTCGTAATACCGCGCGCTGTTAAGTAGAACGCAAGCTGCTTTGGATCAATGGAACGTATCTTCTTAGCAACCCGTGTCAATGCGTCATCCCAAGATATGCGACGAAATCGCTTCTCTCCAGCCTCTCTAACTATCGGGTAAGGCAGACGGCCCAGCTTTCTTAATTGAGTACTATTAAGCTTGCGAAGCTCATCTATATCCTGATGGAGAATAGCAGGTTGTATGGCTGACATGGTATTCAAGCGCAGAACATTTAATCGGGTTGTGCACAAATGCGGTCCAGCTAAAGTCTGATCATAGAGCCCTGCAACTCCCAATGCGCAACCGTCACAAACTCCTTGAGTCAGTATCCGATAAGCGTAAGGAAGGTTGTCCTTATTGTCCCATATCACCTTCATCGTATCCCGGATATGGTGAGGTTTAATTCGACCCAGACCGAAGGGAGCTTTGCTCACCCATAATTTGGGGTCGAGCTTACCAGGCAGTTTGATTGGTCCCGTGTGCTTAGTTCTACCCATATTCTCACCTCATTCGTATACTGTGATAGTATCAAGAATAACATAAATTTGTATAGAAGGAGTTTTTATGAACCTTATAGGGCCAGCTCATCTTCTGGTAGAATCCAAAAACTAAGTTAACTAGGACAAAATGCCTAGTCTGTGCTAGAATTGTTATATAAATTATTTAAATGGAAAAGAGCAAACCCGTTTGAAAAATTGGGACGAGAAAGCCACGGGTCTACCGCCAGAAAGTGCCTTGTCCGCTGGTTACCCTGAAGAAAATGGACCTTTCCTTCGGGAAATGTCCTTTTGGAGTATCTGGATAATAGGAGAGGTGTCATGCGCTACAAAGGTAGAATCATAGGCTTGGCCCTTATTCTTCTTTATATATTGGAGACTATCATCTTTCATGATTATATGAGATTGTTTGACTACATTACAATTTCAGTTTTTACGATCATTGGCTTAGGCTTAGGATTACAATTTGATCAATTAACCTATGCCTCTGAAAGAGACTTCCTAACCAAGCTGTACAATCGAAGATATGTATATGCCACCTTCCCCAAGTGGGTGAAGCATGCGGATCGAAGTCAAACGCCAATTACGGTTATGGTGATAGACGTCGACCGATTTAAGGAGATTAATGATCGTTGTGGTCATGAGGTCGGGGATGTGGTGTTGGAAATTATATCAGATGTATTAACAGAGCATGCAGGTAAACGTGATGTGGTTGCTCGATGGGGCGGGGATGAATTTGTAATCTTGGCTCGCTTAATCCATCAATTAGACTCTAAGGATATGATCGAACAGCTTCAAGAAAAGTTAGAGGAATTATCTAGGAAAGTGAACATTCAGATGCAGGTATCCATTGGTTTGGCCATCTACCCAACTGATGAAACTACGTTGCATGGTTTGTTGCAGATGGCAGATCAACGTATGTACACGAATAAGAGGGAAAAGGAAGTAAGTTATCCTGAGGGTGATGCATATGAAACATAGCCGGATAACCAGTTTGAAAACGAATTTTAACGAATATCTAATAGGAGCGAATCTACATACATGAAGGTTGGTGTCCCGTGGATAAGGAGATTATAAAGGCTGCTAAGGAACTATCTATTCAAGCTATTCTCAAGGCAGGTCAAGTAGCTAGAGATCATTTCGATAAATTGACAAGCATACAGGAGAAGAATCAGTTCGGTGATGTCGTAACAGAGGTTGATTATCTAGCTGAAGAGATTATCCTAAGAGGGATAACGGAGGTTTTTCCAGATCATAGGATTCATAGCGAGGAAGTAGGTAGTAATGGTCAAGAAAACGACTGGACCTGGTTAGTAGACCCCCTTGATGGGACAAACAACTTCGCCATTGGGCTGCCGATATTCTCATCCTCCATTACGCTGATGTACAAGCATGAGCCTGTGATAGGAATTATATATGAGCCGTTAGTCAATCGACTATATACAACAGTGAAGAATGAAGGAGCATTCTGCAACGGAATAAGATTACAAATGAAGAGGAAAATAGAGATAAGGCGAGGAACAATAGGCTGGATTCAAGGACATGTCGTTCAGAATGATGTAAGGGCGGTTCAATTACGTCAGTATTTGGATATACATTCCAAACGAATGATGAGACTGTGGGCTCCCACCTTACAGTGGTGTATGTTAGCGAAGGGCGATATCGATGGCATTGTACTATTTAATTCAGAAGGGGATGACTTATATTCCGGTGTGCTCATGGTTAAGGAAGCAGGCGGAATTGTAATCGATTATGAAGGTAAGTCGTTTGATAGTATGAACGAAGAGCCTTATCTGATAGCTTGTCACCCAGAGCATAAAGATTACTATCTGAATCTTGTTCATGAAGGTTTAGAGAATTAATTATTCCCTTCCCATGCCGTACTACGAATACTCGATGGGGTGTGACCTATGGACTCTTTGATTTTACGGGCAAAATGATAGGAGGTTTGAAATCCACATCGGACTGAGATTTCTGAAACGGATAACCCACTATGGACTAATAGCTCGATACCGCGGAGAATACGATAATTCCACAGATACTTAATGGGTGTTATTCGCTCATGCTGGCGGAACAATCTAACCAGATGCTCGGGTGATAATCCAACCGCGGAGGCTACTTCTGCTAACGAGAGATTCTCTGAAAACCGAGATTGCATAACTGTCTTGGCTTGATCCACGGAGGGGTGGATAGATGCATGTTGTTTGAATCGGCTTGATTCACCTACATACATATTCAGTGCAGCTAATCCTAAGCTTCGTTGAAGCCCACTCTCTACATTATTATTATGCTGAGACGATATTATAAGATCTATCAGTCGGTTGAATTCCTCAGATATAGGTAAACACAATGGAAGTGAATCAAGATATGCGTATGCTTCAGGGGCTATTCTAGAATAATGTATGGATATCCATCTATGCCAGGTTTCCTTCGTTTCTGAGAATTTAAATTGTTCTAGGTGTCCGGGCTTTAATAAGATCACATGCCCAGGCTCGAAGGATGTAAGCGTACCGTCAATTTCGATCTCCATATAGCCTGTGTGAAGGAAGACAAGCTGAATATCATTCTGGATACGAGGTCCATACCGCCCGCCAGGAGGATAAACAACCGAGCCTGCATAGGTATTTACGATGTCCTGATAAGGAAATAGATCGTAACTATTATTCATATAACTAGTCTCCTCGTTCTACGAGATAATATTAAGTATATCATTGGACAGGTCTCACGTAACAGACGAATATCAATTACAGACACAAATCAGTCAGTTGCAGATACAGCTTTCTCCCTTCCTTCGAGGTAATCTATAAAGGTACTTATCGATGATGTAGAAGGGGTGCCACGAACATGAGCCATGATAATATCAGGCTTGTACCTTTGTCCGCAGACCAGGTGCAATTCTATCAAGAGAATGGATATGTCATCATTAGAAAGGGCTGTAATGATCAATTAATTGATGTATTCAATAATCACATACACGGTATTCGCAAGACAGATCCAATGCCTGATTGGGCCAAGGTCGAGGAAGACAGAAGATTCTCACTGCGTATGTTCAATCCCCATCAGCATGATAGCTTCTCTCTACAGATGATGAAACTCCCAATCGTACGTGGTGCTCTTGCACAATTGATGAATGATGAGCCAGTAGGCGTACAGAGTATGTATTTCTTCAAGGAGCCAGGCTCACCAGGGCAAGCAGCTCATCAAGACTTCTACTATATAAAAGATGATCCAATGACGATGGTCGCTGCGTGGATAGCTTTGGAGAATGTTGATGTGGAGAATGGCTGCTTGTGGGTGATTCCGGGAACACATAAGCTAGGCTTATTACCGCACGGTGAGGTTAAGAATTTAGCCGAACACGAGTCATGGACAGATGAGACGGAGGGAATCGACCTCACTAAGGAAATTCCTGTCGAGATGGAGAAAGGCGATATACTATTCTTTCATGAGCTGCTCATCCATTCCTCTCTTCGGAATCGCTCCAAGGACAGATGGCGCCGGTCTTATGTCTGTCATTACATTCGGCACAATGCCGCTGTTCTCAAGCGAGAGGATTTGAGAGAGAAATATTCTCTAATTTAATTCGACCCCCACAAAATACCATGTGTATCCGAACCTTATTGGTGAGTAGTACAAACTATCACATAGGGAGAGATACAAATGAAAAAATGGATAGCGGTACCGTTGGTAGTTGCCTTATTACTTTTTGGTAATACAGCAATGGCAGCTAAAGGTGGAAAAGGAAATGTTAGCTCACAATCACTTGTCGTTCAGGTAGAGGGATGTAAAATTCCGCCTGGTCTACTAAATGCATTAGGCAAAGTCAAAAACCCAAAAGCAAAAGCGTCAATCCAGAAGAATATCGATAAGCATAAGCAAAAGTGTCTCGATGAAGAGGTTGAGTTGACCGATGAGCAAGCAGTAGCGGCTGACAAAGCAGCATTGCAAATTGGATTTACCGGTAGTGATTCAGCTCAAAGTGTAACAGGCCCAGTTCAGTTGTCTGCTACTGGAGCAAAGGGTTCGACGATTGTCTGGAGCTCTAACAAACCAGATGTGATTTCCAATAATGGATTAACTGTAGTTCGTCCAGCATCAGTTGATGAAACAGTTGTAATGACAGCTACAATCACGCTTAACCAAGTTACGACTACGAAGACATTTACTCTAGTTGTGAAAGCCCAATCGAATAACTTAGACGACGCACAGAAGGTTGCTGCGGATAAAGCAGCACTTGAAATTCAATTTACTGAACCGGATACGGCTAGTCATGTAACTAAAGCTCTTGCTACACTTCCTTCTACAGGAACGAATGGTTCTACAATTTTCTGGTTATCGGGAAATCCTTCCGTTATCTCTAATGATGGTAAGACTGTCGTTCGTCCAGCTGCAGGTGAAGGGGATACGGTTGTATTAATGATTGCTATTATTGCTTCTAATTCCAATTCAGATACCAAGGTATTCCCGTTGACTGTCAAACAACAATTAACGGATGCTCAGAAGGTAGCTGCCGACAAAACGGCTCTTGAAATTAATTTTGGCGGCTCTGATACGTTGAATCGTGTAACTCGTCCGGTAGATCAGCTTCCGGCGGTTGGCGAGAATGGTTCTCTGATTACCTGGGTTTCTAGTGCTCCTGCCGTTGTTTCACATGATGGTAAGACCATAGTTCGTCCAGCAGTAGATACAGCGGATGTAGCTGTGGTAATGACTGCGGTAATTACGAGTAACGCTGTAACAGACTCCAAGACATTTTCCTTAATCGTGAAAAAAGAGTTCACAACTCTAGAGAAGCTTGCTGCAGATAAAGCAGATTTAGCTATCACGTTTAATGGAACGGATACAGCCACCAATGTTACCCAATCAATAGGACTTCCTACAAGCGGGTATTATGGCAGCACAGTAGTGTGGGCATCTAATACAACATCAATTATTTCGGCTAATGGTACCCTAATCGCTCGTCCAGCTCATGGAGCAGGGGATGCTACAGTTACCCTAACGGCTTATATTAGCAATAATGGCGTTGCTGATTCGAAGGTTTACCAAGTGATTGTTAAACAGCTTCCTTAGAAGCATATTTAATGGAGAGGCTAACCCAGAAGTCCTTGGGTTAGCCTCTTTTACTGTGCCACATTTTGTGATTAATAAGCTGGGAGTAGGATGTCATTGACAAAAAACGGACTTTCCCATAAGGTTAAAATAACAACGTTGTTTGTAAACGCTTTATTTATCAATGTGATTTGTTCAGAGGAGACAATTCAAATTGCGGAATATAAGTCTACTAACCAAAATGATTATATTTGGATGTGTGCTAAGTATTCTACCTGTAGTTTTCGTAGGTACTTTTTCTTATATACAATCATCGAATCAAGTGCAGGAGCAAGTGAACCATGCTGAAATTCAATTTATTAAGCAGCTCAACTCGAATATTGAACAAATCCTAATTACAGCAAATCATACTTTAACGAATTTACTGGATTCGACTGTCATGGAGAATGCATTAGACAATCCATTACATGCGTCGGACTTTCGTCTATATAATAATTTAAGAAGTGAAATTAGTCATCTTCAGTCTTTCGATACGAAGGTGGAGGACGTCATCATCATTAATAAGCGACAAAATTGGATGATCAAAAATTCCGGCATCAGTCGCTTAAATCAACATCTCGATCAAGAAGAGTACCTATCCTATATGGATATGATGCAACACTCATCATGGGTTTTGCTGGAAAACGACGACTATACAGATCCGATATCTAGTGGGAGCTGTCCGTACACGATCAGTTTGGTCAAAAAAATGCCCATTGTTACATCCGAGAAGTATGGGCTTGCTTTCGCCAATATTCCCGCCTGCAGTATTGCTGACATTATTAATAATGAGCAGGAAGCAGAAGAAGTAATGATTATTAATGAAAAGCAGCAGCTAGTCTTTCACCACGACTCCTCTATGATCGGAACATACTTATCAGATCATCCGGTTTTCGACTCGGAATTCGAATTCTCAAATTCGTCTGGACAAATTCACCTAGTATACGATAATCATCCATATACCGTGACCTATTATAAATCGAACTTTAATAAGTGGATTTATTTATCGGTTATCTCCATTGATCATCTGACCAAGGAATCTAGGCAGATAGGGTGGTTTACTTTAGTTATCAGTTTATTTATTATTCTGATTTCATTCGTCTTTGTTTGGCTGATGACCAAGAGATTATATTCACCGGTTAATAAGCTTGTGAAATTGATTGAAGGCAACGAGTCGGATAATTTGGTAAAGCCCATAAACGAAATCCAGTTGATTGAAAACCATATCAAGCATTTATTTTCTTCAAAATCGAAGCTCGAGCATGAAGTCAGAGATCATATTCAGCAAATTCGTTCCTTGTTCCTGAATCGTTTGTTTATTGGAAATTTAAGGAAATCGGAAATCGACGAAAAAGTGAATTATTTTGGGTTTGATGCGTATTTAAAGCGTTGGAAAAGTATGGTGGTGCTAACGTTACAGGTGGATACGTTAGACAATACTCGCTACAAACCAAAAGATTTGGAGCTCCTACTTTTTGCTGTATCTAATATTGTTGAGGAAGAAATTGAACAGGAGCGTCGTTTCCCATCGGTTTGGTTCGATCGCACATTGGTCATACTAGTCGGTTCCGAGGCTGAAGATGTAGGTCAAGTCAACGGATATATATATAAATTAACGGAGTCATTAAAGAATCTGGTTGAACGATATTTGGGTCTGTCTATTAGTATTGGTATTAGCTTAATCTTCCAAGAAATCAAGATGGCTTCAAGAGCTTATGACGAAGGACTAGAAGCGTTAAAACATAGAGTTAAGCTGGGGAAGGGTGTAATTATTCCTTTCAGCAGTATTAACTTTGGGAAACCTTCTGTCATTTATGAGTATCCTGGACGTACTGAATTAGAATTGATTGATGCAATAAAAATTGCAGATCATGAAGATTCTCTAAAGTTTTTGCGGGTGTGGATGGAAAGAGCAACGAATGAGATGCAGTCACCTAGTGAATATCAAATTTCTTTAATGCGTCTATTAAATAAATTACTAATTATTAAGCAAGAGGCTGGTATCAGCTTCCAGCAACTTGGCGTGCACGAAGCCTCGCTTTACGAAGAACTGTTGGCTCTACATGTAATGGAGGAAATTGAAGATTGGTTTAAAGAAAGACTAGTTCTGCCGTTACTTCGAATATTCAGTGATCGTAGGGATTCGCAATACCGAAACCTATCTGAGGAAATTATTGATATGATTCAAAACCACTTTGACTCTGATTTCACCTTGGAGGATTGCGCTGCGAAGCTTCACTATAACGCTAATTATTTGGGCAATATCTTTAAGAAAGAGACGCAGTTTACCTTTAGTGAATATCTTTCCGATTATCGTTCTCGCATGGCCAGACAATGGTTGATGGAAACGGAGATGACGATAAAAGAAATTGCAGATCGTTTAAGATATAATAACTCGCAAAATTTTATCAGGTCATTTCGCAAGCAAGAAGGTATGACACCTGGACAATATCGCGTGAAGCATTGGCAATAGTAAGTGAAATGGAGGGCTACATACTATGAAAAAAGCTTTTCAAATTTGTAGTTTAGGTTGTCTGGCTGTAACGATGCTTCTATTAATGAGCTGTGCAGACAAGAGTGCTCCGAACAGTAATAAGAATAACCAGACTTCTGATCGATTTAAGCTTACAATTATGGCCAATCTGCATACGAAGGAAGTACCAGACAGTAAAATTGAAATGATGCTTGAGGAATTGACAAGCACGGAATTAGATATTCAATGGGTGCCGGATGGTCATTATGAAGAAAAGCTAAAAACGGCATTTGCTATGGGAACATTGCCGCAAGCTGTGTTCTTAAAGAACCAAGGTTCTTTGGCCATGTTCAAAGATGCCATTCGTGACGATCAATTCTGGGAGGTTGGACCTTACCTTAATGAGTTTGATAATCTCAGTAAATTGAAAGCGAATGTCCTACAGAATACCTCTGTGGATGGAAGGATATATTCCCTCTATCAGGGGAGGTCTTTATCGCGTCAAGGTGTCATTTATCGCCAAGATTGGGCGGACCACTTGGGGCTCTCTGCACCGAAGACGACGGAGGATTTATTCGAAATGGCCAGACAATTTACGGAAAATGATCCAGATCAGAATGGAAAGAGTAACACCATTGGTTTGGCCGACCGTAATGATCTTGTTTATGGAGCCTTCAAAACAGTGTCCTCTTACTTTGAAACCCCCAATTATTGGGGTGAGAAGAATGGGGAATTGCTGCCTGAATTTATGTTTGAAGAGTATATCGATACAATGGATTTCTTCCAAAAGCTCTATCAGAACGGCTACATCAATCAGGATTTTCCTGTCACGAGTAAGACCAATCAGTTGGCCTTGATGAAGAATGGTACAGCAGGTATTTATATTGGCTCGATGGGTGACGTAAACTCTTTGTATAATGATGCCATTGAATTGAATTCAGATGTTGAATTTGCTGTAACTAATCGGATCACTAAACCTGATGGCGAGGAAGGTATATGGTCCATCCCAGGTTATGGTACCGTTGTACTTTTTCCGAAGACAGCTATTAAGGATGAGGCAGAATTGAGAAAGGTGTTGTCCTTTTTTGATAAATTGATGCTACCTGAAGCCTCCAATTTAATTACTTGGGGGATTGGAGGCGTGCATTATCAGGTTTCTGCAGAACAACGGGCAGATACTTCGATTTCAACATATGATGTCAAGGATCGGGAGGTAAAGCCGTATGAGGCATTAGAAATCGGCGAGCCAGAAACAAACGGGAGATATGAAGGTGACTTCGATTATAAAGTCAAAGAGAAGGCAGATGAGCTAGTTAAGGATAATGAGCAGATGTTGATTGATGATCCGACGGCACCGCTCGATTCAGAGACGAATAATGAAATAGGTTTAGGATTACAGAAGATTATAGACGACGCAACGTATTTATATATTCTAGGTGATATAGACAAAGTTGGATTTCAACAAGCAGTTAAAAGCTGGGAGAAGCAAGGCGGGGAACAAGTAATTAAAGAATTTAATGATGCATGGAGGAATAAGCAATAATCATGGTGTGTATATAAATAATCATATCCCCACTATACATGGTGTAGTGGGGATATGATTATTTACTGAACCAATTTTTGCGGAGTATCTTGTAGGAGTACTCAATATTTCGTAAGCGTGCACTAGAATCTATGCGTGTAGCGAAATATAAAATAAAAATTGGAGGTTGGTCAAAAATGTCTAAAGCAAAAAAAATTGTTGCATTATTATGCATCCTTGTTCTAGTGGTTGGTACGCTGGCCGCGTGCGCAGACAATGGAAACAAAAACACAAGTAATAACAAAGGGGATAATGCTGTAGTAGATGAGAAGAAAGCCGCTGAGGTAACTGCTGAGACACCTGCTGAGCCTTTCAAGCTTACAATCATGGCAAATTTACACTCACCAGAAGTTCCATCAGACAAGATAGAGAAGATGATTGAGGAAATTACGAATACAGATTTAACAATCCAATGGGTGCCTGATGGCAACTATGATGAGAAGCTGAATACATCCTTTGCTACGGGTACAATGCCACAAGCTACTTATCTAAGGAACATTAATTCATTCGGAATGTTCAAGGATGCCATCCGTAATGATCAGTTCTGGGAAGTGGGTCCTTTACTGGATGAGTATGAAAACTTAAGTAAGCTGAAGGACAGTGTATTAAAGAATACATCGGTTGACGGAAAAATTTATTCCCTCTATCAAGGAAGACCATTATCCCGTCAAGGCTTGATCTACCGTAAGGACTGGGCAGATCAATTGGGTCTTGCTGCTCCAACAACAACAGTAGAATTATTAGAAATGGCTAAGCAATTTACAGAGAATGACCCCGACCAGAACGGCAAGAATGATACGATCGGTTTGGCTGATCGCGCTGATTTAGTATACGGAGCATTCAAAACCATCTCATCTTGGTTCGGAACACCGAACAATTGGGGTGAGAAGGATGGTCAGCTACAACCTGAGTTCACGTTCCCGGAATACTTCGATACCATGGATTTCGTAAAAACCCTGCATACAAATAAGTATATGAATCAGGACTTTCCTGTGGCAAGCAAGACAGACCAGCAGGCTATGTTTAAGAATGGAACAGCAGGCATGTATATTGGATCAATGGCTGATGTTCTAAGCTTGCATAAAGATGCCATAGCCTTGAATCCAAAACTAGTATATGACGTTCAGAATCGTATTGCAGCACCAGGGAAAGAACATGGTGTATGGTCCATTCCTGGATATGGTACAGTCATTCTATTCCCGAAATCAGCAGTAAAGGATGAAGCGGAATTGAAGCAAATCCTGAGCTTCTTCGACCACTTTATGGCTCCTGAAGTAGCTAACCTAGTTAATTGGGGTGTAGAAGGCGAGCATTATAAAGTCAGCGCGGATGGCAAATTTGCAGATACAGCTGGATTTGATGCAGATGTTAAGAACAGAGAGGTTCAGGCATATCTAGCACTAGAGATTGGCGAGCCGAGCAGCAATGGAAGATTTAATGGAGTCTTTAATTACGATACAAAAGGCAAAGCCGAGGAATTGATTTTGGATAATGATACCATCCTCATCCATGATCCTACTGCACCATTAGAATCTGCTACCTATATCGAAAAAGGAGCAGCCATTTATAAGCTAATTCAAGATGCAACTTATCAATATATGTTAGGCAGCATTGATAAAGCAGGATTTGAAGCAGCAGTAGAAAATTGGAAGAACCAGGGCGGTCAACAAATTATTGAAGAGTTTAATGCCTCATGGGCGGATTCGAAATAATTGGGATTACAAAAGGGGCTGTTGTTGATACAGCCCCTTTTTCTTTAAAAGCTTGTGGCTACTATCCCAGTTGAAAGGAAGAAGTGTTATGAACGAGAAAGTTGTTGGGAGTTTGTTGATAACAAAATCTAAGAGGCGTTCAGAGATCTTTAGAGAAGTCAAAAAAAATCAACTAATTTACCTAATGATTTTACCAGGGCTACTCTATTTTATTATTTACAAATATTTTCCTATGTATGGATTAATCATAGCTTTTCAAGACTATAAACCGTATTTAGGTATAACCGGAAGCCCTTGGGTAGGAATGGCACATTTTGAACGATTGTTTACTGACCCCATGTTCTGGACGATATTTAAAAACACCCTGATATTATTCGCAATGAATTTACTTATTTTTTTTCCGATTCCAATTATTCTAGCGTTGATGTTGAATGAAGTGCTTGCAACTAAGTTCAAAAGAACGGTCCAAACTTTAGTATATATTCCGCATTTCATGTCATGGGTAATCATCGTATCCATTGGTTACGTTATGCTGTCCATGGATGGTGGAATTATTAATGAATTGCTAATTATGTTCGGATTTGAAAAAATAAACTTTTTGTTGAATGAATCCTGGTTTAGACCTATGTACATCCTGCAGGTGATATGGAGAGAAATGGGTTGGGGGACGATCATTTATCTGGCAGCTATGTCCGCGGTAGATCCTGGAATGTATGAAGCTGCAAGAATTGACGGTGCGTCTCGACTTCGCCAAGCGTGGCATATTACGTTGCCATCGATTCGCAGTGTGATTGTTGTTCTAATTATATTGAAGATCGGTGACGTTCTAGAGTTAGGCTTTGAACATGTCTATCTCTTGCTGAACGCAATGAATCGTAATGTAGCGGAGATATTCGATACGTATGTGTATACGGTTGGTTTGAGACAGGGACAATTTAGCTATAGCACAGCTGTTGGTTTTTTTAAATCCTTCATCGGATTAATACTGGTCATATGTGCCAATTGGTTATCTAAAAAAGCTGGAGAAGAAGGGATATTCTAGTAAGGGGGAGGATGCAATATGGTACATGATCGAACAATAGGAAGTAGAATTTTTAACATTGTCAATTATAGTCTACTTGGGCTCATCGCTTTGTTAACAATTTTACCCTTTATACATGTTGTTGGCGGCTCGTTTACAACATCTGCTGAGCTGGCAGCTAGAAGCTTTGTATTGATACCAACAGATTGGAGCATGGCTGCTTATCGATATATATTCTCAACAAATACCATATTCCGTGCATTAGGTGTGTCAGTATTGGTGACTGTGGGTGGTACATTGTTTAGTATGCTGTTGACATCACTGATGGCATACGGACTTTCCCGTCGCAATTTGCCAGGAAGAAAATATATGATGTTCGCCGTTATCTTTACGATGCTGTTTAATGGTGGCATGATACCAACCTTCCTCATTGTTCAGTACACCGGACTTCTGGATTCGTTGTTAGCACTAATTATTCCGGTTTCGATTAATGTCTTTAATATGATTATTCTGAAAAGCTTCTTTCAGAATCTGCCTGAAGGCTTAGAGGAATCGGCAAAAATCGATGGCTGTAATGATCTTGGTATTTTCTTTCGTATTGTTATTCCGTTGTCGATGCCAGCGATTGCTACAATCTCGCTATTCTATGCTGTAACCTATTGGAACACATATTTGCACGCGATTCTATATTTGAATGATGCTGCCAAATGGCCGATTCAAGTGCTGTTACGACAGATTGTAGTATTAGCTACAGGTATGAATTACGATAGTGCCGATTTTACTGAGGCAGCGCCGCCGGATCAATCGGTTAAGATGGCTGTTATTGTTGTTGCTACGGTTCCAGTCCTTATGGTTTATCCGTTTTTACAGAAATACTTTGCCAAAGGCGCTCTAGTAGGATCGATTAAAGGATAATAAAGGTGCGTGATCATATTGAAGTCAAACAACAATCAGGAGTTGAGACAGCTTCTAGGAGAAATGGATAATCTGTTTGATGGTTTTTTCCCATGGCTTGCAGGACAATATGATCCTGGGCTCGGAGGCTTTTATTACGCCCAAAGCTCTATTCAAGATAAAGCATTCATACCGGATATTGAATCCACTGCACAATCGTTGAACATCATTGACAGGCAACAGCTGATTGGTGCCATGCCTGCAAAGATGAGAAATGAAATGGTTCATTTTTTTCAGCAGAAGCAGAATCCGCAATCGGGTTACTTTGTAGACGCACATCCAGCAATGATCAAGGATGAGGTGATGGTTCATAGAGCGATCAACTATTCTACAGGTTCCTTGAAGAAGCTCGGAAGTAAAGCGTTATATCCACTCCCATTTGTTGCGAAGGCTGCTCCAGAATATGTGAGTACGCCGGATAGCTATCTGGCTAAGTGGAGAAGTATTGATTTGCGTAACAGCTGGAGAGGCTGTGACCGATTGGCGACCTCTTGTACGTATATCGGTCAGATGCCGGAATCAGATCGTGAACCATTCCTGCAAGAAGCCGTACGATTCCTAGAGAGTATCCAAGATCCCGAAACAGGTTTATGGGGTGCGGGAAGTTTATATGTACGAATATCAGGTACCTTCAAGCTGCATACGTTTTACAGTGGGTTTGGCATTCCGATGCCCAATATTGAATTAATATACAAGAGTGTCTTGCATTGTTTAAGGAATGAAGAAGCAACGGATATGTGTTATATTCGTAACCCCATTGATTTATTATCGTATATTCAGGTTCCTCTTACACCTTCTGAGATATCAGAAATCTTAACGATTACGAATAATAATATGTCCAAGTTAAAAAGAGCGGACGGTGGTTTTTCACGTGAAATCGAAAACTCCCCACCAGGTCCTAATGTAGCACAGGTGAAGAAGGGAGATTATTATCCAGATATGCCTGAGCCTGTGGCGTTAAGTCAGGGGCTATATGAAGGCGATCTTAATGCCAGCACACAAGCGACCTTAATACGGCGTCAAGCTTACCGCTTAGCCGGCTGTATAGAAGAACCTTTAAAAGGTTCAAGTGAATTCTACGAAAAAATCATCTGATGCCCGAGGGAGAAAACTTAACGATGACAACCTTTCAAAATCCGATCCTAAAAGGAAATTATGCAGATCCTTCGATCATCCGAGTCGGATCTGACTATTATATGGTGAATACATCCTATAAGTATTTGCCGGGCTTAATCGTATGGCATTCTTGCGATTTGATCAACTGGGAGCCGATTAGCAGTGCCTTGAAGCAATATGTCGGAGATGTATGGGCGCCAGATTTTGTCTATTATCAGGAGAAGTATTATATATATTTCCCAGCCAATCGTACCAACTGGGTAGTGACGGCGGATGATCCAAGAGGTCCATGGAGCGAGCCAGTGGATCTACAGATGAAGCTGATTGATCCTGGCCATGTAGTGGGTCCAGATGGACTTCGTTATTTGCATTTATCCGATGGCAAGATGGCGCAGCTTGCTGATGATGGCTTAAGTGTTGTAGGAGAAGTTCGTCATGTATTCGATCCATGGGTGTATCCAGATGACTGGGAGGTAGAGGCCTTCAGCTTAGAAGGTCCTAAATTGACGTTACATAATGGGTATTACTATTTAACAATTGCTGAAGGAGGTACTTCGGGACCGGCAACAAGCCATATGGCGGCATGCTCAAGGTCCACAACACCGTGGGGACCGTGGGAGCACTCCCCCTACAATCCGATTATTCGCACAAAATCGAAGGAAGAGCGCTGGTGGTCGATTGGTCATGGATCTCTAATAGACACGCCTGAGGGCGACTGGTGGATGATTTTTCACGGCTATGACAGCAGCTTTCATACGACGGGCCGCCATACTTTATTGCTTCCTATCGAATGGACAGAGGACGGTTGGTACAAGGTTCCCGATGGGATTAATCCAGAGCAAGCATTGCTGAAACCAACAGGGAAGGTGCTGCAGCATGGTTTCCCGACTACAGATTCTTTTATAGGTTATACGATTGGTGACCATTGGCAGTTATTTGGTGAAATGCCTGAACAACGTTTCCATCAAGAAGATGGAGCATTATCCGTAGATGGAAGCGAAGATGGGAAGATTGCTCCACTTCTCTATATGGTTGGTGATCGAGCTTACGAAGCGGATATAGAAGTGTCGGTCGAAGGAGATGCAGAGGCAAGACTAATGCTTTATTACAGTGATACAGCATATTTGGGAGTTGGAGTGAATCAAGACGGAATTCGTTTTTACCGAACCTTTAAAAACTATCGTAGTGAACCATATGGAGGAACAAGTCTACTGCTCCGTGTTAGGAATGATCGCAACATTGTAACCTTCTTCTACAAGGAGCAGGATGGCGAGTGGAAGAAGTACGATAAGGTTACAGATGCATCCGGCTTTCATCACAATACATTCGGTTTGTTCTTAAGTCTACGTATTGGATTGGATGCAGTAGGTAAAGGGACTGTTACGTATAGAAACTTTCAATATCGAACTTTATAAGATATAAGTGGTAGAAAATCATTCAATTGGTTAGTCCATACCTTAAGAGCTAAGGAGGATTTATTCAATGTCTAAGGAAATCTCTTGGTCTATCCAAACGGTTAATTCCTTTATCGAGCAATATCCATTACTTAAGGATCATCCATATCTAAGTGACAGGTGGCATTATGAGAATGGTTGTATACTAAAGGCTGTTGCAGAAGTATATGAGCTTACTGGAAGTCAGGAATATTATAAGTATATAAAGAAGAATATGGACACGTATGTCAGGGAGGATGGTACGATCATAGGTTATAGCATCGAAGAATATAACCTAGATCAGATCAACCAAGGTAAGTTGCTCCTGTTCTTATATCGTCATACACAGGATTACAAATATATTAAAGCAGCTCGATTGCTGGTGACACAGTTAAAGGGGCATCCAAGAACGAGTGAGGGCGGGTTCTGGCATAAGAAGATTTATCCTTATCAGATGTGGTTGGATGGTTTATATATGGCATCTCCCTTTCTGGCGGAATATGCGGAGCTAGAGCTGAAGCCATTGCTCTTCGACGATGTTACCGCTCAATTATTAATCGTAGAAAAGCATACACGGAATGCTCAGACGGGGTTACTCTATCATGGCTGGGATGAGAGCAAGGAGCAGGAGTGGGCGAATGCGGAGCATGGATGTTCACCTCATGTGTGGGGCAGAGCAATCGGTTGGTACTGTATGGCAGTCGTAGATGTCCTAGATTATTTGCCGATTGATCATAAGCATAGAGGTCAGATTATTGGCATCTTCGAACGCCTATACAAAGCACTTGAACGAATTCAGGATGAGAAAACTGGTTTGTGGTGTCAAGTGCTGGGGGAAGAGGGAAGAACGGGTAACTATCTGGAGGCCACGGGTTCGTCCATGATTGTATATACCGCAACTAAAGCGTTGAATAAAGGTTATTTAAGCTCTGGATATAGAGAGTCAGTAAGAAAAGGCTATCAAGGGATAGTAGAGCAACTGGTAGAAGTGGATGGGCATGGACATGTTCACCTTCATCAGAACAATAAAGGGGCTGGACTTGGTGGATCTCCATATCGCGATGGCTCTTATACCTATTATATTAATGAACAGATTGTGAGCAATGATCCGAAAGGTTTAGCACCTTTTATCTTAGCTAGTGTTGAGACGGAGAAAGGTGGACGTTCATGACGGAATATCAGAATCCAATTATACATGCTGACTATTCTGATCCTGATGTAATCCGCGTAGGAGAGGACTTCTACATGGTTTCTTCAAGCTTTGCTATGTCGCCTTGCCTGCCTGTATTACATTCTAATAATCTTGTCCATTGGACAATAATTAGATTGGTTTAGAGTCGAGCAACACTAATAGAACAAGGAAGGAGGAGAATGACTTGAAGTTTAATGATCGCATTGAGCATTAAAGAGTTGAATGTACCGTTGGCACAATATGTGTTGATTTCCTAACTATAATCTCGGGCTCGAGAACAATGCTGAATTGAACTTCCTTAACATTCGCAATATCGAGCAGCACCTGTGTGATCGTATCAGCGACCTTTGAGATAGGTACACCTACTGCTGTCATTGGAGTGTCGAGCTCGGCCATTTGTGGAATATGATCATAGCTGACGATGGACAAGGAGTTGGGAACATCGATCGATAACTCTTTAGCCGCTTTCAAGATACCCCGGGTCAGATCATAACTTCCACTAATTATAGCTGTTGGACATCGGGTTCCTGTCAATAACAATTTTGTGGCAGAGTAACCATCATATAAATCCATAGCATCCGTAGAGATTACCATATGCTCTCGCTCAGGCATATTAAACTCGCGTGATTTTTCTACGAAAGAAGAGACCTTTTGCTCTTGAAAATGATCATCGGTCGACAGCTTCCCCATATAAGCTATACGTTGGTGTCCGAGCTCCGCTAAATGCTCAAAGGCCAGATCAATAGCTTTTTTGCGATTTGTATCAATGGTAGGATATGGAGTATCCCCCAATATTCCATAGAACAGAATAGGTACATTGGATGTGAGCGTAGAACGGTCGAAAACGGTCTGTTGATCATCGAATACCAAGATAACATCGACTACAAAACGATTAAATGTATCAACAGCGGCAACCATCTGATTAATCGAGAGTAACGTTGTGTAAGAATGAGCTTCCAGCTTAGCATTAATATTCGTAATCAGCACAGAATGGGTGACTCGTTCAACAGATGGCCATACAACTCCGATGCTGTATGTTCTTCTAGAAACGAGGCTTCTTGCGGCATTATTGGGTAGATAGCTCATTTCGTTCGCAATCTGTAACACCCGTTTTTTTGTTGCCTCAGTAACCAAAGGGCTGCTTCGGAGCGCTTTAGATACAGTTGAGAAGCTCACCCCGGCTCGTTTGGCGATATCTTTAATAGTCACTGTCATTATTGATCCCCTTAACAACGTTGTTATGATTAATAATCATAACACAGAACAAAGCAGAAATGTATGATGCTCAATCCAAAAACATTCGAAAAAATATGATAAGGCTACACCGACGAATAGTTATATATTCGAATCGGTGTAGCCTTATTGATAATAATGCTATTAAATTTGATTAACCTCTAGCTGCGGCTGTAGGAACAGACTCAGGGGAAGTCAGCTTGTCGTAGAAATCAACGTACTTGTCGCGATCCTCTGAATTTCTTAGTGCCATCGCAATGCGGGGATGCTCATTCAAGATACCGGACAAAGCGTAAGGGATGTTGTAGCCCCACTCCCAGCTTTCTCTAATCTTGATCATATGTCTTTCAATAATATCAAGGATAGGACGCATCTCATATCGTTTGTCCTTCAATGAAGCCACTAGTAGCTCTGTATGACAATTTCCAGCAGCACGACCCATACCGTATACGGAGGAATCTAGATAAGTTACACCAAGATTTGCAGCCTCCAAGGTGTTGGCTAAGGCGAGCTGCATATTATTGTGGGTATGTACGCCTAGAATCTTCTTAGGAAGATGCTCTCTGAATAACGAAACCAAGTACCCGATATTATTAGGAGTAATGCTCCCGAAGGAATCGACTATATAGACAACATCGATCGGGGATTTATTAATCTCCTTCAAAGCCTCAACTAAATCCTTCTCAAGGACATGCGAGAGTGCCATTATATTAATACTGGTTTCGTAGCCCTTTTCGTTAAATTTCTTGGCGAGGTCGATTCCCTTACCAACATCTGCTACATAACAAGCTACACGGATTAGGTCAAGTAGACTCTCTTCTCTGGGAAGAATATCATCCTCATCCACACGTCCAATGTCGACCAATGCAGATAGCTTGGTCTTATCTTTTTTAATCACCGATTTTAAGTAGGTATCATCTAAGAAGCGCCAAGGACCAGCATTGCCTTTAAGTAGCTTAGGGGAATTCTTGTAACCCACTTCCATATATTCTACTCCCGCTGTATTCAACGCAGTGTACAACTCTGCGACAAACTCAGGGGTGAAGTCCCAATCGTTAACTAAACCTCCATCACGAACCGTACAATCTACAATTTTGTGCTCTGCTGTCATAGTATGCTCTCCTTAATTACCAATTATTTAAAAACCACTTACGCTTTTATGCTTTTACGCTTCTATGCGCGAAAGCGATATTTGTATAATACACTGAATGCTCCCAAGGTGTCAATAGGCAACTATCCTTTCGTATGATAAGATGAGGAATGGATTATATATGACTTAGAAAGGAAATATGACATGAGTAAATCGATCGTTTTTTATGACAAAACATTTCCCTATATGGGGCTTAGACCAAATGAAGATCAGCTCGCACAATTATCTGAGAACCATCAGGTTGTAGATGCAGACAATTTGTTAACAGCCTTGGAGGAGGCAGATAGCTTAATCCATCTGCATGGCTCTTATTTCCCCAAAGCCTCTTGGGGGGCTATTCTTAAGTTTCTCCAACAAGGTGGAGGATTACTACACACGGGAGGGGCTCCCTTCAAATCACCTGTATATAACGAAGCAGGAGAATGGATTATTGAAGTGGAACAGACTACCTATCATCAGGATTTGCAAATACATGAGGCCTTAGCTGTAGATATAAAGCCGATAGATCGACTCATACATGCTGTGGAGATTCCCTTGTTCGCTGGACTAGAAGGCTTATTCACTATTGAACCTACCTATGGTTTTGTGCTCCATGTGACCAAGAGCAGTGATCTGCCTCATGAGGGCGGATCTAGCGGACCGATGGATGCGCACATCTATCCTCTACTTAAGGGTATATCGAGTGATGATAGGGAGGTTGCTGCACCAGCGGTGTTAATTGAGAATACGAAGGGTGCGTTTGCTGGAGGACGTTGGATATTCATTAATCAACAGCTTGGCAGTAGCTTCTGGTCTGTTGAAGGAATTCGTGCATTAACTGAGTGGTCTGCGTTCTGCGCAAGAGGGGTTACGGAGATATGGCTTAAGCCTAACTATGCCTGTTATGATCCAGGTGACCGCGCAACATTAACTCTACAGCTTCAGTCATTAAATCCTAGGTACCAGGACAAGTGGAGCTTCCATCTGGAGTTATCTAAAGAGACGGATGGTCAAGCTGATCAATTATGGACTGGAACTACTGTAATGAATAACTCAAGGGAGCTTTCCTTCTCGAGGATCATTGTTCCTATAACCATTGAAGCCGGATATTATGAAGTGATCTGTAACGCACAATCGGATTCGGGTGAAACTCGAATATTGCGACAGGGCTTCTGGGGTTGGGATGAACAGCTGCTATCGCAAGGAGAGCCTATTACCGTAGATAGAGATTACTTCCGTAAGAATGGACAGCCGCTCCCTATCGTAGGGATGACCTATATGACCTCTGATGTTGCTCGCAAATATCTGTTCATGCCTAATGCATCCGTATGGGACAAGGATATGGCACAGATGAGCAAGGCCGGGATCAATTTAATCCGCTCAGGAATTTGGACATCTTATCGGAATATTATGTATATCGATGGTCACCCCTATGAAGAGGTGCTTCGGGCGATCGATGCCTTTATCTTGACTGCCAAAAAGCATGAGCTCGAGCTGACCTTTAATTTCTTTGCATTTACTCCGGAAGCTTGGGAAGGCGTCAATCCTTACTTGGACCCTCGCAGCGTAGAAGCCCAGAAGAGATTTATTGCTGCTATCGTATCAAGACACGTGCAATCAACGAATGTACACTGGGATCTGATCAACGAACCATCGATGTTCGATCCGAAGCGGATTTTTAAAGGTCCACAAACGCTTAAGGATCCATTCGAGAAGCAAGCTTATGTTGAATGGCTTCAGGAGCGTCATGGCTCGATTCGATTATTGCAGCAACGTTGGAACATGACTCCGGCCGAATTGCCTGATTTCGCATCTATTGTTCCACCTGAGGCTTCAGAAATTAACTTTCACTTCCAGGATATGGTTCACGCGAAGAAAGGCACTCGTTGGTTGGACTACACTCTGTTCACCATGGAGATGCACAACCGCTGGGCTCAGCAGCTGACTGAGACGATTAAATCTATACAGCCCAAGCATCTGGTTACCGTTGGACAGGATGAAGGCTTAGGTGATCAACGTCCTAGTCCATTCTTCTATGCAGAAGCTGTAGACTATACGACGGTACATTCATGGTGGCTTATGGACCAGCTCGTATGGGACGGTATCTTCTCGAAGGATACGTTCAAGCCTAACTTGATTCAAGAAACGGGAATCATGTATGTGGAAACTCCAGATGGACGAGCGAAACGTTCAGAGCTGGAGCTACGTAACATTCTCGAGAGAAAATATGCATATGCCCTTTCAACAGGGGGAGCGGGTGCAGTCCAATGGCTGTGGAACACTAACTTCTATATGGATAATATCAATGAATCCAATATTGGTGCACTTCGTGCTGATGGTACAGAAAAGCCAGAAGCGGATGTATCGTATGACTTTGGTCGATTTATACAAGAGAGCGCTGCTTACTTTGAAGAGCGTAAGCTCGAGGATATAGTAGCGGTGTTCCCTTACTCTAATGATTTCTCTAACCGTAAGATGGCCGTGGATGCGACAAGTAAGCTTACACGTGTATTCAATTATGAGTTGAAGGTTCCCTTCAGAGCAGTGGGAGAATATCATCTAGACTCACTAACGAAGGAATCGCCTAAGCTGATTATCGTACCAAGTGCACATAACTTCAGTGAAGGAGCCTTCAATAACCTTATTTCCCATATTGAAGCTCATGGCGGCACACTTCTCATGACGGGACCAATTGGTATAGATGAATATTGGAAGCCGGTGTCCAGATTAACGGAAACTATTGGTCAGACTCAATTAGCTAATGTAGTTCGTGAAGAAAGAATGGAATTGAATGACACCAATTGGCCTGTATCTTTTGGAGCCAATAGAATTGCCCAAGTAAACAAAGAGATTGTTATTGGTGAAGGGCAGGATGACTCCGCCAAGGTTAAGGAATATGCAATCGGCAAGGGACACTTGATTTGGTGTAATGTCCCTATTGAGCTGAATGAAAGATCCGAGCCATTGGTGGCATTGTATCGCCACGCTCTAGCTGCGGCTGGAGTGAATGAGGAGCTGACATGGTTACAAGGCGGCGAGCTTCCAGGAATATATGGGCGAAAGCTTGCATTCCGTGATGGGGCACTAATGATTTTTGTTTCGGAATACGGATACGATGCGGAGATTGAGGTGATTGATCCCGTAACTGGAAGCACCTACCGATTTATGCTGGAGAAGGAACGCTCCGTGTTATTCATGATTGATGCTGGAGGACAGGTTGTTTCCACATATCGACCTGATCAAGTAGAGATTACTTAACTGAACGGAGTTTGATTGGTTGTTTAATAATTCCTTTTGCCCTGTATCCCGTCGCCTCAGCATACACGAGATAAACCTACCTAACTGAAGGAGAACTTTATACTTGATTTTGCATCGGACTGTTCTTTTTTTAGCGGTTTTTCCGATTTCGATCTTGAAATGCTCCTATCCATGACCTTTGTGCAGAAAGATATGCAAGCTTTCTCTTACAGACGAATGAATGTTTCCTACATTACAAAAGGTGCCCCAAGATACCGCATTTAATAGATTTCTATTCACACACATTCTTCATACGATCTGCATATCCGAGGATCATTGAGTGGTGCAGGTTATAGGTGAGCGAAGATAAAATTGCTGAGGCATTGGGATAACAGTCAAAAGGAAGCTGCAGCACTCCCTAAGAGGCAAGTCATCGATGTCGCGTCCGAGCCCCTGTAAGACTTTTCTTCGTCTAGACTCATAATAGGACCGTGGGTGGTTATCCACGGTTTTTCTTATTCATTGGTTGTCTTAGTTTTTCAGCGACTCATCGCGGTTTTATTATGTACATGATCTTTTTCTACCCTGATCCTATGCATCCTCCCTTTACTAGCCACACTGATTACCTATAGAATAGGAAGATAAGCTGTAGTTATGCCTTGCGAAGTAGTAACAATCCAGGAGGTCGGCTGTATGAGAAAGTGGCGGGGAAGTATAGTTATTATGATTATTACGCTAGTATTAACTAGCTGCAGTGGCGGCCTTGACACCAATGGACAAGGTAGTCCGGATAAATCAGAACCTGTAGACATAGTAAACCTAAGCATCATGCACAATTGGGTTGGACAGGATGGCAAAGCCATCGCAATGCGTCAAATTCTAGACGAATTCAGAGCAGCGAACCCCGCTATTATTCTCGAGGACGAGGGGTTAGTTACTGAAGGAATGAAGACGAGACTGCGCGCACTTGCCGCAGCAGATGAGATGCCCGATCTATTCGTGATGTGGCCGGATCAGATGACCAAGGATTTTGTGCAAGGTGATCTCATTCAACCGATTGATGATTTCCTGAATAGTAAGCCTGAGTGGAGAGATAATTTTCTGCCCAAATCGTTTGCTGATTTTACAGTAGATAATCACATTTATACGGTTCCAATGAATCTCGCTCCTACCTCGATTGTTTATTATAACGAAGCGCTTTTTCGCCAACATAATGTGAAGGTTCCTACTACTTGGGATGAACTAATGCTCGCGATACAGGTGTTCAATGAACATCAGATTATACCTATTGCACTTGGCGCTAAGACCGATTGGGTTATTCAATCAACGATATTCAGTACATTAACTGATCGCATAACGGGTACAGAATGGATGCTGAAGGCACTAAATCAAGATGGTGCTACATTCTTAGATAGAGAATTTATAGATGTGCTGCAGTTTATGAAGGATTTCTTTCGTGCAGGAGCCTTTCAGAACAATGCCTTAAGAATTGACGATAATCAAATGATGGAGCTATATTTTCAAGGTAAAGCCGCTATGTTCATTAACGGAGGTTGGGCTACATCCAATATCGTTCAGAATGCACCCGATCATATTCTAGCCAACACACATATTACTATTCTTCCTAGTATCGAAGGAGGTAAAGGTGAAGCAAATTCAACCTCAGGTGTAGTCGGAACTGGACTCGGGATGAGTAAGAAATTAGAGGGGCTTCATAAGCAAGCTGCGGAGAAGCTGTTATATGCCTTATCTGGACCTGAGGGGCAGAAAGCGACGCTCGATAGCAGTACTTTGGTTAGTTACAAAATAGAGCTTGACCCGAATAAGGCTCATCCTCTATTCATTGAATTAAACGAGCTTATGCAGCGCATCGAAATTAGTCCTGTCTATGACATTAAGCTTAGTGCTGAGGCTACAGAGATATTAAATGCCGGACTAACAGACCTGATGCTTGGTGTTAGACCTTATGATGTTGCATCCAAGCTACAAGCGGCTCAAGCGCAGGCCAAATCAAGAGGTAATGAAGGATCCTAATTATTAGCTAATAAGCTCTGGGGGGATATCAATGGTGCAATGGATGAATTCATCCTTGCGTGCAAAGCTGTCGATTATTATGTTGATTTCTACAATGGTTCCCTTGTTATCGTTCGGAGCTTTTACGTACATCATCTCTTCGAATGTGACGGAAGCTAAGATGAAGCAATCAAGTATAGATACTCTGGGTCAGATGGAGAGCAAGCTGGAGTTTGTACTAAATGATATCGAGAATATGTCGATATTCCTAATCGGACAGAATGATATTCAACAGTTCTTAAGGGCTCCCCAGGAGGATAAACAAGCGAGGACACGTATTCTTAATTCTATGGCGAATCTAGCCAGCTCTAAGCCATATATATCGAATATCGTACTTTACCCGAATTCGCAAGAGATTCCCTTATCGACCTCCACGATTTATGAATCGGAGCTAGATGAGCATATTAATGTGTTCGAAGTCAAAGAGAAAACATGGACAGGACTGTACAGCACGGTAGATTATGCGGGTGATCATAAGGTTCTCTCGTTCATTCGTCCGATGCGTAGTATTTATACATTTAATAATATCGGTTGGCTCTTAATTAGTCTTGACGAAGATGTTATTGCACAATACTGGTCTGAGCCCATGCTGGGTGAAGGTCGAGGTCAGGTGGCTCTACTGAACGAAGAAGGGCTTGTCATATCTTCTACCGAGAAGGATTGGTTATCACAACCATTCGATAAGTACTACTCTGGCGTATGGTCAAATCTAGGTGCACAAGAATTCGGGGAGACCCTATCAGGTAAAGGTGAAGACAAGAGGAACATTCTATATTATCGAGCTGAATCTATCGGGTGGACGTTAGTGGGGACCATTCCCTATGAGCTCAATCGTGCCCAGAATTTATTCATCCTGCAATTAACAGGAGTGGCCGTGGGTATTACGATTCTCATTAATGCTGGTTTAGTCTTGTTCGTCATACAGAGAGTAACCAATCCCCTCCGTATTCTTGCGCGTTTATTAACGAAGATAAATCCAGATGAGCCCATGCCTCTGTATCAATCTAACTCTATGGATGAGATTGGAAGACTAGGGCAGAGTTATAATATGTTAGGGAAGCATATTAAGGCACTAAAAGAGCAGCTCATCCGCAACGAAACGCGTAAGAAGGAAGCGGACATTCGTGCACTAGAGGCGCAGATTAATCCACACTTTCTCTATAATACACTATCCTCCATTCATTGGATGGCGTTAATTACGGAGGAGAAGCGGATTGCAGACATGGTAGGGGCTTTGGGTGACTTCCTACAGTTTAGTCTTAACAAAGGTAATGAGTTCTGCCCACTCCATCAGGAGATTTCCCACATAGAAAATTATACCAAAATCCAATCTATACGATTTCCGGATAAATTCGAAATTGACTTCTATGTGGACTCTGAGCTTCAGGATAAGTACATGCTGAAGCTACTCCTTCAACCGCTACTTGAGAATTCGATGATCCATGGTATTCAGAAAAAGGTAGGCAAAGGGACTATCGCCGTGTATGCGGAGAACCGAGATAATCGTATATGGTTTCAGGTGCTCGATGATGGTATTGGCATGACGGAGGAAAGGTTACTTACTGTAAGGAATAGCCTAGATGAGAAGAGTGACGATGTGCGTAATGAGAATTATGGATTGCGGAATGTGAATGAGCGACTTCGTTTACATTATGGTATGGATGCCACTCTGAACATTGACAGTAAGGCGAATTCAGGTACACAAATTACTTTTTCCATCCCAATTATGGAGGGTCCACATGAAAATCATGATCGTGGATGATGAAATAATCATCAGAACAGGTTTGGCAAAAGTTATTAATTGGCATGAGCTAGGATTGGAGCTGCTAACTCCTGCCGCCTCAGCAGAAGAGGTACTAGAGCGTATTCCTACCGAACGACCGGATATTCTACTCACGGATATTAGAATGACGGGGAAGACCGGACTTGAGTTAGCTGAGGAAGCACGGGTAATCCTGCCTAATATCGAGATTATTGTCCTATCCGGCTATGATGACTTCATATATATGCAGAATGCGATACGTCAGAATGTCAGTGATTATTTGCTTAAGACGAGTAAACCCGATGAGATTATTCGAACTGTGTTAAAGGTCAAGCAGCGTATTGAACAGAAATGGGCTGAACAGAGTAAGGATCGTTATAAGGATATTGCAGAGCAGCACCGCATTTTTGAACGTTGGGTCGTGCTTGGGGAGGCTGCTGTTGCGGATGAGGAGTTAGTTGCTGATATTTTCTCCCCATTATTATTCGATCTTAAGACGGAGAAAAACCAGCATCTTAAAGTGGTATTGATTTGTGCAGAAGGCTGGGGTACTAAGGATACTACACAACACTTGTTACTATTTGCAGTTGATAATGCCGTGAATGATCTATTACAGTGTGTAACCCTCGTGCAGAAAAACCGTGTAGTGGTTGCCATGAAGTTTAACGATGTTCAAGTTGAGCAGCAGCTACGTTCCAACTTTCTGAAGATCGAGAGTGTATTAAAATGTAAGTTAACTATTATATCAGGAAAGCCTGTTAAACTTCCTTCGGAGCTTCATGCCTCCTATAAGACGGCTGAGTTTGCATCGAGCTTTAAGCCATTGCTAACAAAATCAGAGTGGGGATATGCGGATATTGAACACCGCAAGGGTGGTAAAACTGTATGCAATTATGAGGAAGAGAAGGTGCTCTCCTCTATATTGCTAGAAGGTGATCCCATGGCACTGAAACGATGGGTTCAACAATTCGTACAAGCGTTGATAGAGGAGCCAGAGGTAACACCACAATCATTCGAAGCAGCGATTCAATCTGCCTCCCTTGCTGCTCATCGTTGGTTGAATCGGGCGGTCGAGTCGATGGGTACAGGAACCGCTCAAGAGATAGGTCATACTCCTCTACAATATCAAGAGAATGTTACACCTAACGATGCATTGTTTCAGCACCTCTATACTGTCATGAAGCTATATCATAACCAGCTTTCTGTAGGGCAGGCCACGCATGTGCATAAAGCTACTGCTTATATTCAAGAGCATATTGGTGACAATTTAAGTTTACAGCAGGTCGCTAACTTCGTTCACCTTCATCCAGGGCATCTCAGTGTAGTTTTCAAGAAGGAAATTGGAATGACCTTTAGAGATTTTGTAATGAAGAAAAAAATGGAGCATGCCATGGATATCCTCGCCGTTTCTCCAGCTAAAATTAGCGAGGTAGCAGCTGAGGTAGGTTATGATGATGTCAAATATTTTGGGCAAATTTTCAAGAAGTATACGGGTAAAACCCCTACTGATTATCGCGAAAAAATGCTTACACAATCGAAAGAATAAATTTATAATAACTAGTAAAACTATCTTATAGGTGAGTTAATCTCATCCGTAAGGTAGTTTTTTCCTGTTATCACTAAGATATTCCTATTGTATATCATAAAAAGCAAAGACCTTGTTTTTTTTAACCTATCACCTTCTCTTTCTCACCTATTCACTTTTGGCGCAGGGCATTATAGTTAAGCTACAAAGTGATAAACAGAGAAAGAGGGAGGCTGAGTGATGGCATCCACTACATCATTAGAACTTGAGAAACCATCGATGTGGAAGAAAAAGAAAAAGAATAATTACAGTACGAATTTGGCCGGATATGTATTTATATCGCCATGGTTAGTTGGTTTTCTATTACTTACATTATGGCCGATTGGTCAGTCGCTGTATCTGTCATTTACAGATTACCCATTGCTAACTGATCCAGTGTGGGTAGGTGCCGACAATTACAAGAAAATATTCACGGATGACCCGTTATTCATGAAGTCACTAGGCGTTACTTTTTCATTCGTATTCTTCGCAGTTCCACTTAGATTATTCTTCTCTCTTATGGTTGCGATGATCCTTATTAAAGCAACAAGAGGAATGAACCTGTATCGGACGGCCATTTACTTCCCTTCATTAATTGGAGCCAGTGTGGCGGTAGCAGCATTATGGCGTAATATCTTCGGATTAGATGGATATGTGAACGAGGTATTATCCTGGTTCGGTATTATTGGCAAGGGTTGGGTTTCTAATCCCGATACTGCACTTGGAACCTTGGTCTTGTTGAACACATGGCAATTTGGTTCAGCGATGGTTATATTCCTTGCCGGTCTGAAGCAAATTCCTGCTGAGCTATACGAATCCTCCTCCGTTGATGGAGCATCGAAGTTCAGACAATTCTTCACAATCACGCTTCCTATGTTATCACCGGTTATGTTCTTTAACCTAATATTAAGTGTTATTGGTTCCTTCCAGATGTTCACCGCGGCTTACATCATTACGAACAAGGGTGGACCAATTAACTCCACTTATATGTATGCGGTATTCCTCTATGAGAAAGCATTCAAGCATTACCAGATGGGATATGCATCAGCTCTTGCTTGGATATTACTGGCTATAGTAGCCATTGTAACTGCACTTAATTTCTTTGCATCTAAGTACTGGGTGTACTATGAGAACGATGGGGGTGCTGATAAATGAGGACACTCCGTACAGTACCAAGGCATATATTCCTAATTTTATTCTCATTACTCATGATTTACCCAGTGATATGGTGGATAGGCGCCTCATTGAAGAAAACCTCTGAGATGGCATCATCCGCGCTATGGCCTGAAACTCCAATGTGGGAAAACTATACGAAGGGCTGGGCTTTCTCGAGTGAGTACTCGTTTACCACCTTCTATGCGAATACATTAATGATGGAGTTTTGGAATGTATTAGGCGGTGTCTTTACCGCAGCTCTTGTGGCTTACGGATTTGCTCGACTGAACTTTAAGTTCCGTGGCTTCTGGTTTGCTATATTACTAATGACTTTGATGCTTCCGACACAAGTAACTATTGTGCCTCAATATATTCTGTATAACAACTTTGGGTTTGTAGATAGCTACGTCCCATTGGTTCTGCCCCACTTCTTCGGTGGAGGAGCATTCTTCGTATTCTTATTAGTCCAATTTATCCGTGGTATACCGAAGGATTTGGATGAAGCAGCGAAGATTGATGGTGCATCGGTGTATGGGATTTTCTTTAGAATTATCCTCCCATTGATTAAGCCGGCACTAGTTACTGTAGGTATATTCACCTTCATTTGGGCCTGGGATGATTTCTTCGCACAGGTATTGTACCTAAGCTCCATGAGCAAGTTTACAGTTGGTTTAGCACTTCGAAGCTTTATCGATCAATTCGAAGTTCAGTGGGGACAGCTTCTAGCTATGTCATTGCTCTCTGTATTACCATCAGCGATTATATTCTTCCTCGCACAAAAACATTTCGTCGAGGGGATTACGACTACTGGTCTAAAAGGTTAATGCTTCACCAAAGTTAAGTTTATGCTTACGAAGTAGTTTTGCTTCATAGTGATCCTACTTCGTATGTTCATATACTACGCGTATGCTCTCGGAATTTTCTCGATTGCAAGCGCAACTACACAAAACTGAGTATATGCTTCCGAAGTAGTTTTGTTCTAATGACTTTACTTCGTAAGTTCATATGCTACACCACAAACCTGGGTATATGCTTTCGAAGTAGTTTTGTTCTAATGACTTTACTTCGTAAGTTCATATGCTACACCACAAAACTTTTAGGGGGAAAAACGCATGAAGATTCAAGGTCTAGTAACAAAAGGTTTAGTTTTACTATTGATCGCAGCATTGTTCTTCATTACTGCTTGTGGCAATAACAATGATGCAGCAAACACACCAGCACCAGCACCAGCTACTGATGACAAGAAAACAGCTGAACCTGCAGCACCTACTGATGAGCCTAAAAAGCTTAGCATTATGTGGTGGGGTCCAGATGCAAGACATGAAGCTACATTGGCAGCATTAGATGTATACACAGGACAAAATCCTAACGTTTCATTTACACCTGAATACCTTGCGTGGGATGCTTTCTGGGCGAAATTGCCTACACTAGCAGCTTCCAAAACTATGACAGACATTCTTCAAATGGATGCAGCATTTATCAATGAATATGTATCCAGAGGAACTTTAGAAGATCTTTCGGATATCGATCTAACCGGTGTAGTTGATCCGACAATCGTTGAAAACTTGAAGATTGATGGAAAACTTTACGGTATTCCACTTAGTCACAATGGACAAGGCTTTGCTTTTAACAAAACAGCATTAGAAGCAGCAGGAGTTACACTTCCTAAGCTTGGTTGGACGTGGGATGATTACTTCGCATTCGCTAGAGAAGCTAATGAGAAGCTTCCAGATGGTCAGTATGGAATCGCCTACACAGTTACATGGGATGGATACCAATACTACCAAACTGCAAACGGTGCAGGTCCACTTATGCAAGATGGTGGTAAAACTTTCAACCTAGACAAAGATTTATTCATGAAGTTCTACAATGAGCATGAAGCTCTTCGTGCAGAAGGCGCTCTTCCTCCGGCTGATATGCAAGCAGCGTTCCTTGAGAACGATGCTCAAGCAGATCCACTAGCTTCCGGTAAAGTAATGCTGACTGGTAAATCAGTTGGTTCAGTAAGTGCTCTTGAGCAATTGTTACCAGGTCAAATTGATGTAGTAAACGTTCCTGTAGGATCTTCTGGTAAAGGTGGTTGGGCACAATCAACAATCTTCCTTTCTGTAAGCACAGATTCCAAGAACAAGGATGAAGCGAAGAACTTCGTTAAATGGTTCATCACAGATCCAGAAGCAGGTAAGACATTGGGTATGACTCGTGGTATTCCAATTAATGACGATGTATTCACAGCAATGCAACCAAACCTTCAGCCTAAAGACATTATTGGTAAGAAGCTTGCTGAAGCAGCAGCACCTTACGCATTACCGTTCTATGCAGCAGCAGCTGGATATTCCGAGTTCCAAGATTTCTTCAAGAATGAAATGGATTCCGTAATGTTCGGTCAGAAGTCCGTAGAAGAAGCTTATGAGGCAATCAACAAAAAAGGTATGGATACGGCAGCAGGAATCAAATAATAACAAGCTAATTCATAACCGCTCCTCAAGTAGTTATTCTACTTGGGGGGCGGTTCTTTCTTTTGTGGACACCTTATGTTAACGTGAAAAGTAATGTTTATGTCGGAGGTCTATATGAAGAAAGCGCTGGTTCTATTATTGCTGCTCTCCTTATGTGTATATCAATTTATAAGGTATGACACGAATGAGCAAAATCCATATCTGATCACGGATTATAGCCGACTTCATCCAGTTAAGGTAGAACGGGTCGTGAAGGGCAAAGAAGAGGAGCAACTCGTCGAACTATTAAAGGAAGCGGAGAGTAAGAATCTATCGATTTCTATAGCGGGTCAAAGACATAGCCAAGGTGGTCATACCTACTACAAAGATGGTATCGTTGTTGATATGACTTCATATAATCAAATCCTTTCTTTTGATCCTGAAGCCAAGCTAATTCAAATTCAAGCTGGAGGTACTTGGGAGGATATACAGAATAGGATTAATCCATATGGCTTGGCAGTAAAAACCATGCAATCTCAGAATATATTCACGGTCGGGGGATCCATTAGCATTAATGCTCATGGGAGAGATATACGCCATGGATCTATGATCCAAAGTGTAGAATCCTTCCGAATATTAATGGCAGATGGCCAGATCAAGCAGGTAAGCCGAACTGAGAATGCGGACTTATTCCCACTCGTTCTGGGTGGATATGGTTTGTTCGGGATTATCTTAGATGTGACTCTATCACTAACTGAGGATCAAGTGTATCGAACGCAAATAGATGAAATGACTGCTGAGAATTATAGCTCATATTTTCTGAATAATGTGAAATCAAATCCAGATGTGCATATGCATATTGCACGTATTTCGGTAGCTCCAGAAAATTTTCTGATTGATATGTATGCGATTAATTATCAGAACGACCCTTCTTTTTCACTAGAGCAGCATAATAAGTTGAGAACCAGAGAGAGTGGTGTGCTGTCGAGCAAGCTATTGTTCCACATGAATCGGGCCTATGGTTGGGGTAAGAATTTATTTTGGAGTTTACAGAGTACCCATTTCTCCAAGCAAAATGATACGATTATCACTAGGAATAATGTCATGCGTTCAGAGTCACAATTTATGGATTACCGCCAGGCGGGTAGGAATGATCTATTACAGGAATATTTTGTGCCCATCCAAGAATTTGCGCCCTTCATCCAGAGCTTTAGGAAAGTGCTGCTAGAAGAGGAACTGAATCTGCTGAATATCTCCGTACGGTATGTGAATGAAGATCAGGAGGCGGTACTCTCCTATGCGCAAGACGAGATGTTCGCGTTGGTCTGTTTGTTCAATGTGTCGTTATCGTCGGAAGATCAGATCGCCACACAACGAAGTATACAGAGAGTTCTAGATGAAGTGATCAAGCATAAAGGTACTTATTATTTGCCTTATGTGGCTTATCCAAGCTTAGAGCAGTTTAGAACAGTATATCCTCGTCACCAAGAATTTTTCAAGAAGAAGGATGAATATGATCCGCAGCATCGGTTTATGAATTACTTCTATGAGCAATATAAAGGGGAGGAGTAGAGCAGGATGAACTTGAAATGGCTCGTTCGATCTCAGAGTATGGTTACATTAGCCGGTGGGATGATCTATCCCTACTATCTCTTATTCTTGAAAAACCTAGGGAACAGCTACTCTGCTTATGGACTAGCCTTTGCCATATTTATCATTAGCTCTGCCGCATTCTCACAATGGCTTGCTCCACGGTTAGATCGTTTGGGTATTCAGATTATGCTCATTAGCTCTCTAGGGATGATGGCTTCCATGCTTGCTTTTCCGTGGATATCTTCGTATATGTGGGTGCTGCTCATACAGATTGTGATGGGATCCTGCAATGCTATGCAGAGAATGAGTGAGCGCCTACTGCTTGCAGACCATACAGAACAAGGTATACGTGGCCCGGCAATTGGAAATTACCATTTCTGGACGTCTGTTGCTGCAGGATTTGCAGTTTTACTAGGTGGGTATCTAATAGATTGGCTTACGATTAATGTATTGTTCTACACAAGTGCACTGTTATATGGTGTTAGCGCGGTTGTGATTTGGCGGGCACGTAAATGAATGAATAACCATACCAATTAGAAAAGGATGAGGGAAACTATGAATATCGACTTAACTGGAAAAAGAGCTCTAGTAACTGGGGCAACAGGTCAATTGGGCAGAGTGATGGCGCGTACGCTGGCAGTCTGTGGGGCCGACATTATTATCCATTATCATAAGAATGAGAGTAAGGCAGTCGAGCTACAACAAGAGATACAGGCTATGGGTAGAAAAGCGATTCATATACAGGCTGATATTACAGACGAGCAATCGGTTCTGAATATGCAGAAGATGGCCTACGAGAGCTTCGGTTCGGTTGAAGTGTTAGTAGCCAATGCAGTCAGTCAATATAAATGGACAACGATACTTGAACAAGCGCCGGAGGATTACCTCGACCAATTTCAAACTTGTGTGATGCAGAGCGTTCTATTGTTCAAAGCCTTCGTTCCACAGATGATTGATCATCGATATGGTCGTGTTATCGGTATTAACACCGAGTGCGCTATGCAGAATTTCCCCACTCAATCCGCATATGTAGCTGGTAAACGAGGCATGGATGGACTTTATCGAATTCTTGCCAAAGAGGTTGGTGAGCATCAGATTACCGTGAACCAGATTGCTCCGGGATGGACGATTAGCGATCTGGATCGAGCAAAGCAATCTGAGGTGCAGCCTGAGCATAGCAAGAACGTGCCACTTAGACGCAGAGGAACCGACCAAGAGGTATCGAATGCAGTAGCCTTCTTGGCCTCGGATCTTGCTAGCTATATTACAGGAGTTTACTTACCTGTTGCAGGTGGGAATGTTATGCCTACGATCTGATGCATAGGCGGGGGCGCGCTACAACAAGCACAAAAAATGTCAAAAAATGTGCTTGTTGGCCCTGGGCAGGCCAAAATCCGCCTGGATAGGCGGATTAGTCTGTTATGGAACCATATTAGTTTAGATTCCCTACAATTTCCTTACTAATCGTAAGCTGGCCATCGGGGATGATGACGAATAACCACGGCTCAAGTGAATTTATCACTTGGGCTTCTAGTTTATATCGACCTGATAAACCGACAGTAACTATGGAGTTGCTCAACCCCTTGTAAGCTAAGTTATACATATATATTGTCACTGGCACAGACTCAGCAGATTCAATTTCTAATAGTAACCTGTCGCCATGAACTGTAACCGAGGTGCTAATAAGTTGATCTTGATCTATTCCGTCCTGCTTATAATGATCGTCCATGAGCCACAACCAACGGGAGGATGGATGAACCCATACCTCTTTGTAATTGTAGCAATTCTGCGCAGGCCAGTAGGGAATATCCCGATGAATATTCGTTTGTATGCCTACAGGGAGCGACCCTGCTATGTCGCCTGAAGTGGCTGTATATTGTGGAGCATAATCATAACCTTCTCCATACATCAGGCTTTGGCCGAACGGATTACACCCAACCGTCCAATATAACTGCTGTTCAGAGAGGTGCTTCAATGAAGGCTTCCTACGTAATTTCGCTGCGATAGATATCGACTTCGTCTGTGAAAGAACGGTGCCGCTATTCCCACGCATGTCATACCACACGGGGAATAAGCGAAGATAATAACGCTCATCGAGCTTTATACCACTTAAAACCTGATCACGATAACTAGCTTTATCAGACTCATTCAGATCATAGATTCCTGCTGGGATCATGCCATAGGGCTGAGTATAGGAGGCGATATGCTCCATGTATTCTGAATGGAGCACGATAGTCATGTACCAGCTACTCCAATTAGCATGGAGTGGGAATAATTTGATTAATTCATGTAGTGCAACAATGGCTGCTTGCTCATGTCCGCGGTGCTGGTAATGAAGAATCTGCTTATGCTCAGGCGTAGTGTAGAAGAATCCGCGAATAGGTATATCCCAATCTGGGACTACCTTCTGTTGAGAAGCTGTGACGAATTCAGAGAGCTCCACTGCCGTAAACATGTACTTCTCATTCTTCGTTATCACATATAACTCCGCAGATGCGAGAATACCTGCTGCTGCCGTTTGGATATGCGGTTGATCTGACCATTTATCTAAGGCGAATTGCCAGTCCTCCTCAGCCACCCTTAAGTAGTAGGCGGCGAGTAGGGGATCATCAGATGCCAATATTCGTGAGGCAATGGCTTCAGTAGAGGAGGCTGTGAAGTTGGCGAACGGGTCATTATGTGCTGGGCAAATCTCGTCATCTACGGTACCTATGATCCCATCCGTCCATAAATCCATCGTGGCCCATACTGTTCGATAGCCATCGCCAAACCTAGTTTTTAATATCCAATCCAGTCCCCAATTAGCCTCAACTTTTAATCGCTTGGCAAGCACTTCATCATGATCCATTAAAGAGGAGGACAGCTTGAGCATCGCATAGATAGCTTCTGATGTATTGACAAGCCCTTGTGATAAATCTCCCGCATCATGCCAGCCGCCATTAATCACAATTTGGTGGTCTTCATGCTCACAACGAAAATCTCGGTGACAGACACCATGGATACCCGGAATCTCCGTTCCGCAGCGCAGGCAATAGAAGAGATTGATCGTCTTCCAGATGCTGCTTTCCCAAACCTTATTAGATATTAGAAAAGACTCGGTAATCAAGCTCCCAGCTTTAATTTGATATACACCCTCCACTTGTAGCTCGGAGAAATCCATCAGCTGGTATGTACCGATTGCAGTAGTTGAGCTTTCCACAGATTTCTCTAATACGGTGGCCCCAGTATCTGCTCGGATAATACGAAAGCGGGATGCCTCTAGGTTCGAAGCGAAAGCTTTCTTCGCTGAACCCGGCGCATAACCTGAATGGCTATAAGCAATTCGTCCAGGGGCTACCCCCCATCCCTCTACATAGTCAGCCTCCACCTGCTGTAGCTCAATTCCGCTTATATCATATTGGACCCGAGTAGTAGCTCCGGTATCACTTCCCTGTAGACGATATACGAATTCCACACCTGTAACCTGGTCCCTAGAGAGGTGATCGATTTCCCATACTACCTGATTCCATTCATCGGGTTTTAGTAGATAATAATTGATGCCTTCGCGGAGATAACCATCAGGAACCTTAACTTCCCCATCATTATGGAGAACAACAGACATGGATATCACGCGAAAACCTGGCAAGGTCGGATATACCCAGAAGGAAAGCCGATTGAACTCGGACCAATTCTCATGTGAGACTAATCTTTTAACTGAAGTTTTCCCATGGGGTCGTCCTGGAGCTTCGGTTTGATAGATTTTACTTGAGATCGTTGGTGATTCTAATCGAATAGAACGTTCACCGATCTTAGCTCGTTCATCGGTGAAGGACATCGTTCCTTGTTCTACTAATTGCCATTTGGACTCATCTTCAGCTTGATCTAACAATCGAGAGGTAATAACAGGCTTATTCATCCATCGATGAACGGTTGAATGCTGTTCATCGATAGGTAAGGGATAGGGATAAGTATTCCATTTAGTAGACATAGTTGATACCCTCCTAGAGTTTAACAGAGCCAGCTAAAGCACCGCTGACAAGGAAACGTTGCACGTACATATAGAGAAGAATAAGCGGTAATGCAACGATAAGTATGCCACAAGCGAGCAACGGCCAATTATTCGCATATTGACCATAGAAGGCGAACAAGCCTCTAGTAATAGGCTGCTTACTAGCATCGGACAAGTAAATGATCGGACCGATGATGTCATTCCAGGTCCCAATCGCAGTCAGCATGATACCTGTAGCGAGTACAGGCTTTATCAGTGGAATCAGGATGGAGAATAGAAAACGAATATACCCACTTCCATCAATGGATGCCGCTTCATCAAGCTCTCTAGAGATTGATTTGATATATCCGACGAACATAAGGAAGGCAATACCTGTTCCCGACGTTCGTAAGATGATGTAACCGATTTCGGTATTATATAGACCAAGCCAGTTGATTAATACGAACTGGGGTATTAACGCACTCGGGAGAAACAGAGACATAATGAACAGGATATAATAGAAATCACTAAACTTCACATATCTCCGAGCAATTGGATAGGCTGCGAGTAAAGCTAGAATTATAGAGAAAAAAGTGGAAGAGACCGTATATAACAAGCTATTCTTAATAAATGTAGAGAAACTGCCTATCTTCCATGCTTCTTTGAAATTTACCAATTCTAGCCCCTTAGCGATGGCAACAGGAGAGATGATATATTCGGTCTGCGTTTTCATGGCTGTATTGAACAAGAAGAAGAGAGGGATTAGATAGATGGCTAACATGAGATAGACAATGAAGTAACGCGTGAATGCTAATAGTTTGGAATCTGTCATCTACATCTCCACCTCTCTTCTTCTTAAGTAGAAGACAGCTATGATCGTAACAACGAATACGAATACGAATTGGACCATGGCGGTTGCTGACGAAAGACCATAGTCGGCCGTAGTGCCATTGAAGGCAGTACCGAACACATCAAGTGCTAGCGTACGTGTGAAGAATTTGCCGCCTGTAAGTACATAAATAATATCAAAGGTCTGAAGTGATCCAATAATGGATAATAGCAGATTTACTGTCATAGCAGGAGCGATCATAGGAAAGGTAATATGGCGGAATGATTGCCATCTATTCGTGCCATCGATATAACCGGCTTCATACATATCCTTCGGAATGGACTGAAGACCAGCTAGGAATATAACAAGAGAGTAGCCCATATACATCCAAATTTGCACAAAAATAATCATCTCAAAGGCCACATCGTAGCTACCGAAGAAATTAGAGCTTGTGCCAAACCAATTGAGAACAGCCTGTGCGGGACCACCTAGTGGATTCATGACCATCTGCCAGACCAGACCAGTAACCGTAACACCTAATACAACAGGCAGGAAGAATGTTGCCCGATAGAACACGTCTCCGCGTAATTTGCGATTGATAATAACTGCCATGAATAGAGCAACTGCATTCTGAATGATGACTACGGCTAGCGCGAAGTACACGGTTCGGCCAGCTGCATCAATACGATCACTTGAGTCCGATGAGAAGAAGAATTTCTCGTAATTGTCCAGTCCGATGAATTGCCATTCTACGCCTGGAAGTCCAGTTGCATTGGTAAAAGAAAAAAAGACGGTCGCCAATGATGGCCCTATACCGAATACCAGATACAGCGACAATGGAAGCATGAGCAACAATAAAGGTAGATGCCTTGATAATCCTTTTCCGAATGGGTACATGTCCCTACCACCCCTTAATCACTATGCTACATAGATATTGATGGCATATCGGGGTCTGATTCGATCAGACCCCGATACCAACTATCGTTCTTATTATTTGGCTGCATCCCAATCTGTTTGTGATTTCTCAGCTAGCTCCAATGGAGTTGCTAATGGACCTGCAGGAGCTAAGAATTCAGCGTGAACGCTTGATCCACCTGCATATTCGCCGACATTCTGACGGTTGATGAACAATTGATCCCAAGCTAGCTTAAAGTTCTGAAGATTTGGTGCAAGCTCTTTAATGAATTCACTATCAACAGGGATGTTATCCTGTGTGGGTAAGAAGCCCGAAGTGTTAGTGAATTCCGTATAGTGCTCAGTTTCGGAATGCATAGCTAACCATTTCAATGCGGCATCCTTATTCTTCGCTTTCTCAAGAACCATCCACGACATATCATACTTACCAGCTAAATCTTTGTTGTCAGCGGCGTTATTGCTACCTGGAATTGGGAAGTAACCGAACTTCAGATCGGGATTTGCTGACGCAATGGCTGGTGCATCCCATGAACCATCGGCAATCATAGCTACCTTACCTGATGCGAATAAACCGGGCAACGAACCGTAATCTACGCCCATGAAACCAGTAATGGCATTCTCCATCATCCACTGGGCTTTATCCAATACTTCTATAGCTACAGGATCTGTCCATTTGGTGGAGCCGTCCCATAAGCCTTTGATATAAGCTAACTGATCATCATGAATGCTTGCTTGCAAGCCTTGTACTGCGAGATTGATTGGCCATACATCCTTACCAGCGAAGGCGAGAGGCTCAATATTCTTAGCCTTCAGGTCACCAACAACCTTCGTAAACTCATCCCAAGTTGTAGGGACAGCTAATCCATTTTCTTCGAAAATCGTTTTGTTATAGAACAACCCTGTGAAGGATACTTTTCCTAAATTAATGCCGTACACTTTGCCGTTGTATGTTGTAGAGTTCTCAACGTCTACAGGGTTATAATTATCAACGAAGCCTTCGTTAGAGAGATCTGCAATCAAGCCTGCATCAATCCATTGCTTCCATAGTGGATCCTGTGCGCCGGGCGACCAATCCTGTGGTACTGAGGCGAAGCCACTCTTAATGGCTAGAAGGTCTGTATCGTTTGCGTTGATTCTTGTTTGTTGTAGCTGATCATAAGTAGCGTCGGAAGGGACTGTTGTATAATCAACAGTGATATGTGGATAACGTTCAGTGAATTTCTTATTGAAGGCTTCATAGAATTTGTTCGTGCCTTCATTCTGCCAGTGAATAACTTTTAATGTAATTGGATCTTCGGTTGCTTCTGCAGCGGGTGTGTTATCTTTTGCGTTTGTTGTTGCTGGCTTCGGCTCACTAGCCGTATTCACGTTGTTTCCACCGCAAGCAGCGAGAATGATGACAAGGATTAAACTTAACATTAATAATGTATACCGTTTCATTGTTCGTTTCCCCCTAATTTTTTTTGAATACATGAGATTATTTTAGTAAAATATTTTGAAAGCGCCTTCACACAAGGGATCTCAGCTGATTAAATCCACGTGTTGCAGGTGTTTTCATCTACGAAATTGCTTTCGTAATATAACCACATTATTTCCCATGTCAAAGTTTTCGTAAAGGGGTTTCGTAAAAATAATTGGATAACTCGTCCGATATCTTCTTGTTTTCAAGTGTTTATTGACGAGAAGAGGCAGAAACTATACAATAAATTTAGAAATCATTAATAAATTCCGAAAACGATTTAGTAATCGATGAATTTCTATTCGATAGTATGTTAGGAGTAGCTGAAGTAATGAATATAAAAACTATAGCCAGTATGGCAGGAGTATCAGTTGCAACGGTTTCGAAGATCATCAATAACTATAGTGATATTGGTGAGGAAACTAGGCAAAGGGTGCAGAAGATACTAGATGAAACGGGCTATAAGCCATCTTCATCAGCCAAAACGCTCGCTACAAAAAAATCGAATATTATAGGTGTAGTCTTCGCGGGAAAGCTTAACTCGGACCTAAACCATCCTTTTTTCGTAAGTGTTATCAATTCCTTTAAGAAGCATATTGGCTTTCTAGGGTATGATATTCTGCTATTCTCTAACGAGAAGTTCTCAACTGCTAAGGAGGATTACCTTGCGAGGTGTCGCCATTATCAGGTGGATGGCTGCATTATTATTGCGGGGGATGACATTGAAGCTAGTGTACATAACTTGGACCAGAGTATCATTCCTTGCATTGGTGTTGATATTGCATTGTCAGGTACCAATTCCTCCTACATTATGTCTGATAATATGAAGGTTTCGGCTAAGGTGGTAGAGCATTTTTACTTAAGCGGTTATCGAGAAATTGGCTTCCTAGGTATTGAGCGTAGCTCTGTAGTAACCTCCATGCGGGAGACCGCCTTTCATGAATCGCTGCGAAATTTTGGGATAACCGTTAATCCAGATTGGATTATTCATAGCAATGAATACGATGAAGAAAGTGGATATAAGGCTATGAAGGCGTTCATCGCTAAGGGCACGTTATTACCTCAAGCCATATTTGCTGTATCTGATTTATTAGCCTTTGGTGCGATGAGGGCCCTGAAGGAGCATAATCTAACGATTCCAGGTGATGTGGCGATCATTGGCTGCGACGATATAGATGCTTGCTCTTATACCGATCCAACGCTTACCACAGTCAGACAGGATAAGGAGAAGATAGGTCGTTTAGCGGCTATGATGCTTTATGACTTGATCAATAAACAGATGGAGCCTGGTGTCATTATGATCGAACCCGAAATTGTGATTCGGAAATCATGTGGGGGGCGGAGTGTGTGAAGAGCTGGATAATTACAGTAACGTTATTTCTCTTAACAGCTGTGCTGAGCGGTTGTTTTTTCATGAAGGAAGAACATGATTATAGCGCTTTTCGTGCCCCGCAGCAGTCATCGATATCAGTGGGTGAGGCAATCGTTCATAAGTCACTAGAGGGAACTGTCTATCAGGGACCACAGCAGCTGATCTATAAGACAGATCGATTACAAGGGCCTATGCCCACGAATGATTGGTGGAGCTCAGTTGCGTGGATGCCGTTCTCTGGTGCAATGTACCCTCATCCGCTTGCCGCTAAAGCATCTATGGAGGGTTTAGGTATAGCATCGCCTGAGCTGCAGGTGAGATCGAATAGCTTTCACTCTTTATATTCGGAAGGGAAGAGGGACTTATTAGTAGGGGGCCAAGGGCTTACTGCGGAATCAGCATTAGTGGATGGTTATAGTGACTGGACGGTTGATTTATTATTCGAGAATGAGGAGAAGAATAAACGGTTTTACGCCACTTTGGCGCATGGGAGTCCCTATGTTTATTTTGCCTTCGAAGGTACAGAGCCTTATCTAAAGCTAGCGGTTGAGCCGGATTGGTATGTGGGATCGTTGAATGAGCATAGATTCGGTATGACCATCAATGAACATCATTACGGTGTATTCGCTCCGACTGGAACGACATGGACACGCACAGAGGATGGTATTGTTGCATCAATGCCGGCAGGCAAGGACTATCTCAGTGTAGTATTATTGCCGGATAACAGCGAGGCAACGTTCGATAAATTCGCTGAGTATGCTTATTCCTTCATCACGGATTCTAGAGTGGCCTGGAGCTACGACGAGGAACAGAGCTTAGTCACAACAACATTTAAGATAACCACGAAATCGATGCAGGGCAAGCAGAAGGGCACAATATTCGCTGTATTGCCTCATCAATGGAAGCACATGGAGGATCAATTCCTTCCTTATGAATACGTAAGCCCACGGGGAATAATGAGAACTATAGAGGGTGGAGGCTTCGAGACGGAGATGCTCTACCGAGGTATACTTCCTTACCTGCCCAACATAGGTGTAGATGAAGCTGTGCTTAATAAACAGTTGGATGCTTTTCTGTCAGATCAACCGCTTGTTAAACCAGGGGAGGGGGGCGAAGGCACCTATTGGTATGGCAAAAATTATGGACGCCTCTCCCAGGTGATGCCCATCGCCGAGCAGCTGGGACGCTCCGATGTTGTTGGGGCTATTCAGAAGGCTATATTGACGGATATGGAGGCAGCCCTTCGTAGTGAGGGTGATCGTCGGGTACATTATGATACGACCTGGGGAACACTTAACTTATATCCAACTCAATTTGGAGCGGATATGGTGCTGAATGATCATCATTTTCATTATGGGTATTGGGTACATGCAGCAGCTTTACTCGCTTATACTAACCCGGATTGGGCATCCGATGATCAATATGGTCGTATGATAGAGCTACTGATCGCTGATTATGCGAATTGGCGAAGGGAGGATGAGGAGCAGGCGATATTCCCCTTCCTGCGAACCTTCGATCCCTATGCAGGTCATTCCTGGGCTTCGGGTCCGGCACAAGACGGCTCTGGATATTCGCCCGGCAACAACCAGGAGGCTTCGTCGGAAGCCATTCATGCCGCGGCGGCTATGATTCTGTGGGGAGATGCAACTGATAATATAGAAATAAGGGATACAGGCATCTATTTATATACGACCGAGGTTGAAGCGATACGTAATTATTGGTTTGATGTCGATGGAGAGAACCTGCCCGAGGCTTATCCTTATGATTACGTACCGTTGTTATTTTCCTCTGGTGCAGAATATCGAACATGGTGGACGAACAATCCTGAAGAGGTACATGGAATCAACTTTCTACCTATCACGGGAGCGTCGCTGTACTTGGGATGGGATCAAGCATATGCAAGGTCAAATTACGAATTTATGCTGAAGCAGAATGGTGGTCCGGAGCAAGAGTGGAGAGATCTATTCTGGATGTATGAGGCGTTATTCGATCCTGTGCACGCACTTGCCAAATTCGAAGCTGCGGATTATGTATCGGAATATGGAGAGAGCATCCCACATACGTATCAATGGATTACTAATATGGCTGCCATCGGTATTGTAGATCCTTCCATTGTCGCAGATACTCCGTTATACGCGGTGTTCAATAAGGACGGTAAACGGACGTTTATCGCCTACAACAGCTCCGATAAGCCGGTCACTGTTACATACAGAGCGAGTGATTCGTCTGACATTGTGAAGAAGATGAAGGTGCCACCGAAATCGATACATTATTCGCTATAGAGCGTCGAAGCCGCTCTACCGCCCGGCGCGGAGCAATGCGCACCATAAGGAGTGTTCAATTTGGATTTAATCGAGGACGTCTTGGACTACAACCTAAAAGTTGTCTACTGCGGAACAGCACTAGGCAATGTCTCGTATGAGAGAATGGCTTATTATGCGAACCCAGCGAATAAATTCTGGCGTACACTCTATGAGGTGGGATTAACACCACGTCAATTAGATCCCCAAGAGTATAAGGGGCTCATCCAATATAAACAAGGTCTAACCGATATTGTGAAAGTGAATTATGGTGTGGACTCTGAGCTATCTAACGAGGATTATGATCGAGTGTTACTAAAAAGTAAGATACTCCAATATCAGCCGGAGATACTATGCTTTAATGGGAAGACGGCGGCTAAGAAGTTTCTAGGTAAGACGAATGTTTCTTATGGTTTTCAGATGGAGCAGATTAACGAAACCCGTATATATGTGGCACCATCAACATCAGGAGCTGCGAATGCCTATTGGGACGTAAGTGTCTGGAGAGGTTTAAGTGTCTATTAGAGGTTTAAAAGTAACTGGTCAGGACGAGTCTTTTCATATACTTCACTTTATCCTCCTCAAAGTATAACCAGAAGGTAACAAAGTCACCTGTTAGATAACCCCATGCTGTCTCCGTTTGTCTGTTGGGTTCCCCTAGAATTTGCTCGACCTGCCTCTTCGTAAGTCCAACCTTGATGCCTTCTTTCGTAGAATACTGGTCAGAGACGAAGTAAATTTCAGAATCTAATTGAATAACACCCTCATGCCAGCGTATAGCTTCTATACGCCCAGTAAGGTTGCTAAAGAATGGAATGTACTCACCTGGAGAGGCTTCCTCCAACCACTGAGACCAGAGATCATATTCCTTCCCGTTGATGCTGGATTGCTCCCCGTTCAAGATACCTTCATGAAGTCGTTAAACGGTATTAGACGATCCAACGATATGGAACCTCGAATGATTTCCTCCCAGCTCCCATGGGGATCCTTATAGGACCATAACTGGAGCTGTTGTTTATCTAACCCCTCACTATACCAGCCGCTATCTAATACATATCGATTAACTATACCAATACGAGGATGAAGGATAATGAGCTCATTCGAGCGTTCCGTGCTTTCTTCATTGGAATAGTAAGGATTCCCCTCGATTGTGAACACAAGCCGATTGTTGTACAAGATAAGGTCGCCAATTTCGGAGTAATCTTGCTGGAAGAGCGGATAGGCGAAATTATTCGCCAAATCGATAGCCACAATACGGGCACCTTGTACGATGTAGATGTGATGATTCGTTGCATCAACAACATGGCTATTCTCACCAACTGGTGTTTTGTTATAGCTACCATCGCTCGGACCTCTCGTGAAATCAATTGTCCTCTTCCAGCGACCATCTGGATGAAATCGGAGTAATCTATAGTCTGAGAGAACAAGAATTTCATCTTGATAAGGGATAATTCTAACAATAGCACGACCCGACTGCGGGTTGCCAATGAATGTGGTTGTATATTCTTGTTCCCTAGGATGGTAGATTACTAACTTACCTTCACCAGTATAAATCCAATATGTACCGAGCTTCTTATCCGTATAGTGAGATACCTTAGAGAATAAGTGCTCAGAAGGCTCCAATGATTGGACTTTGACTCGATTTTTTTCTGCCTCGCCGATCCAATTGAGATTCGTATCAAGAATCGTTATCCCTCGCAAGCTGTTCACGTGGAGTTTGCCATTACCCGTCAGAGTAATATGGCTTGGTGTTGGTAACGAATACTCGGCAATAACCTTTAGTTTGTCATCCAATTTAATGATCCGGTTCCCATAGGTGTCAGCAACATACCAGTCTGTACCTATCTTCGTATAATCAAGTGCCGTATAACCGTCGCTGCCCTCACCGTGAGTAGACGCAACGGATACGGGAAATTGACCTAATAAGGAAAATTTGTCCTCCTTCAATTGATACATACTTACTCCGATCAACACATGCCAGATGCCCTCTATGGAACGGATTTCTGGAATATTGTAGAAGTCCCCGCCACAACCGAAGATACACTCCGGGTCCGACCGATTAGCAGCGTCAGAAACCTCCTGCCGTATTTCCTCGCCAATCCATAACTGCTCCGTAATCTCAGCAGGCAAAGCTGTCTCATTCAACAGCTCCCACTCTTCTTTAGCCCTTTCACCTGCCGAAGAAGTCAGAGTCAGAGGAAGATCCCGCACCCACAGTTCATTTAATAAGCCACGCCCATTCAGAAGATCGAATACGGATAGGTAACTTTTGATGCCATTTAACTCTATATTGCCCATTGTTGGGTAGGACATAGAAGCCGTATTCCCTATAGCGCCGTCTGTCCATATGAGGGGATAATTATTACCAAGCACATCTGTCTTCAGAGCAACATTGATTAACTTCACTCCGGCATAGCGGGTAGCAAATCGATAATCATCAGTACCGGAATAGACGAGTATAGTCCCCCGATCATCTTCATAAGCATAGATGGAGCTGCCGTCTTCAAGAGGATAAGGAGTTTTTTTCTGAAAATATTGCACATCCACCGTGGCTTGCGGTCTTTTACCCAGATAATGCTCCTCGTAAAAATTATCTGCATTTCGCGGAACCTCAAGATTGACATACATCAACCGACTCTCTCCAGCAGCATAGAAGTATTCATTGAAACGTATGTTATCAATTTCTTCGACCAATAGGAATAACCCAGCATCCTCGACAATGGTTACAGTAAGTAACTTAGCTGGGTCAAGGAAGGCGTCCTTCAGCTCAAGAATAGATGGTGGAATAGCCTTGGTGTCGCCAATATCTATAGCATACCATTCACCGTTTTTATAATTGTCCGGGTTACTCTGGTGAATCGAAAAAGCGAGTAACAGCGTATTCCCACTGCGCCAGTAATAGCCTTCGGAGGCTTCAACCTCCAGCAGCGTAGTTTTATCACCCTGATCGTTGTCTAGGGAGATGGAGCGTACCGTACCATCCTGAATATAGATGGCTTTATTCATTATCTCGTCTTTATATAACAATAAGGGCATCCCCGGGTGTGTCGAGAATTGCGGGTCAGCTTGCGACCATGTGCTTATTTTCTCCCATACAGTTGCTTGGGTTGAGGGAGAGATTTTCTGTTCTTTATCTTTATGGATAAGAGGGATCGCGATAATAAGTACAATAGTCGTAATAACTGCGGTTAACAGTAATCGTTGTTTCAATGAAGGACTCCTCTCAGAATACCAGTCTGGAAAAATATTACTTAAACATTGGACGCAAGGCCCACATCTTTAGTTGCGTTAGGAGTTTAGCGATTTGTACAGAAAGAGACCCACAGCCATCAGCTATGGGTCTGAACGAAATATATTTTAAAAAAGGGGGGTTAAGTAATACTATAAACTATCTTTATTAGTAGACGATGAAGATTAGATTTCATTTGTGTTACATTTTAAGGTCTAATCGTGAATTTGATCCTGAACAGGGAAAATAAAGTTCTTTAATGGAAAATAAAGTCCTTTAACTGAAAATAAAGTTCTTTAACTGAAAATAAAGTTCTTTAATGTTGATTGCAATTGCAAACATAAAAAGGAGTTCCCCAATCCAGGTAACATCTAAGGTAGGTAATTTGCTTGAACGCCACAATGCGATTAATATTCGTGTTGTGGTGTTCTTTTGTTCTGTTGAAATGTGAATCAAACAAAGACAGCCATCTTCTCAGCTAACTGGCAGTTTAGCGGAGTCTTTTGATACACTTTTTAAGTGTACAATATTAGGACTTGCAAGAATAATTTATTGAGAGGGTTGATGATTCTGAAAGGAACAGTGCATATTTTGAACGGACAAGAGATGTATAATTATTTCAAAAGGACACATTTTCTTGAACAAGAATTGCTGATCCCCTTTAACGAGGCAATGTGTTATGGTGACACATGCATTGATATTTTTTCACAGGATTTCATTGATTTACGTTCGAAGGTGCATCAAGTCACAACAACACAATATTCTGAAATTACCCTTAAACCTTTAAGGTCTTTCTTAAGAGGAGAATTTTCTCGGATCGTATTATGGTTTGATACAGACATGTTTTGCCAGATCAATCTGCTAACCATTCTTGCGTGGTTAGACCATATAAGTTACCATGGTGAAGTTTCCCTTCATATTGTCGATGATCACTTTCAACTTATTGATAATCACAGACTAATAGTTGACGGCTATGAGGCACTTTATAAACAAGTTTTGATAAATAAAGAGAGCCCTGAATATATTGTACCAGCTCCATTGAAAAAGGGAGTTGATCTTTATTTTAATTATCTGGAACAAGACAGTGATCTTATGTTGTATATTCAAAGACACCAAGATGTGCCTGAAAAAGAATTGATATCCTTATTGATCAATAAATTTAAGGAATATGGATTAGGGGATACTCAATATGCAGAACTTATAAATACTAACCGCTAATATAGGGATGTGCAGGTTGTTTTAAAAGAGTACAAATGCTAAACGATATTTATCGTTGAAGTAACGGATTACGCTAGTTCAGCGGGAACCGCTAACCTAACGAGCAGTTTAGTGAAATTATTACATTATTATTTTAAGGTAATGACAATCTGCACTATATGAAATGGAAAGGAAATACGCAACTTTTTGTTGAATAGTTAATTAGAAAAATAAAATTAAAAGTGAGGATTCATATGAAGCAATTAACATTCCATGAGTTACAGAGCTACCTAGCAATAAAATACAAAGAAGGACGTAACTCATCTGCTTTGTTTATGAAACTTGTAGAAGAAATTGGCGAGGTAGCAGAGGTACTAAACCAGTTAGAAGGTCGAAAGGAAAATTCAGGTAATACTTCTCTAGAAAAGGAGTTAGTTGATGTTATACATTACGCAGTGGCCATTGCGAGCATAAATCATATTGATTTAACAAAGGCCATTATTGAAAAGGATAAGCAAGCTGCAATTAAGTATAATCAATTTCCAAATTTAGAAGAATTTTTAGTTGTAGAAAATAAAGAACATTAGCTTTAAAAATAGAAAATATTTCACTATTCAACAAACCGATTACGAGAGCTATTGCTTTCTTCATAGAGGGAGGATAGTGGAATAAAAAGGAATTTGGGACGAGAATATAGAAGAATTCTAACATTAAACATTTGATTGGAGATGTATAATGGGGTATGTAGAAGACCTGAGAAAAATAGTGGGGCATATTCCACTAATTCTTGTCGGAGCGGTTGTTATTATTACTAATGATAACAATCAAATATTATTACAAAAACGTATGCATCATCCTGTAGGACGCTATGGATTACCAGGCGGTTTAATGGAATTGGGAGAATCTACTTTAGAGACTGCTCAAAGAGAAGTTTATGAGGAAACAGGACTCACTGTTGGTATTCTTAAATTAATTGATGTTTTTTCTGGAAAAGAAAATTATATAAAGACTCCGAATGGCGATGAATTTTACGTTGTTGTTACAGCTTATTGGACCAATGAATTCAGCGGTAATTTAAGGATTAATGATACAGAATCAATGAGTTTGGAGTTTGTTAATATTGATGAACTCCCAGAGAACATTCCTGGTAGTCACAAAGAAATAATAAAGAGGTACAAAGCTCTAATGATCTAACAGACACTATTCAGGAGGTGAGTATAATGCAAAAAATTTCTGAGGAAGAGGCGCGTTCTCTTGGTATTGAAACTAAATATGACCTTATGGATAATGGTGAGCGTAAGTTCAGATTAAATTGTTCGGTAGATGGTAGCTCTTACTGTCGTACAGTAGCCTCAGAGATTGGTGCTTGGCAAAATAGTCATTTTCATAAGTCAGTGTCAGAGTTTTATGTAGTGCAATCAGGCTGGATTGTCTATACAGAAAAAAAGGAGGGGGAATTCAAAATACGGTTATTAAGTGAGGGAGAGAGCGTGACATTCGGTCCATTAGTTCACCATAACATCTATTTATCTTCAAAATCAGTCATACATACTATAAAATATGGCGAACCTTTGGAGGAGGACAATCAGTTGAATGATCACGCTGTAATATTTGATTTGGATAATACTTTACTTGATCGTAGAAAGTCTTTGAAATCATTTTCACAAAATCTATTGCAAGCATATATTGAGAATGATTATTCAGAAGATCATACATATGAACACATAGTAACTGCTGATGGTGATGGTTATCAAAGTAAAGAAGAAATACATAAAATATTATTGGATAAACTCCCATGGATAACTAGACCCACCTTTACAGAATTTAGAGCTATATGGGATACGGAGTTTCCGAGAAGTGCAGAATTAATGACTGGGGCATTAGATATTCTTGAGTATTTAAATAAAAACAAGTATAAAGTAGCTTTAATAACAAATGGAAAATCGGTAGTCCAGAATTTAAAAATAGATGCTACACAAATTAGAAAATACTTTCAGGTCATACATATTTCAGAAGAGGTAAAAATGAAAAAACCTGAAAAGGAAATTTTCTATTTAACACTTGATAAACTTAAAGTCACGTTGGAAAACTCATATTATATTGGAGATCATCCCAAAAATGATGTATATGGTGCTTCCAATGCAGGATTAAAAGCAATATGGCTAGAAGGTTATTGTGAATGGGATCAATCCATTAAAGTGAATAATTTCATAACAATAAAAAAACTTAGTGATCTTTACGAGGTATTTGAAAGTAAAATATGATTGGACAAGTCACTTTCAATAATCATTATATGCTGAGATATTGATTGCGCGGATTTTTAATTGATGAAAAGCATCTTTTAATTGCCCTCGGATTGCCCCCCATTAAACAACTCTATTTCCCCACTTTATTAAAACCTTCCTTATCCTATTCCTGATCTCGTTCACTTCGAATATTGTTACGCAATTATTAACTAATCATTAAAGTATTCTATCTTTCAGAAAATTGAAGAGTTCTAAAGTATAATATAGGAAACTAACTTTTCTTCGGAGATAGATTGGAGAGTGAAATCCATTGAAACGATATGATTTAATTGTGCTCGGTGGCGGAGCTGGTGGTCTGACGGTTGCTGCTGGAGCAGCCAGTATGGGGGCGAAGGTCGCCTTGATTGAGAAGGAGCAGCAACCAGGCGGAGATTGTCTCCATTATGGTTGTGTTCCAAGCAAAGCACTCATCCACGCAGCCCGAAAGGTGCACCAAGCGAGAGAGGCAGCGAAGGAATTCGGATTCTCCATAGACGGTCAACCTGATCTACTGCAGGCCCTAGCGCATGTAAAGGCGGCCATTGCAGATATCCAGAAGCACGATGACGTAGATCGTTTCCGCGCGATGGGTGTGGAGGTATTCCATGGCTTTGGCTCCTTCAAGGATTCGCATCACATTCAGATCGATGGTGGAGACACTCTTTATGGCAGAAGAATAGTAATCTCCACGGGTTCAAGACCAGCCATACCACCCATAGAGGGGTTGAAGGAAGCGGGTTTTCTGACCAATGAGACCCTATTCGATCTGTCAACGAAGCCAGGACGATTATTCGTCATTGGCGCAGGTCCGGTAGGTTTGGAGCTAGCACAAGCTATTGCGCGTTTCGGTACGGAAGTTACGGTGGCCGAGTCTGCGCCTGATATATTCGGAAGAGAGGATGAAGAGCTGGTCCCTTACATCCAATCTGCACTGGAGAAAGAGTTGACACTACTACTTAACACGCAAGTACGAAAAGTGGAAAAATTAGATAGTGGCGAGAAGAAGGTAACGGTGATGGTAGAGGAGTCGGAAAGAAGCTTTGTAGTGGATGAAGTCTTGGTTGCTACAGGGCGGAAGCCGAATACGGACCGAATTGGACTGGAGCTTGCGGGGGTAGAAACCGACAAAGGTCACATAGTTGTGAAAAATATACTACAAACGAGCGTTTCTCACATTTATGCGATAGGCGACGTTCTGCAAGCATTCCCTTTCACTCATGCGGCAGGAATGGAAGGTAAGGTCGTTGTCGGTAATGCGGTATTCGGATTGCGAAGAAAGGTTAGCTATGATCACGTTCCTTGGGTAACGTACACGGACCCAGAGGTGTTCCATCTAGGTTTGACGGAGAAGGAAGCAAAAGACCAACATGGGAATAGCGTTCAAGTATATAAAGTAACGCTTGATGATGTAGACCGATTTGTAACAGACCGAGAGAAACAAGGAATGGTAAAGGTCATTGCGGATAAGAGGGGTAAGATTATTGGTGCTCACGCTGTTGGTAAGGATGCAGGGGATTGGATGCAGGAGATCATATTCGCTAAGCAGCATGGGCATAAAGTCGGAGACATCTCTCATGTGATTCATCCGTATCCGACTCATGGAGCTGCTCTACAGCGTGCGGCCGATCAATATTGGCGGCAGAAGCTATTCTCAGGCGTGCTCCCTAAGCTGCTGAAGCTTTATGTCAAGTGGTTTCGGTGACGGACAACTCGATGAAGAAGCATCTGATCCTTGTCGGTGGTGGTCATGCTCATGTCTTTATTCTACAACAATTACAGCATCAAAGATGGCAGGATACTCGCATTACCCTCATTTCCCCAGATGAGCATCAATATTATTCTGGAATGTTCTCAGGTTATATGGAAGGCAAGTATGGGTTGGATGAAATTCGAATAGATTTGAAGCAATTGTGCGAAAAAGCAGGTGTTGATTTTATAGACGATTCTGTCCAGGGCATAGATCATGAGAAGCAAGAAGTTTTCCTTTCATCTGGTGAACGTATTCATTATGATTTCATTTCATTTAATATCGGTTCTCGATCAGCAGGTGAATCAATTCCTGGATTAAGGGAGCTAGGAGCACTCATTAAGCCGAACTTTAAGGTACCCCTAATACGGGAAACCCTTGTAGATAAAGAACATATTGTTGTAGTTGGTGGGGGAGCTTCGGGAATCGAGATAAGTCTGAGCTTAAAAGCCAATCGTAATCAGTTGAATAGGAATACCCTAGTTTCATTGATTCATTCAGATCAGCTGCTGGGGACATATGGAGCAAGAGTTAATAAACTGGTTACAAGGCTTGTACAGCAAAAAGGGATACAGTTGATTCGCGATTTAGTGATATCTGTAGAGGATAAATATCTGATTACGAAATCTGGAGTTCGAATTTCATTCGATGGCTTGTTATGGCTGACCGGTCCATCTGCTCCGCGAATTTTTCGAGATAGCGGACTGCGAACGGACGATCAAGGCTATCTTCTAGTTAACGATTATCTTCAGTCCATATCGCGCTCGAATATCTTCGGGGCAGGGGACTGCATTGGAATGAAGTCTCACCCCAATCTACATAAAACCGGTGTTTACGCCGTCCGCGAAGCTCCGATACTATGGATTAATCTTAAACGGCACTTGGAAGGTAGAGCACTGAAAAAGTACCGACCACAATCAGGTTACTTGTCAATCTTGTCGACTGGCAACGAGGAAGCCCTGCTTCTCTATCGTGGTCTAGCCCTTCATGGAGGATGGTGCTGGAAATTGAAACGGAGAATTGATACTTCGTTTATAAAGAGATATAGATAACAAACTCATTACACTTATTCTTAACATACTGGTGGTGCTGGTGCTGCTGGTGCTGGGTGCTGCTGGTGCTGCTGGTGCTACTGGTGCTACTGGTGCTACTGGTGCTACTGGTGAATAGTAACGATATGCACTTATTCCATCATAAATCAGGTGAAACGAAGAAAACAGTAACGATTTACAACTAAAATGTTGTCTTGCTAAGAATTGCCTGAATAAATCAAGTTTTAATTGTAGTATTGCATTTATTATGTTCTAACAATCATTTAGGCATCTAAATAGATGTAATTTCGCAGCTAAATTGTGCAATTTACTGGTTTGTATTGAGATCCAATATCCTGTTTGATTATCTAAACAATCTATTTAATTTTACAGCGATCTTATAAGAACGTTGATCCAATTACATTACTTCTAATCTCACCTGGATTAGGAATCTGTAGTAAGATAAAGGTAGCTCGTATAGGTATAGGGGAGAAGATATGTTTGCTAAATTGAAGGCATGGGCTAGACAGCTGAAGAGTCAGATTTTTGTGCTTTATCTAGCTTGTAAGGATTCCCGAACACCTTGGTTTGCCAAATTATTTGCCGTTTGTGTTGTTGCATATGCATTTAGTCCAATTGACTTGATTCCAGATTTTATTCCCGTTCTGGGATATTTGGATGATGTTATTCTGGTTCCTCTAGGTGTTATTATTTCGCTTAGAATGATACCTGAGACGGTTATCGCCGAGTGTAAGATAAAGGCCGAGGAATTAATGAGCAAGGAAAAGCCCAAAAACTGGGTTGTTGGTATATTGATTGTTTGCGTATGGATATTAGCACTGATCTTGATCTCAATTATAGTTTACCGAAAATTACTGAACTAACGAAGATCGATGCTAGTTATACAATTAATGATAAAGTAGAAGAAAGTGTTAATGACTAAGCATCAAGGGAGAGAAAAGCATGAGAAGAAATAAAGTTTGGATAACTTTGATGATCATTATAATGTTAAGTGTGATTCTCGCAGCTTGTACCGGAAACAACAGTGCAGGAGGTAAGATTAGTGATAAAGATTTACTTGAGGCTGATTGGAGCGAAGTAGCTAAGCAAGCCGAAGGACAAACGGTGAACCTGTACATGTGGGGTGGCAGCGATTCGATTAACCAATATATTGACGAGTGGGTTGCACCGCGGCTTAAAGAGCAAGCTAATGTAACGCTGAAGCGGGTTCCGATGAATGATACGAAGGACATTATTAATAAATTGCTCGCGGAGAAACAAGCGTCCAAGCAGCAGGGAACGATCGATATGATGTGGATTAACGGCGAAAATTTCAATACATCACAAGAAAGCGACCTACTCTTCGGGTCGTTCACTGGAAAGCTGCCTAATGCTCTAGAATATGTGGATTTAGAGTCTCCTGACATCGCGAATGATTTCGGAATACCGACGGAAGGAATGGAAGCACCGTGGGGAAAAGCGCAGTTCGTCTTTGTCTATGATGAGGCGAAGGTGAAGAATCCGCCCAAATCGATGGAGGAATTAGAGCAATGGGTGGAGCAGAACCCTGGGAAATTCACCTATCCATCACCACCGGATTTTACTGGCAGTGCCTTTATTCGCCATGCGATGTACGAAACAACAGGGGGACATGAGCAGTATCTGGATGAGCTCGATCAAACGCAGTTGGAATCAAAGCTGGACCCTTTATGGGATTACTTGAACAGAATTGAACCACATCTCTGGAGAGAAGGTAAGACTTATCCGGAAAGCTTGGCAAAGCTTGATCAACTTTTTGCAAGCGGTGAAGTATGGATGAGTATGGGTTATGACCCAGCAAGAGCTACCAATCTTATTGAGAATGGTACATTCGCGAAGACGGCAAGGACGTTCGTGCTGGACGGGGGAACGCTATCGAATACTCATTATCTTGCTATTCCATTTAATGCTCCTAGCCCAGCGGGTGCGATGGTGGCCATTAATTATTTGTTGTCACCAGAGGCACAGATTGCGAAGTATGATCCGCAGCACTGGGGAGAGGACATGTCCATTGATCCTGCGAAGCTATCCGATGAGGATCGCCAGAAGCTTGAAGCCATCGACCGGGGTCCGGCTACGCTTCCAGCAGATGTACTGGCAAGCCATCGTTTGCCGGAAATTGCTTCATCCTATGTGAGCATCATAGAAAAGGGTTGGACTGAGCATGTGGCCAAAAAGTAAACCGTATCTTATGTCATTACCAGCATTGGTCGTCATTATCGTGATTTTCTACGGTGGACTGTACGAAGGATTGATTCAAAGCCTAGGATATTTCCCGGCTGCGGGTCAATCCAGCTTCTCCATATCCGCTTACACGGAGATTCTTCGATCGTCCGATTTTTGGCTATCATTCTGGCTGACCTTACGTGTTTCGCTAATCTCTACTATGTTAGCCGCTGTTCTAGGGCTTGTAATGTCGATATGTTTGTTTATGCTTAGTAAGACAGGCTCATCCCGGTGGATTCCGTTCTGGAGAAGATGGTTTCAGTTACCTTTTGTGGTTCCTCACCTAGCGGGAGCCTATTTAATTGTACTGTTATTCACTCAGAGTGGGTGGCTGTCCCGTCTTGCCTATCATGTTGGGATAATTGACGAGATAACGGATTTTCCTATTCTAGTCAACGAACCTTTTGGAATAGGTGTGATTCTAGCATATACATGGAAGGAAGCGCCCTTCATCTCTCTGATCCTATATCCTGTATTGCTACGCATACACGACTCATGGCATGATGCAGCGCGTGTATTCGGTGCAAATTCACTGAATTTTGTAAAGGAGATTGTGCTTCCACTACTCATGCCGGCCTGGTTTACAGCTTCTTTTATTGTATTTGCCTTTACGTTCTCCGCCTTTGAAGTTCCGTACTTGCTGGGAGTCACCTACCCTAAGATGCTTCCTGTGCTTGCCTATGAGAGTTACTCTGGAGATTTAGCAGATCGTCCGGAGGCTATGGCCATCGGGATTTTAATTGTTCTGATCACTGCAGTAATAGGGGTCCTAGCTTATCGATTTGGACGACAATGGTTGACCGCTAGTGGGAGGGGATGGTTATGAATAATGCTAGGTTGATGCATGGTATGCATGTTGTTCTGACCTTTCTTTTGCTGATCATTGTCACCCTTCCTATTATTTCGCTCGTTGTAGGTGCATTCACACAGCAGATGCCGTGGCCAAGATTATGGCCTGAATATTGGAGTCTTCGCGCGTGGGAATATATGATATCCCCCACGTCAGATGTAGGGGTAGCCATATGGACTAGCTTATCGATCGCCGCAGCAGTTACCGTTATTAATATCCTGCTAGCCGTTCCAGTAGCAGATGCACTTTCTAGGTATTCATTTGCGGGGAAGACTTGGATTGAAGTATTACTTTATGCGCCAATCATTATCCCAGCGTTCGTATCCGTCATGGGCATACATATTACCTTTCTCCGACTTGGACTAACGGATACAAGCTTCGGGGTCATGCTTGCTCATATAGCTCCATCATTGCCCTATATGATTCGTGCGCTAATGATCAGCTTTGGTACACTTGGATTTGAGTGGGAAGAGCAAGGTCGGATGTTAGGCGCAAGGAGAATGCAGCGGTTCCGGCACATTGTTCTACCCCACATTCTACCGGGTATCGTAGTAGGGTCGGGGCTAAGTATGCTAGTCTCACTGAGCCAGTACCTGATCACCTTCCTGATAGGTGGTGGTCAAGTGATTACTATACCTATTCTATTGTTCCCGTTTGCCAGCGGAGGAGATCCCAACATAGCTGCTGCGTATACGTTAGTTTTTGCCGGACTTGCAGCCGCAGCCCTCTGGGGGCTTGATGTTCTCCTGAATATGTATTATAGAAGACGTTGATCTATCTAGAGGGAAAGGGGGAAAGAGATGAACATTCTACGCGTTTCGGGGCTTACGAAAACATACAAAGAAACGAAAGGTAACGACAGCTTTTCCATCCGTTTGGGTAATCTAGAAATCCAGGAAGGCGAGAGCTTTGCGATACTAGGCCCTTCCGGCTGCGGGAAAACGACATTGCTGAAATGTATTGCGGGTCTTCTGCCGCCAGACGAAGGTTTGATCTGGATTGGAGATGAGAATATAACGTCTCTGCCCCCGGAAAAGCGTGAATTTGGCATGGTTTTTCAACAACCACTGTTATTTCCCCATATGACTGTGATCGAGAACGTCGGATTTGGTCTGAAGATGCAGAGGGTTGGGAAGAAGGAGAGGCGGGCTGCTGCTCAAGCGGTTCTTGCTGCTGTCGGGCTCTCTGGTTATGACTCCAGATATCCGAATGAATTAAGCGGTGGTCAGCAGCAACGGGTTGCCGTAGCACGAGCAATCGTAAGTAAGCCTAGATTACTGTTAATGGATGAGCCTTTCAGTGCGTTGGACCCCGGGATTCGGGGCGAGATGCGTCAATTAGTCAGGGATATTCATAAGCAGTTTCGTATCACCATGCTGCTGGTTACCCATGATCAGGATGAAGCCTTCGAGCTGGCGGATCGGATTGCGATTATGCACAACGGGGAGATCCTACAGACGGGTATACCGACAGAAGTATATATGAAACCCAATCATCCGTTTGTTGCACGTTTTATAGGCTCGAGCAATGTCATTCAGGGTGAATGTCATCAGGGTGAATTTCGATCCAATCAGCTCCACATTAAACTGCCCACTAAAGATGAGGTTCCCTCAGGTCCAGGCTGGCTAGTCATTCGGTCTGAATTATTCCGTTCAGTTTCAAGCCTAGAGGAGTGGCAGCTAAAAGGGGTTCTTATAGACGTGAAATTCCGTCAAGGGTATTATCAATTACAAGTGGATATTGGCAGCATGACACTGCATATGCTAGAAAGCATGCCGGACAATCGAATCCCTCAAGTTGGGGAGACGCTATTCCTTTCCCTTGATTCAAGCCAGCTTCATTATATTCCAGCCATTGAGTAGACACGCAATTATAGTGCAGCGAGGAGGTAATTGTTATGCTCGATACACATGCAAGGAAATGGGTACAGCCTATTATTGGGAGAACAGCTAAACTGCTGCTGAACTGGGGTTTAACAGCGAACCAGGTAACTTGGATAGCGTTTGTGATTGGAGCGACGACAGGTTTTTTTATTTATTGGAACATGCCTATTGTTGCTGTGTTCTTACTATGGATATCTGGGTACTTGGATGCGGTTGACGGGTCCATGGCAAGAATGAATAAGCAAACGAGTGCGTGGGGCACGTTGCTCGATATTACCTTTGATCGTATCGTAGAGCTCTCGGTGATAATCGGGCTGGCTGCGATATATCCGGAAGCTAGATTCCTACTCCTCCTATTGACGGCATCGATTGTATTCTCTATGACAATCTTTCTAACGGTCGGAGCGTTAACAGAGAAAAAAGGAATGAAGTCGTTTTATTACCAGGCTGGTGTGGCAGAACGAACGGAGGGCTTCATTCTATTATCGCTGATGGTCCTTCTGCCCAATTGGCTATTATGGACAACCGCATTATTCCTAATCGTAGAAGTATTTACCGGTTTACAGCGAATGATGGAAGCACGACGATTACTTAGGGACGAATTATGATAAGTAGTAGGATGAAAGCACTAGCAGCTATTATTGTGTTAGCAGTTTTTGGATTAATTATTTTCTTTGTTATGTGGTTATTTCCTGGACTTGTCCAGAAGATTACTTCACTCTTCTCTGTCGAATCGATTGAGAAGCTTGTAGAGTTTTTGCGCTCGTTAGGATGGATTGGTCCTTTCGTCAGTGTTGGCCTTATGGTATTACAATCTATTATCGCCCCACTTCCAAGCTTTGTCATTGCTGCTGCCAACGGGATGGTATATGGCATCTTCTGGGGGGCAGTTATCTCTTGGATTGGTGGAATGGCGGGTGCATTGGTGGGCTTTTGGTTGGCTCGAATGCTCGGATATAATTTTGTCCAGAAGTGGCTGAAGAAGACGACAAAGCTTGGAAGGATTGATCAAATCAGCGGAGATCATGGGTTTACATTTATCTTGATCGCCAGACTTCTTCCTATCATATCCTTCGACGCGATCAGCATGCTGGCGGGTTTAAGCAGTATACGACTTGGCACTTTCTTAATTGCAACGGGCATCGGCCAAATTCCAGGAACATTACTATATGTGATCCTAGGGCATGATCTGCTGCATATCGATGAATATAAGAATCGCTTGTGGATGATTGCAGGGATCCTGATTGGAATTATTATTATTGCTAAGGTAGTTAGAAAGTACAAACGAAGCTAAGTATTACCCAGCACTCTGATAGAAACGGGCGGCAAATCTCCAGAATCCATACATGAGTAGGAAGAATGCTAACCCGACTAGGGGTGAATACATACCAAGCTGGTAGCCCCAAGAATCTGTTCTGCCCAGAAACGTTGCAGCAGGATAATAGGTAATGAACGCCATGGGAAATAGAGTGAAGAGATAACGAATTCCGGTGTCATAAACGGTTAGTGGGTAGGTCATGTAATTGGCATTAATCGTCCATCCCAGATTGACGAAGTTACCTGTCTGGATAATCCAGAAGGATAGTGCCGCCCATAATAGAAGAAGTCCACCTTGAATGAGAGCCCCACCTACGATAATTCCGGTAAACTCCACGACCTTGTTAAGTGACCACGTAAAATCCATGTGCATGCTAGCCCAGGCGATAATTCCTGTAGACACCCCAATATGACTCCAAGATGTTAACTCAAGCCGACCACACATAACCTGCCAGAGAATACCGTGAGGACGGATAAGGAATACGTCGAATTCTCCACGATGAATAAACCCAGCGAAATCTCGTACACCAGCAAATACAGTGATAAGCACACCATAGGTTAACATCCACAAGCCATATAGGAAGGCAAGCTCGTACATGTCCCAGCTAACTACTTCACCGAAGTAAGCCAGTGTTATCCGAAGAGCAATGAACTGTGTCCCATACAGAATGATTACCCCGAAGATACCCATGTAGAAGTTAAATCTGTATTGCCGAGATCGCTTCATTTGGAGCAGCATAGATTTATAATATAATTGCAGTGCATGCACGTTTATCCTCACCCTCCATTAATCGATAATTGACGGACTGCGCGACTCCACATCCAACGCCCGATTTGCCATATGATGATTCCCCAAGCAAGCTGAAGAGCTAGAGAATAACAAGCCTTAACGATAGATATCTCCTCGAGGAATAGCTGAATCGGAACGAACGCAATAGAAGCAAAAGGGAGCAGCTCAATAACGGGAAGTGCAGCAGCTGGGAAAAACCATAGAGGTACAAGTATGCCAGAGAGTAGACGGACGGTCTGCCCTTTGAGCACATTAATACTGAACAATTGAGTGATCCAGAATGCCGCTAGCGCGGTAATGTAGTTAATACTGAACATGATAATAAAGGACAAAATGATACTAACAACAAATAGTAGGATATAAATAGGAGAATCAGGTACTGATAAACTAATGGTAAAGAAGACTAATAAGGCAATGGGTAGCACCCGCAATAGTAACCGACTGATATATCGACCAACCTCTTGCGCGAGCAAGAACCACGATAATGGGATTGGCTTAATAAGCTCACCTGCGATTTCCCCAGAGAGAACACGCTGCTGCATATTCTGGACGAATTCCATATCGACGGGAGCTACAATACGGGCTAGCGTAACATAAGTGATGAGCTGAATCGTGGTGGGTCCACTCTCAAGAATTTGATTACTGTATAGCACCGTCCAAACTTGAATACTAAGATATACGAATAATAAGTCACTAAGTAATCCAATCAGATAATTAGCGCGGAAGACGGTAGATTGAAGAAAAGCCTGCCTAATTAGAACGGCGAAGGTAGCAAGCGTCATTCTAGGCGAATTATGATGAGCTTGTTGTGTTGGGCGGTAGGGAGTCTTGGGCGAGGGATTTATCCCGACAGGCAAGCTCGCATTCATGCCGTAACACCCCGGCTTTCATATACACCCCGGATCAAATGCTCAATTTTCGGTTCTTGCAGCTGACAGTCCTTAACAGAGTAGCGCTCTGTTAACTGACCGATCAATCGGGATGCGGATATATCTGCCTTATTAAACATTATTCGGACTTGTTTGCCTTCATTGGCAACGACTTTAGCTCCCTCTACGTAAAAGTCAGATACCTGTGACTCTAACTCAATAGAAAGCATCCGTTCAGTTCCATAAGTATCCATGAATTGCTGCATGCCACCATCGAAGATGATATGACCATCATCGATCATAATGAGTCTATTACAAACCTGCTCGATATCCTCCATATCATGGGTGGTTAAGATGATCGTTGTGTTCAATTCACGATTGATATCTCGAAGAAAGGCGCGAATTTGTTCCTTGGCTATGACATCTAGGCCGATTGTTGGCTCATCAAGGTAAACAATGGCGGGATCGTGGAAGAAGGCACAGGCAATCTCTGCCCGCATTCGTTGACCAAGACTAAGCTGACGCACTGGTGTGGAGTCGAAGCTATGTAACTGGAGTAGGTTATACATTCGATCTACATTATCTTTAAATCGTTGAGCTGGAATTCGGTAGATGTGGCGGAACAGATCGAATGATTCACGGATCGCAAGATCCCACCATAGCTGAGTACGCTGGCCGAATACAGCACCAATATGAGCCGCGTTAGCTTGGCGCTGTCGATTTGGCTCAACTCCACGTACAATTACTTGGCCTCGCGTAGGTGTCAGAATACCAGTTAGCATCTTAATTGTAGTTGACTTTCCTGAACCATTCGGACCAATATATCCAACGGTTTCACCTTGCTGGATGGAGAAATTGATACCGCGGACAGCTGGTTTCTCTATGATGTGTGGGCGAATGAGGTCGTGAAGTCCTCCCATTAGCCCTTTGCGGTGCTGCTTAATCTCATACACCTTCCACAGATCAGTCACTTCGATAGCGTTCATTTCGCTGCTCCTTAGAGTGTTTTTAAGATCATACATTATAGGTTGAGGTAGATTTTGTCAATTACTTTTTTGATTATAAGTACGCCCGGCTGTAACCCGACAATAGTTTGATTGGTTGTTTAAAAATTCCTTTTGCCCTGTATCCCGTCGCCTCAGCATACGCGAGATAAACCTACCTAACTGAAGGAGAACTTTGTACTAGATTCCAATCCATGACCTATGTGCAGAAGATACGCAAGCTTTCTCTTACAGACGAACGAATGTTTCTTATCGAAAAATAGGTAAATGAGAATTCGTTATGGATTGGGAAGATTGGAATTAGAACATTTCCGTCACCTTAAATTGACGTCGTTTACACACATTCTTCATACCATCTGAATATCCGAGGATCATTCAGTGGTGCAGGTTATAGTGAGCAAAGATAGTATTGCTGAGGCATTGGGATAACAGTCAAAAGGAAGCTGCAGCACACCCTAAGAGACAAAATTTGCATTAGACTATTGACCTGATCTCACAGAACGGATATACTCATCTACAATATTACAACGAAATTATGCCTATGAAGAGCATCCAACTCGGAGGCGTTATCGTCAAGAATGACCCTGTGGGGGTACATTCCTAAGTCAACCGGCACCGCCCGTTATCGCGGAACCAAGAGGACCCTGCTGTTCAATACAGCATGGTCAAGCTGGGTGGCACCGCGAGAGAAACGCTCCTCGTCCCATAAGGACAAGGGCGTTTTTTGTGTTTTTATTCATAGAGTCTTGGTCAACAAGATATGTTGAGTAAGCTCTCAATAAGGAGCGTGGTGCTATGTTAGACATTAAGTTTATTCGCCAGAATCAAGAAATTATTCAGAGTATGGCAGATCAGAAAGGTATTACCTTATCTATAACTGAGCTTCTCAGATGGGACGATACCAGAAGGCATTCTCTCAAGGAAGCTGAAGAGCTGCGTCGGACCAGGAATCAGTTGTCTAAGACTATAAGTGATTTATTTCGCCAAGGGAATACGACAAGTTCAGAACGGTTCAAAGAAAAGGTTAAGCAGGTTAATATTCAACTTGCAGTAGTAGTAGCTGAACTAGCGGAAGCAGACCAACATTATAAAAACCTTATACTGCTCGTTCCGAATGTGGTTTCCCCGGATACTCCCACGGGTCGGTCTGATGCAGATAATGTAGAGATAAGACGTGTAGGTGAACCGCGACAATTCGAATTTACTATGAGGGATCACGTTACCCTAGGCGAGCTCCATGCGATCATAGATATTCCACGAGGAGTAAAGGTTGCGGGATCTAGGAATTATTACCTGAAGGGAATGGGTGTACAGCTTCAAAGAGCTGTTGAGCAGTTAACGATCGATTTACTTGTATGTCGAGGATTCACACTAATGGATGTACCATTAATGGTGAGGCAGGAAGCGCTTTTGAATACAGGTTTTTTCCCGCAAGGAGAGGACCAGACATATGGAATAGTTAATGAGGATAAATGGTTGGTCGGCACCTCAGAGGTTCCATTAATCTCTTATTATAGTGGTGAAGTTGTGGATGTTAGGGAACCAATTAGACTGGCTGCAGTCTCCGCATGCTTCCGTAGTGAAGTGGGATCTGCAAGTAGGGATGTTCGTGGTTTGTATCGTGTCCATCAGTTTTCGAAGGTGGAGCAGGTCGTCATATGTGCCAATGACATGGCAGTATCGGACAATATTTTCCGGGAAATAATGCAGAATGCTGAAGACATCCTCCAACAATTAGAGCTACCCTATCGCATCATGTCGGTTTGTTCAGGTGACATGTCACAGAAGACCTATAAACAATGCGATATCGAAGTATGGATGCCTAGCCGACAGTCTTATGGTGAAACACACTCTTCGTCTATTATTGGGGATTTTCAAGCACGTCGTTCTAACATTAGATACCGTGATTCGAATGGAACGCTTAAGTATTGCTATACATTGAATAACACGGCTATTGCATTCCCGCGGATTCTAATCCCACTAATGGAAAATCATCAGAACGAGGATGGCTCAATCCACATACCTGTAGCACTGAGGAAATATATGAATGGTCTAGATAAGTTAACAATGGAGGCGGGAATATGACAAAAAGAATGTATAATTTCAACCCAGGACCAGCGGCGTTACCTATCGGGGTGTTAGAGCAGGCACAAGAGGAATTCGTTACGTATAATCAACTAGGCATATCATTATTAGAGATGTCGCATCGAAGTAAGCAAGTGGAGGAGCTCAATGAGGAGACGCAGCAGCTTCTGTTGGAAATTATTGGATTGAGAAATGGGTACAAGGTGCTCTTCATGGGAGGTGGTGCAAGCACACAGTTTGCACTAATCCCACTTAATTTTCTTACACCCAATACCGTTGCTAATTATATTCTATCGGGCAACTTCTCGGAGAAAGCCTATAACGAAGCCCAATATATCGGTGAGGCCCATATTGCCTCGAGCTCGAAGGATCAGAAGTGGATGAATATCCCAAGCCATCGTGATTTAGTACTTACCGACCGTGCGGCTTATGTTCATATGACAACGAATAACACGATCGAAGGCTCGCGGTTTAAAGATATTCCGGATGTCGGCTCAATCCCACTAATCGGAGATATGACCAGTGACATTCTTAGTCGTCAGTTGGATTATCAGAAATTTGCCATGGTCTATGCAGGTGCACAGAAAAATCTAGGTCCTGCAGGTGTTACGACGGTCATCATTCGTGAAGATATGCTGGACAGAGCCCGAAGGGATATTCCTGTAATACTGAGATATGAAACCTTTGCTAAAGAGAAGTCACTGTATAATACACCACCGGTTCATTCGATCTACATGATGAATTTAGTATTGAGGTGGGTAATCGAGCAGGGTGGTGTAGGTGCTCTGGAGAAGCGGAATGCCGAGAAAGCAGAGCTCATATATCAGACTATCGATGCTAGCAATGGCTTCTACAGAGGAATAGTAAATCAGGCAGATCGTTCAGATATGAATATTACTTGGAAGATGACGAGCCAAGAGCTTGAGCAGCAATTCGTAAAGGAATCTGTGTTTAACGGTTTTGAAGGATTAGCCGGTCATCGGAGTGTGGGAGGGCTTCGTGCATCGGCTTATAATGCCGTACCTATAGAAGCTTGTAACGCACTAGTTGACTTTATGGTGGAATTCCAGAGACGGTATGGATAAGGTATTGACAATCATAGGAAGCCGCTCTATTATGAGTTAATATTCATTATAATGAATAAATATGCATAATAGGGTGAACGAAACCATGAAGAAGCTCATAGATGCCGCTAACCAATCACTTCTCTTCATCGCACATCGACCTGAGATCGTAATGGAGCGTGGTGCGGGGATGTACTTGTGGGATACAGCAGGCAAGAAGTACTTGGACTTTATTGGAGGCTGGGCTGTGACCAGCCTAGGTCATTCTCCACAAGTCATCCAAGATGCTCTAAGCTCGCAAGCTGCACTATTAGTAAATCCCAGTCCATCGTTCTACAACAAGCCAATGATTGAATTTGCCACTATGCTGAAGGATTTGTCCAACTTCGACAAGGTTTTCTTCGCTAGTAGCGGTGCAGAGGTGAATGAAGGGGCCATTAAATTAGCCAGAAAATGTGGCTCCATCCATCTCGGTGGCGCATACGAAATCATAACAACAACGAACAGCTTCCATGGTAGAACTCTTGCTACAATGGCGGCAACAGGGAAAGCACAATGGCAGAACCTATTTACTCCGGTAACACCTGGATTTAGACATGTTCCCTTTAACGATATAGCAGCATGTTTGTCAACGATTAGTGGGAATACCTGTGCGATTATGCTAGAGCTCATTCAAGGTGAGGGTGGGGTACATTCCGTTGATGCTGAGTATCTGTATGAGCTTCGTAGAATTTGTGATGAAACCGGTATTCTTCTTATTATTGATGAGATACAAACGGGGCTTGGGAGAACTGGGAAGATGTTTGCCTATGAGCATTACGGTATTCAAGCAGATATCATGACGCTGGGCAAGGGTATTGGGGGTGGTTTTCCTCTCTCAGCCATGTTAACAAGAGATCGCTACAACATCTTCGATGCTGGTGATCAAGGTGGAACGTATTGCGGGCAACCTCTAGCTATGGCTGTTGGGAGAGCGGTTGTTAATGAAATTATTACTCGACAACTACCCTTGAATGCAGAGATTCAAGGTAACAATATCATCGCGAAACTACTAGAGGTCCAGGATGTATATAAGCTCTCCAACATAAGAGGTAAAGGTTTACTGCTTGCCTTTGATCTTCCAGAACCTAGAGGGGCTGAGCTGGTTTCTAAATGTCGTGATGAGGGCTTGTTAATTAATTCGCCAAATCCGATGACCATTCGACTAATGCCACCGCTTATTGTCACTACAGAAGATATCGATGTTATGTTGGGGACACTGTGTCTTGTGCTAGACGAAATAGGTTTCTATGGTTAAAGGTTCTAATGTTCTAAGGTCCAAGATTCTATGGCTCAAATCCCTTTTGACTTATGAAAATTTGATCATCGGAGAAGACCTCTCTTAATCGTTCGTAAACGAGTTTATAAGCAGAGGGGCTATACCATTCTTCTAAACCTAGCTGCGTGTATAACGCATCGATCCCTAAATTTCGCGTTCGTTTGCCACCACTGCCATCGCCCATATAATAATCATCCAAGCAGACACGATTAACGAGTGGTTGAAGTAATTGAGGGAAAGCTTCACTGCTTGGTAGCATGGGGGCAATGGTTGCCTGTGTTGGAACACCTGCTTCAGCTAATAATTCAAGGGTTTTTAATCGTGCGGGAATGGGTGGGGCATCTGGGGAGAAAGCCTTGCGAATTTCCTCGCGATCGGTTTCTATCGTCATACTAATGCGGATTTTATCCTCAAAGGAAGAGCTCAATATCTCTACGAACAAGCGGACTCCGGGTCTGGACGAACAGAAAGTCAGGGGGATCGTTAATCATGATTTCTAATAATGAGCGCGTTACCTCTTTCTTAATATCCACCCAAGCTCCCCATTCGGCATCTCGAAACAGATTCACCGGCATTTGCCGTACATAACAATAGGAGCAGCCAAATGAGCAACCCGTATAAGGGTTTAGTGAGTGACTATAACCCGCAAGAAAACCAGTTCCTTTGTTGAGCAGGGATTTCGGATATTTGTATAAATATTCAGTCGCCATCTTCTTATACCTCTACTTCGCATCATGAAAAATAATACCTAAGCTATACCTCGTCCCTGACTTCAGGGTGCTAACACCATGTCGGAGTGTGGTTTTGTAGTATCCGCGGGTCCCCAGTACTGGGCGATGATTGGTTGGGAAGATGAGTCCTTCTCCTAGATTCAGCTTGATAACATGGCCTCGGCTTTGTGCCCGAGGCCGTTGCTCTACAAGTAGAAATTCCCCACCCGTGTAGTCTTCTTCTTGCTGGTTAAGGGCAAATACGACCTGAAAAGGGAAGTAAACACTACCATATAAATCCTGATGAAGACAGTTATATCCGCCTGCTTCATACTTGAGAATTAATGGAGTAGGACGGGTTTGCTCCTGTTGATGACAATGATCGAGAAACTCCGGCAGCTGAGGCGGGTAAGTGGCAGTCTGACCCAGCTGTTCAAGCCAGCGATTAGCTGTAATGGCAAGCTCGGGATACAATCCCTCGCGCAGCTGCTGCAGTAAAGTGGGGAGAGGAGCGTTGTAATATTTGTACTCACCGACTCCGAACCTATATCTAGTCATGTCAATCGTATTTCGGAAGTTGTCTGGAATATCGTACGTGTTGATAACTTCCGTACATTCTGATTTATGTAACAAAGAGGGAAGCTCTGCAAATCCATACTCGTCTAACGATTTCTGGAGCGAATGCCAATCCAGATTAGCTAATCGTCCATTGAGCCGATCAGGCATGTTGTAATCCTCCTTCAAGGTGTATCCCAACATTCCGTTCTAATTGCAGGAGCTTCGTTTTTGTATCCATTCCTCCACGATAACCCGTTAATGCTCCGTTCTTACCGATAACACGATGACACGGAACAGTAATCAATACGGGATTGGCACCTATAGCAGCGCCTACTGCACGAACTGCTGCTGGCTTCTGAATATGGTGAGCAATGTCTGAGTACGTTTGGGTTTGTCCGTAAGGGATATTGTCTAGTGCATGCCACACAGCTAATTGAAATGGAGTCCCATACAAATCGAGATGTATAGTAAAGCTTCTACGTGACCCCTGCAAATATTCGGTTAATTCATTAGCATGATACTGTAGCTTACCGTCATCTCGAATCAGCTTACTATTCGGTAGTCGAGTGTGGGTCCAATCGGCTAACTCTTCATAGGGTTGATTCGGTGAGCCAACATAACATAGTCCTTCATCTGTAGCGGCTATGTGAATATCCCAATCCTGATGGTTTAATAATGTCCAATAAATCGGAAGAATAGTGTTGCTACTCATAATCGTTCACCTCCATAAACAGTATACCCCCAATCAGAAAGTTTGTACGCAATCTCGAATGTAATAGCAAGATGAAACAGCTCCAACGTATCCCTGCAACATTCTCTAGTCTAGTTCGTTTGTAAAGATAGAGGTGATTCATTTGCGACAATATGTAATTATTCTGGTTCTGGTCTTTATTCTATTAATAGTAGGCTGCGCTTCCAATGTTGAAACTCCAACTCAAACGAACGGTACTGGCACTGAACACCCAGTGATATTAAAGTCTGATAATAGGCAACCTGAACAACTTGAACTGGACGTCTGGGATGCTAATGATATTCAAGAAGTAAAACTTAGCAGGTCGATGGGGTTCGGTACTGTGAACGAAGCTCAATTCGGAGTGTTTAGCGAACAAGCTAATGTGGATATATTCTTGGATGCGATCCAAACAGCCACGAGAATTAATGGTATTCTAGATATAGTGAGACCCCATTATGATGTTACCTTCCAGGCAGAGGATAAGGTACAGTCGATTCATCTATGGCTGAATATCGAAACAGATGGTGGTATGTATACGTATGTAAGTGATACGGGGACCGGTTATACATTAACAGAAGAGTCTGCTTCGGAGTTAAAGAGGCTAATCAGGGACATACGTTATTCCTCGGAACAAGCTGAGCAGAACGGTGATGTTGTCAACATCCATGGCAATTATCTGAATTTGGACAGATGGGACAGCTTTCTCATTCATGTACAGCAGGGAATAAGAGACCAAGTGCAAGTAACTAGTTATACTATTGAAGGTGATCCTATTTTCTATAATCTCAATTACGATGGTCAGTCTGTGGAGTACTCGTTCGACAACACTATGGATGCATATGGTGGTTCGCAAAGAGTAAGCACATTCTGTGAGAGCGTCGAATCCGTAATAACAGAAAAAGGTACAGAATACTCGTTAGTTGGTTGTAATGGTAATAAGGCCAGAACATTCGGGCTATTAATTCCTCCACAAAATGAATAGAAGGACGGTTGGGCATACTTGAGGATATTCAAAACTACTATCAGCGTCATCATATCAATGATTTTGTTCATACTCTTTGTGAAGCTGTGTATGGACTACCAGGAGCAGTACACATACACTTTGCGGGTGCTGGTGCTCTATTTTGTGCTCATCAATTTATATGGGTTACTCATTATGTATGTAGATAAGAAGAAATCCCAGAACACCCGATCCGGGAATGGCTGGCGAGTTAGTGAGAGGCAACTATTCATTGTCACGGCTCTTGGTGGGTTTCTCGGAACGATCATGGGCATGAGACTGCTCCGCCATAAGACAAGAAAAACTTACTTCAACGTATTATTCCCGTTAATACTGATTGTGAATGTTGTGGCAATTGTAGTAGTAATAAAATGATTAAGGTTCTTTATTCACGGGTGGGCGAGCCTGGCTCACGGTTTTGCGTGCGCGAATGATTTTACGATTAAAGTGCTGGCTAACTTCTTTGGCTGTAACCTCGTTCTTGCGAAGGGTAACCTGATCGATAAAGGTAATGAATAGCTTTGCCGTATTAACGGCATCGTCGATGCCTCTGTGTGCCTTTCCTGTAGCCTCAATGCCAGCGGTTTGTAGGGCGGTTTTTAGACCGATTTGATGAGTGACTTCTGGAAGCAGGAGCTTGCCAATTTGTGGTTGGATATCGTTATAGTTCTTAAACCAATCTAACTTAACATCCTTACGAACACATTCATCGATGATGTGAAGTCGATCATCCTTCCCCCATGAGCATAAGAAATCATCCTTATTGAGCCAAGCAGCAAATTTCTCTATACCTTCCTTGAAAGGGATGGCGTTCTTCAGATCCTCCTTATCCATGTTGATGAAGGATCTTGTGCTTTTCTCTACATAGCCACCTTTGGGAGCAATGTAAATTTGAAGCTGATCCACGATTTGTTTGGTTGCGAAATCAACCTTACAGGCGCCAATTTCTACTATGGTACTAAGCTGACCGATTTTGAATCTTTTGACAAGCTCTAGATCGAATATAACCGCATTCAAGAAAATCACCTCTAATGATGGATATGCATATAAGGTATGCATTATAATGGAGAGCAACCGCTACTAATTATTACCTGTTCCAAGAATAAACATGTTCTGGAGGAATGTACCTATGGAAAAGCGTAAATTTGGTCAAACTGGACGTGAATTTCCCATTCTCAGCTTTGGTGCTCAGCGTATTGTAGACGAGCATAACTGTACGGAGGATGAAGCTATTCAGATTGTGAATCGAGCTATTGATGCAGGTATCGAATATTACGACACTGCACCGATCTATTCAGCAGGACAATCGGAGGAACGATTAGGAAAAGCCTTGGGCAAACGCCGTTCTCAGGTATGGATTGCAACCAAGACACTGGATCGTACACGAGATGGATCATGGCGTTCTCTAGAAGCTAGCCTGAAGAGATTGCAAACCGATCATGTCCAAGAATGGAGACTGCACGATGTAAGAACCATGGAGCAGCTAGACGCATGTTGTTCCAAGGATGGAGCATTACAAGCACTAATTGAAGCCAAGGAACAAGGAGTCATTAAACATATTAGTCTTAGCGGGCATACAAACCCAAGTGTGCAGATTGAGGCACTTCGTCGCTTTCCATTCGAGAGCGCTTTAGTTGCTCTATCGGCTCCTGATCACTTCATCTATAGCTTTGCCCATGAATTCCTTCCTGTAGCCAACGAGAAAGGCATCGCTATTATCGGAATGAAGGTTATTGGGAATGGACGACTGGCAGAGTATTACGAGCAAGCGCTTAGATACACATGGTCCTTACCTATATCCACGGCCATTCTAGGGATGTCTACTATGGAGCAGCTGGAGAACAATTTAAGAGTCGCTAACAGCTTTGTACCCATGACAGAGCTCGAGCTACTAGAATTGTCTAAGATCATGCTTCCCATGGCTAACCCCGATGTACTCCGTTGGAAAGCTAAGGATTGGAGCAACAAGGAAGAGTGGGCAGTACGAGTTTAATTTTTGCGATAAACGCGCTCGCCTAAGCTTATTAGAAAGCAACTGCTCCCTCTGGAGTAAGTTGCTTTTCTATTCTTATTATTAGATCATAGGTTTTGATACAATTGCATAGATAGCAAGAATTAACCACCCTGCCAGGAACGCTAGCCCTCCAAAAGGTGTAATGATACCAAGTCTTGTAATACCACTTAAGCTCATGGCGTATAGACTACCGGAGAATAGCACAATACCTGATACTAATAGCCAGCCCGACCAAACAGGCAGTGAGCTAGTGGCGGAAGTACTCTTGATCAAGATCGCTACTACGATGAGTGCTACAGCATGAATCAGATGATAATGAACACCCGTCTGGAATGCAGTTAGCATCTTGTCTGAGAGCTTATTCTTGAGCGCATGTGCTCCGAAGGCACCAAGTGCTACTGCTAGGAAAGCATTGATACTTCCGAGGAACAAGAAGATATTAGCCATAATTTAACCGCCTTTGTGAGGGATAATGAATTAGGAACGACCGAATATTAACACTTGATTAAATTCGATCGTTTCTTATTATATCTTATTCACGAGTGGATATGAAATCGGAAAGCTGAGTATAGAGGGATAGTTTCCAATAGAGGAGAGATATTAGAATGAATCAAACCATTGAATTAATGCTTAACCATCGGTCGATTCGCAAGTTCACAGAGCAGCGTGTTACTGAGGAGCAGCTGAACAGTATTATTGCCGCAGCGCAGATGGCATCCTCCTCTAGCCACGTACAGGCATATAGTGTCATTCAAGTTTCTGATCCAGTTAAACGTGAGAAGCTAGCCGAATTGACCGGGAACCAAAGACATGTAGCAGACAGCCCCCTGTTCCTAGTCTGGTGCGCCGATCTTCATCGCAATAGGACTGCCTATGGCCTCCATGATGATCCTGATCATGCTTATATGAACACAGCGGAGAACATGATTGTGGCAACAGTAGATGTAGCATTAGCTGGTCAGAATGCCGCACTCGCCGCAGAATCGATGGGTATGGGAATTGTCTATATCGGGGGCATTCGTAATCAAATTCGTGCTGTGACAGAAATTTTGGAGCTTCCCGAGTTGGTATATCCGGTATTCGGTATGTGTATCGGATATCCAGACCAAGAAATAGAAGTAAAACCTCGTTTGCCCATTGACGCCGTGCTGCATCGTAACAAGTACGATACAAGCCAGCTCAATGCGCATCTTAAGGGCTATGATCTTACAATGAGCGAATATATGCGGAAGCGAACAAATGGCAAAATTAATCGAACGTGGACAGAGGATATGAAGAACAAATATGGCTCTCCATCTAGGATGCACATGAAATCATACGTTGAGGAGCAAGGATTTTATTTGCAATAGACGGTAGGGTTAGGTAGGATATATAGGGAAACTATTTAATACAAGCGTCACAATAAGGAGAACCTATTATGAAGCTAACACCAGAGCAACGAATTACCTTGCATGGCTTTAATAATCTGACGAAGTCACTGAGCTTTAATATGTACGATATTTGTTATACGGCTACAAAAGAAGAGCGTGAAGCCTATATAACTTATATTGATGAGCAATATAATGCAGATCGACTAACCGCCATTCTCATGAATGTATCAGATATTATAGGTGCTCATGTATTGAATATTGCCAAGCAAGATTATAATCCTCAAGGAGCTAGTGTTACTATGCTGGTCTCTGAAGGGCCCGTATATGAGACGGATGTATCGTACGATGAATCACCAGGACCTATACCCGAAGCAGTTGTTATGCACTTGAACAAAAGTCACATCACCGTTCATACCTATCCGGAATATCATCCGGCTGAGGGGATCAGCACATTCCGTGCAGACATTGATGTATCGACCTGTGGGGAAATTTCACCGCTGAAGACGCTGAATTATCTGATTCACTCCTTTGATACGGATATTATCACCATTGATTATCGAGTTCGAGGCTTCACGAGAGATATTAGCGGTCATAAGCTATTCATCGATCACGAGATAAGCTCAGTCCAGAACTACATCCCCGACGAAATTAAGTCTAACTACGATATGATTGACGTGAATGTGTATCAGGAGAACATTTTCCATACGAAATGTAAGCTCAAGGATTTTGATCTAGACAATTATTTATTCGGATACACAAAGGACAAGCTCACGTCTGATCAACAAGAGGAAATAACAGCACGCTTAAAAACAGAGATGGATGAGATTTATTACGGCAAAATGTTTGGTTTTAAGGTTTAGTATAGAGTTTAGAGAAGAGGCAGCTACCCATTAGTGGGCGGCTGCCTTTTTTAGCCGACATTTATGTCTTACATGAACGCGACCGCATCCATTTCCCGCTGCAAGCCGACATTAGAGACTGTCGATAAATTATATAATAAGCATATTCATGCAGTCTTATGTATAGACGGCACTTTATCTATCCTTATAATTTCCTTTTGATCTTTATCCCGTTGCCTCAGCTGCAGTAATCCGTACTATGGGAACAAGTGCGAAGCGCAACGCCATGAAAGGCTATCCCATCTTTCAGAAGGCAAGAAAATGGATGCAGATGGCCTACCACGGTCTGGGTCAAGCTCATCTGCAGCATTATTGGAACGAGTACTGCTGGAGACTTAACACGAAACTACGCAATGCTCCACTGTTCGAGTCGATGCTCAGGCTTTGCGCCACAACGCCATCTACAACCTATGTCGAGCTGGCACAAGCAAGTTGAATCCGCAGAGCAACGAGTCCTACCAGATGATCCATGAGTAGCAAGTCATTCAAAGTCATGCCAAGTAATCCATAGAATTGAGTAGCAAGTCATTCAAAGTCATGCCAAGTGATCCATAGAATAGCGTAGCAAGCCATACCAAGTGATCCATAGAATAGAGTAGCAAGTCATACCAAGTAATCCATAGAATAGAGTAGCAAGCCATACCAAGTGATCCATTGGCCACCAGTCAATCCAGGTGATCTGCGAATGTGATAAAACTGAGTCATTGGGATGAAAGTTAAAAGAAAGCTGAAACGCACCCTAAGAAGACGTTAATGGTAAATAACAACTGCATACATAAACTTGCTGGCATAAACTTGCTGGCATAAACTTGCACACATATTCATAACTTCATCATTAATCGTCAGTCTCCATTTACGTCTTACAGAGACTTCCCCGCACACATTTCCCGCTGTAAGCCGTTTATTCATTTTCTTATGCAATCGAGCAGGAAGCGACAAATTTCTCAGAAGGAGTATGTTACATTCATTGCTGGCAAGAAAATCATAAGGAGGTTTTTACTCAGATGGTTATCAGTCCCGTATATGAAGCTGCAGATAAGATAAAATTCGCCAAGCATCTAGTTGTGGTAACAGGTGCAGGCTTTTCCGTAGAATCTGGTGTTCCTGATTTTCGTTCCTCACGAGGATGGTGGCGCCAGATTGATCCAGTAACCGTGGCGACCGTGGATGCTTTGGAGTTTAACTACAATTTGTTCCACGGGTTTTATTCAACACGTATCGTACAATTGAAGACAGTTAGCCCACACTTAGGTCATCATATCCTAGCACAATGGGAGAAGGATGGACGGCTCCAGCATATAGCAACACAGAATGTGGATGGCCTCCACCAGCAGGCTGGGAATAAACAAGTTCAGGAGTTGCATGGAACCATTAGAAGCTACAGGTGTCATCAATGTGGTCGCAAAGGCCAGCAAGAGTTTTTTCTAAGCAAAACTCAATGTGCCTGTGGTGGTAATCTGCGTCCCAATCTCGTGTTATTCGGTGAATCATTTCCGAGCAGAGCGTGGGAGATATCAGCTCAAGCTATTCGGAATGCGGATGTTGTGCTAGTAATGGGGACAAGTCTCCAGGTAGCACCAGCTAATCAGCTACCTTTCCTTACATCTGGCACGCGTATTCTGATTAACCAAGATTCAACGGGTTGGGAGCATCAATTCGATATAGTGATTCAGGGTAAGGTAGTTGAAACTTTAAAGGCGATTAATCAGCTTGTTAGCTGATCGATATTCAGACAAACCTCGTGCTGCCAAGCGACATCAGCAGTCATACTCGCTAGTAGGGACTGGTTCTCTAAATGTGCCAACTCCCAACAGTACTTAGCATTCATTATCATACAATTCGTCATTTCCTGTTCCTCAAAGCTACTTAACTTTCTACTTGTTTGAATGGTCCAAAGCTCCGCCATACGTTGATGGATCGGCTTAATCATCATATTACAGCACCCCCTGTTACCAACCAGTATGCCCAGAATATTCGCGGGTAACGGTCACAGGGGGATCAAATAGTTGATCTAGCTTAGACTTAGAAACTTAATACAAACGGGCTTCGAAATAGGTAAGATATGTTCAGTCGGCAACAGCTTCCCCGATTCAGCATTTCTCTGGAAGGTTACGATGCTGTTGGTATCTCGATTAGCAACAAGTAAGAAACAACCATCCGGTGAGATTGTAAAGGCCCGAGGATGCTGTCCTAAGGTCGGCGCATGCTCAACGAATCGTAGGCTTCCATTGGCAGGGTCAATTTCATATACAACAATACTATCATGACCGCGATTAGAGCCATATAGATAACGACCGTCAGGTGAGATATGAATGTCTGCACAGGCGTTCTCGCCTTCATAGGTTGCAGGTAGGGTAGGCACTGTTTGAATGGTTGTAAGCTGACCTCTTTCTTGGTCATAAGCGAATGCCGTTATCGTTGCATTCAATTCATTGATAACATAACCATAGGGTTGAGACGGATGGAATACCCAATGGCGGGGGCCAGAGCCAGGCTCCAATGCAATTTCACTATGTGAGATCAGCTTCTGTCCTTGGACATCCAGTTGATAAATAATGATACGGTCCAGCCCAAGATCACATACAAGCGCATATCGATTCAATTTATCCACAGTTAACGAATGGGCACGGGGTTGGTTTTGGACAGGTAGGATACTAGCACCTGTATGCTGATGTGCGTCTGTAAGTGGAGCGATCCGTCCGTCTTCCAATATGGGACTTAGACCTACTAACCCCGCGTGATAGCTCGATACCATCAAACTTCGATGGGTTTGATCCATAGTAATATGACATGTGGGAGATGCCACAGTCTGTTCCCTGTTCAGGAATGTTAATTGTCCTGTTCCAGAATCAATGGTATAAGCGCTAGCTTCTCCATTACGTTGACCATTAGAGTCCAATCCTTCGGATAGAGCGTATAATCTTAAATTTTCCTCATCAGTAGCTAGGTAAGTCGGATTTTTCAAGCCGTCAACAAATCCCGTAAGTGTGAGCGCACCTGTTGAGGAATCATATGTACATACGGAAATGCCTGGTGATGATGGGTCGGTATAAGAGCCAATGTAGGCAAATACACGCTGCTGTAATGGGATATTCATGCTTCCACTCCTCGTAGTTTTTATTTTCACATTTTACCATAGTCAATAGACAGTACGAAATCTGACGTGTAGCTTCACTGGGAGCAGTAGAGTCCCGAAGTACCTCTATTAAGAGAATTCGCGCCGAAGCGTAAAGAGATCCTTCAGCTCATCAGTGGATAGCTCTGTAATCCAGCCCTCAGAGGTGGCAATGACGTTCTCACTAAGCTGCTGCTTATTGTCCAGCATCTCATCGATACGTTCCTCCAATGTGCCAAGGGCAATAAATTTGTGTACCTGCACATCGCGGGTTTGCCCCATCCGATAAGCACGGTCAGTTGCTTGGTTCTCTACGGCGGGATTCCACCAGCGGTCGAAGTGAAATACATGGTTAGCTGCAGTGAGGTTAAGGCCAACACCCCCCGCTTTAAGCGATAGAATGAACACGGCAGGCTGCTCATGAGTCGGGAGACTCTGGGATTGGAATTGCTCAATCATCCGATCACGGCCAGACTTGGAGGTGCTTCCGTTAAGATACAACACAGGCTCCTGCAGCTCTTGTGTAAGTACAAGCTTCAGCATTTGCCCCATCCCAATATATTGCGTAAAAATAAGGCAGCGTTCGCCCTCTTCCCGAAGCTCCTTGACCATAGCAAGCAGACGCTCTAGTTTGGAGGAGCGGTGGATCAGCTTTTCGATAGCGATGTCGTCGATATGGTTAGCTTTAGAGAATAGGTTAGATCCCACATCTGGCAAGGGCTCCTTGGTCATGAGTACCGGATGATCACATAGCTGCTTAAGCTGTGTAAGAGCCGCGAGGATCGCCCCTTTCCGTTCAATACCTTCGAGCCTCTGCATCCTTTCCATAAGCTGATTAACCGTCTGTTCATAAAGAGCACCCTGCTCTGTTGTAAGATGGATATAGGTTTTCATTTCGTTCTTATCCGGAAGATCAAGCTGAATAGCAGGATCCTTCTTCTTGCGACGAAGCATGAAGGGCTTGACCAGCTTCTGTAAATCAGAAGTTCGTTGTTGATCATGGTCCTTCTCTATAGCATTACTGAAACGTTTGTTAAAAGCACTAGCATTGCCCAAGTAACCTGGATTGATAAAATCATAGATAGACCATAGCTCAGACAATCGATTCTCAATCGGAGTCCCAGTTAGAGCAATGCGATGACGAGCAGGAAAGCTACGGACAGCGGTTGATTGCTTCGTTTGGGCATTCTTAATATTCTGCGCCTCGTCAAGACATAACGTTGTCCAAGTAACACTTTGTAATGCCTCCTGATCAAGGGCTGCGATCGAATAGGAGGTTAGGACCAGATCTGCTTGCTTCGCAGCTTGAATAAATGCTTCGCCACTGTGTCGCTTAATTCCATAATGGAGCATGACATTCAAGGATGGAGCAAAGCGGGCAAGCTCCTTCTGCCAATTACCCAGCACAGACGTTGGACAGATAAGCAGAGAGGGATATATGGAATCCTCCTCTGTATTCTCTTTAATATGTAGTAAATAAGCAATGAATTGTACAGTTTTGCCAAGTCCCATATCATCGGCTAGACAGGCGCCGAGTCCGAAACGGCGAAGGAAGGCCAGCCAGGCATATCCGGTCTGCTGATACGGTCTCAGCTCTGCCTGCAACTGAGCAGGTACAGCAAGCTTAGGCCATTCCGATTGCTGGCCGAGCTGACCAATGAGCTGAACTAAATGCTCATTAAGCTCAACCTCAAGCTTAATACGCTCTGCATCATCTGAACCTGACTCCTCTGATGCGTCCGCAAGCGCTTCTCTGTCAGTAGCATCGTTGCCTCCTAACAGATGCAGCTGAAGTACGTCCTGAAAGGACAAGCCTTGCCCTTTATCGACACGAGCCATGACTTGGCGAATTTGCGCCATCAGGGCAGGGTCAAGCTGAATCCATTGACCACGGAATTTAACGAGTCGTTCGTTGCGAGCAATAAGCTCAGCAAATTCTGCCTCGCTCAGATCGTTCTCACCGATGGCGATTCGCCAATCATAGTCGATTAGCGAGTCCAGTCCGAACAGTGAACGATCTGCTCGGCTACCCGTGCTTGGGCTGACTCGAGCGCGAAGTCGCGGCTTCTTCCGGCTCGCGGCTTCCCACCAAGCCGGGAGTAGCACCTGCCACCCAGCGTCACTCAGGAGCTGGCTGTCAACTGTGAGAAAACGCCAGGCAGTCTCATCATCAAGAGCGCTAACGAAGATATCGTTGTGATCTTCGTTAGCATCGAATAACGACGATGGCAGGCTTGCCTGTAATCGCTCCAGCCAGCTAGCTGAGCGCTCTTGCACGTGCGTCGTCCAATCGCTTGGCCATACGCCGAATGCTGATCCATCTGCGGTAAGCCGCACATGTATGATTGCAGCTGCATCCAGTTTGTCCTGCAGGACAAGCTGCAGATGCCAGTTCGGCTCATTGTCGTCAGGCTCGAGCAGCTGAAGACTAGGTCGGAATGGAGCCGTATCAGCCTTCCAGCCTACCGATACTAACCACTCCTTCGCGCTCAGGCCGACCACGTTCCCACGTTCCCATTGGAATACTAAAGGGAACTCTCTTCTTAAATCTGCCATATTCAGCTCTGTGCCATAGTTTCGGCGCATAACACTGGCAGAGAATGCAGCCTGTAGTCCGTCCACAAATCCAGCTTGCTCGGCAGCTCTACCTAGTACGATTAAATCATCTGAATCTAGCGCATCCTCATCCCAAATCCATTGCAGCTGCCCTGACTGAAAGGCAGAGAAGGAAGGAACATACTTCTTCTGCTCCATGTATGTAACCAGTTGAGGAGCTAGCTCAATTATGATCTTCGCTTGATCACTCCAGACCCACTCTATATGCTGTAATAGCTGTTGGTCTGCGAAGAAAGGGATCACCTGCTCGGCAGGCAGGATGATAGCCTCAGCTCCTTGATTATGGGTAACAGCAAGATCAGTTCCGTAGAAGGAAGCCTCATGCCAAGCGAATAAACGATGCTTGAAGTAGGCCCCAGATGCTGAATAATTATTATCTAAGGAGCCCTTAATATGAGCGTCTCCACGCTGATCTAAGTCGATATGCATGTGAATGGAATCGGTGTATATGCTCATTACAGTAGTTTTCCTTTCCGAAGCTCCTCCTGTAGAGCACGAAGGCGGCTATAACGAATGCTGAACGAAGTGATATAATGCTCCCATCGTGCCTCATGCTTTATCTTTTTGTACAATTTAGCTAGTCGCTTTAACAGCTTCACGGCAGCCTTATAGCCGACACGATTCTTGTTCATCACATGACGTTCCACAGCTTGATGGTAGAAGGGGAGCAGCATCTCGGGAGCGTGCTTCTCTAAAGGCTGCAGTTCACTTACCCGGAACTCTGAAGGATCGCTTCCTATGCTGAGGTGATAATCCATCCATTGCTTCCATCTCGCATGATGGATAAGCTTCTCCTCATAGATCCGGCGGGAATAAGGCAGCATGGCAACGAGGGCTTCCCACATGCTCACCTCGGCCTCGGGCAGATGCTGAGTAACAAGCTCCCAAAACTCCATATACTGGTTTAAATAATCACGTCGATAACTTCGATATAGATAAGGTAGTGCGGATAACCATCTCATTAATCGAGTCCATTGCTGCAGATGGGAGATATAATACAAGAAGTACATAGACATATCAGCAGGGACCGTTGTTAGAGCTTTAGCTTGCTTTAATAGCTCCCATGCCTCTTCATCCCTAGCCGCATAGAAATTCATCCGCGCCTGCGCTAATAACCATTGAAATCGAGAGAGAGAAGAGCCAAGCTCCACACCCGCCTGCTCGAGCTTCAATAGCTCTTCGCTAAACGGCTTACTATCTTTCGTAAAAGGACATACCCAATAGTGCCAATAGCTATGATAAACATCTAGTGAATAACGTTTGTCTGTGGACTCCGTCAGCATCTCTCCACGTATATAAGCTAATGTCTGCTCAAGCAGGATTTGGTTATCGGGGTTATGTGGGATTGCATTATCACTGGAGAAGTAAGTGTCAATGGACTCCATTAATTCGATAATCGTAGGATCTGACGAACGTCCACTACTGTGAGAATAGGCATACTCTGAATAATGGATTCTTTTATTAATAATTTTCTTTAGCACAAAAAGATGAACGTTGAGCATATAGATGTGCTCGACATCTTTCGTTAGCTTGGGCTGCAGCTGGACGATCATATCGATAGCTTGTTCTATATATTGGAAGCTACGGATATCTTGAGGTAATCTTACGGTACAATCCTCAAACAACCTATGCCACTCTGTGATACTCATTGTAGGAATTCGAGCAGCCTGCTCATTAAGTCTAGATGGATTCATTGATTTTTTCACTGGGAAGGGATTAATATGAAGTGTGGTTTTAGATTTAGCGTTAACGAGCATTTTTACCGAGCGTCCCTGTTCGTAGGCATAATCGAGCAGTACGGCCATCATATGCTTACAGAAGCCTTGAACAGGACAGTTACAATGGCTTGTCGAGAAGAAATCTAGGTTCATCTCCACGTTATACTCCTCATTGCCATGAACGCAGGCCTCAACATATTGAGGAGCGGACATCGTCAGCTCTTGCACACGGCCCTGCTTATAATATTGGAAGCCACGACTAATCGTTACCTCATCGAAGTTCTTCGAGACATCTTGAACGAGCATATTCCACTGTTCATCATTCATCGAGTAGGTTAAGGTCATTACCGAATTGACTCCTCAGACATATAATTAGGCGTAAAGTGATCGTACTTATGGGAATATCCGTTCTCGTTTATATTTTATCAGATTCATAAAAGCTTGTCGATTGGAAGAGTGTAAGGTTTCGAAGTTGTTAAGGGATATATTGGGAAAAGTTCCGGTGATGAGCAGGCGGCCAACAATGCAGGCTTTGCTTTTAGCCGGGTAACAGGGTCGCCCCAGGTGCTGGTAGTAGAAGGAGAACAGGATACTTCAGGCAATATTGTAGCTACGATGAATTCTGGACTAATTCCCACGGAGGCACGGAGATCTATACTGCGCTGGCCACAGGCTATGAAGGCATGCAAAAGGTTGAAGCACAGCGTAAACACATCATTCTATTAACAGACGGGCAATCTGCTACCCAGAATAGCTACGAGCACCTGACTAGTCAGATGGTGAACAATAACATTACGATGTCGACAGTTGGTATTGGAGAGGGCGCAGATGTTCAGCTATTGGAGTATCTAGCAGAGCTAGCTAAGGGCCGATTTTACTAACTAATGATCAAAGCACTCTACCAGCTGTATTGACTAGGGAAACCGTATTACTGACTAGGACTTATATTGTCGATCAACCATTCATACCCATCGCAGTTCAGCCTGGAGATTGGTCAGGTTTATTCGATGGAGGGACCCCGAGGATTAATGCGTATGTGGCGACAACTCCCAAAGAAACCGCTGAGGTGATTCTTTCTAGCCCTGAGCCTGATCCGTTATTAGCCCGTTGGCAGTTTGGGTCAGGACGTAGTATAGCTTGGACGAGTGACTGGGAAAAGCTGGTGAGATGGTTAATTCCACGAAATCAACTAAAGTCGGTCGATCAGAAGAAACCAAGCCGAGATCCAATTCAAGCTCCTACAAAAGCTAAAGATAATGTTACCGATGTAGGAGTACCCACCATGCTACAAAGGGGTGTGGAAGCAGCTGAGCAGGTTGAAACGGCCAATAACCCAGAAGCTACAGCAGCCGCCCAGACCGACCGGACATCTAACCAGTCTAACCCCTCCGAAAGCTTAGATAAGATGAATCGACTGCTTGCCGCCAAAAAGCGTGGAAGCAACAAAAGGTAATTGTTTATGTTGTATCCTTGCGATACTGCCGTGGATTCTTGCCAAAGTAAGCTTTAAATTGATTGGCAAAATGATTGTAATTATTAAAGCCTACATCGGCTGCGATTTCAGAGGCATTACGTGAACTGTGCTGTAATAATAAGGCTGCTTGGCGTAGACGCATCTGGATAAGAGTTTCGACAATAGACTGACCCATCTCAGCTTTGAATACATGCGAAAGTCTAGACGAGGATAAACCAATCGATCTAGCTAAAGACGCTATATGTAAGGGCTCAGTCATTCGTTCAGTAAGTATATGCAGAACCTCAGCTACCCGGGCATCGACGGGTTTATTCATATTCTGGGAGACGAGCAGTAGGATTTCATTCAGTGCATTCATGCATAGCTCATTAGAATGAGGACCAGCCTGGCGAGTATCATAAATAATACGTTTGAATATGCGATAAATCCGCTTCTGCATATAGACATTATCAAGGGTGTCGAAGAAGAAGCCTGTTGGCGATTCAGGAAGGTGCATCCAACTAATTTTCTGAACGTTTGGGACAAAGTGGGCCCATACAAAATTCCAAACATGACCTTTTCGAGTTCCATACTGGTGGGGTGTATGACCCTTTATTACAGCAATATCCCCCGCTTTAATGCATTGTTCCTTCCCTTGAATGATCACGTACCCTTCTCCAGAAAGTGTATAGGTAATAAGCCAATCCTTCATGCCATTCTTTCGTTTGACGAGGTAAGTATCATTCTCATTAAAGTGGTCAGATATAACCGTGCCGGTTCCATCCGTTAATGGGTTGTTGGTGTAATCCGCACTGTTGCTCATTTGGCTCCCTCCTAAACGTGATGTTCTAACGGGCTCAAACTGATTTGAAAATTAGATTTAACCTTTGAATCACTACTTTATAGGTGAATATTCAGCTGAGGTCACTCTCTAAGGCGGGTTTTCCGCTTTACAGCGGACAATTTGCTCCCAGGTCACTCTTCGAACGGAGCTGCAGGGCTGTTTTCCCTCCTAAAAGTTTTGTGATAACAAATCTACCTCGACAGCATAATCTCTATATTCTAGCATCGAATAGCAGAATAGTGTTACTTTTTAGCGTGATGCTTACTTCCCAACTGGTGTGATAAATTTTACACTTGTTATGAAGATGAGTAAGAGATTTTTAACATAAGGAGTTGAGCATTCTTTGAATAAACGATTAAAAGCGCTGACCGAAGAACAAGTGAATGAATTCAATAGTGAAGGTTATATTGTGATTAAGGGGCTATTCAATCAAGAGGAGCTAGCACAAATTGGAGAAACCTTTGAAGAAATAAGCCATACTACGGTACCAGGTCTGTTCGAGCCTGAGCTCAGTCAGGTAACGGATGATCCGTTGAAGCGATACCCGCGTGTGATGCATCCACATCGATTTAATGAAACGGCCAAGAAATATATGCTTCACCAGCCGATTATGGATGTTCTTACTGATCTATATGGTGAAGAGGCCTATGCGGCACAGAGCATGTTCTACTACAAACCACCAGGCTCACGAGGTCAGGCCTTACATCAGGATAATTTCTATCTCAAAGTAGAGCCTGGCAACTGTATTGCAGCATGGACCGCGATAGATGCCGCTGACGAGAATAATGGCGGACTCTTGGTTGTTCCCAAGACGAACAAGTATGATCTTGCTTGTCCGGACACGGCTGATGAGAAGGAATCGTTCACAAACCACTATGTAAAACCACCAAAGGATCTGAAGGCGATTCCAGCTGTTATGGACAAAGGTGATGTATTATTCTTTAACGGTAACTTGATTCATGGTTCCTACCGTAATAAAACGAAGGATCGATTCCGTAGAGCCTTTATATGTCACTATGCCAATTCATCCGCTACCCATATCTCGAAGCATTACCATCCATTGTTCCGCAATGATGGAACCATTGTCGAATTAGCCGATAATCCAGATGGCGGACCATGCGGATTAGAATTTGATGTACAGTACCCTCATTAAGCCAAGATTTTAGTCTTCATCCATGACTTATAGACCCGATATATGTTTCTCTTACCGGACATACCGTCCCAAATCAACGGTATGTCCGTTTATTAATGCTTCAGAGTGACCGGGCTTATGAACGCTAAGTTGCAAGCTCTCTTGATTAAGATTTATATAATCCACTTTTAATGCGTCTGTTCTATTAAAGAAGGGCGGCTTCAACCTCACTAAGGCTGCAAACTCCTGGAGATTTCGCAGATCTCTCTGCTCCGCTTCCTGACAGCTCATAACTTCTATTACAACGCCATTTGGCGTTCCTTCGCTTGTAATGATATGACGATCTGTGAGCTCTTCCATCTGATAAGGCTGCATCGTATATACGGACCAGTAGAGCTGTTCAGTAGCTCCGAATAGAGCCTGTGGTTCCTGTAACCATAAGCCTTTAGGTAATACACCAATAATTTGCTTCGAATAGGTTTCAGGAATCGGGTAAAGCGCGATAATGACATTCTTATGATAGAGCACCTCAGCGAACTCGCTTTGATGCCGCGGATCATGCTCGGCGTAACCATTTCCGGGATGGAAGAAGAATGCTTTATTCACGCTATCAGCAGTTATTAATGGCAGAGTGACATCCCATCGATGCTGTTCATTATCAAATTCGTTAAATCGCTCCCACATCCCACCTGAAGCAAAGCTTTCCGTTATGTAGACATAGCTATGGAGTTGCTTAATTTGAGAATCAGTCGTCTTCGTCACAAGCTTGGTTACCTCAGTCGGTTGATCACGGTTTAACGCTATTTGCTTGGCGGAATCGGGTGCTTCATAGAATAAGAAACCAGCGTATTCTGTTCGAGGCATAGCCTCTGGCAAGGAGAAATCTCCGAACTGCACATAATCGAATAATACATTAGTATCCTGGGGAATATCGTGACGAAGTCCGCGGGAATGCGCACCTACCCAGGTCCCTTTAAGATAGTATTGTGCTCTTTCCTTCCATAATAAGTCCAGCATATCGCTTAGTGTGGTTTTGATATCAGGGTTATCCACCAATGTCCATGCACAGGTATAAGCTTGTACCCAATGCCAGAACCAAGGAAGGGCACCGTATTCGTGCATTCCCTGTTGTTGAACAACCGATAAAGTCTCTCTCAAACATTGCACACCATCTTCCGTTAACCCCTCGTCACCAAACATCTGACCGAATATTAATTTAGTGGCCGTATACTTGGCTTCGTGATGATTATATTGATGTAGGGGCTTCCGATAAAAATTACTATGATAAATATGGGCCAATGCAGATTCAAAAGCGTGACGGAGAGGTGGGCTGAATTCAGACGAATACGTGTTGAAGAAGAAGGCCATGAGACTGCCCATTAGTTCAACCGGCAATGTGTTGGGTTTGGCTTCCTGCGGATTTGGTTCGAGCCGAAGCGGCCAATGTCCATATGTGTCACTATTGGGATTGACATCTTGAAGCTGAAGGACTTTTAGAAGTATGCGTGTAGCTGTTGCTCTATCAATTGTACCTTCAGTCGAATCCGTGAATAAATAAGAGGCATAATAGAAGTTGTCCCTGATGTCGGAATGAAACCACAACCCACTGTTAAGCTCAGGCTGCTGTCTAGCAATCTGAGCGATTTTATATATAATTTCCTGTAATCTCTCATCTGATCGTGACATTAATTGCCTCCTCAATAGAATTCAGCTTTTCATGGGATCGCTACTCTATATATAGTACAATAAATACGTGAAGGATGGTTAATACCTACCGGTATGCAATACATGAGATATAGCTTTTATGATAAACTAATAGGATTGGAGGCGTTAACAAATGGATCATTCCAAATACGAAAAACATTTTAGTAAAGAAGCCTTTTTCAAAAAAATAAGTAAGTATGCTAAAGAAGCAGGTGTAAAGGCTGTATATAGCGGGTTGTTGTTGTATTATGCGTTTGAGAGTCCGAATACCCCGAAGAGAGCAAAGGCTATCATAGTTGGAGCGCTTGGATATTTGATTTTCCCAATAGATATCGTAACTGATATTCTACCTATGATTGGGTTTATCGATGACTTAGGCGTCCTTGCATTTGCACTAGCCCAGGTCGCTATGAGTATTGATGAGACGGTGAAGCTGAAGGCCAGGGATAAATTAAAGGATTTGTTCGGAGAAGATGTCATCCAGAATACTGAAATTATTGAAATAGAGAATGAAATAAAGGACGAATAAAGAACTACTAAGGCTGCCTCCGGGTGGCTTTTTTGTTGTTGGTCTCACTAACAATAGATAGCCTAACCTAATCATTGCGAGATTGTTCCAAAATCAAGAGTTACAATATTGAGAAGATATGATAACCTCAAGTTACTTAAGTATTAAGCATGGGTACCATTGCTTTCCTCCATCAGTGCAGTCGAGAGGATGTTTCTAATGAATCACTTTAGACGGTTTAGATTTCATTCAATTGCTGCACAGCTTTTTTTTCTTTTTTCTATTGGAATGATCGTTCCTGTCTTAGTTGGCGGTTATTTATCTTATAATAAATCTACTCAAATCGTTGAGGAGCAGGTTAGTAAGATTGCATCCCTAACTATTACACAAGTAAGCGATAAGTTGGACCTTATTATCAAAAAGCTAGAGGATACATCAGTGATGGCTCTTTACAATGAAGATATCGAAAAGGCTCTGGAAGGTGGACTGCCTGAATACGATCGTGAACAAATCAACAAAGATGCCACCAAGTATGTTTCATCCCTCATGGCTAATTCTCCGGAAATATTAGATATCTATATATTTGATCAGAAGAAGCAAAATTCGGTGTTTGGATCCACGATTACTTTAACAGACCTATGGGAAAGCAACTGGTACAAATCCATAATTGAAGCAGAAGGAAGATCTGTTTGGTTTGGATTGTCAAATAAATCTTATTTGAGAAAAACAGATATAGGGATCCCAGTGTTTGGCATGGGGCGTGCCATAAAAAGCAAAAAAAGTGGTGAAATTATCGGTGTTATATTTATTGAAGTAAGAGGAACAACATTAACGAAAGAGCTGGAGAATGTTCAGTTTGGAACAACAGGATTTACTTATGTAGTCGATAGCTCTAATCAATATGTATACTTTCCGAACGATAACTTGTATGGTGAGCCTTCGGAATTTATTTATTTACAACGAGATGAGATCCACCGTATAGAAGATAAGAATACCTTAATGATTCCCGATACCCTGAGTAATAAATGGCATGTCATCGGAGTTGTACCTGTTCAAGAGTTAATTGCGGATTCGATTGAAATCCGTAATTTAACCGTTTGGATTGTGATGGCGTCCATCCTTTATGCGATTTTAATGGGTTACTTAGTGACTCAGAGGATTGGGCAGCCCCTAGTAAAGCTAAGTAAACTTATGAAAAGGAGCGAAGCAGGTGATTTGACTGCCCGTATACATATCTCTGGAAGAAATGAATTAAGCCAGCTAGGAAGAAGTTTTAATAAAATGATTCAGCAAATTGATGCTTTGATTAAGCGTATTGGTGAAGAAGAGTCGCAGAAGAAAATGGCAGAAATTCGTGCTTTGCGATATCAAATTAACCCTCATTTTTTATACAACACGCTGAATTCTATTCGATGGATGGCTAAGTTGGATAGGAATGAGGATGTGGTTAATGCGATCTCAACACTTGTACAGCTTTTGGAAGGTAGTTTGCAGAGAAACGGTCCATTTATTAAGTTGCATGAGGAGTTTGACTTGTTAGAGAAATATATGCTCATACAGCAATACCGTTACGATAATCAAATTTCTTTAGCAATCAATTGTTCAGAGGAATCAAAAGATATCATGATCCCACGGATGCTGCTTCAGCCTATTGTTGAGAATGCTATATTTCATGGGATTGCTCCCAAAGAGGGCTTGGGTATCATTGAGATCAATGTTATTCAGAAGGAAGATGAAGTAACTATTATCATTAAGGATGACGGAGTTGGGATTGATCCTAACCATACCAAAGGTCTTCTCTCTGTCGTAAGTGAGAATAGCACTAAAGGTATGACGAGTATTGGTCTTCGCCATGTTCATCAAACACTTCAATTACATTACGGATCTCAATATGGCGTTAGTGTAACTAGTGCTATTGATGTTGGCACTGAAGTTCAGTTGACTTTCTCAAAATCAAAGGGGGATGACAATGTACAGAGTGTTGATCGTTGATGATGAATCAATAGCTCGTGTAGGACTTCGTACAACATTTGATTGGAAGGGTAATGGGTTTGAACTTGTTGGAGAGGCTTCCAATGGAAGGAAGGCTATGAGCTGGATTGAAGCTGGAGCGATTGATATTCTGATTACAGATATTGCTATGCCTGTTATGGATGGTCTGGAATTAACAAGAGAAACACTCAGACTATGTCCTTGGGTCAAGGTTTTACTGCTCAGCTGTCATAGTGATTTCGAATATGTTAGGGAAGGAATACGTTTAGGTGCATCAGACTATCTATTAAAGCCAACACTAGATTCACACAATCTTAAAGATGTACTTCATAGAATGAAGCTCCAGGTGATTAAAGAAAAAGAAAACCTAGAGCTTTATAGTAGAGCCATTGAAGAAAAACTGAGGAAATCGCGGAACGAGCTTGAAAATATGGTATGTAATATGTTTAAAGAAGAAACTCAATCAAGTATCACTATGCATATTCCCTGGTTGTGTGAAGGTTACAGCGCCGTTGTTTGTATACCAGATCACATTACTGAGACAGATATTAAACGAGAAGGAGGGTTTCTTCAGCAGACTCTTCATGCACAGGAACTGTTCTACGATTTGATAGATCAAGGTATTGCTATGATGAGATCATCTGGGGAATTAATTTTACTTTTACAAAGCCAACACGGCAATGAAGATCTTATAACTCGATATTTGGAAAGGTTCAGTCAGATACTAAAGGGTAACGGATATAGTTTTACAATGGGCGTCAGTTCTACTCGTTATGATGAAAAACAACTTAAGTTGGCATCCGAGGAAGCGAGGAATGCGGCTTGGTTACGCTTTTATCATGGTCCTGGTGGTATTCATACTCTGTCTACTTACCTTAATAAAGTGGACAATAAAGACGTATTTGCCAAAGCCAAGCACAACCTTAAAGAATATATCTGTGCTGGCATCAAAGAAAAGGCCCGCCAATGCTTAGAAGATATCTTTAATACATGGATTTATGAACTAAAACACCCTTCACAGGTCATGCAAGAGGCTCAGGAAATAGTTTCTTTATTTTACCTTTGTAATGAAGATACGGTTTGTGCGGTCAAACAAATTGAAGCCTTACGTTCGAAACAGGGCAAAGAGGAAGTAATAGAGATTCTTAGGCATAATTACGAAATTCTATGGCAAACCAATCAATTGGTTACAACTCTGCATCAACGTACAGTTAATGAGGCCATCAGTTACATAGATGAACATTTTACAGACGTAATTTCATTGCACGATGTAGCCGATCATGTGAATGTAAGTAAAAATTATTTAAGTGAACTATTCAAACGTGAGACGGGCGTCAACTTTATTGATTATATAATTCAACAAAGGGTTGCAAGAGCCAAGGTGTTGCTTCAAACGTCTAGGTTAAAGGTATATGAAGTTGCCGAGGCCTCAGGCTTTAATGACGTGAAATATTTCAGCAAGCTATTCAAGAAGCTGGTAGGCATGTCACCAGCCCAATACCAAAGTGATAGGAAAACCTCATCGTAAGTTCAATTCATTATTCTGAATGTGGCCCGTAAGATGATAGACACTTTGAACAAGTGTGATCTTCTTACGGGCCACAGCTCATCTTATATGTTGGAGCCGTTTTTATTAATCCGAATATAATACACGTTTTCGGAATATATCCCGTTCTTTTTGCGAAAAAATTCTTTTATGATTAAAGCGGTTACAAAATACAAGTGGGGGGTAAGAAAATGAAGTTGAAATTTTCTCTAATAATCGCAATTCTTTTGTTGGCTATGTCTTTGCTTCAGGCTTGTGGTAACAGTGGAGATGCGGCAAAAGGGAACGGGGAAGGAAAAAAATCTAGCTCTACAAAATCAACTGAAAAGAAAAAGATTAAGTGGGCTACATGGGGTAACCCTGGGGAGCTTGGACGTTTTCAGGAATTCACAAAAGAATATAATGCCAAGCATACTGACGTGGAGGTGGAGTTAATTCCAATTCCCGGAGAATATGAACAGAAAATAATTACTCAACTTAGTGGAGGAACTGCACCGGATGCCTTCTATTCTGGCGATGGAACAATTGTTAAGTTGATTGAAAATAAGAGTATTGCGGAATTAACTCCATACATGACTATGCCAGGAAGTATTGTTTCGCCGGTAGATTTCTTTGAGGGCTTATATGGAGCAGCTAAGAGAGATGAGCAGATTTTCGGGATCACCGTAGACTGTAACCCAATGGTGCTCTGGTACAATAAGACAGTGCTCAAGGAAGCTGGTATTACTGAAATGCCTGCAGATTTATATGAAAAAGGCGAATGGAATTGGACGAAGTTCCAAGAATATGCAGAGAAAATAAAAGCGGTAAATAAATATGGATATGTACTTGATAACTGGTGGGGTCACTACTATAGCTGGGTAACAAGTAATGGTGGTAAAGTTTATGATGATAATGGTAAATTCATTGGTCATGAAGACCCTAAAGCAGTTGAAGCTTTTAAATTCCTTTACGACAATGTAACAAAAGAAAGCATGACTTTTGCCGGAACCCTACCTAAAGGTCAAGGCGGAGATGCTATGTTCATGTCAAATCAAGTTGGATTTGTAGGTGCGGGTCGTTGGTATCTACCAATCTTCAGCAAGAATGAAACACTAGAATATGATATTGTTCCTTTCCCTACGAACACAGGTAACAAATTAGAGCCTGCTGGGATACCAACAGCTTACATGGTAATGAACAAAGATACGAAACACCCTAATGAAACATTCCAGTTTATTTCTGAATTTGTTTCCAAGGAAGGTCAGATTTTCCGTTTATCTGGTGGAGGAAATGCAGTTCCTTCAATCGCAGGAGCTGATGATGTTGTATTAGAAGGTAACAATCCTGAGCACGCCCAGTATTTCTTAGATACACGCGAAGTAGGCTATGCACTAACTGCATTCGAAGCAGGAGTTCCAGGATTGAGTTCAGACATAACCACAAAATTCGAAGCACTGTTCCTAAAAGGCGGAGATTTTATGGAGGCTATGCAAGATATTGGAGATAGCGCTAACAAAAAAATAGATGATTACAAGGCAGGGAAATAAATACAAGAAGGAAAACTTTCACTTTCAAACCTCAATATGGGGATGGAAGGATGCCGATATCTGGTACCCTTCCTTCTTTTCATATTACCAATAATTTTTAGTCGGAAGGAAGGAATTGTCCATGAATAAGCGATCTGTTGATAATTGGTGGGGATACTTTTTCATATTTCCTCAACTTGTTGGGTTGCTTTTCTTTTCATTAATACCCTTAGTAGGTGCCTTTACCCTTAGTATGATGAAGTGGGATGGCTTTGGAGAAAAAGACTTTATTGGTTTTGGGAACTTTATCCACCAATTTGCAGACGAGGAATTTATCATTGCGCTTAAGAATACGGTTTATTTTACAATGATGGTCGTTCCCGGTGGGATATTCTCAGCGCTGTTAGTAGCGGTTGCTCTTAATAAAGTGAAAGGAAAAGTGATTTATCGTCTGATTTATTTTGCCCCAGGGGTAACGAGTACGGTAGCAGTATCCGTTGTGTTCTTATGGTTATTAAACTCGGACTTTGGAATTATTAATTTATACCTAGAGCAGTGGTTCGGCATAGAAGGCCCACGATGGCTAATCGATACGGCTTATGTTATGCCATCCATTGCTATCTTAAGTATTTGGGCGGGACTAGGGTTTAATATGGTTATCTTTCTAGCGGGACTTCAGGGGATTTCTACTTCTTATTATGAGGCGGCTGAGATCGATGGAGCTAGTCACTATCGAAAGTTTTTACATATAACCATTCCTTTACTATCTCCAACTACATTTTTTATTGCGATTATGTCCATAATTGGATCCTTCCAAGTGTTCGATCAATCTTTCGTATTAACTTCAGGTGGACCAGCGAAGGCCAGTTACACAATGGTTTACCATATATATGAGTTAGCATTTGTTGACTTCACCTTTGGAAGAAGTACAGCTGCTGCGGTTCTATTATTTATAATCATCTTAACGTTTACCTTAATTCAAATGTACGCCTCCAAGAAGTGGGTACATTATGGAGACTAACTAGTAATCAATATGAGAAGGAGGATACCATGCATAATAGAAAATTCGGGATTTCAACAATACTTCTTCATGGACTACTAATTATTGGATCATTTATAATGGCAATGCCGTTTATTTGGATGATTTTGAGTGCACTAAAAGATATGTCTCAAATTTTTGTTATCCCTCCAAAATGGATACCAGACCCTTTTGTATGGAGCAATTTTAAAGACTCATTAGCAGCATTACCTTTTGGCAGAGCTTACTTTAACACGATCTATATTAGTGTTATTATCGTTGTTTCTCAGTTACTAACGTGCTCAATGGCCGCTTATGCTTTTGCGAAAATTAAATTCCGCTTTCGGGAAACAATATTCATCATTTTTTTGGCGACAATGATGGTTCCGGGCCAAGTTACCATCATTCCACTATATCTAATTATGAAGGAAATTAATTGGATTGATACACATCTAGCTCTTATTGTTCCTGCGGCGTTATTTAATGCATTCGGCGTCTTTCTCCTCAGGCAATTTTTCAAATCGCTCCCTCATGAGTTGGAAGAAGCGGCGATTGTGGATGGAGCAAATCGTTGGAAACTATACTATGGAATCATGCTTCCTCTTATTAAACCAGCGCTAGGAGCGCTTGCTATCTTTACTTTTCTAGGGCAGTGGAACAATTTTTTCTATCCGCTTATCTTCTTGAATTCTCCTGATAAATTTACTGTTGTGTTAATGCTTAATTTATTCCGTGGACTTTATATTACGGATTGGACTTTGTTGATGGCTGGATCAGCAATAGCGATTGTTCCTGTTCTAATTGTTTATGTAATCGGTCAGCGGTATATCATCGAAGGAGTAACCTTAACAGGAATTAAGGGGTAATCCTTGTATGACAGAATACGAGCCCTTGGATGCCTACAGGCGATTCCGAGGGCTTTTTAGAAGTTAGGAGAATGACTTATGTCGGATTCTAGAGAGATAGATGGAGTATACCCAATGTACGATAATTCATCGTTCGACCCATCTGCTATGAGTCGGTATCTACCCAAGCTATCCTTTTGCGGCGACTTTTTTATTCGGGGGGGCTGGACGCTTGGTCCAAGGACTCTCAGCGAGTACGAGCTCGTCTATTTCCAAGTATGCTCGAAATCTGTTTGCACAATAGGAGCAGAAACTTACCAATTAGAAGAACCGTGTTACATCATAACAAAGCCCAATGAAACCCATACATACGATTTCGGTGGAGAGAGACCGATCCGACATCTTTTCTGTCACTTTGTATGTGAATCCCCATTTTGGCTCCATAGCTTACCGACCTTTTTGAAGGCGGAGGGTATTCCCCATATTCCTGGACTAATGAAATATATCGTGTATTTATCCAGTACCGTCGAGTCCCGCTACCTTGAGCGAACCTCTGCGATTCTTCTTTCGATCTTGGAGGAATTGGTAGCGGCGTCTAGTCATGACAGTAACCCAGCAACACCTTTCCCAGTTCCTGTGCAAATTACTGAAGCGCTTATTTATTTGGAGAAACACCTATATGAGCCTGTTGCAATTAATAAATTGGCAGTTAGTAGTGGGTGGTCGCACGAATATTTCACCAGAGTTTTCGTTCGCAATGTTGGCTTGTCTCCCAAGCAATATGTATTGCAACGACGTATTGAGCAGGCGTGTGAGCTGTTGCAAGGCGGAAGCTTATCCATCAAGCAAATCGCTGATTATGTCGGTTTTCAGAGCGAACAATATTTCTGTCGGGCCTTCGTGAAGCTTGTTGGGATGACGGCGACCAAATATCGAGCGGGGAACGCTGATCCGCGCCTCTTGAACCAGCATCTTGCACCCACTGGAGATATCACTGCGCCATATCCACTAAACCGAATGTTCGGTCCGACACAAACTTATACTTGAATCTCATGTCAAATTCGTGCAATCATTGTTCGGTTCGCTGCATCGACGAGGTTTTCTATTGTTGTCATAATGGGGTTATACAATGATTCGTTAACGAAAGGATGACTGATGATATGATCAAATTTGTTGGTATAACTAATCCGCATGAGATAGGAGCTTATAGTGTTGAACGTAACGCGGTTGTTCTTCAACGATACCGCTATCTGCATGAGGGGCTACTAAGAGTCGCTTCTGGACAATTGCCTAATCGGGAGGACTGGAATCTCCGGCTTGGGATGTGCATGCATCTATATGAGGATGCTGAGGCAGCAGATCAGCTCCATAAGCGTATTCCAGAGCTGCGAACCTCAGCTGCCATCTTGACTAAGGAGCCCGATTCTCGACTTACGCTACTGATGGATGAGCTTGTTCACGCGAAAACGGATTTGGAATGGACTGGGGCTGTATATGAGGTTGTGAAGCCTGCAATGCTAGAGGCTTTTCGTGAGCATGTTGCTACCACCCAACAGATTGTAGATCAGCCAACTATCCGCATCTTGAGGCAAGCGATTCTAGACTTGGAGATTCAGATCAACTGGGGTGCTGAGCTATTAGCTGATTTGCGTGGAGATGTGCAGCATCCTGTCGAGGACGTTGAGTTCAAAGAGCGAATTCAGACATTCCTCACTGCAGCAGGTGGTGTATCGGGCAATGGGCCTCGTTCGACAGATATACCTCGACGCTGGCGGTCTAATGTACCGTATGCAATTCCTACACGCTCGAAGAGGGACCCGCGCCGAATGGGGCCGACTACATTGGTGCGTACGGGAGTGGAAGTCCCACCGGCCGATCCAGTGCTACAGGAGCTTGTTATGAAGATGCGAGTTCGACAGGAAGAGATGACGGCTTGCGATTTGATCGCCGGTGTATTGTATTCGCAGAGCAACATGCCATGGGCGTTCTACCGAGATCTAGCACGACATATTTGGGATGAAGCACGACACGCTATGTTCGGTCAAGCTGGTTTAGAAGCCGATGGCTATGAGTGGATGAATAGACCTCAATATACATCGGATTATGATATTAATTCGGAGAAGATTCCTGCCGCTAAGTATGCATGGCTCAGCATTGGTATTGAGGAAGGTGCAATGGTTAGCCTAGGTAAGAAGAAGGAATTTGAATGGTGCCGTGATGAAGCGAAGCATCCGCTCATGACACAATTTCAGGATTATGATTGGGCGGACGAGGTTGTCCATGCCAACTTAGGGCGCAAGTGGGCACCGGATTTGATGGGCGAGCAGATCGGCTTCGTGCGTGAGGTGGCCCAGAAGGAATTGGATCACTTCTGGTCGGAGGTACACAAGGCTGAGCAGAGTAAATCCCAATGACAACGAGAGCGCCACTGGTTGTCGTGAAGCGGGGCAATATCATAGAAAGCATTCACTTGGGCCATGTGGTCGCCATTGATAGCTCCAATAAGACAGTAGCAACCTTCGGCAATCCCGGATTTCATACGTATGTCCGGTCTGCGATTAAGCCGCTTCAAGCTATTGCGGTTCTTGAATCAGGAGCGGCGGACCGATACAGCTTAAATGAGCAAGAATTAGTTGCCATCTGCTCCTCTCACAACGGGGAAGAGATGCATTCTTCATTGGTTAGATCGATTCTTGCTAAATTGGGGATCTCCGAGGATTATCTTCGTTGTGGATCCCACGCACCACTGCATAAGGGAACTTTAGAGGAGATGTCATCTCGCGGCGAGATCCCGAGCACTCTTCATAATAACTGCTCGGGCAAGCATGCCGGTATGATCGCTTCAGCGATGGTTCTAGGTGTGCCACTCGATACATATCTAGATCCAAACCATCCCGTACAGCTGTTAATCTTATCGATTATTTCAGATTTGTGTGGGACACCGATAGACAAGATTGATATAGGAATTGACGGATGCGGCGCCCCAGTCTTTGGTATGCCCCTACATCGATTGGCACTAGGTTTTGTACGTCTGGTCACGGGTGCCGGAGTACCAGAGCCTAGAAGAGAATATTGCATGAAGCTGGTTAAGGCTATCGCATCTTATCCATATATACTCGCTGGCACGGATCGATTTGATTCGTTGTTAATGGAGGTTACCGACGGAAGGCTAACGGTCAAATCTGGTGCAGAAGGAATTGTTGCCATCGGAGATAACGTTCGTGGTCTTGGCATTGTTGTACGCGTCGAAGATGGTTCAGAAAGAGCGCTATTCCCCGCCGCAGTGGAGGCGTTGATGCAGATTGGTCTAATTAATCAAAAGCAACGAGATGCATTGGATCATTTCCATCATCCGATCATCCGGAACTGGGCGGGTACAACTGTCGGCTCCTTGCAGCCGGTGTTCACCCTAAATCAATATAAGTAAGGGAAGTGTAGAGTGGATATATATATTATGGATACAGGCAAAATTGGTTCATTTGTTGCCGAGCGACTCCAAAGGGTAATCCACGACAAACCAAGTGCCCTGATTGGTTTGACGACTGGTAATACCCCTGTGACTACGGGTATTTATCGTGAGCTGGTTGATAGGGAGAAGCAAGGGCTTATTGATTTCCGGGAATGTGCTTTTGTGAATCCTGACGAACAAGTTGGAATTTCTAAGAGTCATCCCGAAAGCTATTATGCCTATATGCAGCATCACTTCTTTGATCACATTCGTCATCCTGAGGAGAGACGTTTTATTCCAGACGGGTCAGTGGTGAATCCAATCGAGCAGTGTATGAAGATGGAAGCGTTTATTCATGATTTCGGTGGTATTGACTTTCAATTGGTCGGACTAGGAATTAACGGACATATTTGCTTCATAGAGCCCGCTAGTGCTATTCCAGCTCGAAGCTTTGTGACGCCAATTGCGCAAATCAATCGCGAGTTGTATGCCAAGCAGTTTGGATCGGTAGAAGCAGTGCCTACCCATGCGATGACCTATGGGTGGGTGACAGTAATGAATACACGCAAGCTAACTCTTGTGGCGGTGGGTCAGAGTAAATCGGATATCATAGCTACATCCATCTTAGGGCCAATCACGACCGAGGTTCCAGCAACAATTCTCCAACTACATTCGAATGTTGAGGTCGTTCTGGATCATGCTGCGGCTGAGGCGCTGGAGAGCAGGATGGAAAATTTACACACAGCCGATATCAACATTGTGCGGATATCTGATGCTATTACATTAAATTGATGAGGTTAACATATGAGAATGAAGGAAGCGCGAGTTGCAGCAATCGAATGGGTAATGAATCATGCTAGCAGAGAGGATGGATTTCGAGGAGCATATATAAGTGGCTCAACAATTGAGCTACCTGATAATGCTGAGCTGCCTTCTTACTCAGATATTGATGTTGTGGTTGTTATTGCTCTGGATGAACTCCCACTCAAGCTAGGGAAGTTTATCTATCGCGAGACATTAATAGAGGTTACATATCTAAGTTGGACCCAACTCACTTCAATTAAAGAGGTATTGAAGTCTTATCATTTGGCAGGCAGCTTTAGGATGGACACCATCATTTCTGACCCTACAGGTCATCTGCGTAAACTGCAAAAAGCAGTGTCACGTTATTATGCTGATATGTTCTGGGTTCGTCACCGCTGTAACAATGCTATTCAGAGGATTGAAGAAGGGCTGCGTGCTATAGATGCCTCCGTACCGCTATACGATTTAGTTACATCATGGTTATTCCCAACTGGCATAACCACTCATGTTATTCTCGTCGCTGCGCTTCGTAACCCAACTGTACGGCTTCGTTATCTCGTTGCACGAGATGTGCTTATAGAATACGGACATGCCGATTTTTATACTGATCTTCTGAATTTGCTTGGTTGCACTCATCTATCACCTAATTGTGTAGAATACCATCTAGATGCGTTGAGCCGAACATTCGATGTTGCTTCAGTCGAAGGCAAGACACCATTCTTCTTTAGTACTGATATTGCTGCGACTTCTAAACGGATTGCAATCGAAGGAAGCCGTCATCTTATCCGGACGGGCAACCACCGTGAAGCCGTCTTCTGGATTGTTGCAACCTTTGCGCGTTGCCATAAGATTCTGGCTACAGACGCCCCAAGTTTGCATCATGAACATTCTTATGCATTTGAGGCTATGATCGCTGACCTCGGAATCACCTCCACTGACATCCTTATTCGTCGAGCTAAGGATGTTATTCAATTCCTCCCTAGACTCAGACACACCACAGAAGCGCTATTATTAGCCAACCCATCAATCGATCCAAAGTAGTTACATTGTATTTCCAAAGAGGAGCGTAGAGTTATTCAGGGAAAATCAAGAGTTACAAATACTCGGAAGATATGATAACCTCTAATTATTCTATTTAATAGATACTTAGAAGTTTAGCAATGTTGTATGAAAGGACATACCCTATGAAATTCATCCATACCGCCGACTGGCATCTAGGTAAGCTAGTTCAGGGTGTATATATGACTGAAGACCAACGATATGTGCTCGATCAGCTGATTGAGGTAATTGAACAAGAGAAGCCAGATGCTGTTGTTATTGCTGGCGATCTATATGATCGGGCTATTCCACCAACCGATGCGGTCGAGCTGCTGAATCATGTCCTAGAACGAATTGTGATCGACTTAAAGACACCCATTCTGGCTATCTCCGGTAACCACGATAGTCCGGATCGGATCGATTTTGGTACCAGGATGATGGAAGCTCAAGGTCTACATTTGACTGGTCAGCTGAAGAAGGAGCATCGTCCAGTCGTTCTTCGCGACGAGCATGGTGAAGTACACTTTCATCTTGTGCCATTCGCTGATCCCTCACAGGTTCGATTCATTCGTGGGGATGAGGATATCCGTACACATGACGATGCAATGAAGGCCATCACCAATCAAATCAAATCAACGATGAGCCCAGATGCGCGACATATCTTTGTTGGACATGCGTTTGTTACACCTGGTGGTGAAAGAGAGGACAATACGAGTGAATCTGAGCGAACCTTATCGATTGGCGGAGCGGAATATGTGAGCTCGGAATATTATGCACCTTTCCACTATACGGCTCTAGGCCACCTTCACCAGGATCATTACGTCAAGCATGAGAATATTCGTTATGCGGGTTCACCACTGAAATATTCGATCTCCGAGGAGCATCATCGTAAAGGCTTCAGTATCATTCATCTAGATGGCGAGGGTAATGTTGCTATTGAGCGAAGGTTGCTAAAGCCACTTCACGATATGCGCAGAGTTGAAGCTACAATAGAAGATATTATGACTCATCCCCGATGTGACGACTATGTATTCGTTACGCTGTTGAATGAGAACCCCGTTCTGTTCCCGATGGAAAAGGTTAGATCGGCTTACCCCAATGCCATGCATGTGGGACGAAAAGTGACGTATGGGAACAGCCGAAATCATGATTCACTGGATCAAGGACGAGAACGCAATAAAATCGATCCGATTACGCTCTTTTCTGCTTTCTATCAAGAGGTGCGCGGCTCCGCATTAACGGAAGAGAAGAAGCGACTGTTCGCTGAGGTTCTTGAAGTCGTGCAGCAAGAGGAGGGTACCCAGCAATGAAACCCATCCGATTGTCCATAACCGCGTTCGGTCCATATAAGGGTCAAGAAACGATAGATTTCACCAAATTCCACGAGCACCGTCTTTTCGTTATATCGGGACCCACAGGTGCTGGTAAGACAACGATCTTCGATGCTATCTGCTATGCGCTGTATGGAACGGCAAGTGGAGAGGATCGAGATGATGTGCGGATGCTACGCAGTCACTTTGCAGATGATGACATTCATACCTCGGTTGAATTGGATTTTCAGATTGGGCAAAGGAGCTTCCGAGTAATACGTCAGATGGGGCACCGTAAGGCGGGGAATAAATCAGAAACCGGCTCCCGAATAGAGCTCTATGAGACTACCAGTGGGCAGGCTGTACCTGCAGTGGATCGATTTATGGTTACGGATGTAGATCGCAAAATTGAAAGCTTATTCGGTCTGAACAAAGACCAATTCAGTCAGATTGTCATGCTGCCCCAGGGTGAATTCCGCAAGCTACTGACGTCGGAGACGGAGAACAAGGAAGAAATCCTTCGCCGCATATTTCGAACAGAGCTCTACCAACGTCTAGAAGGGCGATTCCATCAGAAGATCCGTGAGCTGAAGGAGGATCTTAAGTTTAAACAGACGGAATTAGATTTATATATTCGACAAATCTCTACGAATCTACCTAATCGAGAAGAAAGTCTATTGTTCCAGACACTTGAGCAGGAGTATCAGAACGCGGGACAATTGTCAGAAGGTTTACAGGCAGAAATTGACTATTATGCGGCTTTACATCTGGTAGAGCTGGAACGAAGATCAGCCCTGAGTAATGAGTTAGTGGCGCAGGACAATATCTACCATACTGCCAAGGCTTTAAACGACCGATTTAGCGAGCTGGAGCAGAAGCAGACCATTCAAGCGGAGCTGGAGCTAATACGGCCAAGCATCTTAATAAAGCAAGAGCACGCTCGTAAAGCGGAGAAGGCAGCTCTTCTTCATCCTCATGAGTTACGCTTAGAAGAAGCGTTGTCGAAGAGGGCGTTTAGAGAGAAGCAGGTGCTTCAACAATTGCAGGCTGTAGAGCAGACGAACCAAGAGCTTGTGAATGCACAGCAACAATACGAGCTTGAGGCTGCTAGGGAGGAAGAACGTAAGCAGATTGATAGGGATATCCATCAGTTTACCTTGCTTCAGCCATTGGTTTTATCTCTGAAGACCAAGAGAGAGCAAGTTCTTGCTCTGGAGCTACAAGATAAGGAGCTTACTCAGGAGCTAGATTTAAACACGAAGAAGCTAACGGAACTAAATGCACAGAGGCAGGACAAACAATTATTAATTAAACAAATCGACATCGAAACGAAGGACTATAATCAGATTAATGAGTCTTATATTTCAACCCGAAATCAGGAAGTCTTATTAAAGGACATGCTGGAATTAAGTCAGCGTATTACGATAGCAATGGAATCGGAAGTTATAGCCGATCAAGCATATCAAGAACGAAAAAGTAAATATGAGCAGTTGGAATCCCTCTGGATTGAAGGACAAGCTAGCCTGCTCGCTGCTCATCTTCACGATGGTTTGCCATGTCCGGTATGCGGCAGTGAGGAGCATCCACAGAAGGCGCAGTCTACAGAAACGATACCGAGCAAGGAACAGCTACAGCATCAGAAGGAGGAGCTACAGCAGCATGAGATCCTGCTGAATGAAGCACGAGTTCAGACCGCCGCAGGGCGATCACAAATAGAGAACAGGCAATCCAAGATTACAGAGGCTGGGATGGATATTCGGGATTTGAACGTACAGTATAGAGAATTACAGAAACTTGGAGTCCGGCTTGAGTCGGAGCTACAAAGCATGAAGAAACAATTGGAGTTAAGAGCTGTACTACAGAAGGAAAGAGATCTACTCGATCAGAATTGGGAGCACGTCAATGGAAATAAAGAAAAGCTGCTAGAACAGCACCAATCTATTCATCTTCAATTTCATACACAACGTTCTGTACTAGTTAGTGAACAAGAGCAGATTCCCCAGGAATGGAGCTCGCCAGACAAGCTCGGAGAGCGAATTAATGAGCTACGGGGAGGTCTGGAGAAGTTGGAGCTTCAATGGAAACAAGCGCAGCTACGTCTGCAGACGACACAATCCAAGGTTACGGAAGAAACCTCGGTGTTAAAACAGTTAAGATTGCAGGAGAAAGAAGCGATGGAGCATGCCTCAGTCGTGGGGGAGCAATGGGAGATAGAGTTGATTGGATCAGAGTTCAATGATATAGAGCATTATCGTTCCGCTAAGCTAGATGAGTCATCACGCAATGATCTACGGCAGGAAATCGATGAATTCCGCAAGCGTTGGGATGTAGTTACCGGTCAATTAGTTGATCTACATAAGGAGCTCTCGAGTAAGGAGCGTGCAGATCTACCGGCTCTAGAAGAGAAACGTACGCAAACGAAGCTACATGTGGAAGAGGCAGATCGGACGATTCAACTTGTTCTACGTTATCACCAAGAGGCAACACGCTCACTAGCTGCAATTCTAGATTCAGCTAAGCATGTGAAATCGATGGAGGAAGCATTGGAAGAAATTCAAGACGTTTACCAGGCGATGAAGGGGGATAATCCCTTGAAGATCTCCTTCGAGCGATATATCCTCATTGAATTTCTGGAACAGATTTTGCAGGCCGCTAATGAGCGATTAAGTAAGCTGTCGAATGGACAATTCCATCTAGATCGTAGTGATCGTATTGAGAAGCATAACCGACAGAGTGGGCTTGGGCTCGATGTACATGATGCCTATACAGGGCAGAATCGTGATGTGAAGACTTTGTCTGGAGGCGAGAAGTTTAATGCGTCCTTATGTCTTGCCTTAGGCATGACGGATGTCATCCAAGCTAGTCAAGGCGGCGTCTCCATCGAGATGATGTTCATCGACGAAGGCTTTGGCTCCCTAGATGAGGAATCCCTAAGCAAAGCGATTGATACGATGATTGAGCTTCAAAGGTCCGGTCGTATGATCGGGGTGATCTCACATGTGAGAGAGCTGAAGTCTGCCTTCCCTGCATCGCTTGAGGTAAGGAAGACGAAGGAAGGGTATAGTCGAACGGAGATTGTAGTAAAGTAAAGCAACCGCAGCCAGTTTGCGAAAAGCGTTCATCAAGAGGGTAACTATATGTGGCCTGTGGTTAAGCGTAAGCGTGAATTAACTGTTATCGGCAATAAGCATGTGATTTCTGTCACAGGATTGTTATCTATGTAAGATGATTTCCTGAATAGTGACTGGTATGATGATAAGAAAGAGGAGATTACGTTTATGTGGAGAACACCGACTGGACGAGTGCGACTGACAGGTCTTATTGAAGGTGCTTCATTCTTGGTTCTTCTTGGAATAGCTATGCCGCTCAAATATATGGCTAATATACCTGAAGCTGTCTCTATTGTAGGCATGCTGCATGGGATTTTGTTCATTCTGTACCTGCTTGCGATTGCTAATGCCTTTTTTGTTCGTCATCTGACATTTTTGAAGTCACTTCTTGCTGTTGTAGCGGCTTTTGTACCATTTGGTCCATTCCTTCTGGATAGGAAGCTGCGTTGATAGCAGAAGAACAATTCATCTCACATCTTACCGCACAAAAGAAGAAGGGTGAATTATGACAGAAATTAAACGGATAAATTGTTTAAAATGTGAATTTTTCTACGTCACTTGGGATCCGAAATTTCCTAGAGGCTGTCATGCCTATGAGTTCAAATCATTACAGATGCCCAGCGCTGCCGTTCTTTCAGCCTCAGGGAGTCCGTGTCAATATATGAAGCCGAAGAAGACACCCTCAACTTAGTATTGATATAAAGCAATGGAAAAACCCAAAGAAATAGAAGTGAAAATAGAAATAGATACAGAAATAGAAGTGAGATAGAAATAGATATAGAAATTGAATTAGCCATGAGAGTAAGATAAATAGTAATGAATTAACTGTACTCTTCCAGTTATTTCAACGATATCTAAGCAATTTTCTTCTTTTAACTGGATAAATCCATTTATACCCTTCACTTTCGGACTTCGCCATAAATAACTCGTCATTTACATACAACAAACCGTCAGAGTTCTGACGGTTTGTTCGTGACGGTTATTGATTATGCGGACATTTCTTATTTTTTGTAATAAGCGGATTCTATTAGGCCTTTAATATAACCTACACCGTATAAGCGGCCTAGTGTTTCGTAGCCTGGGGTATCATTGTTCTCGCCAGCCATAGTAGGTACATGGTCAGGTCGAGCAGGACCGTTGTAGCCAACTTCGGCATATGCTTTCATCGCTGCAACCATATCCGTTTGTCCATCATCGTGGAAGGTTTCTTCGAATTTATCAGCAGTTCCCTTGGTGTCACGGAAGTGAACGAAGAACAATTTATCCTGCTTGGCAAATCTACGTATCGTTGCAGGAATATCCTCGCCAGCACAAGAGAGAACACCTTGGCATAATGTGATTCCACTGTACTCACTAGGTACTAGATCAACAACCTGCTGTAGAGCATCAGCGCTCGTAATAATACGGGAGACTCCTCGAATTGGTGTAATCGGCGGATCATCCGGATGTAAGGCAAGCTTTACTTTGGCTTTCTCAGCCACCGGTACAATCGCATCAAGGTAGTATTTAAGGTTCGTCCATAATTGGTCTTCACTAATTGGTGCATTCTCCGTGAATGGCGCATCTGTTAGAAGTGAATGATCGTAAGCTGATACTAATGCTCCGCCACGAGTTACCGTGGTAGTTGATGTGCGGAACCAGTTAAATTCAGCCATATAGTCATAGCACCATACTGGAATACCCAATTTACCCATATTGATAATAAGCTCTTTGATCTCAGCGATTTCTTCATCACGACCAGGTAAGCCGAGCTTAATTTTATTAGCAGGCGGTCTAGCTTCGATAACCTCTACCTTGAGACCAAAGTCCTCGTATCTGGTTTTCATATGCAATAGGCTCATATAGTCCCATGGCTTGGATCCATCCTTTGTAGCTGGCAACCCAGCAACAGCATACTCTACGCCCATCTGTTTGCTTAGTGCCCATAATCGATTCTCGTGTGTGCCTAACGCTTCAGCTAATTTCATCGATAACCCTCCGTTTGTGTAAGGAACAACCGAAACTAATTCTCGCTTGTCCCATAGAATATCATTACCTCTTCAGAATAAGTCCGCCATCTACAATTAAGCTAGAGCCAGTCATATATTCCGACAAGGATGAGGCTAAGAACAATGCGGTTCCGACCATATCCTCCGGCTCACCTACTCGACCAAGGGGAATGCCCTTACCTGCCGATATTTTACTTTCCTCGGTCATAACAACCTTCGATAAATTGGTAGCAACTGCACCTGGAGCTAAACAATTCACTCTAATGTGTAACGGTGCTACTTCAACTGCCAATGACTGACATAGCGATTCGATAGCAGCTTTGGTGCTGGTATAAACGGCTTGTGAGGGTAACGGACGATGTGCATTAATGGAGCTAATGACAATAATCGAGCCGGCTATTCGGTGCTCCTTCATCTTACTAACGGTTTGTTGCAAACAATAGTAAGTACCGGAAAGATTGGTTTCGATTAGTGTCCTGTATTCTTCTGCGGTGGTTTCAGTGAAATTCTTGAAATATGTTAACCCAGCAGAATGAACGAGCACATCTACACCATTCTTGAGCAAGCTGTTATTGAATAAATCAGCAACCTCTTGTTCGACACTTACATCACATGCCTGAATTTCTACGCAAAGCTTCTCGAGAGCTAATTCTTGTTGTAGTTTAAGCAAATTAGCTTCGTTGATATCTGAGGCTAGAACCGATGCTCCCCTTCGAGCAAACCCGACGGCCATAGCACGTCCAATACCACTACCTGCGCCTGTCACGACAACGGCTTTTCCTGTAAAATTTAGTTCCACGGCTTCAACCTTCTGTCTATTATTCTTGTCAAACCTATACTTATTAACTATATCAAAAGCCTATTTCACTGAATAGGTGACGAATTTATGATTTTGTTTAATTGTTTGTGTTTACTGTTTGATTGTTCCCGTTTACAGTAGTCTCTGTTAGAATGTGGGTAACTACAGACGGAGAGATGTGAGATGCTTTGGAACCTTGGAAACGAACGATGTGGATCTTATGGGTAGGTGTTCTGTTGTGTAGCTCAAGCTATACAATGGCGGTTCCTTTTCTCCCACTATTCTTATTCGATCTAGGTGTGGACAAGAATTCTGTCAACTTGTGGGCGGGCGTTGTACATTCTTCGGCATTTCTCGTAGGGGCCATTATGGCTCCTCTATGGGGTTCATTAGCAGATAAATATGGCAAACGCAAAATGGTCATTCGTGCTGGGTTAAGCTTGGCTGTGATTTATGCATTAATAGCATTCGTGCGCAATCCATGGGAGCTCATCGTCGTTCGTATGCTGCATGGATTAGTTGGTGGATTCGTGCCAGCTTCCATGGCTATTGTTGCATCTGTAGTTCCACAGCATAAGCTGGGCTCAAGCCTCGGAATGATGCAAGCGGGCACAATGACCGGTGGTATTCTGGGGCCCTTATTCGGGGGCTTACTTGCCGTATGGTTCGGACAGAGAATGTCATTCATTGTTGCTGGCTGTGTGATCTTCGTAGCTACTTTGGCGGTTATCATCTGGGTTAGAGAAGGGAAGACACCGGCTCCTAGCAAGAGAACAGGGATATGGGAGGGCTTGCGTGAAGCTTTTCATAGTAGTGCATTAGTAAACCTGCTACTCCTGCTCATATTATTCCAATTAAGTATTAATATGATTCAGCCACTGCTTACTTTGCATATTGCTGATCTTCAAGGCAGCCTACAGAACGCTGTGCTTTCATCAGGAATTGTCTTCTCGCTTATTGGTATTGCAGGTATCATTGCTTCTCCGTTATGGGGGCGAGCAGGTGAGACTCGCGGTTATAGCAGTACGCTATCCTTCTGTTTAATATGCTCTGGCATAATTATGAGCACGCAGTTCTTCGTCCACAGCCTATGGTTATTCACCATCATTCAGTTTCTTTTTGGACTATTCATGGCAGGTGTTGTTCCTATGGTTAACACACTTGTGGTACGCAGTACAGACGATAGCTTCCGTGGCAGATCCTTTGGTCTGACCACTAGCGCCAATCAGATTGGGGCAATGATAGGTCCACTTATTGGTGGGGCTATGGGGTATTTTCTCAATATTAGCTGGATATTCGTTACAACCGGACTGCTTCTCCTATGTGCAGGGATGACGGTATGGTTGCGTGGTAGATCGACTACAACTACAACTACAACTACAAATACAAATATATAAGATATATGATTTAGTCTGGCTATTCTTAAGCGCGGACTTTGTGAATCCGTTTACATTCAAATTATGAGAGTTAACATGCATATTCGATAATTTACACGTCAGAAAACCTAACGTACACTGAAGAAGAAATTATCTGAAGTGGAGGGATTAGGGATGGAGAAGCGGACGTGGCATGACTTTTTTACCGAGCAGGACAAACGACACGATGAGATGTGGGGCAAGCAGAGCTTGAATGGATTTGGTGAGAAGCCAGTATTCGTGATGATTGATATGTACTACAGCGTAGTTGGCTTGAAGCGCGAGGACATCTTCGAATCCATGAAGCTATGGCCGATGAGTACGGGATTGGAAGGATGGGCCGCGATCGACAAGACTGTAGAGCTGCTAGCATCAGCGAGGAAGAATGGCATACCGGTTATCCACGTAAAAGGAATGAATAGCGGTATCAACCATTGGACCAAGGGCAGCAGAAGAGGAAGAGCGAAGACGGGACTTACACCTGAGATGATTGAAAAGGGACGCCAAATTGTTGACGAGGTAAAGCCAATTCCAGGTGAAATTGTCATCGAGAAAGCTGCGGCAAGCGCATTTCACGGTACACCATTGTTATTCCAATTAATCAGCCTTAATGCGGATACTGTTATATGTGCAGGTGAGACTACGAGTGGCTGCGTGCGTGCATCTGTTGTGGATGGAGCTACTTATCGTTTTCAGATGGGCGTCGTAGAGGAATGTGTGTATGATCGTACTCAAGCCTCGCATTATATGAATCTATATGACCTTCATCAGAAGTATGCAGATGTAGTAAGCCTGGATTATGCCATGGACTACTTCGACCAGATAGGTGCAGCGAAGAAAGTGAAGATAGAAGCATAATTGTCGAGGAGATGAGTGACGATGGCCTACGATTTTGAAGATCATTGCTGGAAAGATGTTATAGACGATGATGTGTTACAAATATATAAAGCCTATGAACGTGAAACCTTTGTTGGTAAATCGCCAGCACTCTTATTGATCGATATGTATAACATGGCGTATCAGGGTGGTGCTAAGCCGCCTATTGAATTACAGGATAAGTTTCCTAGCTCCTGCGGGATGTATGCTTGGGAAACGATAGAGCCGACCAAACAAATGTTAGCCATGGCACGTTCGATGGCAATACCGGTCATCTATCTCACCTCAGACCAGCTTACACGTGCTCGTGGTGTTAAGGTTTCTGCAACGAATCGTAAGGGTCCGGCCAAAACGGAGGATGCTTTCGAAATTTTCGCGGAGTTTACACCTGAGCCGGAGGACCTCTTAATCTACAAAACACGAGCGAGTGCATTTCAAGGAACACCATTAACCTCTTACTTAACTAGAATGGGTATTGATAGTTTGATTGTGCTTGGGGAGTCCACAAGTGGTTGTGTTAGGGCTAGTGTGGTAGATGCTTATTCCAATGGTTATCATACGGTTGTCGTTGAAGAATGTGTATTCGATCGAAGCCCCTTGTCACACAAAATTAGCTTATTCGATCTACATCACAAATACGCGGACGTCATGCATATTGACGAGGTATTGGCTCACCTATCGAATCGTCAGCTCGTCAAAACGGTTTAATGCCCCTATGGTAGCTCGTATGATGAACTGGTTTGTGCTTCGGGGCAGCATGATCATGTTATTCTGGTCGGCTGTACTCTATTGGATTGGATTTAGTATGCTTCGACCAATGGTTGCTCTGTACTTTGGTGATGCTGGGTACTCGGCTATTCTAATTGGATTAATGATGGCTACTAATGCTGTCATTCCCGTAATATTCGCAATGCCTGCGGGTAGTATTATTGATAGAATTGGTTCGAGGAATGCTGTATTCATTGGATCGTCTGTAATGATTCTGAGTGGAGGGATGTATCTCCTAGGCGGAGGGTTTAATTGGCTCTGGCCCGTCTTAGTGGGGCAGATATTAAATGGTGTGGGTAGCTTATTAAGCTGGGGAGCCTTACAAGCATCTGCAGCCATCGCTTCGAATGATCATAATACGTTGCACAAAAGGCGAGAGCATCTTCTCCCCAACTTCGCCTTCGTCAATTCAATCGCTCAATTTGGTGGTCCTGTATTAGGTGGGATATTAGCGGATGCTGGCTCCTTCTTATGGGTATTCATAACATTCATTGGCATTGCCGTGCTCTCAGCGGGTAGCGCCTTATTCCTTCCCAAGCATAACAAGGCCGAAGCTCGCAGACAGAAGGAGTTGACCTTCAAATTTTGGCAAAGCTACGGGAGTGGTGTTACTCTCATGCAAACCAATCGTCCTTTTATGATCTCAATTATTCTAAATGCGATACTTTTTATTCTAGTAGATATTAAAGGTACATTCCTCCCCTTGTATCTGGCAACTATGAATTTGTCGAATACACAGATTGGAAGTATTCTCTCCATTTCGGGAGTAGCAGCAATTACTGTTCGTCCGTTCGTAGGTTTCTTACTACGGTCATTGGGTCACCAGTGGATTATGATTATTAGTATCTTAGTTGGTGGTGTTTGTTTAACGGCATTGGGCTTTCAGCCAACAATATGGTTGGTGATTACCTTAGTTTTTGCATGGGGACTCTGTACAGGAGTGAATCAACCGATGGCCTTGATCATGGTTGCGCGAAGTGTAGCTTCTGAACAGCAGGGTATGGGTATGAGCTTGCGGACAATGTCCAATAGAATCGTTCAGGTTGTTAATCCGGTTGTATTCGGTGGAGTCTCGGGTTTGATCGGACTCACCTTCGGGTTTGGCGCATTGGGCATCATACTGATTGGAGTATCGGCAGGCATGTATGGTTACTTGAAGCCGACCCTACCTGTTCAGCAGCGATAAATGTGAATGAAAAGCATATATAAGTTTTCAAGATGGACCGAGGTAGTAGAATGGGTCTGACCTGAGTGAATAGTAACGATATACACTTATAATCTTGGGTGGTAGGGTGTTCAGTTGGAATAGTAACGATTTGCACCTAAACTACACAAATACATGATAAAGATTGCCATATTAAATTATTAATTGTAGTTTCACAGCTGTTTGATTGAAAAAGAAGGGGTACGGTAGAATAGTTGTAAGTACGTTCTTAATTTAGCCGACGATGACGATGTCCCCCTCTCAACACCACGATAGTATGATTTAGCACAAAAGACCGTTCGGTGATCTTTTGAACTGCACCCCCAATAGTTAGTTGTGTCTAACTTTGTGGGGTCACTTCATCTTTCCGAACGGTTTTTCTTATAGCGTTGCTGGTGAGAAATGTTGATTGATTTGGTTCTCAAAATGCCTGATGAATAACTGGTCTATACTGTTTAATTCATCCTTTAAGTATGCAATGAATACTTGACTAACCGGAAAAGGGTTTGGTTCAATCTTTATTTGAACCAGCTCTTTTTTTGCGATTTCATCTCGCATATAGATGCTGCTAGACAGGTGTATACCCACATTCTTGGAGATAAAATGCTTAATCAAGCTTAGATTGTTCGTTTCGAATTTAGTTACATAGGCACGATTAAATTGATTGATCGTGATATCGAAGATATCCCGGTACTGTGTGTCCTTCTGATAGGTGATGAAGGTTTCGTCCAGTATTTCTTCAAGTGTTATCTGGTTACGCTTAGCAAATCTATGCTGTGGAGAGACGATGAGATCCACAGGCGCGACATAGACGGAACGATAGTCAATGCCACGATCATTACTGGCATATCGTGTAATTGCTAGCTGAATTTCTCGTTGCTTCATTAAGCGAATAAGGATGTTAGACGCATAACAATTAACCTTCAGGGCAATCTTCGGGTAATCCGTTATGAACGAATCTAGAACTCCGGGCAATATACAATTGGCAAAGGAATTGTTACATCCAATCGATAGCTTGCCGATAGAGCCCATCTCCACGCTGGTTACGGCATCGCGACCATCCTGAATTGCTCCAATAATTTGACGAGCATAGGGTAAGAATGCTTTTCCTTCCTCGGTAAGACGTACCTTTCCCTTCCCCCGAATGAGTAAGGTTTTGCCCAACTCCTTCTCCAGCTGTGTAATCCGATGAGATATCGTTGGCTGAGGCAAATACATTTGATTAGCAGCTTCTTGGAAGCTGCCTATCTGATACACCTTCAGAAAGGTGATGATCTGATCAAGATTCATAGAATGGCCTCCCATTAAATACTGAATTTTCTGATAATATGTGTTATATTAGTTTACATATAGTATACATTCAATTAACACTAATGCAATAAATGAATTCGCATTCATTCATTAAACTAATGATTTGATTCATAAATGGTGATTTACTAATTATAACGAGGGATATTATGATAGCTATAAGATATATATCTTAATTTTAATGTAAGTATTTTTAACACCAAACTAAATATAATTTGAAGGAAGATTTTGGATGACTACAAGAGGCTGGGAACGATACTTTTCGGAAAGGGATAAGGAGCACGATAAGCTGCGTGGTAAGCAGGAGCTTGCTGGATTTGGTAACAAACCTGCGCTGGTATTAATCGACATCTATTATAGTGTACTTGGATTAGAGCGCGAGGAAATCTTCGAATCGATGAAAACTTGGCCAGGTAGCACAGGGCTGGAGGGCTGGAAGGCTGTCGATGTAGCTGCAGAATTATTGGCAGTTGCGAGAGAGAATCAAATCCCTGTATTCCATGTCAAAGGAATGGAAAGCATCATTAAGCCTTGGATTCATCGCAGAAGAGGTCCTTCTACAATGTCTGCTGAGATGAGGAAGAAAGGGATGGAGATTGTCGATGAGGTAAAGCCCATTCCCGGTGAGATTGTTATAGAGAAATCTGCACCAAGTGCATTCCAGGGTACACCGCTCTCGTTCCAATTAGTTAGCTTGGGTATCGATACTGTCATCGTTTGTGGTGAAACAACTAGCGGTTGTATACGCGCCTCTGTAGTAGATGGAGCAACCCAAAGATTTAAGATGGGTGTTGTTGAAGAGGGAGTATTCGATCGAACGGAAGCCTCTCATTGGATGAATTTATACGATTTACATCAGAAGTACGCTGATGTTGTATTCGCAGAGTATGCGAAGGATTATTTGCGCAAGATAGGTGCCATAAAAGCAGTGACTGCTTAAACTAATAAAAATTCGGGAGGTAAGAGTTATGTATGGATGGGAGACTTACTTGAGTGAACGCGATAAGAAGCATGATGAGCTCTGGGGTAAGAAGGAATTGTACGGCTTCGGGAGCAAACCGGCCCTTGTACTAATCGATATGTATTACAGTGTCGTTGGCTTAAAACGGGAGCCCATCTTTGAATCTATGAAGACATGGTCCTCAAGTACTGGTCTTGAAGGCTGGGCAGCCGTCGATAAAACGGCAGAGCTTCTTGCGGTAGCTCGTGCTAATGACATTCCCGTTATTCATGTGAAAGGCCTTCAATCTGGCATTAACAGCTGGGGTCGCAATACACGTAAGCGGGTTCCACTACCTGATGACTTACGTAAGAAGGGTGCTCAAATCGTTGATGAGGTAAAGCCGCTACCCGGTGAGCTAATCATTGAGAAAGCATCAGCTAGTGCCTTCCCGGGTACTTCGTTGATATTCTATCTGAACAGTCTTGGCATAGATACGTTAATCTGTTGTGGTGAGACTACGAGTGGATGTGTTAGAGCGACTGTAGTAGACGGATGTACAAATCGATATCACATGGGTGTAGTGGCAGAATGTGTCTATGATCGTACGGAAGCCTCTCATTATATGAACTTATACGATATGCATCAGAAATATGCGGACGTAGTGGGCGTAGCTGATGCTGCTCAATATTTTCAAGAGATAGGTGCTCTAAGCAAGGAAGCTGTTCAAGCCTAATAAATAATTGAGAAATCTTAAAATTTGGGGGATGAGAGACATGGGAATTCGGAGATGGGGATTAACCTTACTGATGGTATTGCTAGTCGTGATTGTAGCAGCTTGTGGCTCTAATAAGAATGCGGTAACGAATGAACCCGCTAGTGCTACTGAGGGTAGCACAGTTACACCGGGCGCTGAGCCTCCTGTTGAGGAGAAAATACTCCGGGTCCGGTTCTATGATGATCCTGCGGGATTCGATCCAACGAATATCTTCCGAATTGAGAATGAGAACATTGCCTTTAATATCTTCAGCGGTTTAACTACCTACGAATCGGAGTCTGGCAAGATTATTCCAGATCTAGCCGAGTCTTGGGAGACTACGGATAATAAAACCTGGATCTTCAACCTTCGCAAGGGTGTTCAGTGGCAGGGTGGATATGGAGAGTTCACAGCTGCGGATGTTCTGTATACCTATAATCGGAATATTGATCCCGCTACCGCGTCACCCTACGCTTCGGATCTCGCGAATGTGAAGTCGATGGAAGCCGTGGATGATTATACCGTGAAGATTGAGTTAAATGAGCCGGATGGTAACTTCCTACACATTGTTGCTAACTACCACCAAGGTCAGATTGTGAAGAAGGAAGCCATCGAGGCCGCTGGTGACCAGGTTAAGTTTTTACCAGTAGGCACAGGACCTTACGCGATGGAAAGTATTGATGTGAACTCGGAGATTGTTCTGGTTCGTCATGAGGATTACTATCAAGGTCCTGCACCAATATCCAAAATCATTTTCTCCATTATCAAAGATGAATCTACAGCAACGATAGCTCTACAGAACGGTGAAGTTGATGTTATCATGCGGTCTAACAAAGAAGAGAATCTAGAAGCATTAAAAGCAGCTGGATTCAAAATGAATACCGTTAGCAACTACGCTAAGAGTCTGCGTGTGTTCAACTTGGAGGATCCTATTCTGAAGGATGTTCGTGTACGACAAGCTTTGGCGCATGCCGTTGATTACGACGCGATTGCAAAAGCCGTTGTTCCTAACTTATCAGTTGGTACTAAGACGATGCTCTTGGATTGGATGGACGTGTATACCGATGATGTTCCGAAGTATGAGTATGATCCTGAGAAAGCCAAACTGCTATTAGCAGAAGCGGGATATCCCGATGGCTTCACAATGACACAGCTAGGTACATCAGCATCAGGAATCAATGACCAATCACAGTTGGAGATCGAATACTTAAGTAAAATAGGTGTGACTCTTGAATTCGAGCTAGTCGATACACCAACGTACAATCAACGAAGGAATGCTGGTGAATTTATGTCAGCAGGGAGACTTCTGCCGGCAGTAAATCCAGATATGATCCTATTCAGCTTCTTGCACCCGGATAACAAATCTCCTGGAGGATTGAACGGTGCTAGGTACGATAACCCTGTATTAACGGAGAAGCTAGAAGCGGCAAGAGCGGAAGTAGATGAGGCGAAACGTATGGAGCTGTATGCAGAGGTCCAGAAAATCGCTGCTGCTGATCTGCCTTACTTACCTACCTATGCGAGCAACGTATTCTGGCCAAGTAAAGAAAATGTTGAAGGTATTGTCATTAATAAGCTGGCTCAAGTGAATTTCTTCGGAGTAGATATTAAATAGAGTTTCTCGAATAACCAGGAGGTGAACCGCGATGCTAGGATATACGCTTAAACGAATTGCACAGCTGCTCGTCACTATGTTGGGTGTGGTTACGCTGGTATTCTTCGCCTTGCGGCTCATTCCCGGTGACGCGGCCTCGGCTCTAGCGGGAGAGAATGTGTCTGCTTCAGCAATGGAACGGATGAGGGATGAGATGGGGCTCAATGAGCCCCTCTGGTTCCAATTCTTTGATTACATGAGAGGAATCGTGACCCTGGATTTTGGTAATACCATTGCAACAAATTTGCCCGTAGCGGATATGATCCTTAAGGCTCTGCCGATCACATTAATCATCTCGGTGATCACCATAATATTGACGGTCCTCATCTCAATTCCACTTGGTACACTGGCTGCTTATATGGCTCATAAGGGTAAGAAGGCGTTGGATAATGCCATAACCTGGTGTGCTATGGTTGTAGATTTGATGCCAACGTTCTGGACGGCACTATTGCTCTTGCTGTTGCTATCATTAGGTCTGGGGCTCTTCCCTGCAAGCGGCAAGGTAACCTTGGATGATCCAGAGCTTCTATTAAAGCGAATTGCGATTCCTATTATCGTCATGTCGTTATCGCAGATAGCCACACTTGCTAGAATAACCAGGACAGCTGTACTTGAGGTGTTGAATGAGGATTATGTGAGAACTGCTCGTTCCCTGGGTATGTCTGAAATTGTTGTTGTTTTCCGTCATGCACTGAAGAATGCAGCTCTTCCTATCGTTACGGTTGTAGGATTAAGCTTTGGTAATTTGCTGAATGGCACCGTCATTGTAGAATTCATATTTACACTTCCAGGCATTGGCACGTTATTGGTGAACGGAATTAATAGTCGAGATTATACACTCGTTCAAACCTTGATATTATTCTATGCCTTCCTATTCGTTGCTATTAACTTCTTAACAGACCTTGTATATAAGAAAATAGATCCGCGCGTACAATTCTAAGGTGCACATATGAATGTGTCGAATGAAGGAGGAGAGAACATGAGCAATCAAGAGGTTCTTGGCACGAGAACAGGAAAGTTAGTAAATGTGTTCTCACGGGGACGAATCAAAATTCCCGCTTTACATTTCTTAGTCTCGAACAAGAAAGCTAAATGGGCACTGTTGATTCTCGTTCCGATTCTTTTATTAACCGTGTTAGCTCCAGTGCTGCCTATGCAGAAGCCGTTAGAGACCAATGTCACATCAAGCCTGCTAAGTCCATCGTTGGAGCATCCATTCGGTACAGACAAATTAGGTCGTGATATCTTAAGTCGTACGCTGTCGGGTATCCAAATATCAATGATGGTGGGATTTAGCGTAGCTGCAATTGCACTAGTATTCGGTATTGTCCTGGGAACCATTTCCGGATTCTATGGCAAAACTGTTGATCGGGTCATTATGGGTGTTGTAGACATCTTCCTTGCTTTCCCGTCGTTGCTTCTTGCGATTGGTCTGGTATCCATAATGGGAGCGGGCTTTGTCCCCGTCATAATCGCCATATCTCTAGCAGATGTGCCTCGATTTATCAGGCTTCAGCGATCATTGGTATTAAGCTTAAGAACTAGAACCTATATAGATGCGGCACGAACCGTTCAAGCTTCACAGCTTTGGTTAATGCGTAAGCATATTATTCCGAACACGATCGCAGCGCTATTAGTGGCAGCCAGTATTTCGGCAGCGAATGCTATTCTTGTTGAGGCAAGTCTTAGCTTCCTGGGTTTGGGTATTATGCCACCAGAACCGTCACTGGGTAATATTATCAAGGAAGGTCAGAGCTATCTGCAGACGGCTTGGTGGATTTCTACATTACCTGGTGTAGTTATTCTGATGATTGCCATTAGTTTACATTTTATGTCTGACGGTATTCGTGAGGCGTTAGATCCTCGATCAAGAAAATAACATATTGAATTCTAGGAGATGGGGTGACCGATATGGTAGTTAAACAAGAGTCTTCAAAGCCCAATCCCGAACCCATACTGCAGGTTCGCGATTTGCATACCCATTTCATTGCAGATAAGGTTACCGTGAAAGCGGTCAATGGTGTTTCCTTCGATCTACAGCGTGGTGAACGTCTAGCCATTGTAGGAGAGAGTGGTTCTGGCAAAAGTGCCATGGCGATGTCGCTTATTCAATTAATTGCTTATCCAGGTAAGATTGTCTCGGGCAGCGTTCGTCTTGAGGGTACCGAATTGATTGGCATGCGCGAGAATGAGCTTAATAAAATTCGTGGCAGTGCGGTTGGGACTATATTCCAGGACCCCATGTCTTCATTAGATCCAGTTATGAGAATCTCGGATCAGATGATTACACCTATACGTAAGCATTTGAATTTGGGACATAAGGAAGCCCGGCTTCTAGCTATCGACTGGTTAAGTCGGGTTGGTATTCCTGAGGCTCATACGAGAATTGATTCCTATCCATTCGAGATGAGCGGTGGCATGCGGCAGCGCATTATGATCGCTATGGCGCTATCCTGTAATCCAAGATTGATTCTAGCTGATGAGCCGACTACTGCACTGGATGTAACGATTCAAGCCCAAATTGTTGAGCTGCTGAAGAACCTAACAGAGACGACTGGTGCTGCAATGATGTTCATCACTCATGATCTCGGTTTGGTAGCCCGGTTTGCACAGAAGGTTGCCGTTATGTATGCAGGTAGAATAGTTGAGTATGGCACAGTAGAAGAGCTGTTCGCACACCCTAAGCATCCCTATACTCAAAGTTTGTTAATGACGATTCCAAAGGTAAGTGGGGAGAAATCAGGGCGATTGCTGCACATCGAAGGATTCCCGCATGATATGAGGAATACCATTGTGGGTTGCTCCTTCAAGGAGCGCTGCACGGCAGCCTTCAGCCGTTGTTATGAGGAAGCTCCGCAGCTCATGGAGAGGGAAGGGTCTCAACGCTCTGCATGCTTCTTACCGAATGGATTAAATTTTGGTGTGGAGGCTGAGCAAGAGGAGCTTGTTAAGCTTCATGTATCTACGCTCCCTGCATTAGCGCAATTTACAAGACCGACCGGTAATGTCTTGGAGATCAAGGAGCTGCATAAGCATTTTAAGAAGGAATCCATGCTGCCTTGGCGACCAACCTCACAGATTAAGGCAGTGAACGGGATTAACATTACCTTGGAATTTGGTGAAACCATAGGTATTGTGGGAGAAAGCGGCTGTGGTAAGAGCACAACGGCTCGAATGCTACTGGGCTTGGATGCACCAACCTCGGGATCGATCGATATTCAAGGGAATATACAGATCGTATTCCAAGATCCCTACTCTTCCTTTAATCCAAAAATGAAAATCAAAGATATTATCGCTGAACCCTTAGTCGTACGCAAAATTGGTACACCTGAATCTCGCAAGAGTAAGGTTAATGAGCTCATAGGTAAGGTTGGTTTGGAAGCCTCCTATCTGGAGCGATATCCTAGTGAGCTGAGTGGAGGTCAAAGACAGCGTATAGGTGTGGCTCGAGCATTAGCCCTCAATCCTTCGGTCGTTGTTGCTGATGAACCGACATCCGCTCTGGATGTGTCCGTCCGTGCACAAATCATTAATTTATTATGTGATTTGAAGGAGGAGATGGGACTAAGCTTCGTATTCATCTCCCATGATCTCTCCACCGTACGATATATTTCGGATAAAATTGCTGTTATGTATTTGGGGGAAATTGTGGAATACGGTTCAGCTGAAGAGATATTCAATCATCCGGCCCATCCTTATACGAAGGCTCTGTTAGCTGCTGTGCCCGTTCCAGATCCTGTTATTGAAGCGGGACGTAATATAGAAATTCTAGCAGGTGAATTACCTAGTCCAGCCAATCCTCCGCTCGGCTGTGCCTTTCATTCTCGCTGTCCCTTGGTGACAGAGCATTGTGTAAGCTGCAAGCCTTTGCTGGTAGATTACCAGGATATGCGTCAGGTGGCCTGCCATGCTGTCTCTTAATTTCTATCGGAAGATTGGTATTTATGGTGGAGGACTCTTCTTCACGATTACGGGTATGGCGCAGCCATTCTTCACCTTGTACGCACAGGAGGTAGGTGCATCAACGGCGAGTATTGGTTTTATGGTTACCTTACGGGCCTTACTTCCTATCTTCATCGCTATGCCTGCGGGACAATTGATCGATTCGATTGGCCCGATGCGGATGCTGAAGTATGGGAGTATTCTCCTCATTCTCTCCCTCTTTACTACCTATATAGGAGCAAACTTATGGATGCTATCTATTTCACAGTTATTTATGGGTGCGAGTATTATCATTATGGCCTCTTCGTTACAGGTTCTTGTATCGGATGGAGAGAAGAATCAGCGGAATGAGAATATTAAGAAGTATTCGATGTGGATGTCGGGCGGTGGAATGCTAGGGCCATTAATTGGTGGATTGATCGTTTCTGTATTCGCAACTGAATTACTAGGCTATAAGATGGCCTTCTTATTCTCAGGTATTGCTTCGGTATTATTCCTCACCCTCTTGTTAGTGGTCTCGCGAAATTATCCGCATCCTGATCCAGAGAAGGCTGAAATTAAACCAAGAGATGTGTTTAGGGTCAAGGGGGTTATGGACAGCTATACGAGCGGCTGGCATCTAACTCATAGTCGAGCTGTACAATTCGGCTTAATTGGTACTTTCCTCATTATGTATATTCAAGCTTTATATATGAGCTTTATGCCTCTTTATATGAAGGAGCTTGGATACTCTACGTTGGTCATATCGATGTTACTATCACTCAAGGGATTGTCGGGTATGCTCTCCAGATATGGTCTATCCTGGATTATGAAGCGTACACATCTAGAACGGATATTGACTGTTGCTGGAACTATAGCTGCCTTATGTGTAGTCGTCACTCCTGTTGCTGGATTACATCTAGTTGGTGTTATCTTGGTGATTATGATCATGGGCGGAGCAGTTGGTATTAATCTGCCTGTCAGCATCATGATTATGGTGAATGATACGAAGGATACGGATCGCGGTAAGCTGATGGGCCTGCGATTGCTGGTTAATCGATTCTCACAGATTATTAGTCCTGCTATGTTCGGCATATTAGGGCAATTTATGGGCCTAACATTTGCCTTCTACACGGGAGGAATCTTCTTGGTATCTATGATGTTCGGGTTTTCTGCATACAACAATAAGAAATTGAATGTACGCACTAGTGGACTTGAGGTAGCAGCAACTAAAGCAAGTACAACAGTGGAGAATAAGTAGCCAAATACAATAAGGATGTGGATCCCATGCAACATCGACGTCTAGGACAAACAGGGTTAAAGGTGTCCGTCGTTGCGCTTGGATGCATGGCGTTCGGTCGTTGGATTGACGAAACGTCCTCCGAAAGAGTTTTCGATGCCGCTGTAGATGCAGGAATCACCTTGATTGACACCGCGGATATTTATGGTCGGGGGATGGATTCTGGGGATCCGACACAATCCGGCGAGTCGGAGATGATTCTGGGTCGGATCATGAAGGAAAAGCGGCATCGAATAATTCTGGCAACGAAGGTGAATGGGCGGGTAGGGCTTGGTCCTAACGATTATGGACTAAGTCGTTACCATATTATGAAGACGGTTGAAGATAGTCTACAGCGACTGCGAACCGATGTTATTGATTTGTATCAAGTCCACCGATTTGATCCGCAGACGCCAATTGAAGAGACGCTTGGTGCACTGGATGATTTGATCCATCAAGGCAAGGTGAGATATATCGGATGCTCTAATTATGCTGCTTGGCAAATTGCCAAATCGCGTGGGATCAGTACACAGTATGGCTTTAATAAGTTTGTCAGTGTCCAACCAGCATATAGCTTGCTTGTGCGTGATATTGAGAAGGAGCTATTGCCATTCTGCGAGTCCGAGGGTGTAGGAGCAATTGTTTATAGTCCGTTGGCTCGAGGGATATTGGCGGGCAAATATCAAGCGGGTGTCGCCCCACCTGCCGGCTCACGTGCAGAGATGAAGGATCGATCTTTAGTTACCATGTTGGCCAAGGGAGAATATCTGCAGAGAGCAGAGAAGCTTCAAGAATTTGCACTTCAACGTGGTTGGTCGCTTCCTCGTTTGGCATTGGCATGGGTGATTCAAAGAGCAGGTGTTTCGTCGGCAATAATGGGCGTGTCTAAAGCGGATCAACTTAGTGTGGTTACGAATCTGGAGGATATACAGCTTAATGGTGAAGATTTGGCGGTAATTGACAGGATCTGTGAATAGATAGGCCAGCGCTTTCTGATTAATCTAAATAGATGACCTGATAGGTAGGTATTACCTCTAGCCGCGGACCCAGCTCCATATAATATTAACCGTTCTAGCTAGATTGGATACAGAGCCCATTCCGACGGTTGTGGAGTAATAATTAGCCGGCTGCCCGATGATATCGACCTCGGTAACATTACCAGGAGCATAGGCACGCCTTCCCTTTTCAGTGGCATTATACAATAACCCTGGATAACGATGAGACGAGAAAGTATATTTGCTATGTGACCATGTACCATTCCATAACAAGGGATCATTATAGATCCCTCTTTTATTATGCATTAGAAACCCAACACGATTTCGAAAGTTCAGGCTAACCGGAACCTTAGGGGAACCAATCTGTACAATGAATTTAATATCGCAGCCATTATGCTTTTCCAGCAATTCCGCGCCATGATAAGCCGCAACGGCTCCGACGCCATGGCCAATAAGGATAATTGGAGCTTTGGCACCGTATGTGAGGATATCTTGCTGTACCTTGCGCCCACCTGTAGATTGCTCCACTTTCTCGGGATACAAATTCATATCGTTCCGTTTATTGATTAACTGTTTAACGAAATTACGATTTGAACCGTAAGGACTAAGTGTGCGAACCACGACATATGTGTCATCGGCCTCAAATCGACTTTTTAATGTTGTGATTAATGGCTCAAGAATACTCACTTCAGATTGAACTCCAACGATAACATAGATGTTCAATCGATTAGATGAACTGGACATGATAATAACTTCCTTCTTTATATATAATGATGATTTATGGTATGGTTTTTAATAGAGTGTAATTCCTATGACCAATAATTTCAACCCATCCTGGAGGCTTATCATGCGTAAAGTCCTACCTTTCTTAGTGCCATATCGTGTTGCGGTTGTTATGTCAATTATCTTAATGTTCATTGAGCTCATGGTAGAGCTAGTCCAGCCCTTGCTTATCTCTCGGATTATTGACGATGGGATCATGCAGGAGAATCTCTCGGTTGTTATAATCTGGGGCGTCGTAATGATTGTTCTAGCTATACTAGCATTTGCAGCAGGTATTACTACTTCCTTCTATTCCTCCCATGTGAGTCAGGGTTATGCCTTTGATGTAAGGGCGCGGTTATATGAGAAGGTGCAATCGTTTACTTTTGCCAATTTTAATCGTTTTCCAACCTCTTCGTTGATTACAAGGATGACGAATGATGTAAGCCAAATTCAGAATACCATCTTCATGTGCTTACGTATTGCACTTCGTGCTCCTCTGCTAGTCCTGGGTGGAGTGGTTATGGCGTTAATCGTTAATGTGAAGCTGGCGCTTATCTTAATTGCGGTCGTTCCACTTCTGCTTCTCTTACTTGTGTGGGTCATGAGGGTATCCGGTCGGTTATTCCGCAAGGTACAGGAGAGTGTGGACGGTGTGAATAATGTGATGCAGGAAAATCTATCGGGCATTCGTATTATTAAAGCCTTTCTCAGACAGGATTACGAGGTCAAGCGATTCAATCAATCCAGTGAAGTATTGAAGGACCGTACTGTTCGTGCTCTAAGAACCGTAGAAATTACCATGCCTGTTGTTCTGCTTCTGATGAATATGAGTGTTATTGCGATATTATGGTTCGGTAGCATAGAAGTGAACGATGGTGGAGCCAGTGTTGGTGAAGTTGTAGCCGTTATTAATTACGCGATTAGAGTAACTACAGCATTATCAATGATATCTTGGATTATTATGGCGTTATCACGGGCCAAAGCTTCCGTAGAGCGAGTATCTGAGGTGCTGGAGATGCCTGATGATTTTGTTGATGGAGCGAAGAGCATGGAGGGTGAGAAGGCTGCACTTATGCATGATGGACGAATCGTGTTCGATTCCGTCTCCTTTCGTTATCCTGGTAGTGATGCGGCGTTGCTGCATAATATCTCCTTCGAGGTCGAGTCGGGAGAGACTGTTGCTATTCTAGGAGCAACCGGATCTGGTAAATCTTCATTGTTCCAGCTAATCCCCCGGCTGTATGAGGTTGAAGATGGGGCCATCTTAATAGATGATATTGATATTCGATCCATTACTGCAGAGCATCTACGGATGAATATAGGCTATGTCCCACAAGAGGCACTACTGTTCACAGGAACGGTTCGTGAGAACATCGAATGGGGCAAAGAATCGGCAACCGACGAAGAGATCATCGAGGCTGCAAAGCGTGCACAAATTCATGATACGATCATGAAGCTCCCGAAGCAATACGATACAGTGGTAGGTCAACGAGGAGTTAATTTGTCTGGTGGACAGAAGCAACGCCTTTCTATCGCTCGAGCACTTGTCCGTAAACCAAAGCTGTTGCTTCTAGATGATAGCACAAGCGCATTAGACGTGAAGACAGAAGAGAGTCTACTGCTGGCATTGGAAGAGCTAGCCTGTACAACATTGATGATCACACAGAAGATGAGTACAGCCATGAAGGCAGACAAGATTCTGCTTATCGAGGACGGCATGCTATTGGATCATGGTAGTCATGAAAAGCTGATGAAGAGCTCAGCGTTATACCGCCGAATCCACGAATCCCAACTTGGAAAGGAAGCGACTCAACATGTTTAAGGAGCTCCGTACCCCTTTTCAATATCCGAGAAAAGCTGTCCATGCTGCTAGTGATCCTGCCAAGCCAAAGTCCGAAATTAAGGCTCGCAATTGGAGTAATACGCTACGACGGATATGGATTTATCTGGCACATAGTAAAGGTCAGCTGGCATTAGTGCTTCTAATGGTCATTATGACCTCCGGATTAGCCTTGTTGGGTCCTTTCCTCATCGGGACGATTGTGGATAACCATATTGTGACAAGGAATAATGATGGACTATTGTTCCTATTATTCGGATTAATCGGTGTATTCATCATGCATTCACTGACTTCCTGGCTCCAGAATATCTGGATGATTGGCATTGCCCAGCGCACGGTTTATGATATGCGTACTGATCTATTCCGCCATCTTCATCGATTGCCGATATCGTTCTTCGATACCAGACGCCATGGTGAGCTGATGAGCCGCGTGACGAACGACATGGAGAATGTTAGCTCAACATTGAATACATCCTTTATCCAGCTAGTCTCCAGTATACTTGCTCTTGGAGGAACACTTGCTGTGATGCTCTGGTTAAGCCCATTACTGACCTTGCTAACGATGCTCGTCGTTCCTCTGATGGTTTTTGGAATGAAGTGGATTACCAATCGTACGGGTCGTTTGTTCAAGGAGCAGCAGCGTAATTTAGGAGACATCAATGGTTATATTGAAGAGACGATCTCCGGTCAACGTATCGTGAAGACCTTCTCACTAGAGAAGAAAGTAATTGCCGATTTCAAGGAAAAGAATGAACGGCTGCGAAATTCTGCATTCTGGGCGCAGACGTTCTCTGGTTACATTCCTAAATTAATGAACAGTCTGAATAACCTTAGCTTTGCTATTATTGCAGGCATAGGCGCTATCATGGCGATGAACGATATGATTACGATTGGTGTTATCGTCATCTTCGTTGAGTATTCACGCCAATTCACGCGACCGCTCAATGATCTTGCGAATCAATTAAACACATTCCTCTCGGCCATTGCCGGAGCTGAGCGGGTATTCGATATCCTTGATGAGGAGGAGGAGGAGAAGGACTCGGTGGGAGCTACCAAGCTGCAAACTGTCTACGGTGAGGTTAGCTTCTCTAATGTAGGCTTCTCCTATGAGAAAGAAGGCGAATCACAGACTCTCATCGATCTAAGCTTCTCCGTGTCTCCGGGTGAGACAATCGCCTTCGTTGGTCCGACTGGCGCTGGCAAGACGACCGTTATCAATCTATTGTCTCGTTTCTATGATGCGGATCGTGGGCAGATCAAGATTGACGGTCATGATATCACAGGGATTCATCGCGAGAGCTTGCGTCGTAATATGGCCTTCGTTCTTCAAGAATCGTTTCTCTTCCAAGGAACAATTCAGGAGAATATCCGCTACGGTCGTTTAGAAGCGACCGATGATGAGGTAGTGGAAGCAGCGAAGCAAGCGAATGCACACACATTCATCATGAATCTACCTGATCAGTATAATACTCTATTACAGCAGGAGGGCGGTGGAATTAGTCAAGGACAGAGGCAGCTGCTATCCATAGCTCGAGCTATTCTGGCGAATCCATCTATCTTAATTCTAGATGAAGCAACAAGCAGTATTGACACGATTACGGAAATTCACATTCAGGATGCGCTACAGCGATTAATGCAGGACCGAACGAGCTTCGTTATCGCCCATCGTCTGAATACAATACGCAATGTGGATCAGATAATCGTCCTGCGGGATGGACGTATGGTCGAGAAGGGATCACATGCACAGCTGATACAAGCTGAAGGTTATTACTATGAGCTCTCCCATAGCCAAGACCTCCTTGAGTCATCGTAAGAGGAGGATTTTATTGTTCGGTTTTTTCTTTCTCTTTATAAAGAGTTCGATGTTCAATAATTTGTTTTTCCTCAATAGGTCTACTAAAATAATAACCTTGACCGATATCGCAGTGCATCTTCTTGAGAGCACTTAATTGTTGTTCATCTTCGATACCCTCAGCAATAACTTTAAAACCTAAGTTATGCCCCATATTTATTATGGTCTTAACAATTGCTTTAGTTTTAGAATTAGCTATTAAGTCATTAACAAAAGAACGGTCAATTTTCAAATAATTAATAGGTAAATACTTCAATATATTTAAGGAAGAATATCCGGTTCCGAAATCGTCAATTGATATTTTGATACCCATCCTTTTTATTTGGTTTAATATGTCCATGGACTCATCAATGTTCTGCATAATACTTTCGGTGATTTCCAATTCTATATATTGCGGCTCCAATTTTGAAGATAGTATAATAGATGCTAAGGATTTAATAAACTGAGCATTTAATTGACGCACGGATACATTTACTGCAATTCGAACCGGTGGATTCGTTTCTTGCCATCGCTTGTTAGCCGAAAACGCCTCATTTAAAGCCCACTCTCCAATGTTAATAATGAGTCCATTCTCTTCAGCGATAGGTATAAACTCGAGGGGAGGGACATTGCCCAACTCGGGATGTTCCCAACGCAATAATGCTTCATACCCTTCAATTTTCCCTGTTGTTAAATTAATTTGCGGCTGATAATTCAGCGTTAATTCGTTATTTGCGATTGCGTGTCGCAATCCTAATTCTATTTTTAGTCTTCTCATTTTTAAATCGTGGAGACTTATGTTATATAATTGAAAATTATTGCGTCCTTTTTCTTTAGCAAGACCCAGGGCCATATCCGCATTTTTAATTAGCGTTTCTGAATCTGTTCCATCCGTTGGATACATACTTACCCCAATACTTACAGAGATAAACAATTCTAAATGATTTACAGTAAAGGGCTTTGCAAACTCGTCTGAGATATATTCAGATAATTTTATTATCCCATCGCTATCTTCATCCTTTATTAACAAGATGAATTCGTCCCCATCATTACGATAAGAGGCATGTTTTCCTTCTAAGCATTGAATAAATTTATCCGCTATCAACTTGAGAATAACGTCTCCTTGATTGTGACCTACTGAATCATTGATCATTCTGAACTTGTCCAGATCTATGTAAAGAACAGATAAATGTATAAACGTGTCTGTAGAAGATAACATCTGGTCGAGATCCATAATAAGTTTATTCCGGTTGGGTAACTTTGTTAGTGGATCGTAATAAGCAATGTTTTGTGCCTCATTTAGTACACGCTCCAGTTGTTCGTTTTTCTCATTAATAAGTTTGGTTCGTTCTATAATTTTGTTTTCTAGATTTTTGTTTAACTCCTCATAATTACGTAACAAAGATCGATTTTCATGTGATATTATGTATTGCCTGAGAACCAAGAAGATAAATGTGACGATGGAGCCGATGATTAATCCGTTCCACTTCTGGATATCTAAAAACAGTATAAAAAATAAAATACAAGCACTCACATAGGGAATAAATTGATAACTGGTTTGTAATTTCTTGAAAATTATAATTTTTTGATGGGCATCAGCACTTGAGTGGTTTGTTCCAGCATAACCTAGCAACAGAAGCCCTAGTGACCACAGTGGATCCATGTATGACCCGAAATACCCAGTTAGTGAAAGCGAACTTGCTAGAAAAAATCCAGATAGATTTGCCAAGAATTTTATGAAAAAACCCAAGGAAATTAATGGAAGCGCCTTTCGTAAGAGGTAGTTATTTTTGGAAACTGCATATAGTGATAAGAATCCTAAAAATAGTACAAAATTTGAAATCGAATATAAAGGTAGCGTAAACAGAACCCAGTGCTTACTGTTGTCTAAAAGTGTTGCAATCAATACTTCCCAAATTAAGGTTACTGCGACCGTTGTGAATATGAGAACATCGAGTAAAATATGGAAGGTTCCTAGCGTCTTCTTATAAAGATACATACCAAAAAGTAGGGCTGTCAGAAAGAAAATGTATTGCAGTGTCCAGAATATCTCCGGATAAATCGAAATATTCTGTACCTGTAACAGGGAGGTTTCAATATTCCATAAAGTTTGAGCAATGGAATAACTTAAGCAGCCTAATGAAAGGAATAACCAAAAAAATCTTTCTTTTTCAGAATTCAACTGAACAGAACGGAATACCCAAAGTGTTGCTATAATTGAACCAATGAGCTGAAAATGAAGACTAAGTCTCACCCCAGCATCATCAGAAACCAATATTACGACATAGTATATAAGAATATATATGATTATAAATGGAAATTTATAATTCATTCTTCTCATATTCATTCTCCTATAGCTGAAATAGAAAAACATCACCCGAGTGGATAATGTCAAAAACACCAAATTAGGCAGCCTGGCGACCATAGTCAGAAAAAACCGTAGGCCCATAGCTTTGCGTCACTTTCTTTCGAAGGTTTTGCCAATATTATATTGAGAACATTATTGCTATGAATTTTATGATTATTAAAAATTGGTTCAAAATACCTATTTGTATAATAGTATAGGCAAAACGCAAAATATTCAACACTTTTTACAGCATGTGACATTATTGCTGACTTTTTTGGCTGAAATGAAAGAGGTATATACTTGTAAATCATAGAGAAAATTCGAGTATTAATTCATCAATCTATCATGATACAATACTGTGAGAAAACTTGAATCAGAGTGCCCAAATGCCAACACTGCATGCGAGCCCATTAAAACCTTCTAGGAGGATCCACCATGCCACTTGTAGACATGCCATTAGCCAAATTAAAGGAGTACCAGGGTCGTAATCCGATGCCTGCTGATTTCGATGCATATTGGGATAGAGCGTTGCAGGAGATGAGGGCCGTTGAGCCTGATGTTCAACTCGTCAAATCCGAATTTCAGACTCCGCAAGCAGAATGTTATGATTTGTACTTCACCGGTGTAAGAGGGGCACGTATACATGCCAAGTATCTGAAGCCCACAACACCCACTACCACTCCACATCCCGCCATTATTCAGTTTCACGGATATTCTGGTAACGCTGGAGATTGGACGGATAAACTTGCTTACGTATCATTGGGATACGCCATTATCGCTATGGATGCCCGTGGTCAAGGAGGTCAATCCGAAGATACAGGTGGAGTGAAGGGTAACACGCTTCGTGGACACATTATTCGTGGATTAGACGATCATGAGGACAATTTGCTGTTCCGTCATATATTTCTCGATACCGCTCAATTGGCTTCTATTGTCATGGATCTTCCGGATATTGATGCTTCTCGTGTTGGTGTCTTTGGTTGGTCGCAGGGCGGTGGTCTAACAATTGCCTGCGCAGCTCTTGAGCCTCGAGTGAAGCAGCTAGCTCCAGTATATCCTTTCCTTAGTGACTATCAGCGTGTGTGGGAGATGGACCAAGCGGAGCGGGCTTATGAGGAGCTCAAAACCTTCTTCAGACATTTCGATCCTCAGCATCAGAGGGAATCCGAAGTGTTCACTAGATTGGGATACATAGATATACAATATTTGGCTCCACGTATTCGAGGAGAAGTCTTGATGGGAGTTGGTCTGATGGATACCGTCTGCCCACCTTCTACACAATTTGCTGCCTATAACAAAATAACTGCTCCAAAGCGATTAGAAATTTACCCGGACTTCGCTCACGAGGGTTTACCTGGACTTCATGACAAAATACTGCAATTCATGTTAAAGCTCTAATTCTTATACTTGGGCTTGACGAAATGCGTTGAAAAATTTATGATGTTGGTAATTAATGTTCAGGAGATGTGTTTATGTCTGCGAGAGTTCTTAACTAATCTAATTTCATAAGGTGATAACACACTTAGAAGAAAGTTTTTTTGTGTTGGATATCACTTGGAATGATTGTTAAGAACAGCGGAATCATGACGCCACCTGAATATCTACCTACAGGCGTAATAACCGTGCTCTAGCAGCACGGTTATTTATGCTCAGAAATGGAGACTCCTTGTCCTTCTCTAGGTGAATATTTAGCTATACAGGCAGAGTGTGAACGAATATGTTCATGCTCTGTTTTTTTTGTACCCAATTATAATTTTAGGAGTGATTAACCATGATGAATTTTGACAGAACTAACCGTTTGGAATACGAGAAGGTGAAGCAGCAGGTTATGGAATTAAGCAAGACTTATATAGGTCAGCAGCACATTCAGCGAATGCAGCCGTTGACGGAGGTAAGAGTAATTGAAGCTTTGCTCAGGGAAACGGAGGAGGCGAGAACCGTCATCCAGCATGGCGTCAGCGTACCCATTCCATCCCTAGAGGGAATGGAGCATATCATAAGTGGGATTGGTAAAGGACTATTGCTGACTGAGAATGAACTGATGCTTATCCGACAATTGCTTGAAAGTACAGATCAGCTGAAACGTTTTATGGTGAAAAAAGAGTCCGTCGCCCCACATGTGACTTCATATGCCAGTTCATTATTCGAGCTGCGGGAGGTTAGGGGGGAGATAGAACGGTGCATTCGATACGGGCAAGTTGTCGATGAGGCAAGTACCGAGCTCTCAAGAATACGTAAGAAGATGCACATCACCGAAGAGCGAATGAAGAAAAAACTAGATACCACCTTACAAAGATACGGAAGCTACTTACAAGAGCATGTTATTGGTTTGAGGGGCGACCGATATGTGCTATCCGTGAAGAAGGAATATAGGAAGATGGTTGCTGGAAGTGTCCATGGTGAATCAGCGAGTGGGCAGACCGTATTCATTGAACCAGCAGATATCGTATCGTTGACCTATGAACTAAGTGAATATCGATCCGCAGAGGCCCAAGAGGTGTATAAGGTATTAGGGCACCTTACAGAATTAATAGAAGCCCATCTTCATGAGCTGAATATCAATCTGGAAACGATAGGACACTATGATTTTCTATTCGCGAAGGCCAAATATGCTCAGATTATTGATGGTAAAGAAGCGTCTCTCAACAAGAATGGGCTTATCCGAATTGAGGGAGGTCGTCACCCATTACTCGGCAAGTCAGCCGTTCCACTTGATATGACCATAGGAGGGGTTTATCGGACATTAATTATCACAGGACCCAACACAGGTGGTAAGACGGTTGCGCTTAAGACGGTTGGTTTATTGACAATGATGATTCAGTCCGGCTTACTAGTTCCAGTAAGTGAGGGTAGTAGCTTCCATGTATTCACGGCCATACACGCAGATATAGGAGATGGACAGAACTTGGAGCAGTCACTTAGCACCTTCTCCTCTCACATTAAGAATATCATCGGAATTCTCCAAGCAGCCGGTCCATCTACATTAATATTGTTAGATGAGCTCGCGACAGGTACTGATCCCGGTGAAGGAGTAGGATTATCCATAGCCGTATTAGAGGAGCTGTATCGTAAAGGTGCGACCGTCATTGCTTCTACCCACTTTAACGAGATCAAGAATTTTGCTGAAGCTACAACAGGATTTTGTAATGCACGTATGGAATTTGACTTGGAAACATTAGAGCCGTTATATCGACTTACAATCGGGGAGGCGGGTCATAGTTATGCGTTCTATATTGCTCTGAAGCTCGGTATGTCACCTGCGATTATTGAGCGTTCAAGAGAAATTACGTATCCTATTAGTCCAATACAGTCAGCTACTACAGAGAAAAGCAGGCAGAATCTGGAGAGTCAGCTGAACCCAACAAGCCCGGTGAGCCCCACAAATCCAACGAACCCAACGAGCTCGGTGAGCCAGAAGGCACTTCCGGCAGATCCTATTTCACCTAAGGAGAAGCGCGGCTTCGAGATCGGTGACTGTGTATGGATTCATACGCTCAAGCGGGCTGGTATTGTAAGAAGCCTGCCTGATCATCGGGGGAATTTGGTAGTGCTTGTCAAGGATGAGAGAATAACCATCAACCACAAACGGATCTCAATATATATTGAGAGGAAACAGCTGTACCCTGAGGGCGACTATGATATGGACATTGTCTTCGAATCCAAGGACGTACGCAAGAAGAGAAAAGTCATGAACAAACGTCACGACCATAACAATATCATCGTTATTCCTGAGGAGGGCAAATAGCGCGCTTTATGGTATGATGAATACTAACTAATAGATGTTGGGAGCAAGAGGGCATATGGCTTTTGGGGTAAAAAGACAGGAAATGCTGCATTGGAAAGCGATGGTCTCAGACGGGACCATTGCATATCTTACGCATTATTGGGTGGAGCCACGTTTTCCCACCATTAAAACTGTGACCAAGGTTGGCTGCTCTGATCTGAAGAAGCTAACTAGCTGGTGCGAACGTTACGGGCTAAGCCCGCAATATATTCATCAACGGAGCGAGTATCCGCATTATGATCTAATTGGTACAAAGCAGAAGGAAATTTTATATAGTGAGCAGCTATGGGACCAAATCAAACGATTCGGCATATAATTTTGTAGACAATCAAGTATACAAGTATGAGGTGGACCGAGAGGTTCGCCTTTTTTTCTGCGACAGCAGGATTTAGTTTTGCCTTATCTTGTTTACCAGACAAACTGTGAAGGTGGCACCTTATATAACTTTTTGAATGCTTTTGAAAAGCTATATGGGTCTGGGTAACCGAGCATGCCTGCGATTTGCTGTATCGTATAATTCTTCGTGTATAACAGCTCTCGAGCCCGATTCATTCTCAATTGGTACATATAGAGTCCCGGTGTTATACCTACGGCCTGCTTGAAATACAGGATAAAGTATTTTTCCGACATACCCGCTAGAATGGCAAGCTCTGGAATGCGTATCGTATGGTGGAGATGCTCTTGTATGTAATCGAAGACGGATTGTAAAGCATGAAGGCTATTCGTCTGCATCGATCGTCTAGAAGGATTATTCATAAACTCCCCTCGGTATTCACCTAATCCATAACGTTCCATAATCTTAGAAATTAGAATCGTGAAGCACCCTTTCAAACGAATGCCTGACATGCTGGCACCCCTTCTATGTTGTTCGTATGCATTAAGAAAAAGCTGTATCTCCTCTTGTGCAAGGGAGCCAGCAACGATACCAGATAGATGAAAGTTATCTAAGATTCTCAAGTGATTGCCCAGTCCAAAATCAAAATGTATAAAAACAAACTCACAACCATTACCCATGGTTGTAGTCGCTGTGTAGGCCGCCTTTGGATTGAACAGAATGAGATCCCCTTCTGTGGCCAGATGTACGTTATTATCAATACGTATCTCAATTTGCCCTTTGCGCAGCAGCCATAAGTCGTAGTCCTTATGGACCTTACTCTCCACCCAACCTTGGGGATGCAATGCCTCATTACAAGAATGAATCCGCAGGCCAATATGCTCCGAAAGCTCATTAAATATATTCAGGCTATTCAACTGTATCATCTCCGTACTGTTAGACATCATCAATCAACATCTATTATATCAAATGTAACTAGAAGGACTAAATAATCTTACTAAATGACATGCTATGCTTACTCTGCCCCATTCTGGTTATCTGCCAATCCCCTATAATGAAGGTAATGAATGGAGGGGTAACATGAGTAGTCACAAGCCGAAGGTAGTAGTATTAGGTGCAGGCAGTTTGTTCTTTGGTCGTCAATCCATCTGGCAGATGGTGCACTCGGAGTATCTAAACAAAGGGACATTGGCTCTAGTCGATACCAACGAAGTACGTTTGAATAAGATGGTGAAGCTTGCAAGGATGGTGGCAGAAGCCAATAATGTGGAGCTGCGAATTGAGGGCTCGACCGATAGGAAGCAAGTGCTGAAGGATGCTGATTTTGTAGTGTTAAGCTTTGCTGAGGACACGGTGAAGTATCGAGGAATCGATTGTGCAATTTCTGAGAAATATGGTATACGGATGTGCTCAGGAGATACAATTGGACCAGGTGGCATCTTCCGCGCAATGCGTGAGTTGCCTGTAATTATGGAGTGTGCCCGAGATATTGAGGCCATATGTCCAGAGGCTTGGGTAATCAACTATATTAATCCATCAACGGTTAATGGCATGGCTTTAAGCCGATATGCACCTAAGCTCAAGAGCTTTGCTCTATGCGATTCACATCATATGCCGCACAAGAAGATTCAGTATGCTGAACGTGCAGGGATCATTCAAGATAAGAGGGAGTACACCTCTGAGATTGATCATAAATTCGAGATGCAAATAGCTGGGGTAAATCACTTTACTTGGTTGCTTAAGGCAGAATATGAGGGCCAGGATGTTCTTCCAGCGATAGCCGAATCGATGAAGAGAACGGCAGAAACGGAAACCTTGGGGGGCGACACTGGGGCCAAAGCCATATTCAATGATGCGATCAGCTACCAATTGTATGATATTTTCGGTAGTGTCCCAACGTGTACCGGCCATTCGAAGGAATATCTTCCTTATTGGCAGGGGCTCGGTAAGCTGAAGGATACCATCCCTCCTTTATCAATTTGGGAGACAGAGGATCGTTACAAGCGTCATGCTGATATGTGGCAGCAAGTGGATCAGTTCTTAAGCGGAGAAACTCCGATTGAGGCGTACATGTCAACCTTCGGTCCTGATCACGCTACGGACATTATTGAGAATATGGTTGGAAATCTGGGAAAACCCTTCTTCATTAACACCTTAAACCAAGGTGCGGTGACTAACATGAATGATGATGCATTCCTAGAATTGTTATGTGAGGTAACCATGGATGGAGTGAAACCATTCCCTGTTGGGGATATGCCTCGTGGAATCCGTGGCTTGCAGGAACTCGTTCTAGATACGCATGAATTGACGGCCGAAGCTGTGGTGGAGTGTAGCCATGATAAGCTAAGAAGGGCGATGCTGACGGATCCACTCGTTAATTCGATCGCTGATGCTGATCAAATCATTACTGAACTCCTAGAGCTGGAGCGAGACATTCTTCCCAAGCATTGGTACGTTTAATAGATGCCTAAATGAACATATGATGAACCGCGGAAGATATTTTCTGCGGTTCTTTTATATAAAGGCTCGAATTTCGAACAATTATCTTTAGATTTCGACTTAAGTGGGCGCTTTCAACGTGGTTTAAACCTTGTTTATATGAAACTATATGTTATTCTGTTAATAGAGAAAGTATTGTAGATCGAAAGGATGAGACAGTTTGTTTGAAGATTGGGATCAAAAAATCAAAAAAACCTTTAGTGCGACAAGTAATGAAGAAATTCTGACCGTGACAGAGGCTGGTAAATTATTGGGCTTGTCCAAGGATGAGATGAAAGCTTACGTTGACAAAAAAGGTCTAACCAAAGTAAAGGTTATGAGAAGTGCTTTCAGATACCTGCTGCTTAAAAAGGAAATTGAGGATATTGTCATGGAGAAAAGTAAATAACAATTGACCTCCCGGAGGGATTCGGTTGGACAATGGAAATTGCCACAACTATCCCTCCTACAATTCCGAGGCTCGGTTTAGATCACCACACTACGACTAATAAGAACCAACAGAATATAGAGAACAAGAATGATTCCTGTTGAACTGAAACCTACTCCTACCCCAGCTACATAAGCAGGTGCGACCGGTGCAGGATAAGCTGCATATCCGGGATTCGCATACGGTGCAGGATTTGCTGTATATCCTGGATTGGCATATGCCGGAGTATAAGCACTTGGTCCGTAACCAGCAGCACTAACATGGGGTCCAGCATTAGGTCCAGTATGCATTCCTCCTACCCCAGCTTTCCCCATACCCATATTCGCTCCATAACTTCCTACACTACCCATACTTGACATATTCAACTCACTCCTTAGCATGTAATGTGATACACGCTGTATTCTATGCGGTAGGAGTCTATCCGCTAAAGGCAGGTACCCATGTAGCGATATAAATGGGCTATTTGGGTTTAATTGTAGTTAGAATATGCGATGCTGCCAGCCCATTAGCTTTGCATAGGCTTCTACGTAGAAGTAATCCCCATAAATTAAGGACACATTTACGTTCTCCCCTGCTGGTTTATGCCCCGTACCCTCCCGCAGAATTCCCTGTTGCTGCGGATTATTCCAGTTTCCGTAGTTTTCTGTAAGCGTTTCTAAGATTCGTCTCGCGGCTAGCTCATACCGTTCAGACTCGGCCTGTGGAACAAGCTTAGCAATCTCTAATAATCCTGAAGCCGCACATGAGGCAGCAGAAGTATCTTTCGGTTCATTCTCCGGATTCTCTACTCTGAAATCCCACAAGGGTATTCCATCCTCCTCTAATGAGGCTATGAAGAAGTTGGCAACTCGCCTCGCTGCCTCCAGATACCGTTCCTCTTGTGTATAGCGATATGTATTGGCCATCCCATATAGTGCCCATGCAGCACCGCGGCTCCAGGCAGAATGAGGTCCATATCCTTGTCCACCAATAGTCTCGATAAATTGGCCTGTTTCTGGGTCGAAGCTAACAATATGGCACACGGAGCCATCTTCTCTGATGAAGTGCTTGAGGACAGTGTCCGCATGTGCTTTAGCAATATGGCTAAATCGAGGATCACGAATTTCAGATGCTGCCCAGAACAATAAAGAGAGGTTCATCATCGAATCAATAATAGCCCAACCCACATTATGATAATTCCACAATTCCTTATCCGATAAAGGATTCCAAGCTCTAATAAAATTACCTGCGATATTATAACGCCCCGCTAGAAAGCTTGCTGCTTGCAATCCTCTCCGTCTCCCGTCGGCATCCTCCGTAATGGTATGTTTAATAACTGCTGTGGGCAAAAATTGAAAGCCCACATCGTGATGAAGATTGGATTCCCGCACCATACATTGCTCGAATCGTTCATCCCATTGCCAAGCTTCCTGTCTATAATGGTCCTTCCCTGTCAGATCATGCATAATCCAGAGGATGCCTGGCCAGAAGCCGGAGGTCCACCAATCGTCGCTTCTATGATCATAGATACCCTCTAATCCTGCTTTATGGGGTGATTTCCCCTTGAGCTGAAGGATCATCCGATCTACCTTCTCTTGAATCTTAAGCCAATGATCACTCACAGACGTATCAACTTTATAACGTGTGTCCAACAATATCATCTCCCTTAAAAAAAGATCATGATTACATAGATTAATTACCATTACTAGTTACCTTACTATGATATTCTTTTTATGCAAAGGGGGCGTATTAAGGTGATATAGGGTTAATTTCAGTTCAAATTATCATCTGATAAACCTAAAAAAAACACAAGTCCAATTAAAGTGAATCCATTGTGAGTATGACTCATCCAAGTTAGGATTAGGTTATAGATTTGATACAGGGGAGTGAAAACGTATGGCAGATGGGTTGCAGGCAGCAAGCTCGATGGACCTTCAATATGTACGGAAGAAAAGGATATGGTCCTATGTTTGGAAATACAGAGTACTCTACCTTCTCTCTTTGCCGGGGATATTGTACTTTCTTATTTTTAGATATGTTCCATTATTAGGATCTGTTATAGCTTTTCAAAAATACAACATTTTTAGTGGATTTACAGGCAGTCCTTGGGTTGGGCTCGAACAATTTCAACGAATGTTTGAGCATTACGATTTCTTGAGAATCTTAAAAAATACAATATTACTCGGATTATACGACGTCTTTTTTTCTTTTCCAGCAGCGATTATTATAGCGCTATTATTGAATGAACTTCGTCAAGCCATATATAAGAAACTTATTCAGACCGTCATTTATATGCCTCACTTCTTATCATGGGTAATTATAAGCGGCATCGCTGCGAGTGTATTTTCTCCATCCACAGGGATCTTTAATCAGTTCATTAACTGGCTTGGCTTTGAGTCGATGTACATTCTAGGAAATGAAAATTACATCCGTTCCTTCCTTGTGGGTGCCGGGATGTGGAGAGATGTAGGTTACGCGACGATTATTTATTTGGCTGCATTAGCAAGTGTGAATCCAGATTTATATGAAGCTGCTCAGATTGACGGGGCTAATCGTTGGAGACAGACGATCTCGATTACAATTCCCTCCATTATGCCGACCATCGTTATTCTGTTCTTGTTACAAATTGGTCATTTTCTAGATTTCGGCTTTGAGCGGGTTTGGGTATTCCTGAATTCACTTAACAATCAGAATGGTGAAATTCTTGATACTTACATTTATCGTCTTGGTATTCAGAGCCAGCAATATAGCTATACAACAGCGATAGGGCTGTTCAAATCGGTTGTAGGCTTGACCCTTCTGTTAATTGGAAATCTACTAAGCAAGAAAGCTACGGGAGAAGGTTTATTCTAACTATTGGATAGAAGGGAAGTGATTATCTTGAGGAAAAAAAGTATAGGTAGTAATGTATTCAATGTGGTTAATGTGGCCTTTTTGGCTTTGCTTGGATTGTCGATGTTCTTACCCATTGCGAATGTAGTTGCCAAATCATTCAGTGGTGTTAGTGCACTGACTACAGGTAAGGTTTCGCTCCTTCCCGTTGATTTTACGTGGATTAATTATCAATATGTATTCAGTGATATCTCTATTATTCGTTCGATGGGTGTAACGATTTATATTACAGTTGTTGGTACGCTTATCAATCTGATATTAACGTCTACATTGGCGTATGCGTTATCTAGACAGGAATATGTTGGTCGTAAATTCTTTCTGATTATGGTTCTTGTAACGATGATCTTCCCCGCCCCTCTAATTCCGTTGTTTATTTGGATATCCAAATTACATCTAATGAACTCATTGTGGGCCTTGATGCTTCCGGGAGCGATAAGCGCTTTTAACTTCTTCGTGATGAGGTCTTTCTTTCAGCAGATACCTAGTGAGTTGATCGACTCAGCTAGAATAGATGGTTGTGGTGAATTAAGGATGCTGGTGAGTATTATTCTACCTCTATCCAAGCCGGTAATGGCTACGATTGGATTATTCTATGGAATTATTCATTGGAACACCTACATGCACGCTTTATACTTCATAAATGACCCCAGACTGTATCCATTGCAGGTTAAACTCAGACAGATGCTGATTACCGACGATATCCAAGTGGATGCACAGAATACCCCGTTTAGCGATCTGATTGGCTCACCCGAAGGTATTCAGATGGCAACCGTCGTTGTAGCTATGGTCCCCATTATTATGGTCTATCCGTTCTTACAACGGTTTTTCATTAAGGGAATGCTACTCGGCTCGATTAAATCTTAAAAAAAGACAAATCGATATAAAATCAGTCCATTGTTGAGAAAAATTTAGCGTTCTACAATAGCAATGTAAGCGTTTTGAATTTCTACAAAATAATGAAAAGAGGGGTAATATGAAAAAGTCGATCATGCTATTACTTGTGTTCCTACTTGCGTTCAGTACGATTATCGGTTGTGCGAACAATAATAATGCGAATAAGGCAACGGATAATGAACAGCCAGCTCCAGAGGCCGCAAAACCGGATGCACCAGCTGTTGAGGAGAAGAAGGAGCCTACTAAATTTTCGATTTCTCTAAGAACATTAAAGTTCGGATATGTAGAAAACCATACGAACATTAATGAAGACAAATGGGTAAAGCGTGTGGAGGAATTAACGAACACAGATATGGATATTAAGCTAGTGCCGCATGCTGAGTTTGAACAGAAGATGGCTCAGATGTTTGCTATCAACGATATTCCAGATGTCGTGCAGGGGAGTGGCGGTGTTGCCGGTAAGGAGCTAGCAGGCTCCGTACAAGCTGGAGTATTCATGCCGTTAGATGATTTGCTGAAGGAGCATGGACAGGATCTACTGAAGGTAATCCCCGAAGCAGCTTGGAATCAACAAACCCACGATGGAAAGATCATGGCAATCCCAGAGTGGTTAGGTAATCCTGCTAGAAGAGCAACTTGGATTCGTATGGACCTACTCGAGAAGACAGGATTAGAAATTCCGAAAACCGTAGATGAGTACTTAAATGTAATGAGAGCATTTAAAAAATTAGGTGTTAAGCAACCTTTCGCAGCTCGAGAGAACTTGAAATACGCGGATATGTTCTTCGGTGCTTACGACGTATTCCCTTATCTATCGATGTTCGAACAGCAGGGAGACCAGATTGTACCTAAATTCTTCGATTCAGAGAATATGCAATTGGCCATACAGACATACAAGACGATGTACGATGAGAAATTAATTAGTCAAGAATTCGCAACTGTGAATCCAACATCATTCAAGAATGCCATTCTTGCAGGTGATGTAGGTATATGGAATATGAATGCGAATGAATTGCTGCAATGGGAAGCACAGCTCAAGGTGAATGTGCCTGAGGCGAATGTTGCGATTATTCCATCACCAATAGGCCCAGACGGCAAAGGTGGACATTACCTATATGGTCCAGTTACAAGAGCCTACTTCATTAATAGTAAAGTAGAACAAGAAAAAGCCGTAGAGATTATCAAATTCTTTAACTGGATGGTTAGTGATGAAGCGAAGAAATTCTTCACATTCGGTGTGGAAGGTGAGACATTCACCGAATCGGGTGGCTCAATCACTTATGTTCAGCCTACTGAAATACAGGCTATAGACGAGGAAAGATACAGAACCGCGTTCCTCTGGTTGGTACAGGATACAACTTACAATGAAGGTATTCTTAGCTTAACCGATGAGGGTAAAGAATTGATCGAAATTTATAACACAACCTTAGCGAGTGAAGGGCGCGATGGCATTACCTTCGAACCACGATTAGATGCCTTGCAGGAGAATCCAGACATTAGCCCAATCTCTGACCAACCAGCACCAATTATCCGTGATCATATTATTCGAATGATTTATGGGAATGAGCCGATCTCTAACTGGCCGCAGGTTATTGAAGAGTGGAAATCCAAGGGTGGCGAAGCCGTTGTTAAGGAAGCAACCGAGAAATTTAAAGCAGGTCAAGGTGTAGGCATGCCGCTTAGATAAGCTATAATGTATATAGATATGAATGAAGTGCTCCCTGCGATGTATAGCGGGGAGTATCTTCACAAGTAAGTAAGTGTACGTACAAAGGGGGCTTACTTTTATGTATCGTGTGCTAGTTGTTGATGATGAACCAGTCATTCGTAGAGGGTTAAGTACAATCATTGAACAATACGATGCATCGCTGATGAGTATACGTTCCGCGGAGAACGGATTACAAGCCTTAGAGATGATTAGGGAGGAACAACCCCACTTTCTCTTTACCGATATTCGTATGCCCAAAAAGGATGGTCTTTTACTGTGTGAAGAGGTTTCGAAAAGCTACCCGCACATACAAATCGTAGTTATTTCTGGATACAGTGACTTTCAATATGCTCAAAAATCTCTTCTATATGGCGTAAAGGATTATCTGCTTAAACCGATTACCAAAAAACAGGTGCAGGGTGTGCTGCAGAAGCTCATTACTAATCTTGCAAAGAGCAGCAACACCTCGGTATATTTATCCATGGTTAAATTAGATGATTGGGTTGAACGTATGGAGACTGCAATCTGGGATCTCCAGAGCAATCAATTAGACGAATTAATAGTAATGCTTAAGGCGGAATACCTAACTTATAAACTGGAGCTTCAGCAACAATGTGAGCTTTTGGATGAATATTATGGCATTTTAATAAAAAAGCTGAACATGCGCGATGTGTTTCCTTTTGTATGTGATCTGGATTTGGTCGGTTCGAAGGATGCTGAGGAAGCCTTTGAACGCTTTGAGAATAATATTAAACAGCTCATTGAGGACCTTAGAGTAAAACGAAAAGGAAAAACCAAGGATCCAATTGAAGAAGCGAAAAATTATATGGAGCAACACTTAGCCAAGGAAGTTTCACTTGAAGAGGTTGCTGATGTTCTCGGTTTGAATGCTTCTTATTTCAGTCAGCTATTCAAGCAAATGACGGGTGAGACCTTCGTACAGTATCGAATAAAACGTCGTATGGAGAAAGCAAAAAAGCTATTGGAGAGCTCGCAGTATCGAATCACGGATATTTCCTATGAAATTGGTTATGGGGATCATCCTCATTTTACGAAAACCTTTAAGAAATATACAGGAATTTCGCCTTCGGAATACCGTAGAAAGCTCGGTATCGACTAATGTTCAGGAGCTTATCACAGCAGCTATTCTTATACTTCCTCATTGTCATTACATTATCCTTGCTTACGGTAGGTATTTTTATTTATCAGCAATCATCGGTAGCGCTAGATAAGCAAGCAGAGAAATATATCGCACAAATTATTGATAATGCTTCCTACCAATCCGATCTATATCTACAGACGTATGAACGTGTAAGCAGCTCTATTCTATATAATGCGGATGTTAAACGGTTCCTGGATATGGAGCCTGGGGAGTTCTACCAGCATTATCTATATCACAGCAAAATTCGAGATGATATTCTAGCGCCTACTTTTATCACATACCCACAGATTAGTCTCATCTATATTATTGGAGATCATGGGAAGGTCATCGTAGTTAATAATCAGGGCTTCTCAACAAATAATGATTTCGAACCACTCGAGCAGCTGGAATTAATGAATCGATTGACTCCAGATAATGGAGCAATTGCAATATTGAATCGAAGCGTCGGGGAAGAAGGTGCGGAGGGTACGATCACGATAGCTCGTAAGATTCGTGGGGCCTCATCACATGAGCCTAATGGCGTGCTAGCTATAGAAATTAGAACACAAGAGCTGGCGCAGCTGTGGGATCGAGTAGATTTGGGGAAGAACGGATTTTTCTTTGTTCTTGATGAGTCAAGAGAAGTCATTTATTATCCAGAAGACATAGAGTTAGCAAGTAGTTTATCAGATAGTGATATTCAGATGATTGTTAGAGAGGATAATCATAGCTTCGCCACGGATGTGAACGACGAGAAGCGCATGCTCGTTACTCGAACATCGGATTATTCTAGCTGGAAGTTAGTTGTGTCGATGTCATTAGATGAGCTGAGGGCGCCAATATCGACAATTCGCACGACAACGTTAATTGTAGGACTACTTACATTATTAGCGGCACTATGGCTCGCATATAGATTCGGAAAATCCATCGTTTCGCCAATTCGCACCTTGAAGGATGGCATGCGTGAAACAGAAAAAGGAAATTGGAAACGTATTGTCGTTAAAGAGCGTCAGGATGAAATTGGCGGTCTCGTGCACAGCTATAATCTGATGGTTAGCAGGTTATCCGAGATGATTAAGCAGGTGTATGAAGGTGAGCTGAAAAATCAGAAGACGGAGCTGGAGCTACAAGAAATAGCCTTAGAAAGGCAAAGAGCAGAATTCCAAGCGCTTCAGCTTCAGATTAACCCACACTTCCTATACAACACATTAGAAACTATAAATTGTTATGCCATTGTGCAGGATTCAGATGAGATTAATGAGATGGTTGAAGCGTTGGCTTATATGCTCCGTTATTCAACTCAAACGAATATTGAAGAGATAACCGTTGCTAACGAGCTTAATCATGTGAGAAATTATCTGATTATTCTTAAGCACCGCATAGGTCGTGAATTTGAAATAGATGTGATTGTACCTCCTTCTCTGCTACTCGAGAAGATGGTCAGATTAACCCTTCAGCCACTCGTCGAGAATATATTCCAGCATGCTTTCCCAGAAGGGATTGAAAGTGTTCATTTCATACGGATTGATGCAAGACAGCAAGACGACTTCCTTCAAATCATTGTAGAGGATAACGGGATAGGAATTGATGAGCAGAAATTGACGGAGTTGAACGAGCAGTTGAAATTAAATCGGCTAGCTGAGACTAAAAGAGCAACCGTCGTATATGGTGGGGGTATCGGTCTGATGAATGTACATCGGAGAATACAGATGGTCTACGGCGAGAGTTACGGCTTGTCTATTGAGAGTGAACTGGGGCAAGGGACCCGAATGATCATGTCGATGCCTCGTGAATGGAAGAAGAACATATAATAATAATACAACTGATAACTTAGGGAACCCATTGCTGCGTGCAAGGGTTCCTTTTTTAACATGAAGTTAATATGAATGATCATACTTACCTAAAAAAAACACAAGATCATTTAAAGTGATTCCATTGTGGGTAATTACTCATACGAGATAGGATAGAATTAGACTTTAATTAGGGAGGAAGCGACAATGAATATTGATCTAGCAGGTAAAATTGCATTGGTGACAGGTTCAAATGGAGGGATCGGCAAAGCGATTGCGATAAAATTGGCAGCAAGCGGTGCCATAGTTGCCGTCCACTATCATTCCAATAAAGAGCAGGGAGAAGAAACAGTTGCTCAAATTCGTAGATTCGGCGGTGAAGCAGCTTTGTTCCAGGCCGATGTAACGGATGTTGAACAAATCGGGACTTTGCTTAATGGTATTCATAAAGCCCTAAACGGTACGGTTGATATTCTTGTTAATAATGCGGGTCATTTAGTGAAGCGTGTACCTAATACGGAAATGAACGAAGAGCATTATAACAAGGTGATGGACGTTAATTTCAAGTCATGTGTATTTATGTGTAAGGCAGCAGCAATTGCAATGAAAGCAAAGGGTAGAGGGAAAATCGTCAATCTCACTTCCATAGCCGCTTATAATGGTGGTGGTCCGGGTGCATCGATTTATGCTGCTGGAAAGGCCGCGATGTTGACGTATTCTAAGGGGTTGGCCAAAGAGCTTGCAGGTAGTGGGATTAATGTGAATGCGGTATCCCCCGGATTTATTGGTCAGACAGCTTTTCATGATACATTCACGCCCGATGAGGCCAGAAAAACTGCGATTAACGGAATACCATTAGGACGTGAAGGCACCCCCGAGGATGTCGCGAACTCTGTCTTGTTTCTCGTTTCTGGAATGTCTGACTATCTCACGGGAGAAACTATTGAAGTCAATGGCGGCATGTTGATGAGATGAAAATTCGGGAGAAGATAGAGCGATATACTTGGAGTGTTGAATCCGTAGATGAGCTAATAGCCGAGACCAAGCCGTTGTTGGATTACGGATTTGCCATTCCGGTCGAACCTGGTGGATGGTGGCATCAATACGTCTGTCCGAGGCATCATACAGAGCTGTTATTCGATCCATTGGAAGAGGATGCCATTGTATACCGGTGTCCACACGGATGTGAGCTGACGGGGGAGCCCTTTCGTGGTGCGTGGCTTGCATTTAAGCATCAATCCTTAGCGCGATATACTCTTCAATCCGCGGCGATCTATGCAGCAACACGTGACGAGCAGTACGCTACGCTCGGCCGTGAAATACTGTTACGGTATGCGGTGCAATTTCCAATGTACCCCGTACACCCGGATGCCCAGCCGTGGATGTTGAAGGGGAGGGCATTCCATCAAGCGTTAACGGAAGCCATCTGGGCAACAACGCTATTGCGTGGATACTTACTCCTACACGATGAAGGAGTGGATTTGTCCGCTGACCAAGAAGTGTTCACACCTTTCCTGAATATGCTCGAGGATAGTATGACTCAATATCGCCATATACTTGTTCATGAGCGGAATAATCCCGAGAATAATTATACGGCTTGGCTGAATGCGGCATTATCTTGTGTCTATGCTATTCGTGGTAATAAGAGCAAGCTGGAAGAGCTTATCGATGGTGAGGGTGGGTTACTTCATCACCTAACCATTGGTGTGAAGCCGGATCAATTCGAATTCGAAGGAAGTGTATACTACCATATATTCGTCCTTCGCGCTTACTTGATTGTCGCCGAGATGGCGGAGCGGTTTGGTCTAAATCTATATGCGCTAGAAGGTAAACAAGGTCAGTCGTTCAAGGGGATGCTTGACGTTCTGGTAGACTTGGCCGATGCCAACGGAAAGCTGCCAGCGCTTCACGACGGACCTTATCGTAGATTACCCTATACTAGGGAAATTTGTGAGATATTCGAGATTGGGTTGAGCAAATATCAAGATATCGCTTATGCACCATTATTATCTGAAGCGTATCGCCAGTTGAATAAGGGCTTGCCATTGCGTCAGGGATTAGAGGCCTTGGTGTTCGGTACGGATAATTGGCAGCTTGGTGCTATTAACGAAAAATCTTCTTCCACACTGTTACCCGAATCCGGCTTTGCCATCTTGAGGCATCCCGAGAATGCTCTATCACTTATTGTTGATTTTGGTCCTCACGGAGGCTCTCATGGTCATTACGATAAATTAAATATTGTATTAAACCATCAGCTAGGTGCGATTGCACCCGAGCTAGGGATGGTTCCTTATGGTTCAGACATGAGAAAAGGCTGGTATGCAGAGACGGCAAGCCATAATACCATTGCAGTGGGTGGTCAATCACAACAACCGCATCAAGGGGAATGTAAGAAGTACGAGATAACTTCGGCGTATAGCTATATATGGACCAGCTCCAATCAGGCTTATACGGGCTGTTTGATGAATCGACATCTGCTGCTGACGCAGGATTGGCTGTTGGATTGGTTTGAGGTTTCGTTAACTGAGGGAGATAAGGAGCAACAGGTAGACTGGTGGCTTCATCCAACATTAGCATTCGATATGCTTAATTCGGATGTTGACAATGACCATTGCAGCCGTCTTGGCGAGAAGGATGGATATAATCTAATTGAGCCAATCTCATGGGTTGATGGGAATTCCCATGTCGGACAGTATGATATCAAACTATCCGTGGATATAAATCCTGCCGATCCCAAACAGCAACACCGAGTTAATATGTCTACATTACTGCAGCCTTTCTCATCATTACACAAAGTACGAACACCCGGAGCGGCAATGGATCCAAGCCAAACCATCGATGGTATCATGCATCGTCAAACTTCGAATAATGCTCAATTCGTTACCGTATATCGTGACGGTAGTGAGTATGTAGAGCTCTGTTATGTAACTAACGAACTCATTCGCATCGGCGTAGGAGAGCAAGAATGGCAAATTAAGCTAACAAGCACGGGTTTACACATCATCTGATGCCTGGAGGAGACATACTTTGAGGAAATTATTCCAACCAGAGAGCGGGATACTTACCGTTCAATATGCACCGAATGAACATACACAGCTGATCGAGAATCCGCCTCGATTCACATGGATGGCTGCACAGCAGGAGGATGATCGTTATGTATTGCAAATATCCTCCTCGCTGGATTTTGCTGAAGGGATGACCACGACGTTTCAACCTATACTGTATAACTTATACACACCAAACTATGCTTTAGCACCGGGGATACATTACTGGCGTTATGCATTATTGCTAGAAGAGGATCCGTCAATAGAGGGTAATGAACGTTCAGAATGGAGTCAGATCAGAAGCTTTAACGTCCCTGTTAACCTTCAAGAGACACCCTTGCCGAGAAGGGAGGGGCGCTATGCGAATACAGAGCGTACCCACCCTCGGCTTTGGTTGAACACACACGAGCTTAAGCGATATCGTCTCCATGTTCAGGAGAATACACAAGAAAGTGGCTGGGAAGAGTTCTACGAGAAATCCGTCGCACCTTGGTTGAATAGAGAATTAATCTTGGAGCCGGCTCGTTACCCTAACAATAAAAGGATGGCTAAGCTCTGGCGGCAGATGTACATGGATTGCCAGGAATGCCTTTATGCGATTCGCCATCTGAGTGTGGCGGGTGTTGTTCTTGAGGACACGGTCTTATTGGAGAAGGCTAAACAATGGCTGCTTCACGTCAATGACTGGGACATTGAGGGAACTACATCCCGGGATTATAACGATGAAGCGGCCTTTAGAATTGCCGGTGCGTTAGCTTGGGGATACGACTGGCTGTATGATTGCCTTAGCGAGGATGAAAGAAATTCTGTGCGGATTAATCTCTATCGTCGAACGGAACAGGTAGCCTCTCATGTTATCGAGCGATCGAAGATTCATCAGGTTCCTTATGACAGTCATGCTGTTCGATCACTATCATCTGTACTCGTTCCGTGCTGTATTGCTTTGCTCCATGAGGAATTAGAAGCGACAGACTGGTTGGATTATACGATTGATTATTATGCAGGTCTTTATTCACCTTGGGGTGGAGAGGATGGCGGCTGGGCAGAGGGTCCTATGTATTGGACAACCGGTATGGCTTTTATGACCGATGCGATGAATTTGCTTAAACAATATGTCGGTATTGATTTCTATAAACGCCCATTCTTTCAGAGAACAGGGGACTTCCCGTTATATTGCAATAGCCCCGATACAGTTCGTGCGAGCTTTGGCGACCAATCGACATTAGGAGATCCCACGAGCCTAAAGACGGGGTTTAATATACGCCAATTTGCCGGTGTTACGGGTAATGGCTTATACCAATGGTACTATGAGCAAGTGAAGAAAACGGACATTCATGCCGATTCTAAATTTTATAATTATGGCTGGTGGGACTTTCGTTTCGATGAGCTCATATACCGATCTGACTACCCGCTTATAGAAGCGATTGTACCTACGGATATTCCTGAGGTTCGATGGTTTAGAGATGTTGGTTGGGTAGCGATGCACCATCGTATGGATAGTCCCGAAGAACACATTATGCTACTAACGAAGAGCAGTCAATATGGATCGATTAGTCATAGCCATGGGGATCAGAACGCATTCCTGCTCCATGCTTACGGTGAGCCGTTGGCAATTGAATCAGGCTATTATGTAGCTTATGGTTCTACCATGCATAAGAATTGGCGTAGACAAACGATATCGACGAATAACATTCTAATCAATGGCAAGGGTCAATATGCGGGTGACCATAAGGTGTTGAATATGGCCGCTTCCGGTACAGTAGAAGAGGTAAGATCGGAAGGTGCTTACAGCTATGTTCGATCGAACGCAACAGCAGCTTATCAGGAGAATACGCCTTATCTGGATCGCTATGTGAGAGAAATATATTTTGTCAATCAGTCTTACTTTGTAGTTGTGGATTCTATTAATCTATCACAGCCTGGGAGAATTGATTGGCTGTTCCATACCATATATCCTATGAAGCTATCGAATCAAGCATTTAAGGTTATTGGGGAGAAAGCGGATATGATGGGTCGGTTTATCTATAGCTCATCGGGTGATGTAGCTTTGTCCCAGCATGATCAATTCATTGATGTCGATCCTGAGGAGCTTCACGGGCTAGCGAATCAATGGCATCTCCAAGCTTCGACAAAAGAGGCGTTGAGCCATCGAATAGTAACCTTATTAGTGCCGATGAAGAAAGGGGAGAACAAATACGTCTCCTATTTCTTAGATGATCAGGATCATGGCGTGCACATTTATTTGACCGATCAGGGACTAACTCATAAGATTGATGTTCAGAAGGCGTATTAACGTGAAGCTCTGCATTTGGTAGTTCATGCTCGTATAATCGCCTAACAAAACCTTCCTGCTCTATGGATAGGGATAGTATGTTATCATCATACCGATCCGAAAACTATTCCTATCAAGGAGGTCGTAGAGAATGCGAAGAACAGTAATAACCGCTGCCATGTTGCTATTGTTAGGTAGCGCTCTACCCGTCCAAGCTTCAGCCAATTGGTTTAATTCATGGTATGGGTACGATTATTCTCCATCGACATCACGAGGGTATTGGTATAATCCTAGTTTCGAACAACCCCGTACATCACCGGGAAGTGTCGCTGAAATTACTCCTGCAATTGTGCCTGAAATTGCTCCAAAGCTTGCTCCTGAACTTGCTCCCAAGCCTGCTCCCAAGCCTGCTCCCAAGCCTGCTCCTACACCAGGTGATCATCGTGTAGAGAAAATCATTGATACTGGTATGGGCTATTGGGGCACCCCATATGAATTTGGTTCAGATCGTAGTAACACAAGCACGTTTGATTGCTCGGATTTTGTACGCCATATTTTCAAGGAAGCAGCTAATATTACTTTGCCTAGTGATTCGCGGAAGCAGGGTTCTTATGTACAAGATCTAAGGAATGATGTGAACCGGATCTCAGAACTTAAGCGTGGAGATTTGATGTTCTTTATGAGCTATCAAGGATCAGACTCTAAAGACTATGCTGGCATCAACAAGTCCAAACAACGGATTACACATGTAGGTATTTATTTGGGTGCAGGTGAAATTCTGCATACGTATTCGGAAGATTCCGGAGGCGTTCGGACTAATCTGATGACAGATTCAGCATGGGAGCATCGTTTTCTATTTGGTGGCAGTGCCCTAGAATAATACATCCAATCCATAGCCCTTGTTGTTCAGACGCAGGGAAAGCATACCGGTCTAGACAACCACCAATGGTTCGATTATACCGTCCGTATATACGCATATGCCGGTATCATGTACTTAAGTAACTCAAGCCCGTGTAGCCAACTCCTTTAGGGAGAGAGGCTGACGGGCTTTTTCTTACGAGTAGTGGTAACAGTGGATGCACCTCAGGACCTCTCTAAGGCGGAAATTCCGCTCTACAGCAAGTAAACAGCCTCAGAACACGCACTGACACGAAAGTGCGTTATAGTAAGAGTAGAGAATTTTACCCCCTATAATCGAATTGTCATTCTTATGCATCGCAGAGAAACGATCTATACTTTGAATTGTAAGGATAAACTCTTAGGGGGAACAACCAATGAAAAAGACTTTATTACTTCTCATCATGCTTATTCTAGTGGCATCATCGGTATTGGCGGGGTGTGGCAATAATAATGCTGCTAACAACAATACTACTACTGCTGCTAACACACCCAAAGAAGAGCCAAAAGCAGAAGAGCCGAAAGCAGAAGAGCCAGCTAAGGTTGAGCCATTCACTGTATCTCTTCGACACATTCAAATCGGTGATGCTCAGAAATTCCGTAAAGCGATTCTTGATGATGTCGTTGCCAAAACGGAAGCCGAAATTGCTGGATTAAAATTCGAATTAGATGGTGTAGAGGACCAAGTGAACCGCTTCACTAAACTGCCAGCGGAGATGGCTGCAGCAAATCCTCCGAAAATCTTCGATTTATTCGGTGGTACGGGCGATGCGCTCAAATATGCGAAAGCAGAACGGTTACTTGATCTAACGCCAATTTACGCTTGACGGTAAGGTGTATGGACTACCTATCGGAGGCAACACAGAAGGCTTCTACTACAATCAAGAGATGTTCACCAAGCTGGGTATTAAGGTTCCGACAAGCTTGGAAGAGCTTGAAGCCGCTGCAGAAACGTTAAAGAAGAATAACATCACTCCAATTGCCATGGGTTCCAAGGGTGCTTGGGTTCCGTTAATGCTGGCGAACACATTGCTCGGTCGTTATGCTGGACCTGATGTAGTGAATGGGTTCACTTCTGGGGCTGCGAAATGGAATTCTCCAGAGGTTGTAGCGGCATTCGCCAAGTATGAAGAGTGGGAGAAAAATGGTTACTTTACCAAAGGTGAGCTAGGCTTGGAGTATGGCGACATGCTGAATCAATTGCTGACAGGTAAAGCGGGAATGATGTTCGATGGCAGCTGGCGCTCATCTGTATTCAAGGATGTAGAGCAAGCTAAAGATTTAACAGGTAAGGTGGGATACTTCTCCATGCCTGCTGTACCCGGTGGTGTAGGTGATCAGACTTATGTGAACGGAAACTATGGTAATGGTTATGGCTTCTCCGTAGATTTATCCGAGAGTGAATTAGCTGCTGTAAAAGCATTCATCAAGAATCTCTACAGTGACGAGATGCAGCTACGCGGATTACTTGAAGATGGCGTATTACCGTCAATGAAGCTTTCCGATGATGCGTTAGCCAAAGTAGAAGATCCGATTGTGAAAACGGTTATGGATATTATGAAGAATGCAGGTGGTGCATTCTCACACTTTGACTCTACAGTTCAGTCCGATGTTTATAAGGTTTCAGAGGAACAGATTCAATTGTTGATCGCAGGTAGAGTATCTGCACAAGAAGTAGGAGATGCCTTACAGAAGGTTCAAGATGATGCGAATGCGAAACAGTAATAATCAACACTAAGCTTTACCATAGATCAATCTAGAGGTATCACCCGCCCAAGTGTGGGTGATACCTTTTCTCTATTAAGGTAAGGGGGTACAACAATGAAAAGCACGTTAAGAAATCCTACTGTCTATATGTTGTTTATCCTACCAACGATTATGCTGTATTTCTTGTTCTTCATTTATCCAATGTTGTCCTCCGTGTATTACGGCTTTACCGATTGGAATGGCCTGGATGACACAAGCTTCGTTGGTTTTGATAACTTTGTTAAAGCCTTCAGTGATGCTAATTTTATTAATTCGATTAAGAACAACATTTACTTTATACTGTTTTCCGTGTTTATTCAGGTTCCGCTTATTATCTTTTTTGCCATCCTCATTGGTGGAGTGAAGAGATTTCAAGGACTTTACAAAACGACAGTATTCATGCCTTCGTTAATATCTACCGCGGTCATAGGTATTCTATGGGGATTCATCTATGAGCCCGAGGTTGGTTTATTGAACAATTTCTTGAGTCTCTTCGGTGTTGAGACCATCTATTGGTTAGCTGATCCGAATTGGGCTTTGCTCGCTGTGCTAATTACTAACGCATGGCAGTGGATGGGATTCTTCATTATTCTGATATTAGCTGCTATTCTGGCTATTCCCAAAGAAATGAACGAGGCTGCTGATATAGACGGTACCACCGGCTTTCAACGTGCTGTATATATCACTGTTCCCTTAATTAAACCGATTATCTCTGTTGTTATCATGCTATCGATAGCTGGGGCTATGAAGGTGATAGATATTGTACTCGTTATGACGAACGGTGGTCCCATTGGATCAACTGAGGTCATGGCTTCCTATATGGTGACCAAGGCTATTCGATACAGTGAATATGGCTATGGGACTTCGTTGTCGATAATTATCTTTGCCTTTGCATTGGTATTGACTGCGATTTATCAACTCGTCTTTGTCAGAAACCAGGAAAGGGTTGAATACTAATGCCTACTGCGATCAAGCGAGCCTTCCCGCACTTTATACTATTCATCTATGTGGGCGTTATTCTATTACCGTTCGTTTTTATTATCTTTTCTTCGCTAAAAGAGAGTAATATAGAGATAGCGGAAAATCCTTTTGGTTTTCCTGTCGAATTGGTTTTTGAGAATTATGTAGAAGCGTGGGTTAAAGCCAAAATTAATGTGTACTTTTTTAATAGCTTGTATTTATCTTTCTCTTCAGCCATTGTTGGGGTTATTCTTGCGGCTGCCACAGCGTTCGCAGTAACACGGATGAAGTTTGCCGGAGCTAGCAAATGGATCTATCAATTCGTCTTAGTTGGTATGCTGATACCAGGCAATGTGCTATTCATCGCTCAGTACCTGCTAGTCAACAAGCTAGGTATATTGAATACACACTGGGCATTATTCCTGCCCTGTACAGCTGGTGCATTGCCGATCAGTGTACTGTTGATTGCGGCCTTTATGAAGGCAATCCCGAGTGAGTTAGAAGAAGCAGCGATTGTCGATGGACTGGGCTCTATTGGACTGTTTGCTAGAATTATATTGCCAATAACGATGCCAGCATTAGTGACTGTTTTTATTATTAATTTCCTAGGTGTTTGGAATGAATACTTGTTAGCCAATTTCTTCATTAGTAAGGATTCCTTGCGGACTCTACCGACAGGAATGGTAGGCTTCCGGGATGCTTTTCAGACCAATTATGCGCTGATCTGCGCGGGAATCATATACAGCGTTATTCCAGTGCTAATCCTTTATGCTTTCCTGCAGGAGAAAATTATCGACGGAATTACAGCGGGAGGCGTAAAAGGTTAGATGTCAAGAAGGCTAGGACTAGAAGCTAGAAGGGTTACAGAAGCTAGAAGGTTACCCTGAAAGGAGCAGTGAATACGATGTCATTACGAATGAAGGTGTTTGCTGCTTTTTTCGCTTTTATATTAATTCCACTGCTATTGCTAGGTGTTATTGCCTATTACTTTGTATCTGACATGATCGAGAAGAAGTACTCCCAGCAAGCTGAATTAACGTTAAGAGCGTTAAGTCAGAATGTTGATTTTATATTCCGCGAGATGGATAAGGTTACCGATAGCACGATTGCTAGTCGAGCAATTCAAGAAGTACTCAGCAATCGTAGCTACAATTCTAAGGATGTCACACAAATTGATTATTTATCCCTTAATGAAATTCAGAAGAATTTCCGTGAGCTGCTAGTGAATCATCCTTCGGTCAGTCATGCTTTCTTATATACCCTATTGGATGAGCGAATTAATGCCTTATTCTCGAGAGAGAATTACGAGGCCATGCCAGCAGAGAAGTTCAGGAAGCATGAAATCTTCCAGACGGTATTGGATCGTCAAGGTGTTCCAACCTGGGTTGGACCGAATGAGCATCCAGAGCTAAGCTCTGATTCGGTTTTCACGCAAATTCGTGTTGTTAAGGATATTGCCACCTTGAATGATAAGGGCATCCTATTCGTCCAGATTAAGAATTCAGGCCTAGAGGGAATATTCAGATACTTCAGCTACAACCAGAATATTTATGAAACTCGATTTTTTATTGTTAATGATCAAGGGCAGATCCTGTTCGATAGCTCTGATGAAATTGATGGAGAACATCTTAAGCAATATATGAATGGCTCCATTCAGATGGATGGCAAATATCATAGCAATAGACAATCGTTTGCGAATCAGGACAGCATCCTGTCTACGATTGGACTTAACACAGAGAGCTGGCATCTTGTGTCGGTTGTTTCTTGGAGCTCGTTATCGAAGGAGATTACGCTGTATGGAAAATGGGTAGCCGTGGTTACCATTCTGTGCCTGTTGTCCGCGATTGTATTCATCCTATTCTTCGTTAACCGTATCGTGAAATCGATAATAAGTACTGTACATTTCATGCGTCGGGTAGAGCGTGGCGATCTTAGTACACGTATTCCGATTACGGGGAAGGATGAAACGTCCTTTCTGGCTAGGGGCTTCAATAGCTTGGTGCATCGCATTACCGAATTATTGCATGAGGTGAATTTGCAGCAGGAGCGTAAGAGACGCGCGGAAATGATCGCTCTACAGGCCCAGATTAAACCACACTTTCTATTTAACGCTCTGGAATCGATTAATATATTAGCGGTACAGAATCAAGGGAAGAAAGTTAGTCAGATGGTAACACGCTTGGGTAACATGCTCAGGATCAGCATTCAGCAGAAGGAAGAAATCACTATTGAGCAGGAAATGAATCACTTGTGTAGCTACCTGGAAATTCAGAAATTTCGATTCGAGGAATTGTTCGATTATCATATCGATATCCCTCAGAGCCTCTATAACTACTCCATGTTAAAATTAACGCTTCAGCCGCTTGTTGAAAATAGCATTCAGCACGGCTTCGAGGGTATAGAATATACGGGGCATATTCGCATTCGGGCCCGTGAGGAAGACGATAATATTGCGTTCTATATCGAAGATAATGGTATAGGCATTTCGCCAGCGCGATTAGCTGCATTCGATTATCGAATCGATGAAGAATCTATACACCGTGATTCACCCGAGCTTGGTGAACGACGTGGTCTTGGTGTCTGTAACGTGGCCGATCGTATCCGTCTACAGTATGGAAGTCGATTCGGGTTATTCATTAGTAGCGAAGAGGGCGTAGGAACAACGATCAAATTTGTCATTCCGAAATATATGGGGAGTGTCTAATATGAGATTAAAGGCGTTGCTCGTGGACGATGAAGTGAATATTCTTAAAAATCTACAAAGGGTTGTCCCCTGGGACCAGATGGAGATCGATATAATCGGTTTGGCCAAGAATGGCGTCGGCGCTCTCGCGCTTGTAGAGGAATTCCACCCGGATATTATTCTATGTGATATTCGGATGCCACTCATGGATGGCTTTCAGTTTCTAGAGCAGTTAAGAATGATGGAGGAAACCGCTGAGGTTATCATGGTGACCGGCTATCAAGATTTCGAATACGCACGTTCAGCAATTAAACTCGGGGTAAGGGACTTCATTCTTAAGCCGATAAATTATGAAGAATTAGAGCAGACAGTAGGACGTCTAGCTCATACGATACGTGAACACAAGCAAGGAAAGCTATTAAATGAACAGAAGCTGAGTAAAGCCATGTACATGGCCTATGAGAAAATGTTATACGATATTCTGATGAATTACTCGTCCGTTCATTCCCAATACTTGCTTCACGATGATGAACACATGAATGTGGAACAACTGCGTTACACCGTGCTTCTTGCAGACTTTGATGATTATTCACAGAAGTGCCGTTCGACCAATGAGATGGAACGCAAGCTATGGAATTTCGCAACCCGCAATGTGCTGCAGGAAGCTTTGCTTCCTTTCTGCTTACAGTATGTTGTACTACAAATGCGGGAAGGCGAATGGTGTATTCTGATCGAGCATGCTCTCTCGGAAGTGGAATCAGACCTCGCAGCAGAAGATGTCAGGATGTGGACAGAGACCTTGCAGGAGGCAGTATCCTCTAATGTGAAGATTAATCTATCAATGGGAATATATCCCCAGCAAGTAAGTATTCAGAAGCTATCCGAAGTGTACAAAGAGCTGCAGAGAGCCGTGCACCTAACCGCAGAAAAGGATCGTTCGATTATCTTATGCGGTGATTCTGAGGAGCTTAAAGACAGTAATGTGGATTCACTCTGGGAATGGATTGAGATGCTTGTATCCGGTTTGAAGCAATGCGACCGCGTGAAGACTGAGTCGGCGCTTCAGGGACTCACCTTACATTTACAGGCTTTATCAACGCAATCGTTAGGGCGGGTGGAGCACATCGCTCACTTTGTCGTGCTACACCTTATGCGAGAAATGCGGGAGATGGAGGTGCTCACTACAGACGATGAGCTGGCCATCTGGTCGCGTATGGAACAGAGTCTCCGAGTGAAGGATATGCTAGCCGTCATTCGTCAGCAGGTGGATGTTAGCTTGCATACAGCCATGAATAAGAAGACGAGTGATGTGCTTATGCTATCGGCGAAGGACTACATTCACCACCATCTGTCCAAGGATTTGGGTATTGATGAGCTTGCGGATTATCTCAAAATTAGCTCAAGCTACTTCAGCTTGTTATTCAAGCAGCATTATAACGAAACCTTCCTGGAATACGTCACTAGACAGCGGATGGAGCTTGCCAAATCATTGCTGTTACTTACGGATAAGAGTGTAACGGAGATTGGTAGGTCCGTTGGTTATTGGGAGCGAAGGTACTTCAGTAAGGTGTTCCAGAAATATACCGGAGATATCCCTTCCGAATTTAGAGAGAAGCAGAAGAATAAATCGAGTATGGCTTGAATCGATAGGGAGTAGATAAGGGGCGGATCGTAGTCGTATTAGGAGGGAATAGGATGGATGTAACAGGATGGAGCCTAAGGAAGAAAATAGGGCAGATGTTCATATTAGGCTTTGATGGATATGAAGTGCCTACACATATGCATAGGATGATTCAGGATTATGGGATTGGTGGTATCATTTACTTTCGACGCAACCTAAGTAATGCGAGACAAGTGTGTGATATGTCCTCAGAGCTACAACGGTTATCTAGGGTCCCGCTACTCATTGCCGTAGATCAAGAAGGTGGGATGGTTGTGCGGATGGAGCAGGATGTTACCGTAATGCCAGGTAATATGGCATTAGGTGCCACGGGCGACGTTCAAGGTACGTATGATGCAGCTAGGATTTGTGGTGATGAGCTAAGGTGGATGGGGATTAATATGAACTTTGCACCCTGCCTAGATGTGAATAATAATCCTCAGAATCCAGTTATTGGCGTACGCTCCTATGGGGAGGATCCAGCATTAGTTGGACGGCTTGGTGTAGCTGCTGTTCTTGGTTATCAGCATGCTAACGTGGTAGCGACGGTGAAGCATTTTCCCGGACACGGAGATACGGGTCAGGATTCTCACCTTGCCTTACCCTTGGTGTCCCATGACCGTGCTCGATTGGATGCGGTGGAGCTGGTACCATTCCGTGAAGCGATTGCTGCAGGGGTGGATGCCATTATGTCCGCGCATGTGGTATTCCCTGCCTATGAAGAAGCCCATATCCCATCTACCTTATCACGCAATATTCTACACGGGTTGCTGCGTGAGCAATTGTTATTCGATGGTGTCATCGTGACGGACTGCATGGAGATGAACGCAATTTCTGAGTCATTCGGAGTTGGCCCAGGAGCAGTGATGACCATTAAGGCTGGGGCTGATCTCGTGCTCATTAGCCATCGGATGGATCGGCAAATCGAAGGGATTGAAGCTGTTATCCGAGCAGTGGAGGCTGATGAAATTAGCGAGGATCGTATCGATGCTTCAGTTGCGCGGATCCTACGATTGAAGGGGCGACGGAGGATAAGTGGAGCGGCCTCAACGGAAATCAGACCAGTAGCTCCAACACAATCCATCAAAGTGCAGTCGGGATTAGAGCGGCAATTGGCAAGTTTCACACAGTGCGTTGGCTCGGAAAGCTTTACACAGCGTATTGGCCTGGAAAGCTCATGGCAGCTAGCTCGTCAGCTCAGTGAGAAAAGTGTAACATTGGTTAAGAGTGAGGGCGGTTTTCCATTGAATGCTAACTTAAGCACTTTAGTGGTGTGGCCGTTAGTTCGAGTCAGCACAGAGGTAGTCGAGATTATCGAGCAGGAGGTTACCTTAGGTGTAGCACTTGGTCCGTATATGCATGGAATAAAGGAAATTAGTGTGGGTATTGATCCGACCGAGGATGAGCTTTCTCAGGTGCTAGCGGCAGCTGGTTCTGTCAACCAGGTTGTTGTTGCAACCTATAATGCAGGATTCTCTCCAGGGCAGATTCATATGGTGAAACGGCTGTTGAGCTTGATGGGGAAACAACTAGTGGTAGTGGCAGTACGTAATCCATTCGATTTACTTGCCTTCCCCGAGGTATCAACCTACCTATGCAGCTATGAGAATAAGCCGCTGGCTATGCACTCACTTGCCAAAGTGTTAATGGGCATCCGAGTGCCACAGGGAAAGCTGCCGGTAACGATAGGTGAATTTGCCAGCTCCGCTAAGGCAGTGGGTTCTTATGAGTAGAAGTATCTAAGGAAGTTGTCACTCGCAGATCGCCTTGGATTGACTGGTGGCCAATGGATCACTTGGTATGGCTTGCTGCTCTACTCTATGGATCATTCATTTGATATGATTTGTTACTCTATTCTATGGATCATTTGGTATGACTCGGCGCTTTATGGATTCAACTTGCTTGTGCCAGCTCGACATACGTTGTAGATGGCGTTGTGGCGCAAAGCCTGAGCATCGACTCGAACAGTGGAGCATTGCGTAGTCTTGTGTTAATTCTCCAGCAGTA